>OBEQ011796824.1_pt1 | contig 53267 bp, 50 predicted proteins | sample 1670901 | NCBI WGS metagenome assembly OBEQ01 (sample SAMEA104232315, study PRJEB22302) | groundwater metagenome | biome: forest; feature: aquifer; material: groundwater | place: USA | collected 2011-08-07 | depth 5.4 m
ATTTGTCGTCACCCCCGCGAAAGCGGGGGTCCAACGGCCGCAACGCTTGCGCAGGCGTCAAAGCCGCATGGATTCCCGCTTTCGCGGGAATGACGACAGATTTTGTTGCCATAGCCCAACAAGAAATGTGCCCCCCTCTCCCGCTTGCGGGCGCGGGCAAGAAAACCCGGATCGAATTGCCAGCTTGGCAGATCGTCCCCACCTATGACCGATCGCGATCCTGCCGCCGGAGCCTCGCCATGCCCGTTACCGTCCGCCCCTCCGCCGAGCGCGGCCATTTCGACCATGGCTGGCTCGACACCCGCCACAGCTTTTCCTTCGCCGACTACCACGATCCCCGGCATATGGGGTTCCGCACCCTGCGGGTGATCAACGAGGATCGGATCGCCGGTGGCGGCGGCTTTCCCACCCATGGCCACCGCGACATGGAAATCGTCACCTATATGGTCAGCGGCGCGCTGGCCCATGACGACAGCACCGGCGCCAGCGAAACCTTGCGGCGCGGCGAGGTGCAGCGCATGACCGCGGGCCACGGCATCCGCCACAGCGAATACAACGCCTCGGCCGACGAGCCGGCGCATCTGCTGCAAATCTGGATCCTGCCCGACCAGCGCGCCCTCGAGCCGGGCTATGAACAGCGCGCCTATCCACCAGAGGAGCGGCGCAACGTGCTGAAGCCGCTGGCCAGCCAGACCGGCCGCGACGGCAGCCTGACCCTGAACCAGGATGCCGAAGTGCTGGGCGTGCTGCTCAATGCCTCGACCGTCGTCAGCCACCCGCTGCGCCCTGGCCGTGCCGCCTGGGTCCAGGTGGTGACGGGAACACTGCGGCTGAATGGCGTGGCCCTGTCGGCCGGAGACGGTGCCGCGGTGGAAGACGAGGCAACGCTATCGCTGCTCGCCGAAAGCGATAGCGAAGTGCTGATTTTTGATCTGGCTTAGCGTGATCCGATCAGGTTGGATCACGCCAGCGGCCATTGAGGCCGCGGCCAAGCGCGGAGCGCGCCCGGCGAGGGCGCTTCTTATAAGTGATCTTTCGCTCAGGTAGCCACCCGACCCATGCCGGATCAGCGGGCCGACTCGAGTCGCCCTGTTGGCGAACCACACCAACAGGTGGGCACCCCAAAGGCGTTCCTCGGCCCGAAAAGACGCCCTGCCCCTCAAGGTGGGAGTGACACAATCCTCGCGTTCGGGCCGCAGCAATAACCCGCTGAAGGCATTATGGATTCCATATGACCAAGGGTTATGCCGAATTGGAAGTGTTCTTATGTGAGGCGATTGCCAAGTGGTTCTGCTGCTTAATTAATTAGCACATTGCGATATAACAGACTTAGTTGCTTTGACCTGCCTCTTCTGGCACGTTAACGCCGCCGTGGGACCCCTGTCCGACGTGCAATCGCCGCGGGTACAAATCGTGCCCGGCCGAGGCGGGCCACCCATAATATTCAGGGGGAAGACAAGGACAATGGTTTACACATTGATTATTGCGCTCGCCGTGGCTGCTGCGCTTGCCTATGCCTATTGGGCATATCAAGGCGTGATGCGGACGTCGCCGGGTACCGAGCGCATGCAAGAAATCGCCGCCGCGATCCAGGAAGGCGCCGCAGCCTACCTCAACCGGCAGTACAAGACGATCGGCATGGTCGGTGTCGTCGTTTTCCTCGTTCTCACCGTCAGCCTCGGCTTCAAGACGGGCATCGGCTTTCTGATCGGTGCCGTTCTGTCGGGCCTCGCCGGCTATATCGGCATGAACGTCTCGGTGCGCGCCAATGTGCGTACCGCTGAAGCCGCCCGCGAAGGCGGCCTGGCTCCGGCCCTGGATGTCGCCTTCAAGTCGGGCGCCATCACCGGCATGCTGGTGGTCGGTCTCGGCCTGCTCGGCGTCGGCGGCTATTACGCCCTGCTGCTCAAGTCCGGCGTCGAGATGCGTGGCATTCTTGAGTCGCTGGTGGCGCTGTCGTTCGGCGCGTCGCTGATTTCGATCTTCGCCCGTCTTGGCGGCGGCATCTTCACCAAGGGCGCCGACGTCGGCGCCGATCTGGTGGGCAAGGTGGAAGCCGGCATCCCCGAGGATGACCCACGCAACCCGGCCGTGATCGCCGACAACGTCGGTGACAATGTCGGCGACTGCGCCGGCATGGCCGCCGACCTGTTCGAGACCTATGCGGTGACCATCGTCGCCACCATGCTGCTGGGCGCCATCTTCTTCACCGGCGATTCCCAGGGCCTGATGATGACCTTCCCGCTGGTCATCGGCGGCGTCTGCATCTTCGCCTCGATCGCCGGCACCTTCGCCGTCAAGCTTGACGACTCCCAGAAGATCATGCGGGCGCTGTACAAGGGCCTGGTGGTTACCGGCCTGATCTCCGCGGTCCTGATCGCCCTGGTCATCGCCGCCATGTTCGGCTTCAAGACCGAATTCGCCATGGCCAACGGCAAGGCCGTCACCGGTTCGGCGCTGTTCACCTGCGCTCTGATCGGTCTGGCCGTCACCGGCCTGCTGGTGTGGATCACCGAATACTACCCCGCCACCGAATTCCGTCCGGTGCGCAGCATCGCTTTCTCGTCCACCACCGGCCACGGCACCAACGTGATCCAGGGCCTGGCGGTGTCGATGGAAGCCTGCGCCCTGCCGGTGCTGGTCATTTCCGCCGGTATCATCATGACCTACATGGTTGCCGGTCTTTATGGCCTGTCGATCGCCGCGACGACCATGCTCGCCCTGGCCGGCATGGTGGTGGCACTCGACGCTTATGGTCCGGTGACCGACAACGCCGGTGGCATTGCCGAGATGGCCGACCTGCCGAAGGAAGTCCGCCAGACCACCGACGCCCTCGACGCCGTCGGCAATACCACCAAGGCCGTCACCAAGGGCTACGCCATCGGCTCCGCCGGTCTGGCCGCCCTGGTGCTGTTCGCCGCCTACACCGAAGACCTTCACCACTACTTCCCCAAGCTGAACATCACCTTCAGCTTGCAGGATCCCTTCGTGGTGGTCGGCCTGTTCATCGGTGGTCTGCTGCCGTACCTGTTTGGTGCCATGGGCATGCAGGCGGTCGGCCGCGCCGCCGGTTCGGTCGTCGTCGAAGTGCGCCGTCAGTTCAAGGAAATCCCGGGCATCATGGAAGGCACGGCGAAGCCCGACTACGGTCGTGCGGTCGACATGCTGACCCGCGCCGCCATCAAGGAGATGATCGTCCCCTCGATGCTGCCCGTCCTGGCGCCGATCGTGCTGTGGGTCATCATCGGCATGATCGCCGGTGAAGCCGCTGCGTTCTCGGCCCTGGGCGCCATGCTGCTGGGCGTGATCGTCACCGGCCTGTTCGTCGCCATCTCGATGACCTCGGGCGGTGGCGCTTGGGACAATGCCAAGAAGTACATCGAGGAAGGCAATTACGGCGGCAAGGGCTCCGACGCCCACAAGGCCGCTGTGACCGGCGACACCGTCGGTGATCCCTACAAGGACACCGCCGGCCCGGCCGTCAACCCGATGATCAAGATCACCAACATCGTCGCCCTGCTGCTGCTGGCCGTTGCCGCCTGAGCATCCGTTCGACAGTGCTGGATTTTCAAGGCGCCCCGGGGGGATCAACTCCCCGGGGCGTTTTTTTATGGGGAAAGCGGGGGCGAATGGCGGCGGCCAAGCGCGGAGCGCGCCCGGAGAGGACTGAACAAAAGGATATTCACCACGAAGGCACGAAGGACACGAAGGAAGGTGGTTGGCACCATCCCCGACATCTTCCCTTCCTTCGTGCCTTCGTGGTGAATTCCTGCTTCACTCATTTCCGGCCGTCGCCCAGGTCGGAAAATGCTCTAATTAATCTTCACCATGCCGCCCTTGACGGTCAGCATGCCGCCACCGTCGACGGTGCCCGAGGCCGAGCCCTTGACGGTCACCGTGGTTCCGCCTTCCAGGGTGGCGCCGGTGCCGGCCTTGCCGCTCCAGTCGGTGCCGGATTTCAAGGTCAGGGTGGTGCCAGCCTGAACCGTCACGTCCTTGTCGCCCTTGATGGTCAGCGAGCCCGAGGCCTTGATGGTCAGGTCGCCGGTAACCGTCAGGGTGCAGTTGCCCTTGACCGTCTGGGTGAAGTCGGCGGCATTGTCATGGGTTTCGTTGTCCTTGACCGAGATGGCGCGGGTGCCCTTGGACACGGTGACGCTGTCATTGCCCTCGGTCACGGTCAGCGAGTTGTTGCCCTTCGACACGGTGACCGAGCGGTTGCCCTTGCTGACGGTAATGGTGTCGTCGGCCTCGACGATGGTGGCGGTGCGGGCGTTCTCGACGGTGGTGTTCATGTCCTTCTGGGCATGAACATAGATTTCCTCGGAGTCCTTCTTGTCTTCCAGGCGGATTTCATTGAAGCCGCCGCCGCCCTTTGAAGAATTGCTCTTCAACGTCGTCTTGGTCTGGTCGTCGGGCAGGGTATAAGGCAAGGGATTGTCGCCGTTATAGACGCAGCCGGTGACCAGCGGCCGGTCGGGGTCACCTTCGAGGAAACTGACCACCACCTCCTGACCGATGCGCGGCAGGGTCCAGGCGCCCCAGCTCTTGCCGGCCCAGTTCTGCGCGACACGAATCCAGCACGAGCTGTTCTCGTCTTTTTTGCCCAACTGGTCCCAGTGAAACTGCACCTTCACCCGACCGTATTTGTCAGTCCAGATTTCTTCGCCCGACTTGCCGACGACGATGGCGGTCTGGCTGCCGGCGATGCGCGGCTTGCGGGCGCGGCGCAGTGGGCGGAAGCTGGTATCGGCGGGGTGGGCGACAAAGCTGTTGTCGTATTCGTTGCGGACGGCGCGGTGATTGACCGAGCGCAGCACCCAGGCGGCGTTGAGCGTATCGTTGGACGCGCCCTTGATCGTCACCTTGGAGCCGGGCACGAAATGACGCACCGTCGCGGTGCCCGAGGCCAGGGTGGCGTCGGCCTCCAATTCCTCGATACGCTTCTTGGTGACGGTCTGGCCGGCATCGCTCTTGCTGTACAGGCCAGGATATTCGTAAATCTGCAACGTCGTCCCGGTGCCCGACACCGACACCTTCAACTCGGTCGAGGGCGTTTCGAAATTGAAGTCGTCGGCCTGGTATTTGCCCGACACCACCTGCTGTTCCAGGTTCAGCGTGGCGATGCGGATATCCTGCACCCACTCCTTGCCGACCGGCAGCGGCAGATATTCCACCGTCGCGGCATTGGCGCAGGCGGTGGCGGCCGAGGCGTCGTCGGCCAGCACCAGCGTGTGCTTGCCGTCCTCATGGGTAAAGAAGTACCAGATGCCTTCCTCTTCCATCAGCCGGCTGACGAAGTTGAAAGCGGTTTCGCCATACTGCACGCAGTAGTCGCGCGAATCGTAGGTGGCGGTCAGCGAGTCCTTGTAATCGGTATAGCCCAGCCCGTCGAACACCGCCTTGATGATCTCGGGCGCGGTCTTGGTCTGGAAGATCTTGTGGTCGCTGGTCAGATGCAGCAGCCACAGCCACGGCCGCAGTTCCAGGGTCCAGGCGTCATTGGTAATGGCGGCGCGGGTGGCGCGGCCATGGATGTAACGCTTGTTGCCCGAGCCATCGACCAGGGTGACCGTTACCCCCTCGCCGACCACCGTCGACGCGTCCAGCCCGGACTCGGTGGCGTGCAGAGTGAGCCGGAAAAAGAATGGCTCGGAAATCCCCTCCTCGCCCTCCAGCGCGTCGAGCACCAGCTTGTGGGCACCCAGCGGCGTGGTGACCTGAAGGGAGGCGGCGGTATCGGTGGTGGCAGGAAGGTGCATGGAAGATCCAGATCCTACGTGTAATATTTACTGTATTCACCGGCAAATTTCTTGATTTCTTCGATATCAAGCTTGACAAGCGCATCACCACCAAGCTTTTTCGCAAAATACGGCCGCAGCGCACCAGCCTTATCTCGAAATGGATTTTCACCATAAGTCTTGTAAAAATTTACCCATGGTTCTGTCCAGTTTTTAAATAGTTTAAGCTCACAGTTTTTTGTGCCAACAATTGTGCTGCCGAAGTTTTGCATTTCCTGCTTGAACATGGCGTGGGCGGCCCACCAGCATTCAACACAGTGGGCGATATCGCTGGATATGTGGAATTTTAGCTGTCCCGTAGTGATTTTATTTGATAGCGAGTCAATATGGTACTGACGGTAGCTGTTCTCCTCGGCATGAGGTGTTTCCACAATCTCCCCTGAATATGACGCTCTGGTCTTTAGGCTGCTGCGATTAAAGCCGATATTTTTGATGGATTTCTTAATTTTCGGGAATCTAAGTTGATTTGTTTTCAGCATCTCTTCTGCAATTCTTGCATCGACAGCTCCGTTGGGTGAGTTCTTGAAAACGGTCATCCCGTGGCCTTGTGTCTCCGCCACTGAATATACCGTACTACCGGAGAACGACTCACCTATCAGAGTCTTGTGCAATTTCTTCGCGGTTTTCGCCAGATTGAAAATTTCTGGTCGATCATTATAAGTAGCAACGATGGATTGTTGCTGTTGCTGGAAGAATGGCTGTTGCTGCTGGAAGAACTGTTGCTGTTGGAAGAATGGCTGCTGATAGACTGGCTGTTGCTGCTGAAAGAAGTTTTGCTGCTGGAAGAATGGCTGTTGATAGACTGGCTGCTGCTGAAAGAAGTTTTGCTGCTGGAAGAATGGCTGCTGATAGACTGGCGGTTCCTGGTACCATTGCGAAATGGACGGCAGGGTCGTCGTCTGATTTTGCGACGAATTATCAATATTATTTCCAAACCCCATGGAAAAAAGCGGAAAATTTGACGTTTGCACATTGGGCTGCCCAAAGCCCAAGCTGGAGATCGACGGAATCTGCTGAGACGAAAACGACGGCACATCATTATTATTCAGCAGATTGCGGATAGCCATCAATCCACCGGTGGGATGGCTCGTCACGATATCTGGAGTCTTCTCTTCTTCCATGTCGTCGTCGAACCGTTGAATGCATCCGGATCGGAGCGGCCGATGAGCGGGAAGAAAGGGGCCGGCAAGACGCTGCACCGTATGCTTGGCTCCCGGCCCGACCGTTACCGATGGGAAGGCGGCCCGCCCCGCGGTCGGGCTCGGCTTGACCACGGTGGCGCCGACTCCCGTTGGCGCCACGACAGGCGTCGGCGCAGCCTGCCGCCCATGTCCGGGAGGCGGCACAGGGATGTGTCGCAAGGCAACACCCGGCTTGGCCTGTGCCGCGCTGGGGGCAAAACGGGTTGGGGGCGGCGCCGGTGCGCGAGGGAGTGGAGTTGGTGGCACCGGCTTGGCCTGCATTGTGCCGGATTGCGGCGGCGGTGGCACTGGCTGCCGGATGGCTGGCTTCGGCGCTGCGGGACCGCTCTTGGCCTGCGCCGAGACGGTCGGTCCAAACTTGGTCGGCGGTGGGCGGTGGCTCATAGCACTGTCCTGACGGAGCGGGTGGAGTGAGTGGGGTCAGGCAACGATCAGAAACATTCGCTTCCTCTTCCCATCCCCTACCTCCCGAACGCCGCGCGCATGCCCAGGCGATCCGCCTCGGCCTCCAGCGCCATGTCCTGGACCACGGCGAGGCCCTGGCCGAACGGGTTGCGCACCCGGCCGGCGCGCTGCTGCACCACATGCGCCAGTTCGTGACCAAGCAGTTGCTGGCCGCGCGGGGTGTCGGGGCTGTACTGGCCGGGGGCGAACACGATGGTGTCGCCCACCGTGAAGGCCAGGGCGCCGATGGCCGGCGCCTCGGGGCCGACATGGACGCGGACGCGCGAGAAGTCGGTCTTGAAGAAGCCCTCCATCTTCTGGCGCACCGTGTCGGGAATCGGTCGGCCGCCGCCGGCCGGCAGATTGAAGGTCTGCGGCAGGGCGAAGGCATTGCCGGAGCCGCCCTTGCGCTGCACGGCGGGTGCAGGGGCGGCGGGAGGCGTGCGCAGCAGCGGCCGGCCGCCGGCGAAAAAACCTTGCAGGACGCGCGGCTGGAATGGGCTCATTTCTTCCTCAGCGAGTCGTAGAAAGCCCGCGGACCACGGGCGGGGCCGGCGTCGACTCCGGCGGCACGGGCGACGTCTTTCGCAAAATCCGTGCACTGACACCGAGTCGCACTGAAAGTGCGATGACCCGTCTTATATTCGGCAACCTTGGCCAGTGCCGCTTGCGCCTGTTGCGGCGAAATCGGCACCGCTCTGGTGACCGTTCCGGGCTTGGAGAAGGCATGCGAATCGCCATGCACCTTGCCCTGCACTCCAGCGTTGAGTCGGGCAAAATCGCGCTTCGGGTCCATGCCGCCATACTGGGCCGGCGAAAAACCGAACGCCTCGCGCTGGCCGTCGGGCCGCTCGATGGCGACAAAGCCGTGACCGGCCAACTCGGCCGGCAGGCGTGCGGCGTCCTGGTGCAGATACGCCCCCAGCACCAGCTTGTAGCCGGCGCCGCTCTTGTTCTGCACGGCGCCAGCCCCGTAGCGCGTGGGCGGCGGCGGTACCGGATGTCGGGCCATGACGCACTTCCCCCTGGACATGCCTGGCGACACCGCACGTCTTACGGCGTCAGGCACCTATGATAAATCGAGTCGGCCGTGTCGTCACGCGTTTGTCGCGACTTCTCCGGTGCAAGCGTTGAATAGACAACCCAACCTATGTAAGCTTGCGCTGGGATGAACCGATGTTTGCCAATCAGGACAGGGACGGTGGCGGATGGCGGTGCAGGTTTGTATGGGGGCGACACTGATGTGCAGTTTCGGCATGGCGCCCAGCGCCTTGTCGGTGTTGCCGACCAACCGGACTTTTGCCGGCGGGCCGGTCGCGGCGACCATCATGGACAACGTGCCGTGCCTCAATATCCTGCCCTTCGCCATGTGCACGTCGCCGAGCAATCCGACGGTGGCCGCGGCGACGGCGGCGGCGCTGGGTGTGCTCACGCCGATGCCCTGTGTTCCGGTCACCGCGGCACCGTGGGCGCCTGGGTCGCCGACCGTGATGATCGGCAGCATGCCGGCACTCAACAATTCTTCGAAGCTGATGTGTAGCTGGGGCGGCGTCATTCAGGTGACCGTGCCGGGTCAGGTCACCGTGATGGTGGCGTGAGGAGGAGAGGCGGCCATGTCTCAAACATCCATGCGCGATATTCTGCCCTTGGCCGTGGGACTGGGAGCGACGGCGATGCTGTCGTTCGCCCTGGGCGGTCTGACCACCTATTGGGCGCTTGACGGCGCACCGGCGCGGGTCGCCTTCATCGACCCGGCACCGAGCATGCCGGCGGCGTCGCTGATGATTCCGGCCGCCGTGGCGGCTCCGGTCGAGTTGGAGCCTATGCCGCCGCTGCCGCCGCCGGTCGAGCCGGCACCGCTCCAGGTCGAAGCGGCGCCCGAGCCGGTGCGCGTGGCCGAGGTGCCGCCGGCTCCCCCGCCGGCCCGGCCCGAGGTGAAACCCGAGCCGAAGCCCGAGCCGAAAATCGAGGCCAAGGTGGTCCGGGCACCGTCCCAGCCCGCGCCGTCGAACGGTTTCGCGGTGCAGGTCGGCGCCTATCTGGAAATCAACAACGCCCGCCGCATGGCGCTGCAACTGGCCGCTCAGGGGGTCAAGGCGCGGGTGGTCACCTGGACCGACCATAGCGGCCGGATGTGGTACGCGACGCGGGTCGGCAGCCATGATGCTGCTGGATCGGCCGAGCTGGAGGCGGCGGAACTGAGCCGCCACGGATTCAAGACATTGGTGGTACGCAAGGTCAGCGGGGAGTCGTCATAATGGGTCTCCTGATGCGAACCACGGCACTGACGGTCCTGCTGGCCGGCCTGGCAGCCTGTTCCAGCGCACCGCCACCCATCGACCTGGCCACCCTGTCCATCGAATCGCAAGCCGACGCCAACGCCGGCAATGCCATCGCCGTCGACGTGGTGCTGGTGCTCGATGCCGGGCTGGAGGGCGAGTTGCTCAAGCTGCCGGCGCGCGACTGGTTCCGCAAGCGGGCCCAGATCGGCCGCGACAATCCCGGCGGCCTGATGGTGCGCTCGTGGGAGCTGGTGCCCGGCCAGAGCGTGCCCAAGCGGCCGATGGAAACCCAGAAGCGGGTAACCGCCGCGGTGATCTATGCCGACTATGGAACGCCGGGCGACCACCGTCTGCGGCTGGGACGGACCGACAACGTGGTGCGTGTGCTGCTGCAAGCGTCCGACGTGGTCGTTGAGACCACCCCGACGCCGGTGGACTGAGCGCATGAGTGATCCGCGTGATATTCCCGAGGCCGTGCAGTGGTTCGAGGGCATGCTGCTGGCGCCGCAGCATTTCCAGCTCGCCGACCGGCGGGCCGAGGCCCTGCGCGCCTATCATCTGCGGGCCGCCTCGCCGTTCCATTGGGGGGTGCGGCGGCTGGCGATTGATTCGACGCTGCTGCTGACCGGCATCGTCCGCGTCACCGAACTGGAGGCGATCCTGCCCGATGGTCTGGTGGTGGTGCATCCCATGCCCGATTCCGGGCCGCTGGAGATCAACCTTCAGGCCGAGCGCGACTCCTTGCGCAATGCGCCGCAGGCGGTGCATCTGGTGGTGCCGACCATCGCCACCCAGTCGCTCACCGGCCTGAAGCGGCGCTATCGCTCGGTCGAGGGTGCCATGGTGGCCGACGACAACACCGGCGAGGGCAGCCTGTCGGTGGCCTGCCTGCGGCCCAATCCGTCGCTGGCGGCCAGCGCCGCGCCCACCGAGCCGCCCCACGACAAATACACCAGCCTGCCGCTGGCGCTGATCAGCCTGCGCGGCGAGGCCTTCACCGCCGAACCGTTCAGCCCGCCGCGGCTCGACGTGCCGCTGGGAACGCCGCTGTCGGATGTCTGCCGCAGCGTCGCGGTGGCCTTGCGCGAGCGGGCCGCCAGTCTGGCCGAGCGCTCGATGGCGGCACCGGCCGGCTCCGAGACGGTGGCCGGCGAGGCGGCGGCGACCGTGCGGACTCTGGTGGCCCCGCTGCCGCGGTTCGAGGCGATGCTGGCCACCGAGCTGGTTCATCCCTTCGAGCTTTACCTGTCCCTGTGCGACGTGCTGGGGGCGCTGGGGGTGCTGGGGCCGATGGGCGTGCCGCCGGTGCCGCCGCATTATCGCCATGACGATCCGCTGCCCGGGTTCCGCCAGATGGCCGACTACCTGCTGGGCGTGCTGGAGCGGGTGCGCGAGCCTTATCAGACCCTGCGCTTCACCGTCGAGGGCGAGGGCCGCTTCTCGCTGCGGCTTGACCAGGATTGGCTGCGCGGTGGTGACCTGATCCTCGGTGCCCGCGCCTCCTCCGGCCAGCCCATGGCGATGGTCGCCGAATGGCTGGGCCGGGCGCTGATCGGGTCACGGCCGCAACTGCCCGGGATTCGTCTGCGCCGCATCCGCGGGGCCGAGCGCCGTCGACTCGAGAGCACCGATGGCATCGGCTTCCTGCCACCGGCCAGCATGGTGCTGGCGACGGTGACCGTCGACCCCGAATTCATCCAGGGCGACGAGGTGCTCGATATCCACGGCCCGGCCGCCGGTGAGCATGCCGGCCTGCCCGGCGAGATCGTCCTGTATCTGCGCCGCGGTGACTCGGGGGCCGGCGCATGACGATGATGGCCCCCCTTGGTACCGGCTCGGCCATGACGACCTTCACCGCGTTCCTCGCTTTTCATCACGATCTGGTCGAGGTTATCCGGCAGGTCGAGGCGGCCGAGTTGTCCGAGGCGTCGGAGGGCGGCGAGCGCGAGATGATGTTTCAGGTGTTCGCCCGCCTCAAGGCGGCGGTGACCGGGGACGGCGGCGCGGCGAGAGTGCTGGGGGAACCTCATGCCGATCCGCGCTATGTGATGGCGGCGCTGGCCGACGAGCTGATGCTGCACGAGGTGGCTTGGCGCGGGGCGGCCTGGTGGGCCGACAACCTGCTGGAACAGCACCTGTTCAGCTCCAGCATCTGCGGTGAAAAGATTTTCCGTCTGGCCCGCGATCTGGTCGAAGGCCGGATGCCGGGCCGCACCGACCTGGCCATGGCCATCCTGCTGGCCCTCGGGCTGGGGTTCCGCGGGCGCTATCGCGGCGTTGACGATGGCGGCGCCATTCAGGATCTGCGGGCGCGGCTGTATGAGGTGATCTATCGGCGGCCGCCGAACCGGCGCATCGACTGGGAAAGCTCGATGCCCGAAATGGCGGTGCCGTCCCTCGCCCCCGGCGCCGAGCGGCGCCAGCGGTCGCCGCGGCTGCGGCCCTGGCTGCTGCTGATTGCCTTACTGCTGATGGGCTATTGTGTGGCATCCTATGGGGTGTGGAACGCTGTCACCACCGACCTGCTGGCCAGTGCCCATGCGGTCGCCCATCCTGGAGTATCGCGGCCATGACGGCAACCGGCACGGCCATCGACGGCGGCGTAGCCTGGCTGCCCTGGGCGATCGGCTTTCTGATCGTTCTGCTGCTTCTGGTCATCATCGTCACCCTGGTCTGGGCCTGGCGCCGGCACGCCAGAGGCAAAGAGACCCACACCGGCGAGGAGAGCGGCGGCGACGCCATGGGCCCGTTGCGCCAGGCGCTGGCCACCGTCGCCGATCTGACCGGACGCGGTGGCGACCCGCGCGAAGTGCCGTGGCTGGCGCTGATAGATCTGGTCGGCGCTGACGGCACCCGGTTGCTGGATGCGGTCGACGTTTCCGCCGGTGCCGCGCCGATGCGCCTGAGCGGCGGCGAGGGGGTTCGTTTCGGCCGCGACGGCGTGGTCCTGCATGTGGGCGACGTGCTGGCCGGCGACTCAGGGCCGGCCCATTGGAGCCGGCTGGTCCGCCTGTTGCGCCTGCTGCGTCCCGATCAGCCGCTCGAGGGAATGGTGCTGACCCTGCCGGCGGCGACCCTGACCGGCCCGACCGCTCTAGCCGCCGAACGGCTGGCCACCCTGGGCACCCAGGCCAGCGATCTGGTCTGGCAGGCGCAACGGCTGACCGGCCTGCGGCTGCCGCTGTACGTGGTGCTGAGCGACGGCCAGACGCTGCCCGGCTTCACCAGTCTGGTGGCGGCGCTGCCGCCCGAGCAGCGGGGCGTGGTGCTGGGCTGGTCGTCACCCTATGCCCTGAACGAGCTGTTCGAACCGCATTGGGTCAACCGCGGCATCAACGCGATGGTTGCCGGCCTGTCGGAGGTGATCGTCGACGCCTCGCTGGATTCCCGCAGCAACGACGACATGCGCGGCATGATGCTGCTGCCTTATGCGCTACGCGGCCTGGAGCCGCACCTGACGGCATTTCTGTCGGCCCTGCTGCAACCCTCGGCCTATCACGACGCTTTTCTGTTCCGCGGTTTCTACCTGACCGGCGGTCAGGCTGGTGAGACCGTGGCGTTCGCCAGCGGCCTGTTCGCCGACAAGATCTTTCCCGAACGGCGGCTGGTCCACCCGCTGGGGGGCGTGGTGCGCGAGCAGGCCCGCAAGCTGCGCATCGTCCGGGCGGTGGCCGCGGTTCTGGCCATCTGCTGGCTGCCGGGGCTGGTCTATACGTGGTGGGACACCAGCGACGACACCGCGTCACTGACCATTCTGGTCAACCAGATTGATCAGGACGTCCGTCAGGCGCGGGAAATGGCGAGCGGCCGGGTGGTGGACGAGCGGCGTGAAGCGGTGATGCGCGAGGCCAGCCGGCACATTCTTGAGGCGATGGGGCCGATGAGCGTCCATACCCTGGTGTCCCTGACCGCGCCGATTTCCTATTTCGCCTCGCCCGACGTGACCATCGGGGACGCCATCACCGCCGGCTACAATGCCGTGGTCATCAAGGAAATGGGCCATCGCCTGGGAAGCTTGTCGCGCGACATGCTCAAGGCCCCGGTCGGCGGCAGCGATATGGACGAGATCGACCGTCTGGTGGATCGGTTGATCGACCTGCGCGCTCATCTGCGGCTCTACAATGACCTGCCGCAAACCCGCAGCGCCCAGCATCTGCGGCAATTGGCCACCTTTACCATGGGCATCCGATTGGGCGACGACTTTGTCACCAACGGGCGACTGTATGCCAGCGCCCTGGCCCGTGCCCGGCCGTTCGCCGAGGTCGCCAGCGAGGCCCAGGTGGAAGCGGCGCTGGTCGAGCGGATCAGGGCGGTGCTCAACAACCGCTACAACGCGGTACCGATCCAGGCGGCGTTGCAGCGAGTCAGCGAGGCGGCTCGCGGCGTCATCAACCTGCCGCTGGGTCGGGATATTCTGACCCAGGTGCGCGACGACCTGCGTTTCGTCCAGAATTCCCTGGGCTCGGCCGGCTACGGCTGGCTCAACGATACGGATGGTCAGCTTGGCGGTGATGTCGAGGCATTGCTGGTACGCATCGTTGCCGAGCAACTGGCCGGCAAGAGCGCGGTCGCGCTGGTGCGGGATTATGGCCTGACCCGCCAGACCGAAGCACGCCGGAAGGTGCGGGCCATGGTGCGGGACGGCGATATGCCGCTGCTCAAGGAAACGGCCGGACGTCTGGCGCTGGCCGCGGACATGGCGACGCTGGCCGATGGGCTCGACCAGATCCTGTTGCGGCCGTTCATGGCCCGGTCCGACGGGCTCGATCAGGTGCTGATGCGGTCGATCATCACCGCACCCGTGCAGCCCGTCGACCGGCTGGCCGACGGCCGCCAGCCGCTGGTCTGGGACGGTCAGGCGCTGACGGAAGTGACCACCGCGCTGACGCAGTATCGGTCGGTGCTGGATCACGATATGGCCAAGATCCCCGTCGGCATGCAGCCCGCCGCCAAAAGCGCGGTCCGTGCCCGCTTCGTACGCTATGCACAGGACGGGTTGGAGCATGCGGCGCTGCCGGCCGGTATCGTCGTCTCCAGTGACGAGGCGGCGCTGCTCGGCGAGGTGCGGGGGTTCAGCTCCGTCGCCCCGGCCCTTATCGAACTGCGGACGGGATTCCAGCGATTCGGTCTGGCCGAGCTGTTGCAGAGCCTGGAAACCACCGCCGGTCGTCAGGTGCGCCGGCTGCTGACGGCGCTCGATCAGGCGCGCACCGCCTTCGTCGCCTTCCTGCCGGCCGATCCCGGCTTCGAGTGGTGGGACGGCAGCGTGCCGCTGGCGGCGCGGGCCTATGGTGTCACCAACCAGACCGACCTGTCGCTGGTGCTGGCCTCCGACCGCCAATCGCTGGCCAATCTTGCCCGCGAGGCGGCCGAGCCGCTGCTGGCCTTCCTGTCGGGCATGCCGGCCGATGGCGCACCGGTATCCAAGTGGCAGGAGATCGTTGCCGCGTTCAAGACCTACGACCAGCGCGACAACGCCCATAACGGCCTGCGCAACCTGGAAAAGCTGATCCTGGTCGGCATCGACAGGATCGACGTCACCAACTGCGCCAGCCTGCCGGCCTTCGACGGCGCGTCAGGCGATTATTTCGCCGGTCAGGCGCAGATCATTCTCGACGGGCTGCGCGCCCGCTGCGGCGCGCTCGGCCATGTGCATGTGCGCGATTCCTACGGCAAGCTGCGCAGCGCCTTCAATGCCAGTCTGGCCAACCGCTTCCCCTTCGCCGCCAGCCGCATGCCCGAGGCCGAGCCGGAAGAAGTGCGCCGTTTCTTCCAGGTGTTCGGCCGCGACCTGACCGCCGACGGGCTGCTGGCCAGCCGCATCGGCGGCGAGGTCGGCCGCTTCCTCGGCGATCTGGATGCCTCGCGCAGAGTGCTGGCGCCGATGCTGGCCGATGCCACCCTGCGCCTGCCGCTGACCTACGAGGTCGAGGCCGAGTTCCGTACCAATCCGCTGGCCGACCGTGGCGGCGCCATGATCATCGAATGGCGGCTGGAACTGGGCGATCAGGCGATCAGTTCGGCGGTGCCCGGCAGCAAGGCGGTGTGGACCGCCGGGCAGCCGGTGCGGCTGTTGTTGCGCTTTGCCCGCAACGGGCCCAAGCTACCGGAATCGGCACCCGGCGGCGCCAAGGTCGACGGCGTTACCGCCATCTGGGAGGAGCGCGGGCCGTGGGGCCTGCTGGCTCTGATCGCGGCGCAGGCTCCGCCCATGGAGGATAGGCTGCGCCTGCCCGACTCCGCCGCCGAAACTCTGCGCCTGGAGGTGCCGTTGCGCGACAACATCGACTCTGCGGCCGGCGCGGCGGTGTCGTTCGATGCGGCGGGGGTCTATCTGAAACTGAAGCTGACGGCGGTAACGCGCGTTCCGGCCCAGCCCGATCTGCGGGCCGCCGTGACCCTGCCGCGCTTCCCGACCGCGGCACCGGCCGAAGCCTATGGGACCGAAGCGCCGACCGATCTGCTCGATCGGCTGGTGGCGCGGAACCGACGGCAGGGGAATGGGAGGTAAGTTTTACCCCCCCCCATCAAGGGGGAGGGCTTCGACAAGCAGGCAACGACACAAGGGAACCCACAGCATGGCCCGAACGGGCGGCATCGAAACGGTCAATATCGAGGCACCCGCTCCGGGTGGTGCCTCGCCGCGGCTGATGCGTGGCCGCGACCGTGCCGCGACGGTGCGGCGCCTGCGCCGCGACGGCTGGAGCTATCGGCGCATCTCGGACGTGGTCGGCCTGCCATACAACGAAGTCAGCCGGCTGCTCGACAACGACGTGACCCTGGTGACCGAGCCGGTGCGCCTGTTGCCCACGCTGGCGCCATCGCCGCCGCCATCGTTCCAGCCGACCGCTGCCGTTCCACACGCCACCATTGCACCGCCGCCACCGCTGGCGCTGGCGCTGCCGGCGGCATCCAACGGCAATGGCAACGGTGCCGTCGCCAACACCCGGGCGCTGCTGAACAAGGTCGATGGCCTGACGCGGGTCGCCGACGACCATCGCAAGGCCCTGGAGCAATTATCCAAGGACGTCGCCGAGGTGCGCGCCGAACAGCGCGCGCTCAGCCGCCGTCTCCAGGAGCTGTTCACCGCCCTGTGGCAGCGCCTGACCGAGATCGGCCGGCGCCCCACGCCATCAGACGAGGCCAGCCCATGAGCGCGGTCACCCATCCCGCCGCCGCAACGCCGCAGATCGACCTGGAGCGCCTGCTGGCGCCGCTGCCCGCCGGCTCGGCCGCGCCGCCGCCCGAGAATCAGGACGAGACTCTGACCGCCATCGAGGAGGCACGGCGCGAGGACGATCCGGCCATCCCACGCGGAGTGTGGGAACGGGCGCTCAAGAAGGCCGATTGGAAGGAAGTGGTGGCACTGTCCACCACCTATCTGTCGCAGCACGCCAAGAGCCTGCGAGTCGCCACCATCCTGCTGGAGGGGCTGGTGCGGCTGCATGGCTTTGCCGGGGTGGCGCCGGGACTGGCGGTCATCGCCGGACTGTGCGAGCGCTATTGGCCGGAGCTGCAACCGGCGCCCGACGAGGACGGCGACGTTTCGGCCCGCCTGAACCTGATCATGAGCCTGAACAAGCGGCTGCCGCTGCTGCTGTCGTCGCTGCCGCTGACCCATTCCGGCCCGGCCCAGGCGGGCAAGGCGACGCCGTGCTGGGACGACTATCAGCGGGCGCTGTTCGCCACCAAGGCCCGGCTGCGCCAGGGGGCCGCCGCCAAGCCGGGCGAAGACCCGACGGCGGCATTCGAGTCGGCGACCGCCGAGGCCCCGACCGCGGTGCTGCACGGCATTCGCCATCATCTGGCCCTGGCCGAATCCGCGCTCGACCACATGCATTCGGTGTTGCTGACGGTGTGCAGCGACGAGCGCCCGAGCCTGGGCGGTGCCGCCCAGACCATCGCCGAAATCCGCAACTGGGCGGAAATGGCGCTGCGCAACCGCGGCGCCCTGGTGCCCGAGCCGCAGGCCGAGGCGGCGGTGTACGAAGACGATCCCGGCACCTGGGAAGAGCCGGACGATGACGACGATGATGGGATGTGGCGCGGTCCCAGCTTCGCCAACCGCCACGAGGCCTATGCGCTGCTGTCGGTGATTGCCGACTATCTGGCGATGACCGAGCCGCACAGCCCGACGCCCTATCTGCTGCGCCGCGCCGTGGCCTGGGGCAACATGCCATTGCATGAACTGCTGGCGGAATTGTCACAAGGTCGTAATGACCTGGCAACGGTATTCGCCATGCTTGGGATCACCTCACAAAAATAGCCATATAGGCTATTTAGGAATCTGTTGACAATTGATGAGAGCACCCTGACTCTAAACGTAATCTTTGTGAGTAAGGTCAGGGTCGCAGGGGAGGTCATAGGATGGGTGAGAGTATTCAACACGTTCTGACGCGTGTGCGTCCGCCACGCGTCAAAATCACGTATGACGTGGAAATCGGCAACGCCATCGAGAAGAAAGAGCTGCCTTACCTGATCGGCGTTCTGGCCGACCTGTCCGGCAAGCCGGAACAGCCTTTGCCCCCGCTCAAGGAGCGCAAGTTCGTCGAGATCGACCGCGACAACTTCAACGACGTGCTGACCTCGATCGAGCCGCGCCTGACCTATCGCGTGCCCAATCGCCTGGGCGCCGAAGGCGAGATGTCCTCGGTGGAGCTGAAGTTCCATCACATCGACGATTTCGAGCCGATGGACGTGGTCAAGCAGGTGCCGGCCCTGGCCAAGCTGCTGGAAGCCCGTCAGCGGCTGCGCGACCTGCTGGCCAAGCTGGACGGCAACGACAGCCTCGACGCGCTGCTGCGCGAAATCACCGCCAAGCCCGAAGACCAGCAGGCGCTGCGCGCTCTGCTCGGTGGTGGCGTCAGTGGGGGCGGTGCCCCTGCCGCCGCCGCTGCGGCACCCGCGGCCGATGAGCCGCCGGCCGACGAAGGCTGAGTGAGCCGCCCTTTCTCTCCCCCGGATGAGAGAGGGCCGTGATGGAAACGACGAGCGACAGAGGCAGCGATGGCTGACGCAACGGTAGGTACCACCCCGACGATCCTCGACCGCATCCTGGTCGAAGGCAAGCTGGCGCGTGATGAAACGCAAGTGACCTACGCCAAGGAACTGATCCGCCACTATGTGGATGGCGTGTTGGACTCCGCCGGCGAGCAATCCATCAACGTGGATGTGGTGGCGCTGATCGAAAGCAAGATCGCCCAGTTGGATGGGCTGATCACCGATCAGTTGAACGATATCATGCATCACGAGGACTTCCAGGCGCTGGAATCCTCCTGGCGCGGACTGCACTATCTGGTGATGAACACCGAAACCAGCACCATGCTGAAGATCCGGGTGTTCAACACCAGCAAGGCCGACCTGCTGAAAGACCTGGAGAAGGCGGTCGAGTTCGACCAGTCGGCCATGTTCAAGAAGGTCTACGAGGAAGAATATGGCACGTTCGGCGGCACGCCCTATAGCGTGCTGATCGGCGACTATTATTTCGGCCGTCATCCGCAGGACTTCGCCCTGCTGGAAAAGATCGCCAATGTCGCCGCTGCCGCCCACGCCCCGTTCATCTCCGCCCCCGGCCCCAAGCTGTTCGACATGGGCGGCTACACCGAACTGGGCCAGCCGCGCGATCTGGCCAAGATCTTCGAAAGCCTGGAACTGGTGAAGTGGCGTTCGTTCCGCGAAAGCGAGGACAGCCGTTACGTCAGTCTGGTGATGCCGCGCTGGCTGGTGCGCCTGCCCTATGGCCCCGATACCAAGCCGGTGGAAGGCTTCAACTTCGTCGAGGAATGCGACGGCCGCGACCATTCCCGCTATCTGTGGGGCAACCCGGCCTATGTGATGGCCCAGCGCATCGGCCATGCCTTCTCGCTGTATGGCTGGACCGCGGCGATCCGCGGCGTCGAGGGTGGCGGCAAGGTCGAAGGTCTGCCGGCCCACACCTTCCGCACCGATGAAGGCGACGTGGCGCTGAAATGCCCGACGGAAATCGCCGTCACCGATCGTCGGGAAAAGGAGCTGTCGGACCTGGGCTTTATCACCCTGGTGCATTGCAAGAACACCGACTATGCCGCGTTCTTCGGCGGCCAGACGGTCAACAAGCCGAAGCTCTACAACACTCCGCAGGCCAACGCCAATTCCCGGCTGTCGGCCATGCTGCCCTACATGCTGAACGTCTCGCGCTTCGCCCACTACATCAAGGTGATCATGCGCGACAAGATCGGCAGCTTCATGACCAAGGACAACGTGTCCACCTATCTCAATACGTGGATCAACGATTATGTCCTGGCCAAGGACGATGCCGGCCAGCCGCTGAAGGCGCGGTATCCGTTGCGCGAGGCCCGGGTCGACGTCACCGACATTCCCGGCAAGCCGGGCTGCTACAACGCGGTGGTGTTCCTGCGGCCGCATTTCCAGTTGGAAGAACTGACCGCATCGCTCCGTCTGGTGGCCGAACTGCCGCCGCCGGCGGCGTAAGCCCTGGATACTCCCTCTCCCGCTGGCGGGAGAGGGGTTATCGGGGCGAACCATATTTGCGATTGCAAGCGGCGTGACGGGCACTCGGCCCGAGCCGCAGACCCGGAGTAGGATCGCATGTCGACGAATTTTTTCATCAAGTTCGAGGAACCCGCCATCGAAGGCGAGTCCACGGATAGCGAACACGCTAAAGAAATTCAGGTTCTATCGTGGAGCCACTCGTTCAACCAGCCGACCTCGCCGACCCGCTCGTCAGCCGGCAGCGGCACGGTCGAGCAGGCCAATCACTCGGATTTTTCCTTCACCAAGTACATGGACAACGCCACCGACGATCTGCTCAAATACTGCTGGAGCGGCAAGCAGATCGGCAAGGCGACCTTCACCGCCTACCGGTCGGACGGCAGCAACAAGGCCATCAAGTATCTTGAGATCCTTATGGAGAAGGTGGTGGTATCCAATGTCAGCATCGGCGGCGGCACCGGCGACGTGGCCACGGAGACCATCACTCTGGGCTACGGCAAGGTGACCTACACCTATACCCAGCAGAAGCAGGCCGATGGCACCGGCGGCGGCAACCAGCCGGTCTATCATGACCTTCAGTTGCAGACCGTCGGCTGATCCTGAATCATGAGAGAGGCGGCGGTCATCACCGGTGGGCATAAGCTGCTGTTCGAGCGGCTCACCGAGGAGGCCGCCCATCCCTTGGCCGACGCCGTCCACGATTGGGCCGGCCTGCGCGCCTCGGTGATGACCGAGGTGCACCGGCTGTTCAACACGCGCATCCCCCAGGATGCCGAGCGGATGGCCAAGCGGCGGCGCAGCACCGTCGATTATGGCATTCCCGACCTGTCGCTGTTTCCGCCGCGCGATCCCGACGCCGAGGCCAATCTGACCCGCCACCTGACCGAGGCGTTGCTGGCGTTCGAGCCGCGGCTGGAGGCGCCCAAGGTTACCCTGGAGCGGGTCGAGGGCATGGATGGCGGCTTGGTCGCTCAGGTGGCCGGCTCCATCCGTCTTGGCCGCATCTCGCACCCCCTCGATTTTCAGGTCGTGTTGCGCCGCCATGGCGGATGACGCGGACGATCTGTTGTATGGCGCCTATCTCGGTGAGCTGGCCTATCTGCACACCGCCGGTGCCGCATTCGCCCAGCGCCATCCCCAGGTGGCGCGGCGGCTGGCGCTTGAGGAACACGGTTCGGCCGATCCCCATGTGGAGCGGCTGCTGGAATCCTTCGCCTTCCTGACGGCGCGGCTGCAACACCAGATTGACAGCGAGTTCCCGGAAATCCCCGCCGCCCTGCTGGGCGTGCTGTATCCCCATCTGGTGGCACCGGTGCCCAGTTGCGCCATTGCCGAATTCCATCCCGATCCCGAACAGAGCCGGGCGCTGATGGGCATCAAGGTGGCCAACGCCACCCCCCTGTTCGCCACCGCCGCCGGCCCGGGCGCCGCGACCTTGCGGTTCCGCACCTGCGCGCCGCTGACCCTGTGGCCGCTCGAGCTGGGGGCCTGCGACTTGCAGTCTCCGGCGCAATACGCCTTTCTCGACGATCGCCACGACATCGCCACCATCCTGCGGCTGCGGCTCGACTGCCTGGGGCAGCGCCGTTTCGCCGAGTTCGACCCGGCGACCCTGCGCTTTTACCTGCATGGCGGGCCGGGGGTGGCGACCACCCTGTATCGGCTGCTGCTGGATGCGGCGCTGGGCATCGCCGTGCTGCCCGACGGAGCGGCGGCGCCGTCCGCCTGGCTGCCGGCCTCGGCGTTGCAGCCGACCGGCTTCGCCGACGACGAAGCCGCCCTGCCCCATCCCGGCAACGCTCATCAGGGATATCGGCTGCTCCAGGAATACGGCAGTTTCCCCGAAAAGTTCCGTTTCATCGACCTGTCCGGGCTGCATGGTCTGGGCACCGGCACGGGGGCCGATCTGCTGATCCTGCTGCGGGAGCGGCCGGCGGCGGCGCTGCGGCTCGAACCGGGCAGCGTGCGGCTCAACTGCGTGCCGATGGTCAACCTGTTCCGCCATGTCAGCGAGCCGGTGCGGCTGGATCATCTCAAAACCGAATACCGGCTGGTGCCCGATAGCCGCTGGGAGCGCTCGACCGAGATCCATTCCATCATCAAGGTCTCGGCCACCGCCGCGCGCGACGACGAAACCAAGGTATTCCATCCCTATTTCAGCGCCACTCACGCTATCCGGCCGGGGGAGACGCCGGCCTTCTGGATCGCCCGGCGGCGCCGTTCCGAACGCGCCGATCTGGCCGGTACCGATCTGCTGCTGTCGTTCAAGGATCTGGCCTTCAACCCGACCCAGCCGGCGGCGCAGGTGGTGTTCGCCCATCTGCTGTGTACCAATCGCGGTCTGGCGGCACAGATGCCGCCCGGCACACGATTGGAGATCGAGGAAGACACTCCGGTCAAGGCGATTACCTGCCTGACCCGGCCGACTCAGCAACAGGCCCCGCCGACCGGCGGTGATACGCTGTGGCGGCTGGTGTCGCATCTGTCGCTCAATCACCTGTCGCTTGACGGCGGGGCGGACGGTCTGGCGGCGTTGAAGGAAATTCTGCGGCTGTATGGCGGCCCCGATACGATGGTCTGGGAACGCCTGCTGTCCGGTCTGGTCGAGATGGAGGTGCGGCGCACCGTGCTGCGCGTCGGCGACGATGCCTGGCGCGGCTTCTGCCGGGGCAGCGAGATCACCCTGACGGTTGACGAGACCTTGCTCGACCTGGGCACCGCCTATGCACTGGGCACGGTGCTCAGCCGCTTCTTCGGCTTGTACGCGGCCGTCAATTCCTTCACCCGCCTGGTCATGACCAGCCGGCAACGCAAAGGGGTGCGCCTGTCATGGCGGCCATGGACCGACCAAGTCGCCCTAGCCTGATCCGCCGGTTGCGGCAGGAGACTCACTGCTTCGACTTCCATCAGGCGGTGCGGGTGCTGGAGGCGGCCGTGCCCGAGGCGGAACCGGTCGGCCAAGGCAGCGATCCGCGCCGCGAGGTGGTGCGCTTCCGCGGTTCGGTGACGGCCGGCTTTCCGGCCAGCGACCTGGGCGTGTTGCGCTACGATCCAGTGGAGGGCGAGGCGCCCGAGCTGGAAGTCAACTTTCTCAGTCTGGGCGGCGCCTTCGGGCCGTTGCCGCCGCCGCTCACCGAACTGATCCAGGATCGCCTGCGCGCCCATGACACGGCGCCGCGCGACTTCCTTGATCTGTTCAATCACCGGCTGATTTCCCTGGCGACCCGCATCCGTCGCGTCCATCGCCCGGCATTGCAGTCGGGCCAGCCGGAAGACGGCCCGTTCGCGGCCATGCTGTTCGCCCTGCTCGGCCTGCGCACCCCGGGCCTGCGGATGGTCCAGGGGCGCGGCACCGCCAACCGGATGCTCGGGCTGGACGCCGGATTGCCATACCATGCCGGCCTGCTCAACCAGCGCCCGACCAGCCTGCACGCCCTGGAACGCCTGCTGTCCAGTCATTTCGGCGTTGCCGTCCAGGGCACGCCGCTGGTCGGTCGCTGGCTGCGGCTGGACGGCGATCAGGTGACGGTGCTGGGCAGGACCGGCCAGAATCAGCGGCTTGGCGAGGGCGCGGTGCTGGGGACGCGGGTGTGGGACCAGACCGCCGGCATCCGCCTCGATCCGGCGCCGCTGTCCCTGGCCGATTTCCGCAAATTCCTGCCCGGCGGCCGCAAGCATGCCGAGTTGCGGACCATGGTCGGCTATACGCTGGGCACGTCGGTGGATGTGTCCTTGCGCCTGACCCTGCCCGCCATCGAAGTTCCCCGCACCCGCCTGTCGCGGCGGCCGGGCATGGGCTCGCAACTGGGCTGGACATCGTTCCTGACGACGCGGATGCGCAAGGTGCCAGGGGTGGTGACGGTCGGGGTGTGATAGTGACGAGCCTGAACTAAGGCGACGGCCGAAAATGAGTGAATCATGAATTCACCACGAAAGCACGAAGGACATGAAGTAAGGAAACGATCACAAATAACTGCTCCGTTTTATAATCCGTCATGCCCGGGCTTGTCCCGGGCATCCACGCCTCTCCGCCGCTCAAATGTTTACTTTGAGGCACCACATGGATGCCCGGGACAAGCCCGGGCATGACGCAAAATGAAGCGGTTATTTGCGGTCCTCGCTTAAGGTAGTTAGCACCACCCCTGACCTCTTCCCCTTCCTTCGTGCCTCAGTGCCCCCCCTACCTCGATCGGCGGCCGGCACGCCGAATGGGCGCAGCCGGGGGCTCGACCCGCTAGACCGTCCCACCACTGCATTCTTCCCGACCCGAGCGGCCATCCGAACGGGTCGCCGCGCCCTCTTCGCTTGCCCAGATGCAACGGCGAACGGGGGGGCGGATGGTTGGATGTGGAGAAATGGATGTCCGGCCGGTTGATGTGCGGCGGAGCAACGATGGCTGCCGCGATGTGCGTGACTCTGTCGGCTTCGGCCGCCACGCCGATGGATATCCAGCGGGCCCTGGTGGTCGAGGCCAATCAGCGGCAGGTGCCGGTATCCCTGGCCCTGGCCGTCGCCAAGGTGGAATCCGGCTTCAACGCGGGCGCCCTCAGCCCCGTCGGGGCGCGCGGCGTCATGCAGATCATGCCGGCCACCGCCTGGGGGGAATTCGGCGTCGAGGCCGATCGTTTGTGGGACTCGGACCTCAACGTGCAATTGGGCGTGCAGTATCTGAAGCGCCTGCATGATCTCTATGGTGGCCGCTGGGATCTGGCGCTGTCGCATTACAACGGTGGTACCGTCAAGGGCGACACGCCCAGCAGCTATACGGTGGAATACGTGCTGGCGGTGCAGGCCTGGCAGGACCACTACCAACAGCGCGGCTGCGACCGCCTGACCGCCAAGCGGATCGTCACCCATGCGGATTCGGTGGCGTTGTGCTTGCAGGGCGACGGGCCGATCCGCACCGCCAGCATGAAGAGCGAGCCCGAGCCCCCTGCCCCCATGGCGGCACCTCAGACTCCCGTCGCCAAGACCGATCTGGTCAAGCCGGTCGCCCCTCCCGCCGCCAAGCCTCAGACGGAAACGCTCAAGGCGCAGATTGAGGCGCTGAAAGGACCGCCTGCGGAGATGACGAAAGGACCACTCCTCGAGGAACCCGAGCCGCAACCTGAGGCCGCGAAAGCGGCTGTGATCGCGGCTCCCGAGCCCGCACCGGTCCCCAGCCCGCAGCCCAAGGCCCGCGCCAAGGTGGTTGCGACGACCGCTCAGCCCTGGCAGCCGACTCCCGCACCGGCCGAAACGGTCACGGTCGTCGAACTGCCGACCTACACTCCGGCGCAGCCCATTTACGGCCGCCCCCGCCGACCCGGCTTCGCCCGCGGTCTGGTCGCCTTCGGTGGTCGCGCCATGGTCATGGGGCCACGGGGTCGACGCGGGTGGTGAGGCGCCGACAAACTCTACCTTCCCCATTCCCTCACCCTCCCTTATATTACCGCCCCTGCCGACCTCGCATCGCACAGGGAAGACCATGCCGCAATATCGCTCCCGCACCTCCACTCACGGCCGCAACATGGCCGGCGCCCGCGGTTTGTGGCGTGCCACCGGGATGACCGATGACGATTTCGGCAAGCCGATCATCGCCATCGCCAATTCCTTCACCCAGTTCGTGCCGGGCCATGTCCATCTGAAGGATCTGGGCCAGATGGTGGCGCGGGAGATCGAGAAGGCCGGCGGTGTCGCCAAGGAATTCAATACCATCGCGGTCGACGACGGCATTGCCATGGGTCATGCCGGCATGCTCTACAGCCTGCCGTCGCGGGAGATCATCGCCGACGCGGTCGAGTACATGGCCAATGCCCATTGCGCCGACGCGCTGGTGTGTATTTCCAACTGCGACAAGATCACCCCCGGCATGCTGATGGCCAGCCTGCGCCTCAACATCCCGACGGTGTTCATTTCGGGCGGGCCGATGGAGGCCGGCAAGGTCAAGCTGACCTCGGGCAAGGTCGAGACGGTCGATCTGATCGACGCCATGATCAAGGCCGCCGACGACACCGTCAGCGATGCCGATGTCACCGAATACGAGCGCTCAAGCTGCCCGACCTGCGGTTCCTGCTCGGGCATGTTCACCGCCAATTCCATGAACTGTCTGGTCGAGGCGCTGGGCCTGGGCCTGCCCGGCAACGGTACCCTGGTGGCCACCCATGCCGACCGCAAGGAGCTGTTCCTTGAAGCCGGCCGCACGGTGGTCGAGCTATGCCGCCGCTGGTACGAACAGGACGATGCCTCGGTGCTGCCGCGCTCGGTGGCCAGCTTCCAGGCATTCGAGAACGCCATGATCCTGGACATCGCCATGGGCGGCTCGACCAACACGGTGCTGCACCTGCTGGCCGCCGCCAGCGAGGCCGAAGTGCCGTTCACCATGGCCGACATCGACCGCCTGTCGCGCGAAGTGCCGCATCTGTGCAAGGTGGCGCCGTCGACTCCCGACTTCCACATGGAAGACGTTCACCGCGCCGGCGGCATCTTCGGCATTCTCGGCGAGTTGGACCGGATCGGCCTGATCCGCCGCGACATCCCCACCGTCCACAGCAAGACCCTGGGCGAGGCCCTCAACCGTTGGGACATCAAGCGCACCGCCGACGAGGCGGTGGCCACCCTGTTCCGCGCCGGTCCCGGCGGCGTGCGCACCACTGAAGCCTTCTCGCAGGCCCGGCGCTACGAGACCCTGGACAGCGACCGCGCCACCGGCTGCATCCGCGACAAGGCCCATGCCTACAGCCAGGACGGCGGCTTGGCGGTGCTCTATGGCAATATCGCGCTGGACGGCTGCATCGTGAAGACGGCCGGTGTCGATGCCGCCAATCTGACCTTCTCCGGCCCCGCCGTGATCTGCGAAAGCCAGGATGAGGCGGTGGCCAAGATCCTCGGCGGTGAGGTCAAGGCCGGTGACGTGGTACTGGTGCGCTACGAAGGTCCGAAGGGCGGCCCCGGCATGCAGGAAATGCTGTACCCCACCAGCTATCTGAAATCGCGCGGCCTGGGCAAGGCTTGCGCCCTGATCACCGATGGCCGCTTCTCGGGCGGTACCTCGGGCCTGTCGATCGGCCATTGCTCCCCGGAAGCCGCCGACGGCGGTGCCATCGGTCTGGTCGAATCGGGCGATATCATCGACATTGATATCCCTGGCCGCTCGATCAGCGTGCGCGTCTCCGACGAGGTGCTGGCCCAGCGCCGCGCCGCCATGGAGGCCAAGGGCCTCGCCTCGTGGAAGCCGGTCAACCGCGTCCGCCCGGTCAGCGCCGCCCTGCGCGCCTACGCCGCCCTGACCACTTCCGCCGCCCGCGGCGCGGTGCGCGATGTCAGCCAGGTGGAACGACGCGGGTAAGGTGACGCGTTAAAACAGCCGCTTCCTGTAATCGTCATGCCCGGGCTTGTCCCGGGCATCCACGCCGCGCCGCAAAATGAACATCTGAGCGGCGGATAGGCATGGATGCAAACGCTTCGCACTCGCCGCCGCATGTCCTCCGTCTTGCGTAAAGAGCACGCCCCATCTAGACTGCGAATACCAATTATTTGAATCGATGGGGGCACTATGGATCGGGGTCAGCCAGTGCCGTTACAGCAAGGGCGGGACTGCCTGCGCCAGGCGCGGATCAGGCCGACCCGACAAAGGGTGGATATCGCCACCCTGCTGGCGGACAAGGGAGTCCGCCATGTCACCGCCGATCTGCTGCACCGCGAGGCACTTGATGCCGGCATGGCCGTATCGCTGGCCACCGTCTACAACACCTTGCACGAATTCACCGAAGCCGGGCTGCTGCGCAAGGTTCCGGTGGGCGAGCGGGCCTTTTTCTGCACCAACGCCGTGCCGCACCATCATTTCTACGACGAGGAAACCGGCGAGCTGCATGACGTGCCGCAGGGGCTGCCGCTGGTGGGCGACATGCCGGCACCGCCCGACGGAATGGAGATTGTCGGGGTCGAGGTGCTCCTGAGGATTCGCAAGCGCGCCTGACGCTTAGAGCGTTTTCCGATCAAGTCGAAAAACGCTCTAATTGTTCAGCCCTCGCCGGGCGCGTTCCGCGCTCAGGTGCCGCCGCAATGGCGGCTGGAGCGTGATCCAACCTGATCGGATCACGCTCTAATACGCCTTGGCCAGGGCGTGCTTGATCACCTTGCGCATCACCGTCGGCAAAGCGTGGTCGGACAGTTTGTCGAGGGGGCACCACAGGCCGGGGGCCATGGCGCCCACTCCGGCACGGCCGGCCATCACCGACAATTCCAGATGGAAATGCGTGAAGGTGTGCCGCACCAGGCCGGGCAACAGGCGCCATTCGGCCTTAACCGGCGCTTCGGCGGTGGCGTCGGCACTATCCCACGGCTCGGGACGCCATTGAGTCGAGGGGATCTCCATCATGCCGCCCAGCAACCCGGCTTCGGGCCGACGGCGGATCAGCACGGCACCATCCTTGCGCACGGCCCAGAAGGCGATGCCGCGCCGGGTCGGCCGCTCGGGTTTTTCCAGCTTGGCCGGCAGCCCTTCCGCCGAGCCGGCCTTGCGCGCGGCGCAGTCCGCCATCCACGGACAGATGCCGCAGGCCGGATTGCGCGGCGTACACAGGGTCGCCCCAAGATCCATCATCGCCTGGGCATAGTCGCCCGCCCGCAGATCGGGAGTCAGTTCGCCGGCCAGACGCTTGAGGGTGGGCTTGACCGCCGGCAAGGGCTCGCGCACATCGAACAGCCGGGCGATCACCCGTTCCACATTGCCATCCATCACCACCGCCCGCCGGCCATAGGCGATGGCGACGATGGCGGCGGCGGTGTAGTCTCCGACTCCGGGCAGCTTGCGCAGCGCCTCCTCATCGTCGGGGAAATCCCCGTCACGCCAAGCCGCCACCATCTGAGCGCATTTGTGCAGGTTGCGGGCGCGAGCGTAATAGCCCAGCCCGGCCCAGGCGTGCAGCACGTCGTCAAGCGGTGCCACGGCCAGATCCTGGACGGTCGGCCAGCGCTCGAGGAAAGCCTGGAAATAGGGAATTACCGCCTGCACCGTGGTCTGCTGCAACATGACCTCGGACAGCCAGATGTGATAGGGGTCAGGAGACACGCCGGGCGCGGCGCGCCACGGCAGATGACGGCGGCTGCGGTCGTACCAGATGAGCAGTCGAGCGGGCAGATCGGAAGTATGCGGCATGGAACTCAGTCTAGCATAGAATGACCGGGCTGTGGGGAGGACCAGGATGAGGAATGGGGATGAAAAACGCGGCAGCGCCGGCCCGCGCGCCATCGCCGGCCAGATCGAACGCCTGACCCGGCCGGCGCTCTCCAAGCGCGGCCTTGCCGGCGCCGCCGTGGTCGCCGAATGGGCGGCCATCGTCGGTCCGGCCATGGCGCAGTATACCTGTCCACTGCGCATCACCTGGCCGCGCGACAATGCCGGCGAGGGTACGCTGCATCTGCGAGTCTCCTCCAGTGCCCTGGCCACCGAACTCCAGCACCTGCAACCGCAGATGCTGGAGCGCATCAACGGCTATTTCGGCTATGGCGCGGTGGCCCGGGTGGCGATCACCCACGGCCCCCTGCCCCGCCCGCGCCCGCGCGTCACCCCCCCGCAACGCCAGGCGCCGCCCGAACAGGTCGAACGCAGCGTCGCCGCGGTCGAGAACCCCGACCTGAAAGCGGCGCTGGCGTCACTGGGGAAGTGGGTGCTGGCGCGATAATCTGCTGATTGTGCATGTCGCCTACCCGTTCCAACGCGTGCTGGTAAAGTTTATCGGCAGCCACAGGGCCGCCCAAATTGCCCTCGCCCGCTGGCGGGGGAGGGGGGGGACCCGCGCAGCGGGGGGGGGGAGGGGGGCCCCCGGTTCCGCAAATAAATCAATGGCCTATTGGGAAACGGACAGGAGAACCACCCTCACCCCGACCCTCTCCCGCCAGCGGGAGAGGGAGTTTTTACACAACCTGTTCCGCGGGGATGACGAGAATGGGCTGGCGATGGTCATTGCCGACTACGAGGCCAAGCACTGGCCCATCGACCCACCGGACCCGGTGGAGGTCATCAAGCACCAGTAGGAGCCCCCTTGTTCCCCGCCTCGGATTGCGCCAATGTTGCGCCATGCGCATTCTGCTGATTGAAGACGACGCCGAGGCTGCGGCCTATATCGCCAAGGGCTTGCGGGAGACCGGGCATGTGGTCGACCACTCGGCCAATGGCAAGGACGGCCTGTTCATGGCCGCCGGCGAGAGCTATGACGTGATGATCATCGACCGCATGTTGCCGGGACTCGACGGCCTGTCGATCATCCAGACCATCCGCGCCGCCGGCAACACCACTCCGGTGCTGGTGCTGTCGGCGCTTGGCAAGGTGGACGACCGGGTCAAGGGCTTGCGGGCCGGGGGCGACGACTATCTGGTCAAACCCTTCGCCTTCGCCGAACTGCTGGCGCGTATCGAAGCCCTGGCACGGCGCGGCGGCGGCACGCCGACCGAGACTCGTCTGCGCGTCGCCGATCTCGAAATGGATCTGCTGGCCCGCCGGGTGGTGCGCGCTGCTCAGGACATCGACCTTCAGCCGCGCGAATTCCAGTTGCTGGAATACCTGATGCGCCATGCCGGCCAAGTGGTCACCCGCACCATGCTGCTGGAAAATGTATGGGATTATCACTTCGACCCGCAGACCAATCTCATCGACGTCCATATCAGCCGGCTGCGCCAGAAGGTCGACAAGGGCCACGACCAGCCGTTGATTCACACCGTGCGGGGGGCAGGCTATCGGCTTGGTGGGCCCCGCTAGACTGCTGCGCAGCGCCGCCTTTCGGCTGGCGGTCAGCTATCTCTCGTTCTTTCTGGTCACCGCCTCGGCCATGCTGGCGACGGTATACTGGACTGCGGCCAGTTTCATCGACAGCCAGGTCGGCGAGACCATCGACGCCGAAATTACCGGCCTGTCCGACCGCTACCGCCAGCAGGGCATCAAAGGCCTGATCCAGATCATCAGCGAGCGCAGTGCCGCCGAGCGCGACCGCAAGAGCCTGTACCTGCTGACCGACGATCAGGAGCACCCGATCACCGGCAATCTGCTCGGCTGGCCCGAGGACGAAGCCGACGCCGAGGGCCGGATGCACTTCTCGGTCCAGCATCTGGGCGCCAACGGCCAGCAGGTGTTCCAGGCGACCGGGCGGGTGTTCGCCCTGCCCGGCGGCTACAAGCTGCTGGTCGGGCGCAGCCTGCAAGAGCCCGAGCGTATGAAGACGGCGCTCAGTCATGCCATCGCCATCGGCCTGGCGCTGACCGTGCTGCTCGGCCTGGCCGGCGGCATCGTCACCAGCCGCGGCTTCCTGCAACGCGTCGACGCCATCAACCGCACCATGCGCCGCATCATGGCCGGCGACATCAGCCAGCGGGTGACGCGGCGCCGCGACGGCGACGAGTTCGACCAACTGGCGGCCGGCATCAACGCCGCGCTGGACGAGATCGAGGCCCTGGTCGGCACTTTGCGCACCGTCACCGACAATGTCGCCCATGACCTGCGCACGCCGCTGCACCGGCTGCGCAGCCGCATCGACGTCGCCTTGCTTGGCGAGCCGGAGTTGTCGGCCTATCGCCGCACCCTGGAGGAGACCCTGGCCGATGCCGACCGGCTGCTGGCCACCTTCAACGCCCTGCTGACCATCGCCCAGGCCGACAGCGGTGCTCGCGCCAATCAGTTGCAGCCGCTCGACCTGGCATCGCTGGCGCGCGACATGGTCGAGCTGTATGAACCGCTGGCCGAGGACAAGGGGCTGACTCTGACCCTGTCGGCGCCCGAGTCGCCAGAGGTACACGGCGACCGCCACCTGCTATCTCAGGCCCTGGCCAATCTGATCGACAACGCCGTCAAATACACGCCCGGCGGCGGCACGGTCACGGTGACCGTGACCGCCGGCAAAGCCCCCACCCTGGCGGTGGCCGACAGCGGCCCCGGCATCCCCGCCGACGACCGCGCCCGCGTGCTGGACCCCTTCACCCGTCTCGACGCCACCCGCTCGACCCCGGGCAACGGGTTGGGCCTGAGCTTGGTTGCCGCGGTCACCCGGCTGCACGGCGCCACCCTGGATCTGGCCGACAACGCACCGGGGCTGGTGGTGCGGATGCATTTTCCGAGCGGCCAATCGTGATTTGCGTCGCATTTTGCAAATCAGCAGGGTTGCCCCTCGGGGCAGCCGCTCCCCTCGCCCGTCATCCTCGCGAAAGCGGGGATCCATGCGATGTTGACGTCTGGTCCGGCCATGCATGGGATGCCCTTTGCCTTCGCATTGCATCACCATTTACGGCGCTTCTTCTGACGGATAGGCCGCATGGATTCCCGCTTTCGCGGGAATGACGACTTCTCAGGATGAGGCAGGTGCCCCATAGCCCGCCAGCGGGAGAGGACAATCTGGGCTGCCGTAGCGACTTTTCACTCAGCCTGAAAAGCGGAATCAACGATTTCTTCGCATCGACGAGGGCCAGACGAGGAGACCTATCCCACTTGGCACGCCCCATGCAATGCCTTCTCAGTGCATAGGACGAAGGATATACGGCCATGACACGAGTCCTGGTTGCTGACAATGACGACGGCGTAAGGTTGCTTTACTCTACATGGTTGAGTGAAGCTGGTTATCATGTCGAGGAGGCAAAACGCGGAGACGTGGCCTTGAGCCTGGCCTTGCACACGCCATTCGACGTGGTGGTGCTGGATGCGGTGTTGCCGGTGCTCGATGGTGTCACCGTGGTCAAGCGGCTGCGGGCGGCGCAACAGTCCTGCCACATCATTGCCGCGTCAGGAGGCGGGCCGGGGATTCCGGCGGATGTGGCGCTGATGCTGGCCGGTATGTTCGGCATCGACCGCATGCTCTACAAACCGATCAATCGGCATGACCTGCTGGCCGCCGTCGCCGAGGCTCACATCGGCGTGGCTCTGGCGGCCGAATAAATAGCGGCCATTGAGGCCGCGGCCAAGCGCGGAGCGCGCCCGGCGAGGGCGTCGATGAGCCTTCAGGCTCGTCGGTAAACAAACCCGCGCCCTATCCGCAGGCCGACAGCAGATCGCCGCCGGCCGCCGGGTCACCGGGCGCGGTCTGCCACCCCAGACCGGGAATGGTCAGCACCCGCTGACCGGTCATGACGTCGGCGGAACAGATGATAACGCCGCGGCCTTCGAGATGATCGAGCAGGCCACGGGCGCGGCGCAACGAGCGGCTGCCGCGCACCCGGGCGATATCCGCATCGGACGGACAGGGCGAGCGGGTCAAGGCGCTGCGCGCCAGCAGCAGAAAGACCCCCTGGACGTCCTCGGGCAAGGTGGCGGCAAGCCGCTGGGCCTCGCCCCAATCCTCGCTGTCGGCCACCTCATCGGCACCGGCCCGCACCGTCGCCAGTTTGCGGCGGAACCCCGACAGGTCCAGTTCGCGACCATTGACGCTGTAGGCCCGGCAACGCACCAGGAAATCCTGATAGAGAATTGCTTCCGAGCGATAGGCCGCTTCCGGGTCGTCCAGCAACTCGCGCAGCACCTGCACGAAGATCGCCTCGCGCTCGGCGGCCGGAGTCTCGGGTTCGGGCGCCGGGCGAATCTGGGCGATACGCCGCAGCGTCTCGGCCTCGAGGGCGGCGGGCGGCGGGCGGCGTTCGACCGGGCGCGGCGGCTCGATTTCGCTGGGTTTGAACAGCAGGGCGCGGGCCTCTTCAGGCAGCGTCCCGGGCAGCGGCAGCAGCCGTGCGTTCATGGCGCGCGGCTGAGTCTGAGCCGGACCGATGCGGATATTCAACGGCCGCCGCGCGATCGCCGGGCCGAGCGCCATGAAATGGCCGCGCTGCAAATCGCGGAAGGCTTCCGCCTGGCGCCGCTCCATGCCCAGCAGATCGGCGGCGCGGGCCATGTCGATGTCCAGAAATGTCCGGCCCATCAGGAAGTTCGAGGCCTCGGCGGCAACGTTCTTGGCCAGCTTGGCCAGCCGCTGGGTGGCGATCACGCCGGCCAGACCGCGCTTGCGGCCACGGCACATCAGGTTGGTCATGGCCCCCAGCGAGGCCTTGCGCGCCTCGTCGGTGACCTCGCCGGCCACCGCCGGAGCGAACAGCTGGGCCTCGTCGACCACCACCAGCATGGGATACCAGTAATCGCGCTCGGTATCGAACAGCCCGCCGAGGAACGCCGCGGCGGCGCGCATCTGCATCTCGGTCTCGTGGTTCTCCAGGTTGAGCACCACCGACACCCGATGCTGACGCACCCGGCTGCCGAGCTGCTGCAAGGCAGCGTCCCGATAGTCGGCGGCGTCGATCACCACATGACCGAACACCTCGGCCAGGGTGACGAAATCCCCCTCTGGATCAATCACCGCCTGTTGCACCCATGGCGCGCTCTGTTCCAGCAGCCGACGCAGCAGATGCGACTTGCCCGAGCCGGAATTGCCCTGGACCAGCAGACGGGTGGCGAGCAACTCCTCCAGGTCCATGGTCGCCAGATCCCCTTGCGACGTCGTCCCCATGTCGATGCCAACCTTCACGCCCTGAAACCTCCTGTTTTTTTTTACCGATGAGCCTGACGGCTCATCGGCGCCCTCGCCGGGCGCGCTCCGCGCTTGGCCGCGGCCTCAATGGCCGCTGGATACCGGGGCGCCGGTTCGAGCCTGTGTCAGACAGTCCGCTCGCCGGGATCAAACCGTCATTCCGAGTGCCCTCCTATAGCGCACGGACCCGCGCGGTGCTACCTAATGCTCCGGAGGATCTGCTACGTGACCGGACTGTTCGAACGCACCGCAACGCGCCCGCTGGCTGACCGGCTGCGGCCCCAGACGCTGGCGGAGGTGGTCGGTCAGGACCACCTGCTGAAGATCGACGGCCCGCTGGGGCGCATGGTGGCGGGGCGGCGGCTGTCGTCGATGATCCTGTGGGGGCCGCCCGGCTGCGGCAAAACGACCATCGCCCGGCTGCTCGCTGATGTCTCCGATCTGGCGTTCGAGCCGCTGTCGGCGGTGTTCTCAGGCGTCGCCGATCTGCGCAAGGTGTTCGACAAGGCCAAGGGCGCCCGCCGCATGGGACGCGGCACCCTGCTGTTCATCGACGAAATCCACCGCTTCAACCGTGCCCAGCAGGACGGCTTTCTGCCCTTTGTCGAGGACGGTACGGTTACCCTGGTCGGCGCCACCACCGAGAATCCGTCTTTCGAGCTGAATGCCGCCCTGCTGTCGCGCTGTCAGGTGATGGTCTTGCAGCGACTCGATGACGCGGCGCTGGAACGGCTGCTCGACCGCGCCGCCGAGGAAGAGGGCCGGCCGCTGCCCCTCGACGACGACGGCCGCGCCGCCCTGCGGGCCATGGCCGATGGCGACGGCCGCTATCTGCTGAACATGGCCGAAGCCCTGTACGCCATCGCCCCGCCGCCCGCGACTCCGCTGGACGCCAAGGGTGTTGCCGCGGCGGTGCAGCGACGGGCGCCGGTCTACGACAAGGGCCAGGAAAGCCACTACAACCTGATTTCGGCGCTGCACAAGTCGTTGCGCGGTTCCGACACCGACGCCGCGCTGTACTGGCTGGCGCGCATGCTGGCCGGCGGCGAAGACCCGCTCTACGTCGCCCGCCGCCTCGCCCGCTTCGCCGTCGAAGATATCGGCCTGGCCGACCCCAACGCCCTGGTCCAGGCCCTGGCCGCCTGGGATCTGTACGAGCGACTCGGCAGCCCCGAGGGCGAGCTGGGCTTGGCGCAACTGGTGATCTATCTGGGCACCGCCCCCAAATCCAACGCCGCCTACACCGCCCTGGGCGCCGCCAGGCGTGCCGCGACGGAGACCGGCTCGCTGATGCCGCCCAAGCACATCCTCAACGCCCCGACCCGCATGATGAAGGAATTGGGTTACGGCGCTGGCTATCAATACGACCACGACACCGCCGACGGCTTTTCCGGCCAGAACTATTTCCCCGAGGGCATGCCCCGGCGCCGGCTGTACCAGCCGGTGGAACGCGGCTTCGAGCGCGAGATCAAGAAGCGGCTGGAGTATTGGGACCGGCTGCGCGAGCGCAAGGGGAGCGGTTGACAGGGGGGGGAGCAAATTGCCCACTCTACGGGGATGAACCAGCGAACACCTCCCCCACCCCTGGCTATCGTGGTGGCCGCCTTGCAGGCCCACAGAGCCGAGTTGACGGCCGCCGGGGCGGAGCATGTCAGCATTTTCGGCTCGGTTGCCCGTGGCACCGAAGGCCCCGGCAGCGATGTGGATATCGCTATTGATCTGGCAGCCGACAAGGATCTGTTCGACCTCGCAGACTTGGCCGGTACGGTCTCGCGTATCCTCCAGACGTCGGTCGACCTCGCCTCACGCTCCAAGGTGACGAGCGGGGATATGGGGATGTCTACTGATCGACTCATCGACCGGCTGAGCGACATGCTCGGCAACATCCAGCGCATCCGGCGCCATGTCAGCGGCATGGACCGCGACGCATTTCTTCGCGATGAAAAGACCCGCGACGCGGTCAAACGCTGCCTGGAACGCATCGCCGAACCAGGACGATGGCCAGGGACGTGGTGATCAGGCGGGGGAACGAGAGGCGAAACGGCATAAGCGGAAGGGTAGCACGGCAGGCTCGCCGCGGCGCGCATGTTCAGCGGATCAACGCGGATCGATGCCGGGCAATTCTTGCCGCATCTTCTTGGGAAACTCGTGCTCTCGGCAAATCATGCCGCCCTTGGCATAAGCGAAAAGGCACTGTCACCCTCGGAGTTCCGTGCATCTATAGACTGGCACGGGTATTGCTGTGAACTCACCAACTTTCACGACATTGAAAGGTCGGATTCATGTTGATCGAGTCGACAGGACACGCAACGACGATCCTCGACCTGTACCGGACGAAGACTGCCTCCGACGTCGCCAGCGCCGCGCAGTTTACCACGACCGCCGAGTCTGCAGCGACCACCCCCGGCATCACGAGCGCATTGTCGTCGTCTTATCTCGACTCCGGCACCCTTGGCGACGCCATCGCCCAGGGCCAGGATGTGGACGAGGTGATCACCGCCGACACCTCTCCACTCCCCACGGCGGTCCGGACCATGCTGGCGCAGATCGCCAGTGATCCAGCCTATGCGGCGGAACAGGCAGATCAGATCGCGCATGGAACACCCTCGGTCTTCATGACGCCGCCCCCCAACGGGTCGTCCATGGCTGTCATGCAGGAGTTCTTTGACACCGTGGACTCGGCCCTGAAGCAGCTGGAGGGGTTCCAGTCACAGAAGCTGGCCTTGTACGACAGCCTGTCGGCACAGGGTACGGAACCGGCGGAAATCTATGCCCAGATGCTGGAATTGGAGGTTTCACAGTCGGACAGCTATTGGAATGCCCTGGATCCAGCCAATGAACTGGGCGATCTCCAGGGAAATCTACAGGCCCAGTTGACCCAGTTTCGGCAGGACATGGCCGCCACGGCTTAGGAGATCGGTGGCTGGGCAACGCCACATAATGAGAGCATTTTCCGACCAAGTCGAAAAACGCTCTCATTGTTCAGCGCCCTCGCCGGGCGCGCTCCGCGCTTGGCCGCCGCCGCAATGGCGGCTGGAGCGTGATCCAACCTGATCGGATCACGCTCTAATCGTCACCCCAGCTTTCGATGGCCATGGCGACGGCTGTGCCTAGCGGTAATCCACCCTACCCCGCAATGGCTCCGGTCACCGGTGTCAGCTTGTAGCCGTGGCCCTGGACGGTGACGATCATGCGTGGAGCGCGCGGATTGTCCTCGACCTTCTTGCGGATACGGCTGATCAGCACGTCGATCGCCCGCTCCGACGGCGGATCACCGCCATGGGCGGCGGCGTCGAGCAGTTGATGGCGCGACATCACCCGGCCCATGCCGCGGGCCAGCGCCACCAGCACGTCGAACTCGGCACCCGTCAGGGATACCGGTTTGCCGTCGGGTGAGGTCAGCGTCCGGCTTTCCGGATCGAGCATCCAGCCGTCGAACACCAGCGGCCCGGGGCCCTGTGCGCCATTGGCCTCGCCGTGACGGCGCAGCACATTGCGCACGCGGGCGACCAGCTCGCGCGGATGGAACGGCTTGATGACGTAATCGTCGGCGCCGATTTCCAGCCCGGCGATGCGGTCGGCCTGATCGGAGCGCACCGTCATGATGATGATCGGCACCGCCGAGCGCGCCCGGATCTGGCGCACCAGCACCAGCCCGTCCTCATCCGGCAGATTGAGATCGAGCAGGATCAGGTCGATCTGCTCGTTGGCCAACATCTTGTGCAGAGTCTCCCCCCGATCGGCCAAGCGCACCGAAAACCCTTGAGTTTCCAGATAGCCTGCGACCAACGTCTGCACGGCAATGTCATCCTCGACAACGAGGATATTGGGTCGCTTGCTCAACGGTCCCCTCACGAAACTCTTGTTACCAACCCCCTGAAACTACGGTTGCATACTAATGCGCTTTTCATCGCTTAGCAAACTCCGTGCAACGATTCACCCGCCCCAAAGTGTTGCCCGCATATTTCAGCTACGCCGAAAAGGGCCGGCCTCGGCCATGTCGGCGATGTCCAGGGCGACCCCGGCGCGTTCCTGATCGAGGTGACGGGCGAGCAAGGCGCGGAAATCGTCGTCGGCAATCCAATGCGCGCTATAGGTGGGGTGCGGCAAATAGCCGCGCTGTAGCTTGTGTTCGCCCTGCGCGCCGGCCTCGACCCGGGGCAACCGGTGAGCAATCGCCCAGTCTATCGCCTGATAATAGCACAGTTCGAAATGCAGAAAACGGAACTCGGCGGTCGCGCCCCACAATCGACCATACAGAGCCTCGTCACCCACCAGATTGAGTGCCCCGGCAACCGGCTCGCCATCCTGGAAGGCCAGAATCAGCACGACTCGGTCGGCCAGCGCCCGACCCAGCCGATGAAAGAACGCGCGCGTCAGATAGGCGTTGGCCCATTTGCGTTCGACCGTGTTCAGGTAGAACCCATGGAACGCGTCCCAATGAGCCGCGGTCACCTCGGCACCGGACAGGGCGCGAATCTCCAGACCGAGCGCCGCCGCCTGCTGGCGCTCCTTGCGAATCGCCTTGCGCTTGCGGGATGACAACGCGGCGAGGAAGTCGTCGAAGTCGGCATAGCCGTCATTGCGCCAGTGGTATTGGTGGCCAAGCCGCGGCAGCAGTCCGGCTTCGGCGAGGCGCTGACATTCCGCCTCGGTGGGAAAGGTGATGTGCAGCGACGGGATCGCCAGTTGCTTCGCCAGCCCGACCATGCCGGCGATCAGCAGATCCTGTAGCGCCGACGGATCGACCGCATCGGGACGCACCAGCAACCGCCGGCCGGTCACCGGGGTAAAGGGCACGGCGCATTGCAGCTTGGGATAATAGCGCCGGCCGGCCCGGCCATAGGCCTCCGCCCAGGCCCAATCGAAGACGTATTCGCCATAGGAATGGCTTTTCAGGTAGAGCGGCGCGCAGGCCAGCAGCCGTCCGCCGCGATCCTCGGCCAGCAGGTGACGCGGTACCCAGCCGGTGCGGGCGCAGGCCGAGCCGGACTCCTCCATGGCCCGCAGATAGGCATGACCGACAAACGGATCGGCGCCCCCGGCGCAGACGTCCCATTGCTCGGCCGGCACCTGGGTGATGCTCCCGACCACCCGCAAGGTGATGTCGGCGTTGTCTTTGCTCATCCTTGTCCTTATCTGGAGGCCTGCGACGCAGCCTCAAGCCGCCATTGAGGCGGCACCTGAGCGCGGAGCGCGCCCGGCGAGGGCGCAGATGAGTCTATCACCTGGGCGGCACGACCGGATCGGTCAAGACCATGCACGGACCTCTTGCCAGCGAACAGGACCAGCGCCGCCGCCGCGAGCTTCGGCTGATGCGCGGCATCGCCACCGCGCTGCTCGGCCTGATGATCGTCGTGACCATCGCCACCCGCTGGACCCTGGCCCATGGCGGCCCGGCCTGGCTGAATTTCGTGCGGGCGTTCGCCGAGGCCGCCATGGTCGGCGCCATCGCCGACTGGTTCGCCGTCACCGCCCTGTTCCGCCACCCGTTCGGCCTGCCGATCCCGCACACCGCCATCATCCCCCACAACAAGGACAAGCTGGGCAGCGCCCTCGGCCGGTTCATCGCCAACAACTTCCTGACGGCCGAGACCGTCTCTCACAAGCTGCACACCGTCGACGTCGCCGGCCACCTCGCCACCTGGCTGGTCCAGCCGGGCCATGCCGCCCAGGTCGCCGACCGCGTCGCCGGAGCGGTGCCGGCAGTGTTCGACGCCCTGGGCGACGAGCATATCCGGCCGCTGATCCGTCAGGGCTTCGTCAAGGCCCTGCGAGCCATCGAGATGGCGCCGATAGCCGGCAAGGTGCTGGGGATTCTGGTCGCCCAGCGCCGCCATCAGATCCTGTTCGACCAGTTGATCGAACTGGCCGCGACCTTTCTGCACACCAATCACGACACGATCCGCGCCAGAATTTCGGCCCGCAGCAAGTGGTGGTGGCCGCGCTTCGTCGATGAACAGCTTTATCACAGGATCGTCGACGGTATCGAGGATACCCTGAGGGAGTTGCGCGACCCGCAACACGGCTGGCGCGAGCATTTCGATGCGGCGGCCCAGGACTATGCCCGTCGCCTGTCCAGCGGCGAGGCGCATCACGACCGACTCGACTCGGTCAAGGAAGACATCCTGGCCAATCCCACGGTGCTGCACTATGTCGACTCGGTGTGGGCGGATGTGCGCGAGCGCATCCGCACCGACGCCGCCGACCCCTGCGGCACCCTGCCCGGTGCCCTGGAACGCATGCTGCTGGCGCTGGGCGAGCGGCTGAGTCACGACACCGAGATGCGTGCCACCGTCAATCAATGGGTCGAGAGTCTGGCGGTTCACCAACTGGTGCCGCAACGCGACAGGATCGGCCAGTTCTTCGCCGGGGTGGTGCATCGCTGGGATACGCACACCGTGGTCGCCAAGGTGGAATTGCTGGTCGGCCGCGACCTGCAATTCGTCCGCATCAACGGCACCGTGGTCGGTGGCCTGGTCGGGTTGGCGATCTATACGGTGGAGATGTGGGTGGGGTAGTGAAAACTCCCTCTCCCGCTGGCGGGAGAGGGAGAGGGCAATCTTTTCACACAGCCTGGGTGGCTGGGTATATTACTCGCCCTGTTCGTCCGCGACGACGTCAGCGGCCGGTTCCTCGGCGGCTTCCACCGGGGCGGCAGGGGTCAGGGCGGCAACGGCGCGCTCGGCTTCGTCCTGCGAACGGGCGACGATCACCGTCACGGTGATGGCCACTTCCGCATGCAGGCTGACCTTGATCGGAAAGGTGCCCAGGGTCTTGATCGGCTGGTCCTGATGGACCTGCTGACGGCTGACGGTGAAGCCCCGCTCCTTGATGGCGTCGGCGACGTCGCGACCGCTGACCGAACCGTACAGATGACCGGCCTCGCCCGCCTGGCGAACCATCAGAATGGTCAGGCCCTTCATCTTGCCGGCGACCACTTCGGCCTCGTCACGACGCTTGAGGTTCAACGCCTCGAGCTGGACGCGCTGATGATCGAAGTATTCGAGATTCGACTTGGTGGCGCGCAGCGCCTTCTTCTGCGGCAACAGGTAATTGCGCGCGAAGCCGGGGCGCACGTTGACCACTTCGCCCATCTGGCCGAGGTTCTCGATGCGCTCGAGCAGAATGATGTCCATTAATTTTCCTCCTGGCCGGGACTGCTCCATTTGCGCCCCAGCGTCATCCAATGCCTAATCAATCCGATGGCGGCAACGACAATCACCGCCCAGCCGAACGCCACCACGAACACGCCGTAGAACACCACCAACCAGGTTCCGCCCCAGGGTCTATTCCGCACGACACCGTGAATCCAGGCCAAGCCCGGAAACACATAGGCCACCAGCAGCAGGACCGCGGCGTTGCGCGCCGCATAGCCCAGGCCGCCATCGGCCAGCATCGCCACCACCGCTCCGACCAGCAGACCCCAGGCGACCCAATCGGGCAGCACCAGGGCCGTGTAGGCCGGCGACGGCCGGCGGTTGCGTTCCAGCCGCACCAGACCGCCCTGGGCCACGACACCGTTGAGCACCGTCATCAGCACCCAACTGGCGCCCACCATGGCGGGCAGAAACGGCACCCAGAGCCCCGCCAACTGATCCCGCTCGCGCGGTGTCAGCCCCTCGCCCAGGCTTTCCAGCGCCTGCCGGACGAGGTTTTCGACGGCTCCGGGCAATCCCCGGTCCTCCCCTGCGAACACCACCGCAGCCACGGCGATGCCCAGACAGGCGGCACCGAACAGGCCACCCAGCAACAGGCCGGGCGGATACCATTCGACCTTGGCGTCGGCGGTGCTGCGCCAGAGCAGAGCCTGCCGAACGATCACCACGGCCGGCAGAGCGATGGCCAGGGCATACGGCAAAGCCGCACCGCCCGTCGCCAATCCGACGCCGACCGCACCAACCACCCCGGCCACCACCACCGCCATGGTCCCCAGGCCCAAGCCTGCGGCCATCAGCGGCAACGGCGCCGCGTAGGTTGCCAGCAATCCGGGAGCACTGCCGGTCAGTACGGCGAGAAACAGCACCGCACTCAGCAAGCCCGCGGCAACGGCCAGTCCCAAGTCCTTCGGCATGCCGGTCACCGGTCACCACCGCGGCATGGAGCCGCGGCGATAAGCCGTTGTCCTACTTCACGACGTAGGGCAGCAGGCCGAGAAAGCGTGCGCGCTTGATCGCCTGGGACAGGGCACGCTGCTTCTTGGCCGACACCGCCGTGATACGGCTGGGGACGATCTTGCCGCGCTCCGAGATGAAGCGCTGCAACAGCTTGACGTCCTTGTAGTCGATCTTGGGCGCGTTGGCGCCCGAGAACGGACAGGTCTTGCGGCGGCGGAAGAAAGGACGACGGCCACCAGCGGCCGCCGGACGGGTCACTACCGGACCAATGCTCTGATTGTCGTCGCTCATCACTCACCTCCCTCACGACGCTCACGACGCGGGCCGCGATCACCGCGGTCACCCCGGTCGCCACGATCACCGCGGTCGCCACGATCGCCGCGCTCATCACGCTGGCTGCGGCTCTGCATCATCGCCGACGGACCTTCTTCCAACGCGTCGACGCGGACGGTCAGATAACGAAGGATGTCTTCGTTGATGCTCATCTGACGCTCCATCTCCTTCACAGCGGCCGGAGGAGCGTCGAGATTGAAGAGCACGTAATGGCCCTTGCGGTTCTTCTTCATGCGGTAGGTCAGGTTGCGCAGGCCCCAATACTCACGCTTGGTGACCTGGCCGCCGCCTTCGCCGATGATCGCGGTGAAGGCGTCGGCGAGAGCGTCCACCTGCGGCCCGGCGATGTCCTGGCGCGCAATGAACGTGCACTCATAAAAAGGCATATGGTTACCCCTTTTGGCTTGTCTCTTCCCACGCGTCCTGCCTTGGACACGCGCGAGCATAGCCGGCCCCATGCCGGCAAGGAGCTGGAAGCGCGGGACTATACAGAAAAGATCCGCCGGCGCAAGGCCTGTTGAGACGATAACGTGTCCTTCATATCGACGAGCCGCTGAAGCGCCTCGTCTACGCCCTCGCCGGGCGCGCTCCGCGCTTGGCCGCCGCCGCAATGGCGGCAAACCGGCAAGCAAAAAAGTCCGTTTGAGTGCTCGCCGCGATCAGTCCATCGCCTCCGCCACCTGCCCCGCCGGCAAGGCGGCGATCAGCTCGGCAAGCGGGCGGCGCGTCAGTGGGTGGCGCCAGTCGGGGGCGATGTCGGCCAGCGGCTGAAGCACGAAGGCCCGATCGTGCAGCCGCGGATGGGGCAGAGTCAGATGGTCGGTGTACATCTGCCAGCCGCGGTAATCGAGCAGGTCCAGGTCGATGCCGCGGGCGGCATTGCGCTCGCCGCGCACCCGGCCGAAGTCCTGCTCGATGGAACTCAGAACGTCCAGCAGCGCCTCGGGCGGCAAATCCGTATCGAGGGCGGCAACGGCGTTGACGAACCACGGCTGATCCGAGACGGGCACCGGCGCGGTACGCCACAGGCGCGACTGACGCAGCGGATGAACACCCCGCACCGCCAGCGCCATCAGGGCGGCGGCACAGGTTTCGCGGGGTTCGCCGAAGCGGCTGGGCAGGTTGGCCCCAAGACCGATGATAATCACTTTGCATCCCTTGCAGTGGAGGCCTTGCAGTCAAGCGAAGGCCCGCTTACCTTGTCGGCATATGGCTCGTGGATGGGAGCCGTTTGGGTATATTGGCTCCCTTGTTCGGGCTTCAGCCCCGCATTTCAGGAAATCAAAACTATGCCGGCTAATTTTTATGAACAAGAGCGCATCGGACTGTTTATCGATGGCTCCAATCTGTATGCCGCCGCCCGCGCACTGGGCTTCGACATAGACTACAAGAAGTTGCTGGAACTTTTTGCCACCAAGGGGCGGTTGATACGCTCCTTCTATTATACCGCTCTGGTCGAGGATCAGGAGTACTCGCCGATCCGCCCGCTGGTGGACTGGCTCGATTATAATGGCTACACCATGGTCACCAAGCCGACCAAGGAATTCACCGACGCCATGGGTCGGCGCAAGATCAAAGGCAACATGGATATCGAGCTGGCCATTGATGTGATGGAGATGGCTCAGTACCTGGACCATGTGGTGCTGTTCTCGGGCGACGGCGATTTCCGCCGGCTGGTCGAAGCGGTGCAGCGCAAGGGCGTGCGCGTGACGGTGGTCAGCACGGTGCGGTCCCAGCCGCCCATGGTCGCTGACGAACTGCGGCGCCAGGCCGACAACTTCATGGAATTGCTGGAACTGGAGCCGTTCATCGCCCGCAACCCGATCCACCGTGAAGATCGCTCGATGGGGTCGCAAAGCGACTATGACGGTTGAGGTTCCGCCGCGGGATTGCAGCCGATGCCCTCGCCTGGTGGAGTTCCGCCAGGCGAATCGGCTGTCCATTCCCGCCGGCCATAACGCGCCGGTCCCCTCGTTCGGTCCGCTTGATGCCGAATTGCTGATCGTCGGTCTGGCGCCCGGGCTGCACGGCGCCAACACCACCGGCCGCCCCTTTACCGGCGACTGGGCCGGCGATCTGCTTTACGCCACACTGCTGAAGTTCAGGCTGGCCGAGGGCCATTATGGCGAGTCGGCCGACGATGGGCTGGTGCTGCGCAACTGCCGCATCACCAACGCGGTCCGCTGCGTTCCCCCGGAAAACAAGCCGACTCCCGCCGAACAGGCCTCCTGCCGCCCCTTCCTCGTCAGCGAAATGAACGCCATGCCGCGGCTCCGTACCGTGCTGGCCCTGGGCGCAGTCGCCCATGGCGCCGTGCTGGCGGCGCGAGGCGTGCGCAAATCCGCCTTTCCCTTCGGTCACGGCGCCGAGCACCGCCTGCCGGACGGGCTGGTGGTGACCGACAGCTATCATTGCTCACGCTACAACACCAATACCGGCCGGCTGACGGTGGCGATGTTCGAGGCTGTGTTTGCCGGGCTGTGCGGTGATGCCTCACCCCATTATCGTGTGGCGGGTTGACGCATGGTCCGGGGATTTAAGGCCGGGCAATCGGCTGAAGGAATGATGACCTATATTTCACTCGTCATCCCCGCGAAAGCGGGGATCCATGGTTGGGCAAGATCAGATCAATCTCGTAAAGAGGGTACTGGCGGGGCCATGGATCCCCGCTTTCGCGAGGATGACGAGAGTGGGGCGGGCATCACCGCCAAATTAGAACTCTTCACCCGATTGCCCTGTGATTTAAGGCTTTGCAGCCTGCCGGCCGTCTCGTAGGATGGCAGGATGAAGCCCGTTCGTGAGTATGTTTCGCCTCGTCGAGGCTGGTCGTGCTGAGGCTGCTGTCGCCACGGTATCGTCGGATTCCATGCGGCACCCCATGGTGGCAGGGCGTACCGGCTGGGCGGAACGTCTATGCTGCGCTGGACCTGGGCACCAACAACTGTCGTATGTTGGTGGCGAGGCCGGCTGTCCGGGGCTTCCAGGTGATCGACGCGTTCTCGCGCGCCACCCGGCTGGGTGAGGGGCTGGCCCGCTCCGGGGCGTTGTCCGAGGCGGCGATGGACCGCACCATCCAGGCGCTCAAGACCTGCGTCGACAAGATCGGCCGGCGCGGCGTTACCCGTGCCCGCTATGTCGCCACCCAGGCCTGCCGTCAGGCGACCAACTGCCCCAATTTCGTCGACCGCGTCATTACCGAGACCGGACTGGAGATCGAGATCATCTCGGCCCAGGAGGAAGCCCGGCTGGCCCTGGCCGGCTGCGCCAGCCTGCTCGATCGGCGGCTGACCCATGCGCTGGTGTTCGATATCGGCGGCGGCTCGACCGAACTGATGTGGGTGCGCCTCGACCGCGGCACGCCCGAACATATCGAGGCCATGGCCAGCCTGCCGTTCGGTGTGGTCACCCTGACCGAGACCGAGGAAGATTCCCTGTCCTCGCTGGCCGGTTATGACCGGCTGGTCGCGGCGCTGGCTGAAGAGTTCCGCGTCTTCGAGGCGGAATGCCGCCTGGCTGGCCGAATTCGCGCCCGCAAGATGCAGATGCTCGGCACCTCGGGCACCGTAACCACCCTGGGCGGCGTCTATCTCGACCTGCCCCGCTACGACCGCACCGCGGTCGACGGGCTGGTGATGCCGTTCGGTGCCATTACCGAGGTCAGCCGCCGGCTGGCCGCCATGCCCCCGGAAGAACGCTGCCAACACCCGTGCATCGGCCAGGAACGCAGCGAACTGGTGGTCGCCGGTTGCGCCATCCTCGAGGCGATCTGCCGCATCTGGCCGCTTGGCCGGTTGCGCGTCGCCGACCGCGGCGTGCGCGAGGGCCTGCTGCTCAACATGATGCGCGCCGACGTCGCGGCCGCCGCGGAGTAATCACAGATGTCGGACCAGAAGCAATCCTCGGGCCGCTCCGGCGGAGGCGGCAGCGGCAGCCGCATGAAGGTCGAACGGGTGCGCACCGCCCGCAAGCGGTCGACATCCTCGACCCGCTGGCTGCAACGCCAGTTGAACGACCCCTATGTCGCCGAGGCCCGCCGCCTCGGCTGGCGCAGCCGCGCCGCGTTCAAGCTGGAGCAACTGGATGATCGCTTCCATGTGCTCACGCCCGGAGCCCGTGTCGTCGATCTGGGCGCCGCACCGGGCGGCTGGACTCAGGTTGCCGTGAAGCGCGTCCGTGCCGGCCAGCCCGGCGGTGGCTTGGTGGTCGGCCTCGATATCCTGGAATGGGATCCGGTGCCCGGCGCCATTACGTTTCAGCACGACTTTCTCGCCGACGATGCACCCGACCTGCTGAAAACGGCGCTGGGCGGTCCGGCCGACGTGGTGCTGTCCGACATGGCCGCCCCGACCACCGGTCACCACGCCACCGACCATCTGCGCATCATCGGCATGGTCGAGGTGGCGCTGGACTTCGCCAAGGAAGTGCTGTCCCCCGGTGGCGCCTTCATCTGCAAAGTGTTCCAGGGCGGCACCGAAGGCCAGTTGCTCGCCGAGATGAAACGGCTGTTCACCTCCGTCCGGCATGCCAAACCGCCGGCGAGCCGGCCGGAATCCGCCGAAACCTATGTGGTGGCGACGGGCTATCGGGGTCCACGGGCGGAGTAGCCCCATGCGCATCACCGTCAAGCTGTTCGCCCTGCTCGACCGCTATTTGCCGCCGGGCGCCCACGAGAACCAGGCCGATCTGGAGGTAGCCGATGACGCCACCCCGGCCTCGGTGATGGCACAACTGGGCCTGCCGCGCGGCAATTGCCATCTGGTCCTGATCAACGGCGTCTTCACCCAACCCGGCGAGATCGACCGGGCCCGCCTCCAGCCAGGCGACGCCCTGGCCATCTGGCCGCCAGTCGCCGGGGGATAGGGCGCGTTTCTCGTACCTTAGGCAGCGACCGAAACATCGACTCTGACGCTCCGCGGTGTCGATGCTGCTTGCATCGCAGGTAACGCAGATGAACGCCGATATCCACGGATGAACACGGATGCGTCTCCCGGAGGCCTCGGCCACCACGACAAAATGATCAGATTTTTCTCAGTCATTACCTTATCTGTGTTCATCCGTTTGTATCCGTGTTCATCTGCGTTACCTGCGATCTCTCCAACCGTCGGTTAATCACCGGAGCGTATTTCAATATCACCGTTCGATCACATGCATCGGTTATTTCCGACCGTTGCCTCTCTCCGTGATCAGCGAACCGCCGGTGCCAGATCCTCGCACCATTCGCGAAACGGCTCCAGCAACCAGGACAGTTGCGCGATCGGCATCCGCCAGGTCTGGCCGTTGATGCTCAGGTCCAGGCGGTGGGCGTGGGCCAGCCGTTCGAACAGCGGGTGGTTCAGGCCGATGGTGGAACTCCAGAACAGCATGGTGCCCAACTCCGAGCGCTCCACCTTGCCGGAAAAGGTCTCAGGCCGGCCGTTGATGCGCAGCACCAGATCGTAGCTGGCATTTTCCACCAGCTGCGCCTCACCAAAGAACACCAGATCGACGGCGCCCCATTTGTCGCAGGAGATACGGAACAGGCGTGGCTCGTCGTCGCCGTCCTGAAGACCGATCATCGCCAGCTTTACCGCGGTGCCGCCATCGGGGATGATCGCCCATAACCCCGGCACGGTTTCGGCCTGCGCGGGTGTTGCCAGGATCAGGGAGGCGGTGACGATCATCCACCCCTTCAGACAATTCTTCACATACATACCTTGGTCCAGATGCGGCGCTCATTCGCCGCGATCCTATCCGCCGTTGAGCGGCCTGTCACCGGTCGTCGGCGTTCATCGTGACGGCAACGGGCGGCACCACATCGAGAAAATCGTTTGCTCGGCTTTTGTCAGCGGTTGCACCAGAGCGAGCCGAGCCCACATAGATTCATGTGATCGGCGACTCCTCGCCATCCGACAGATGATATTCTTTGAAGAGTGCAACAAGAAAATCCATAGAAATTTTCCGGTTATTTCGCTCATGGCAAACGTTATATGCGAGAGATCGCAATAATAGATAAATGCGATCTTTATACTTATATCGTACCGACGAGGGTATATGTCTTTCGCTATGGATATGGCGAGCCGTTTGTGGCATTATTCCAGTGGTCAGTCTTCCCTGTTGCTTCCAGAGCCGATAGGGTTTGTCGCCTTGACACCGATGGTCGCCGTCCGCTCCGTCATGCGCCGGTGGCCATAATCGCTCTGAGGATATGCTGCAAGTCTAATTGGGATTGTCAGGTTTTCCACAAACATCACAAGCAGAGGACGGCGACGACTTCGCCGGTTGCCCAGATGGATGAGGCAAGGTTTGCCGACTTGGCCTGCGATCGCCCGGCGTTCCGCCTTGTTGCCGCCGGTTGCGGCCTGTCCGCGACCTGAGGATCGACCCGCAGAATGGAGTCTTTGATGTACGCGGCAGACGACCTTTTCTCGCGCTACACCCGGACCTACGAGAGCCGGCGCGAAGCCGAGATGTCCCTGATGGAATACCTCGAGGCGTGCCGGACCGATCCGATGATGTACGCCTCTGCCGCTGAGCGGATGGTTGCGGCCATCGGCGAGCCCGAGGTGATCGACACCTCGAAGGACGCCAGGCTTGGCCGCGTCTTCATGAACCGCACCATCAAGGTCTATCCGGCATTCGAGGATTTCTATGGCATGGAGGAGACGATCGAGCGCATCGTCGGCTTCTTCCGCCATGCCGCCCAAGGCCTGGAGGAGCGCAAGCAGATCCTGTATCTGCTCGGCCCGGTGGGCGGCGGAAAATCCAGCCTGGCCGAGCGCCTGAAGGCGCTGATGGAGAAATTCCCGGTCTATGTGCTGCGCGCTGGCAAGGAGATCAGCCCGACCTTCGAGAGCCCGCTCGGCCTGTTCGACCCAGAACATTGGGGCGAGATGCTGGAAGAGCGCTATCGGGTGCCGCAGCGCCGGCTCAACGGCCTGATGTCGCCCTGGGCGGTCAAGCGCCTGGACGAATACGGCGGCGATATCTCGCGCTTCCGCGTGGTCAAGCTGCATCCCAGCAAGCTGCGCCAGATCTGCATCTCCAAGACCGAGCCGGGCGACGAGAACAATCAGGACATCTCGTCGCTGGTCGGCAAGGTCGATATCCGCAAGCTGGAACTCTACAGCCAGAACGACCCGGACGCCTATTCGTTCTCGGGCGGCCTCAACCGCACCAGCCAGGGCATTCTTGAATTCGTCGAGATGTTCAAGGCGCCCATCAAGATGCTGCATCCGTTGCTGACGGCAACCCAGGAAGGAAACTACGCCGGCAGCGAGAATATCGGCGCCATGCCGTTCCACGGCATCATCCTGGCCCATTCCAACGAAGCGGAGTGGCAGGCGTTCAAGAACAACAAGAACAACGAGGCCTTCATCGACCGCATCTGCGTCATCAAGGTGCCTTATTGCCTGCGCGTCACCGAGGAACAGAAGATCTATGACAAGCTGATCCGCTCGTCTGATCTGGCCAATTCCCCATGCGCGCCGTCGACCCTGGAAATGCTCGCCCGCTTCTCGGTGCTGTCGCGCCTGCGCGAGCACGAGAACTCCAACCTGTTTTCGAAGATGCGGGTCTATGACGGCGAAAGCGTCAAGGAAACCGACCCCAAGGCCAAGCCGATCCAGGAATACAAGGACAGCGGCGGTGTCGACGAGGGCATGAACGGCGTATCGACCCGTTTCGCCTTCAAGGTGCTGTCGTCCACCTACAACTACGACAATTCCGAAGTCGGCGCCGATCCGGTCCATCTGATGTACATCCTGGAGCAGTCGATCAAGCGCGAGCAGTTCCCCGATGAGATCGAAAAGAAGTACATGGATTTCATCAAGGGCGAACTGGGGCCGCGCTATGCCGAGTTCATCGGCAAGGAAATCCAGAAAGCCTATCTGGAATCCTATTCGGACTATGGCCAGAACCTGTTCGACCGCTATGTCGACTATGCCGACGCCTGGATCGAGGATCTGGACTTTAAAGACCCCGATACCGGCCAGATGCTCAACCGCGATCTGCTGAACCAGGAACTGTCGAAGATCGAAAAGCCGGCCGGCATCGCCAACCCGAAGGACTTCCGCAACGAGGTGGTCAAGTTCGTGCTGCGGGCGCGGGCGGCCCATGGGGGGCGCAATCCCTCCTGGACCTCGTATGAAAAACTGCGCGACGTCATCGAGCGCCGCATGTTCAGCCAAGTCGAAGATCTGTTGCCGGTCATCAGCTTCGGCAGCAAGAAGGACCACGAGACGGAGAAGAAGCACCACGAATTCGTCTACCGCATGATGGAGCGCGGCTATACCGAGCGACAGGTGCGGCGTCTGGTCGAATGGTACATGAGAGTCAAGCAGGCGGGCTAAACGCCAGGGCAATCGGGTGAAGGAATGATGACCTATATTTCACTCGTCATCCCCGCGAAAGCGGGGATCCATGGTTGGGCAAGATCAGATCCATCTCGTAAAGAGGGTGCTGGCGGTGCCATGGATCCCCGCTTTCGCGGGGATGACGAGAGTGGGGCGGGCATCACCGCCAAATGAGAACTGTTCACCCGATTGCCCTGGGCTAAACGCGGATAGGGCTGATCAACCACAGAGACACAGGGTTCCACCAATCCCCCCGTGCCTCTGTGGTTCATCGGCGCCCGCGATCGGATCAACGTCGACAAGGCCGTGCGATGAGCATGAACATTATCGACCGCCGTCTCAACCCCAAGGGCAAGAGCCTGGGGAATCGCCAGCGGTTCCTGCGGCGGGCGCGCGATCAGGTGATGAAGGCGGTCCGCTCGGCCTCGAGCGGGCGCAGCATCACCGACGTCAACACCGGTGATGCCATCACCATTCCGTCGGATGGTCTGCGCGAGCCGACCTTCCATCCCAGCGGCTCCGGCGGCACCCGCGATTATGTGCTGCCCGGCAACAAGGAGTTCGTGCCGGGCGACCTGATCCCGCGACCGCCTGGCAGTGGCGGCGGCGGCGGGGGCTCGGACGGCAGCCCGGATGGTGAGGGCGAAGACGATTTCCGCTTCATGCTCAGCCGCGACGAATTCCTTGACCTGTTCCTGGAAGATCTGGAACTGCCCGACCTGATCAAGAAGAAGGTCAAGCATTCCGAAAGCCATTCGCCGCAACGGGCCGGTTTTTCCATCAGCGGCTCGCCCAACAGCCTCAGCGTCATCCGCACCATGCGCAACAGCCTGTCGCGGCGCATCGCGTTGCGGCGGCCCAAGCCGGCGGATATCCTCGCCCTGGAGCAGGAGATTGCCGAGCTGGAGCAGTCGGGCGCCAATCCCTCGCGTCTGGCCGAAGCCCGGGCCGAGTTGGAATACATGCTGCTGCGCACCCGGCGGGTACCCTATATCGACCCGATCGACGTGCGGTACAACCGCTTCGAGATGGTGCCGAAGCCGGTCACCCAGGCGGTGATGTTCTGCCTGATGGACGTGTCCGGCTCGATGACCGAGCACATGAAGGATCTGGCCAAGCGCTTCTTCATGCTGCTCTACCTGTTCCTGACCCGCCGCTACCGCCATGTGGAAATCGTCTTCATCCGCCACACCCACGAGGCCAAGGAGGTCGATGAAGAGACCTTCTTCTACAGCCCGGAAACCGGCGGTACCGTGGTGTCGACCGCCCTGGCCGAGATGATCCGGGTGCAGCGCGAGCGCTTTCCGGCGGCGGACTGGAACATCTACGCCGCTCAGGCTTCCGACGGCGACAATATGACCAGCGACAATGCCCGCTCGGTGGCGATGCTGGAAGAAGGCATCCTGCCCTTCTGCCAGTACTTCGCCTATATCGAGGTGGGTGGCGAGAACAAGGATTGGCGTGGGCGCGAGTCCGAGCTGTGGCGCACCTATTCCCTGGCCTGCAAGCCCGGCGGCAACCTGGCCATGCGCCGCGTGCGCAGCCGCGGCGAAATCTACCCGGTGTTCCGCGACCTGTTCTCGCGGGAACGGGCGGAGGCGTGAGGACGTGAATTCACCACGAAGGCACGAAGGACAGGAAGTTGTTTATTTTCGTCATCCCCGCGAAAGCGCTACGGTATGTACATATCTCGCACTTGCGGCCAAACACACCATCGTCATTCCCGCGAAAGCGGGAATCCATGCGGCCTCTCGGCAGACGTTGCGCTGGATTGGTGCTGCAATAGCGAAGGC
>OBEQ011138098.1_pt1 | contig 53232 bp, 51 predicted proteins | sample 1670901 | NCBI WGS metagenome assembly OBEQ01 (sample SAMEA104232315, study PRJEB22302) | groundwater metagenome | biome: forest; feature: aquifer; material: groundwater | place: USA | collected 2011-08-07 | depth 5.4 m
CGCCCGCCGTGGCGGCATGATTTGTGTAAATTATTCTCGCTGGGTTGATCGCCTCATTGTTAAGCGCGGGTGGGGAAGACAATCGTCCCTGTTTGGAGAAAGAGCTAAATCCGAACTTTTGAAGAATCGTTTCAAACAGAAACTCGCCGGAATCCCATACGACAGCAAATTCATATTTAGCGAAGTTGGATATAATTTTCTGCCGCTGGAATTATCTGCCGCCTTTGCTTTAGAGCAGCTTAAAAAATTTCCCAAATTTGCTAGCGCAAGAAGAAAAAATTTTGCAGAATTAACCAAATTCTTTGAGAAATATGATAAATACTTCGATCTGGCAGTTCAAACGCCAGAGACAGAGACTGTTTGGTTAGCCTTTCCACTAATGATTAAAGACAATGCCCCATTTTCTCGTCTGGAACTCGTGACATTTTTAGAAGCTAACAACATTCAAACCCGGCCATTGTTTACCGGGAATATTCTTAAGCAGCCGGGATATAAGGATATTCCTCATCGATTGGCCCAAAAAAACTATCCTGGCGCAGAAGCCGTCATGCGCAACTCCCTTTTGATCGGTTGTCATCATGGTTTGACCAGCGTTCAGTTGTCATATTTGAAAAGTAAGTTTTCTGAGTTTCTGTCCTTATATAAATAGCATGAAAGTAATCATTTTGGCAGGTGGTTTTGGAACACGTTTGGGTAATATTACTGATTTAATTCCCAAACCAATGGTCAATATTGGACCAAAACCGACCATCTGGCATATCATGAAAATATATTCGCATTATGGCTACAAAGACTTCATTGTAAGTCTGGGCTACAAGCAAGAGATAGTAAAAGAGTATTTTCACAACTATCACGTCGGTGCCACCGACTTTCATATTAACTTGGGGACCAGAAAGATAAAAACTCTTAGTGACCATGATGAGCAGAACTGGAGGATCACATTGATAAATACGGGGCTAAACGCCCAAAAGGGGGCGAGAATAAAAAGGGTAGCAAAATACTTAGACAATGGCTTGAACATGATGACCTATGGAGATGGCGTTGCTGATATCAACATTAAAGATTTAGTGAAATTCCACAAATCCCATGGGAAACTCCTCACTATTACAGCTGTCCATCCTCCGTCTCGTTTTGGTGAGATAATTGAAAAGAACTCCAGATTGATTGGCTTCAAAGAAAAACCCCAATCATCGGTCGGTCTAATCAATGGAGGTTTTTTTGTCTTTGATAAAAAAATGCTTAAATACTTCACCGATGATGATAATTGCGATCTTGAGTATGTGACCCTAGAGAAGTTGGTGAAATTGAACCAGGTCATGGTTTACAAACATCTAAGCAATTGGGAATGTATCGACACAGAACGTGACTTAAGACATCTCAACAAACTTTGGGACGATGGAAAAGCCTTTTGGAAAATCTGGAAATGATTGCAATATGTCTGTTTTATTTAACGATATCTATCGAGGCAAAACGGTATTTGTTACCGGGCACACGGGCTTTAAGGGTTCCTGGCTCTCCTTGTGGCTTGCCAATTTAGGCGCTAAAGTTATCGGTTACTCACTCGATATTCCTACAAATCCCAGCCACTTTAAATTACTACATCTTAAGCAAGTTTCATTGGTGGGCAACGTCACAGACAGAAAAAAACTACCAGAAATCATAAAGAAATATAAACCAGAAATAATTTTCCATTTAGCTGCTCAACCACTAGTTCGTCAATCTTATTTAAATCCCGTTGAAGCCTTTGAGAGTAATGTCATGGGGACAATTAACTTATTAGAAAGTTGTCGTAAGTGCAACTTTATAAAAGCAGTTATCAATGTTACTAGTGATAAGTGTTATCGAAACAATGAACCAACGCAAAGTTATCGAGAAAGCGATCCTATGGGAGGCAGCGATCCCTATAGCGCCTCAAAAAGCTGTGCCGACATTGTTGCCTTTGCTTACAGACAATCCTTTTTTAATCCTAGTCAATTTGACAAAAACCACAAAACACTATTAGCCAGTGTGCGAGCGGGAAACGTTGTTGGTGGAGGGGATTGGGCTAAAGACCGGTTAATTCCAGATATAATCAGAGCTACCAGTCGTGGGGAGGTGGTAACTCTTCGCTATCCTCAGGCCACCCGTTCCTGGCAGCATGTGTTAGAGCCACTGAGTGGTTATCTCCATTTAGGCTGGAAGTTACTGGAAGGCAAAAAACAATTTGCAGACGATTGGAACTTTGGGCCGGACCATAGATTAAATTTAACGGTTCAAGGGGTGATCACTCAAGCGCAAAAATATTGGCCAAAAACTCGCCATAAAATAAAACGGGATCGGACCAATTGGCCGGAAGCAACGTTGCTAATGTTAGATTCTACCAAAGCCAGACATGATCTTAAGTGGAAAAGTGTTTGGGATGTACAAAAGACCTTTGAAAAGACAATACTTTGGTACAAAAACTATTATGAGCACGGTAATATACTTAGTCAGAAAGATCTAGATGAGTATATACATGATGCTAAACAAGCGTCTGTTGAATGGGCCAAATCATGAAATTTACAAAAACAAAACTAAACGGAGTCTTTATTATTGAACCTAATGTTCTAGAGGACCAGCGAGGCCAATTTATCAAGGTTTTTAACAAAGAGTCGTTTGCTATGGAGAAATTGTCTTTTAATCTCGAAGAAAGCTACTTCTCGCTTTCTAAGAAGAATGTAATCCGTGGAATGCACTTTCAAACTCCACCAAGGGATCATACTAAGCTTGTGTACGCAACACATGGTGCCATTATCGATGTGGTCCTTGATATCAGGGTGGGGTCCCCGACGTATGGAAAATATATAAAAATAGAGTTATCAGAACAGAATCACACAGTAATTTATATTCCTTCCGGCTTTGCTCACGGCTTTTTGTCTCTAAAAAACAATTCCCTAGTTGTCTACCTCCAGACATCGGGCTATTCACCAGCCAATGATGGGGGAATACGGGCGGATTCTTTCAAAATGAGATGGAATGTCGCCAGACCAATTGTGTCCAATCGAGATAAATCCTTTCCGCCACTGGGCAAATTCAAATCTCCGTTTAAATATAAGGCGGTAAGAAAATGAAGGTTTTAGTCACTGGCGGTACTGGCTTTATTGGTCAACATTTGGTTGAGAAACTGGTTTCCTCGGGAAACAAAGTTTGCCTTCTGGTTCGGCCGACAACCGATATAAAAAAGACTAAACAAAAAGGCCTTTCCCTTTATGTTTTTCGTGACAATGTTGACGATTTGATCAAATTTATGAAACGCGAGAAATTTGCCGGGGTAATTCATTTGGCGTCACTGTTTCTGGTTAACCATAAGCCCCAAGACGTTCAGAACTTGATCGATTCGAACGTACGATTGGGTACAGTTGTCCTTGAATCCTCGGTGCAAAGCAGCACGCCGTGGTTTATAAATACCGGCACTTATTCACAACACTATAACGGCCATTCCTATTGCCCCGTGAATCTATACGCTGCAACAAAACAAGCCTTTGAAGACGTTGCTCGCTACTATATCGAAACTGCTCCAATCAACTTTGTAACCTTAAAACTCTATGATACTTTCGGTCCGAATGATACTCGACCAAAGATCTTTAACCTCTGGTCAAAAATTACCAACAGTGGGGAGTCGCTCGACATGTCGCCCGGGGAACAAATAATGGATATAAGCTATATAGATAATGTTATTGACGGCTATATGCAGTTGTCAGTGCTTCTTTCCCGTGATTCCGGGCGTAAATTAAACGGTCAGTCGTTTGCTCTTAAGTCTAACGAACGAATGAGTTTGAAACGTCTGGCAAAAACATTCGAGCAAGTTACTAAAAATAAACTGAACATTAATTGGGGAGGGAAAAGTTACCGCCAGCGGGAAGTGATGGTACCATGGAAAAGGGATAAGACAGTTCCTAGATGGCGTCCAAAAGTAAGTCTTAAAGAAGGGATAAAACGAACATTCAATGCGAACTAGATGGAAACAGCCACTGATAAGCGTTTGTATCCCCGCCTATGAGATGCACGGCAAAGGGGCAGAGTTCTTAGTCTCCAGCCTCGATATATTGACACAACAGACCCTCAAAAATTTTGAAGTTATAGTTTCAGACAACTCAAAAACTAAAGCTATCTACGGGGTTTGTAGGAAATACCGAAAAATTCTTAATCTCAGTTATTTCAAAAACCATGATGCCGCAAGGGGGATGGCCACCAATATCAACAATTCGATAAAGAACGCGAGCGGAAAACTAATTAAAATTCTGTTTCTTGACGATTTTTTGATCGGGAAAAATGCCCTAAAGATCATTGTCAGCAATTTCAATCTTAAAAAGGATCATTGGCTGCTAACCGGTTATACTCACTCAACAAATGGCGTTAACTTTTTTAGCCCTGGGTCTCCAAAATACAACGATCAGATATATCTGGGGAAAAATACGATTGGCTCGCCATCAATACTGACGGTTAAAAACGATAGTCCACTTTTATTCGATGTGCGTTTGAAATGGTTTGTTGACTGTGACTATTACAAACGATGTTATCAGCGTTTTGGGCCGCCGAAAATTATTTCCGACGTTCTGACCGTAATCAGAACTGGTTCTCACCAGGTCACCAATACAGAGATTACTAAGTCTGTAGAAACCAATGAGCGGGAATATTTAGAGAAAAAACATGATAAAAAACCAACCAGTGATTTGAATCTGAACCAGGTGACTTTGGTGGCTGTTTCGGCAATTGCCCCAGAAAAAGCCGCCCGCGCACTTGAGTTGTCGATGAAGGGAGTCAACTATTACGATGTGATTTTAATTTCACATTTTCGTCCAAAGAATCTTGATGACAGGATAACCTTCAGGCAATGTCTGCCGACAGAACTTGAAAATAAAGACCCAAAAAACAAGAATGATTACAGCCGTTTCATAGCTTACAGTCTGTGTCATTACATTGACAGCGACTTTGCCTTGATCGTTCATAACGATGCATTTGTTTTGCGACCATCAAGGTGGAGTAAAGATTTTTTGAAATATGACTACATCGGAGCTCCCTGGCCCAAAAATCTACACTTTACCAGTGACAGGATCAATGTTCGCGTCGGCAATGGTGGATTTTCTCTAAGAAGTAGGCGATTGTTAAACATATTAAACAAACTGAAACTACCTTTTACTGACAATCATACTGGCTATTTCAATGAAGACGGATTAATTTGTGTCTATCACCGGAGAAAACTGGAAGAGAACGGAATCAAGTTTGCCCCGGTGAATGTGGCGTCACAGTTCAGCCATGAAAGGAACTGTGACGATTCAGATCCCGAACCATTTGGCTACCACAACAATAGGAAAGTTATCCCCAGATATTTTTTTTTGAAGTATTATCTTAGAAAGTATATGCGCCTACCATGCTAGTTACAGAAATATACAATGGTCAAGGTCTAGGCAACCAGCTGTGGTGTTATGTTGTCACCCGAGTTATAGCTAAAGACCGGGGATATAAATTTGGTATCCAGTCCCCACAAAAGTTCAAGTGTCAGGATTTTATGTCTTTGAACTGTGGTGAAAAGGTGATTGGAGGCTTCGGACCCGAAGGTGGCCCGCCAACCATCCTTCCCAGAGGAATTAAGTTCTATTACAATGAGAGAAAAATCGTTCATCCACAAACGGGTGTTGACGTCAGAACTTATGATAAGAATCTAGTTGCCGTTCCTGACAAAACTAAAATTGATGGTATCATGCAGGATGAACAGTATATTCTTCATCGCAAAAACGAAATTCGTCAGTGGCTAAAGGTCAAAAAGAAATATGAGTGCTTCGATTTTGTCAGTGACGACATTTGTATAATTAATTTCCGTGGTGGGGAATATATAAGCGTCAAAAATGTATTTTTGACGAAGAAATATTGGGACAACGCCATAAAAAATATGTTAAAAATTAATCAAAATTTCCAGTTCGTGGTCATTACTGATGATGTCCTAACCGCTAAAAAGTTTTTTCCTAAACTCGAGGTCTTTCATTTTAGCATTGCTAAGGATTACAGCATCATAAAAAATGCCAAATATTTGATTATTTCTAATTCCAGTTTTGCTTGGTTTCCTGCCTGGTTAAGCGAAAACTTGAGATTCTGCATCGCTCCAAAGTATTGGTCACAACATAATGTTTCTGACGGATATTGGGGCTGTGGCTACAACATTACGAGTGGTTGGCTATACCTTGATCGAGAAGGAAAGCTCAATGACTATGAAACCTGTGTCAGGGAGTTTAAGCTGTACCAGAAAGCCCATAATAATATCTAATATGCGTGTCAAAATTGTAACCCTTGCTAATTTAAGGCCAGATTTTATAGAACTGCAGTATAGGACTATAAAAAAATTTATAAAAGACAGGGATGTTCAATATGTCATATTCAATAACGCCTCTCACAACATTGACCGTTTTAATCGCATCGAAAATATATGTAGAAATTTAGGGATAAACAGCATAAAGGTTAGTGGTTATGATAGTGATAATGTCAGTCTAACAGTAGCAAAAAGTTTGAATGAAATTTGGCAGAAACACCTGAAATACGAGAAAGAATTGCTCGTGTTGATTGATTCGGACATGTTTTTTGTCCGTAGTCTCTCTATTAATAAGTTAATGAAACATTACGATGTTGCTTTCGTCCCTAATTATCGCGGCAATGATTTTAGGGCCTTCTATCCTTGGACCGGATTAATGTTTTTTAACATGAACAGTTTACCAAATCCAGGTGAATTAAACTGGGACACTGGAAAGATCCATGGTCACAAAGTAGATGTGGGGGGAAAAAGCCATAACTACTTGGAAAAATTCAAAAATCGAATTAAGATTTTATACCTTGAAATGTGGAATCTTGAAGATATTGAGGTGAATCCAAATAAAACAAAGACTTTAAAATGTAGTCTCAACGGAAACGTTAGGTTCGTCATTAAATTAACAAAAGAAAATAAATTGATCGATGTTGTTACAAATGACTTCTTTTTGTCAGACAAGAAATCACTTCCTTATCAATTTGAGAGAAAGAACTATTACAATTTTATTGCCGATACATTTATAAAATTTGAATCATATCTAAAAAATATGAAGCTAAAGTTTCCTCATCCTTTCTGGGTTGATTTAATTAATATTCATCGTGATCCTTTTGAAAATAGCTTCGTTTTCCATTATAAATCAGGAAGTAATTGGCTACCGTTTTATACCCCTGGTTACAACCGCAAGAAAACAGAACAGTTACATCGCTTGGTCAATAGTATCTCTTAGATGAAGAATAAACCCACAAGTCCAAAATGTTTTTTTGTTATTAGTCGTTTTAACGAGGATGTGTCGTGGATTAGGAGATATTCAACTAATTATGTCATTTACAATAAAGGTAAATATCTACCTGGATATAAGACAATAAAAAGACCAAATTTCGGCGGGAATCAATACGACATAATCCATTTTATTTACAATAATTACCAAAACCTTCCTGATTTGATAGCTTTCGTTCAGGGTGATCCCTTCGATCATTGTAAAAGGGAAAAATTCGATATAATTATCAATAGAAAGTCTTTTGTATCAATCGAATCATATGATGACAAAATTAAGGCTAACCAAAATGATCGTTGCCGATTATCCGCCGGATATGATAGTGGATACTCAGAAATCAATAATAGTTGGTATATAAAAGCCCACAATGGTGAACTTAAAAAGCGGGGATTTAAAACCACATGTCCGTTTAAAAGCTTTAAACAGTACATGGATAGCCTTTTTGAACACTATAAAGATCCAGAATTTATCCGATTTTCTCCCGGGTCTCAATACCTAGTTGAAAAGGAAAAATGTTTATATTACCCTAGGAAGTTCTGGAAGCACATTCTGAATATATTTCCCACCCAAATAGGACTGAATGGTGGAACCGAGGGTCACATCATCGAAAGGTCATTGTGGACAATATTTAATAATATTTATACGCCAATAGTAAAATTACAATAAACAATAAAATGAAAAAAATAATTGTAACTCCCGCCGGAAGGAAAGCATATTTATCGATTTTGTCGAAATATTTATGTTATTTTAAAAACTTAGATGAATTTGATGAATGGCACCTTTGGTGTAATACCGACAAACGAGAAGACGTTAATTTTATAAACGAATTAGCCCAAAAACATAATTTCATTAAAGTAATCCCCCTAGGAGAGTTTATTCTCACGTTACCAGATGGAAAACTATCAAACGGGGTCGTTTGGCTCAAAGGACAGCCTTATTATGCCTGCACAATACCATATTTTATAAAAAATGATTGCACTGATGAAAATTCTGTCTACTTAAGATTAGATGATGACATTGTCTTTATTAAGAAAGGGTCAGTAAAGAATATCTTCCAATATCGAATGAAAAATAAGAAAAACTTTTTAGTCTATGGCAACATCGTCAATAACCCAGTTATGTCATACATCCACCAACAAATAAACGCTTTACCTAAAACTATGGGTAAGGTTGGTTTCAATTCAAGAGATGCCCTCGGATTATATAATGGTGAGTTTGCTGCCTTTGTACATAATAACTTTTTCAAAAGGTATGAACATAATCAACTTAAGAAATACTTTTTTAAAACTTTCAAACTAAAAGACTATACCCATATGTCAATACAGGTGATCTCATGGTTTGGCAAAAGATTTGCAAAATTTGGCGGCATTATTCCAGAAGGAATACATGAAGAGGATTATGTGGCTGAAATCAGACCAAAAATAGAAGGAAGCCCCAATATTGTTTTTGGCGACAGCCTTTTTTGCCATTATAGTGCAGAGGTACATAGAAAATATGTAGACACCACTAATATTTTAAAGCGTTATGAAAAAATTTCGAACGAGTACTTACAAAAATAAAGGGGAAAAGAGGAAATATGATTATTTAATAGTCGGAGCCGGTTTTTTTGGTGCGATTTGTGCACGCGAATTAACTGACCGAGGATTTAAATGCTTGGTAGTCGAAAAACGGTACCATATCGCAGGGCACTGCTACACTGAGAATCGAAACGGAATCAACGTCCATGTTTACGGACCACATATTTTTCATACCTCGAATAAGGCAATTTGGGACTATGTTAATAAGTACGCCGAATTTAATAATTTTGTATACCGGCCAAAAGTCTTTTACAAAGGGAAAATCTATTCATTTCCGGTTAATTTAATGACCCTTTACCAATTATATGGAGTCAAAACTCCGAAAGAAGCAAAAGATAAACTAGATGAAGTTAGTATTAAAAATGATAATCCTGCGAATTTTGAAGAATGGATATTGTCCCAGGTTGGAAGAGAAATCTACGAAATATTTATCAAAGGCTATACGCTTAAGCAATGGAGAAGAGATCCGAAAACTTTACCCGTTTCTATTATCAAGCGTTTACCTTTTAGGTTAACTTTTGACGACAATTATTCCTTTGATCGTTATCAAGGTATCCCCATTGGGGGATATACCCAGATTTTTGATAAATTATTGAAAGGAATTGAAGTTAAACTAAACACCAACTATCTTGAAAATAGGGAACAACTCAACTCGTTAGCTAAAAAGATTATCTATACGGGTAATATCGATAGGTTTTATAACTATAAATTTGGTGAATTAGAGTATCGGGGTTTAAGATTCGAGCACGAGACGTTAGATATTCCGGATTATCAAGGCGTGGCTGGGATGAATTACACAGACGAAGACGTTCCCTATACCAGAATTGTAGAACATAAGCATTTCGAGTTTGGAACACAGCCTGTAACCATAATCACTAGGGAATACCCCCAGGAGGCAAAAAGGTCCGAGGAATCTTTCTATCCAATCAATGACGAGAAAAATAATAAACGCTTTTTACAGTATAAAAAATTGGCTGACAGGGAAAAAAATGTTATATTCGGCGGAAGATTGGCAAATTATAAATATTACGACATGCATCAAGTAATAGAATTAGCTTTAAATGCAGTCAAAGATAAATTATTGAAGTAGCTCTAATGACAGATAAAAAAAATACCATTCCTAAACCATTCGATGGGTCGTTTTATGATGCCGATTATTTTGAAAGGGGCAAACAGTCGGGTAAAGGTTGGTTAGAAAATTATCACTGGATGCCGAGGCGTTCTTTTCGTGAGGGACTTGCCTACATTGGTCATCTTGGTTTAGATAAGAGAAGTTATGTCTTAGATTTTGGTTGTGCAAAGGGCTTTATAGTAAAAGCCTTACGAGAACTAGAAATTAAAGCCGATGGCTGTGATATTAGTTCATATGCTTTATCGTTTGCTCCCAAGGGTTGCTGGAACTGCACTAATCCCAAATCGTGGCAGGAGCATTCTAATATGTACACCCATATAGCCTGTAAAGATGTTCTTGAACATTTGACTGTTCAACAGTTACACACTACCTTTCAAAATCTAGCACTAGTCGCCCCAATAATGATGTGTGTTATTCCTATGGGGGACAACGGTGTTTACCGAATTCCAGAATACCACACAGAAATCTCACATCTTGTTATTGAGAATGAATCTTGGTGGAAAAAATTATTTGAAGAAGTGGGCTGGTCAGTTAAAAAGGACACAAATCATGTGCCCGGACTTAAAGATAATTGGATGCAGGTCCCGAATGGCAATCATGTGTTTGTCCTTGAAAGAAAGAAAAGGTAGAATACCGTAGAATATGGCTCCGCGAACTAAAGAGAGACAGGTAAAAGTGCCGATAATTGACAAATTCCCGCAGTGGCAAAAGGCGGAGCATTTTAATCAGGTCTACTCCGAAATGCAACTGGCTTTGATTGAGAAATATCCAAAATCAAGAGAGGGTGATCTTCTTGTCCCCAAAAACGATTTGCAAGAAGCCCTTCGAGGTTTAGGAGACGCATTGGACCAAAGAATAATTGTTCCTAGGATGCAAATGCATCCAATGTGGATCGGGGAGGGGGAACAAAGTGACGCGAGACCGGCATTAACTGCAAACTCATCCAAGCTTCTCCAAGAGCCCGAAAGACTAAAGAGGATTTATACTGGCGAGGCTCCTTCTCCGCTGACGCTTCACCTAACATTGACTCAGGTGTGCAATGCGACATGCACCCGGTGTTGTTGTGCCAATAGAGCATTTAACGAAGTCTTACTTCCCGATCAAGCAGTAAAGGCGCTAACGGGGTTTGCACTACTAGGTACACCAGAAGTTGAATTTACAGGGGGTGGGGAACCAACAACCGCGAGATATTTTGCCTTTATGGTTATGCTAGCTAGGGCATTAGACTATGAAAAGATTGGGGTAATAACAAACGGGACACTGTTAGATAAACTGCCACCAATTTGGGACAATGTAAACTGGACACGAGTCGGGATATACAACCACGAACTCCCTTTTCCAAATATTGAGGTTCTTAAAGACGCGGGAGTTAACGTTAGTGCCGGGCACATATTTGGTCTGAGCGAAGATGATGCTGAAAGTCAAAATTTCAATATTATAGGTGGACATCACGATGCGAATCGAAAAATTTCCCCAGAAGATAAACGACCAACGATGAAAACTTTTCTCGCCATGTTAGACTGGATTGATGAAAAGGCACAAATCCCGGTCCGAATAGTTCCCGACGCGATTAGACCCAGGGAGGCGGTGTTGCGAGATACGATATTAGTTCAAGAAATTCTTGACAACAGATATCAACAGCGACGTGTAAGAATTTCAGCAAGCGGGGGCGATCCAAACGATGTTGTAGAATATGCATTTGTAGCCGATACAAGTAATAAAATAAGACAAAATGATGCATGTTATATGGCAATGTTTAAACCAGAGGTTACTACTGAGAGTATCTTGGGGGCCGGGAAGGTCGTGGTTTGTCCCTGTTTTGCCTATGCGCCGGAAAATCAGTTTAGTCATCGAAAACCAGAGTTTAAGGTTTGCGCTGTAGACGACATTGTCCCCTACTATGAACAAGGGCCGAAAAGAAGGCATCAAACATGTTCTGTTTGTCAGTTTGCCGGGCAAAACGGCATAATTGATGCCATGTTAATCCCTACCAGTCAGGAATAAAATAGTGACAAAAAAGTTATTACAATGGACTCTTCGACAGTAATTACGTCACAAGAGGTATATCTCCTGGCAAAAAATAAAATATATGAGTATTGATATAAAAAAAATTGCCCAAAAAATTTTTAAGAAATGGCTTCAACAAGAAATCGATAATTATAGAAAATATATTACGATTTATGATGTTTTCACTTTTTTTGACGAGCTTGAGTTATTAGAAATTCGTTTAAATATGCTGGCACCATATGTTGATTATTTCGTTGTTAAAGAGTCAAAACAAACTTTTTCTGGACTTCCCAAAGAATTAATATTTGAAAAAAATAAAGAGCGATTTTCTAAATTTAAAGGCAAAATTATTCATTTTGTCACGGATGACAACCTGATTGACGAAAATGATTTGCGAAGAAAACTAACAAAAAAGAGTCTAAGTAAACTTGATAAACAAAGCATTGAGTATGCACTTATCAGCGATAATGTTCCCCGAGGTCAAACACATTGGTTGCGAGATTTTTATCAAAAAGAGTTGCTTAAAAAAGCCCTCGTAAATCTTAATGACGACGATATCTGCTTTGTTGGAGACGTTGACGAGATATGGAATCCCAGGGCAATTATTGACTTCCGGCGAGACGATATATTTAAGCTACGACAAATTGTTTATTCTTACTTTTTAAACAATCGCTCAAATGAGCCATGGGCAGGAACATTGGTGACAAAATATAAAAACATTAAAAATAGTTGCCTAAATCACTTGAGAACAGCAAAAAAAACTAAATATACATATGTAAATAATGGCGGTTGGCATTTCACAAATATGGGCGGGCCCGATCAAATTAGAAAGAAACTCGAGTCTTATGGGCATCAGGAATATAATAACCAAGCCATAAAATCAGATATCGAAAATAAGATCGCCCAAAATAAGGATTTTATTGGACGAGATTATAAATTTTGGCTTGATGGTAGCAAACTACCCGAATATATTAAAAAAAATCGAGCAAAGTATCGTCATCTTTTCAAATGATTATTGTAAAGCTTATCGGCGGCCTAGGCAACCAGATGTTCCAGTATGCAGCTGGGCGATCGATAGCAGGCAGACTCGGTACCGTGCTAAAGCTTGATATCGAAAACTTTGACAAAGAAGGAGTTACTATAAGGAATTATGGTTTAAAAATCTTCAGGATTCAGGAAAATATCGCCTCGTTTAAAGATATTGCTAAAACAAAAATTCCCCCCAAAGGATTTTTGAAATATTTTCCTCGGGCGGTTAAACTCCTTGAATTGCTCACTGGCCGGTCTCATATTATTGAGACAAAAAAGCGTATTGTCTTAAACAAGATAACCGACAACAGTTATTTGGAAGGCAACTGGAATAGTGAAAAATATTTTTCTGGCATTGGGTCGATCCTTAGAAAAGAATTCACATTCAAAGCCAGACCAGATGATAAAAACAGAGCAATTCTAAAACAAATACAACGGTGTAATTCAGTTTCAATTCATGTCCGCCGGGGAGATTATGTTACCAACTCCAAGGTAAACAAGCTTTACCACATTTGTTCGCTTAACTACTACCTTAAGGCAACCAAAATAATCAATAAATTCGCGATAAAGCCAGTTTTTTTTGTATTTTCCGATGACCCCGCCTGGGTAAAGTCGAATTTCAGTGGAATAAAGCCAGTTTTTTTTGTAAATCACAACACTGGAGAGAAAAGCTATGAAGACATGCGCCTAATGAGTGCCTGTCAACACAATATTATTGCCAATAGTTCCTTTTCCTGGTGGGGAGCTTGGCTCAACCACAACCCATCAAAGATTGTGATTGCTCCAAAGAAATGGTTTAAGGATGACTCTAAGAATGTCGACGATTTGGTCCCTCTTGCCTGGATAAGAATTTAACCAAAATGAAAAAACCTAAAGTCTCGGTAGTAATGGCAGTTTTCAACGGAGCAAAATTTCTGACAGAGAGCATTAATAGCATCCTAAATCAGTCGTTTTCCGATTTTGAGTTCATAATTATTGACGATGGTTCGGCCGACGACAGCGTTAACATTGTTAGAAATTTTGGCGACAAGCGAATCCGCTTCTTCAAAAATGATAAAAATCGAGGTCTACCGTACTCTCTCAATCAGGGGATAAAGTTGTCGCGGGGAGACTATCTGGTTCGGATGGATCAAGATGACGTCAGTTTCCCAAAAAGAATTGCTATCCAAGTAGACTATATGGATGTGCACCCTGATGTTGACATTTGTGGAGCAGCGGTAAAAACAACTCTCAACAATCACAAAATTGTCTCCATGCGGCCCGAGGACAGCGAAGAAATCAAAGCGACACTGCTTTTCAATAATGTTTTGTCGCACTCGAGTGTAATTATTCGCAAAAAGGCAATTGAAAGAGAAAAACTTTTTTATGATCCAGCAATCAAAAACGCTGAAGACTACGAATTTTGGACACGGTGTTGTTGGAAACTCAAAATAACCAACCTGACAACTCCTTTAGTTTTCTACCGCCGGCACCAAAGCCAAATGGTAAACCAGCCCACAATCAGGTCAATAATAGCGACCTCCAGAAATAAAATGCTAAAGCGATTCGTCAGTCACCCCATAAAAACAGAGCTTGCTCTTCATAGCAGGATTGCTAATGGAACCACCGCTACATCATGGGAAGAGATTCGAGCGGTAGAGACCTGGTTAATAAAAATTTCTATCGAAAATAATCAAAAACAACTAGTTAAACAAGAAGCGATGCGATTAGTTTTAGAGGGGCAGTGGTTTAATGTTTGTGCAAAATCTGCAAAACTCGGGGTAGGTGTCATTCGGCAATACCTGGGTTCACCAATTACAAGTCATGCTTTTCGAAGATGGGATCATGTTTTCATACTTCTGGCTAAAATTTGTTTATCGTTGGTCAAGTTATGATTACAAGTTGTGTCATCGGTGGAACTGGGACAATTGGGCTGCATGTTGTGGATATTCTTGTTAAAAGAAAACGACAAGTTATCGTGGTAGGACGCCGGGATCAAGCATTAGTGAGTTTGCCTTCTGGAGTGAACTATTATTCGCACGATTATAGCGATACTACATTTTTAGCCAATCTTCTGTCTCGGGTGGATGAGGTGGTTTGTTTGGCATACACCACCAACCCCAAGACCAGCTTTGACAGCCCAATGGCTGATCTGACAACCAACCTTGTCCCCATGGTCAATCTTTTTCAACTTGCATCCAAGACACGGGTAAAAAAGATGGTCGTAGTGTCCAGCGGCGGGGCAATATATGGCTCAGTTGATAAAACCCCAATTAGAGAAGACTGTGCCACTAATCCAATTTCTCCCTATGGGATAACTAAACTAGCAATTGAAAAATATGCTTTAATGTTTCATCGATCTGACAAGCTTCCAGTAGTAATCGTTCGTCCTGGTAACAGCTATGGGCCTGGACAAAAACCATTTGTGGGACAAGGTTTTGTGGCTACGACCATCGCATCAATCCTAGCGGGGAAAGAAGTAACCGTCTTCGGTAGTAAGGGAACGGTTAGAGATTATGTTTATGTTACCGATATAGCCGACGGCATCATGGCGGCAATGGAGCACGGGGAAAATGGCTCTTGCTACAACTTGGGTTCTGGGATCGGTAGAAATAACTTAGAAGTCTTACACAAAATATCCTTATTGGCTGCTGAATCTGGGTATAAATTCAAAATAAAAATCTTACCCAAGCGTCCTTTTGATGTGGAGACAAATATACTGGATTCTTCAGCCCTCAAGAAAGCCACCGGTTGGAAAATTAAAACCAATTTTAACCAGGGAATAAAACTTACCTGGGACTGGTATCTAAATAACCAAGATAAATGGATGTAAAAAAGCCCAGCCTAGGTGACTTAAAATGCAAGCTTTGTGAAAGTCGAGACGTTTTTTTACTGGATCGCTTTTCTGGTAAGGAAATCGGGGCGTTTATCCCGCGCTTTAATAAAACATATAAGAAAAACTTCTCTAAAGATCTGGCAATAGTCGATGACGATGTTTTCTTATTAGTTCGTTGTCGCTCATGCACTTTTTCATTTATTGCCAATCCCTTATCATCAAAAAACCTCCACAAGCTTTATGAAGAAATCATCGATTCCTCAGCCACTCAAAAAATCTCCAAACAGAGCGAACATCGTAGCCTATTTTTAAATATTTGGCTAGATATATTAGCTTTTACAAAATCTGGGCAAGTTTTGGATATTGGCTGCGGATGGGGAGAATTTTTACAAATTGGGCTGTCGTTGGGTTTTAAATGCTATGGCTATGAATTTGACCAAAAAAAATACCCGGTTTTAAAAAGTCTTGGCGTAAAAATGCTTGATCAATTAGATAAATCAAACAAAAAGTACGACTTTATTTTAGCCAACCAAGTCCTGGAACATGTTACCGATCCAGTTTTTTTAGTTAGGACTTGTCGCAATATACTAAGTGATAAAGGGAGATTGCTTATCGCGGTCCCGAATTGCTCTAATCTTGGTAAAAAGATTACCAAAACACTAAACCCACTAGAACACATCAACTATTTCACTCCCAAAAGCTTAAGAACACTACTTGTAAATGCCGGATTTAAAGTTCAAGATTATTATCCACTTCGATTTGAAAATTGGCAAAACCCCATAGGAATCGCGAAAGAGCTAGTCAAGGCATTTCTCAACAAACTACCCATCCATAGCTTGCCTACCCGTACAGCATTTGTAAGTTGTAGAATTGCCAAATGAGAAAAAAAATCTTATACATTCTTCCCGAATATAATGCTAATGCCACCACTCACTACGTTCATATTTTTGAACTGTTAGAGAGGCTGGGTAAAGATTTAGATATTTTCCTTTTGGTTGAAGAATCTGTCGGTCAGCCAGTGATTAAAAACCTAAAAAAAATTTATGTCCCCAGGAATTTTCTGGATCGATTTTTGACAATTATCCGGGCACGAAGTTTGGGTTACAAAAAAGCTTATGTTCATTACTCTTATTGGGGCGCGATTTTATCTAGTCTTGTTTTTCGACCAACTGGGGGCAAAGTCTTTTATTGGCACTGTGAAGTTTACGATCAGTTTTTTTCTGATTTCAAGTTGAATCTTGAGAGCCTAAAGAAAAAACTACTCGATGAATACTTGATGGTTCTGACCCTAAAAATGGTTAATTATTTAGTCACTGGAACTCCCACCGTCGGGAAGTTTTATGAGAAACAATTTAATTTACCTAAAAATAAGGTCAAAATTGTCCCCAATTGGATCAATCCGGCCAGATTTGAAGTTAACAAAAATAAAGAGCAACTCCGTCGAGTTCTAGGTCTTCCCAAAAATAAAAAAATAGTTCTTTTTCTTCACCGGCTAGCACCGAGAAAAGGGGCAGATTTACTACCAAAAATTATTAAAGGAGTCTCCCTGGGAATCCCCGACGTTTATTTTGTGATTGCCGGAGAGGGGCCAACTAGACAAAATCTTGAGGTCGCAATTAAGCAGAATAAAATTGCTAACGCTAAACTAGTGGGCGCTGTTCCAAACATTGAAACACCAAAATATTTCGCCGCCGCTGATATTTTTATTTTACCATCCCGTCAAGAAGGTTTTCCTAGAATATTGATAGAATGTATGGCCGCCGGTCTCCCTTTTGTGGCCATGAATGTAGCCGGAACAAAAGACATCATTAACAAAGAACAGAAGCAATATCTTGTTCCCAAAGGAGATCTCAAAATTTTCATTCAAAAAACTATCAATCTTTTGCAACAACCTAGGGAATTGCACAAACTCTCGATTTCGGGGAAAAAACAGGTAGTTAGATATCATATTAACAACGTAACTGAACAATTTATTAAACTACTAAACTCATGAATATTTTGATTATTTCACCTATTATGCCCCCAGAAATCGGTGGCCCAGCCTCATACGTCCCCGAAATAATTAAACGCTTAGGGAACGACTTTCGTTTCCGGGTCATTACTTTCAGTCCCAATCCAATTCTGATTAAAAATATTCCCATTATTTCTATCAGCCAAAATGGTGGAATGCTTGCCCGCCAGGCAAGGTTGATTTGGGCTATTCTTATGCATAGTTGGTGGGCGGACCTTTTATTTGCCCAGGAACCGTTGGTAGCTGGAGTAGCCGCCGGGCTTGTAAGTAAGATTGTTAAGAAGCCAATGGTGATTAGGTTTGTTGGTTATCAGCCGTGGGAAGATCTTTTAGCTTTGGGGCAGACCAAGAAATTTCTTGATGGTTTTTTGGATAATCCCGATGGTGGAATCAAAAGTAGAGTGTACATTTGGATGACAATGTTTGTTTTCAAAATTACCAGCAATATAATCGTGCCCTCAAAATATCTCGCCACTGTGCTACAAAAATATTTTTTAGTGCCCGCAAAAAAAATTACTCACATCTATAATGCCTTTGAAATCCCGAAAGTGGTCCCGGCAACTAAACAAAAAGAAAAAACCGCTATTTCTATCGGTAGAATTATTATTAGAAAGCACGTTGACTGGACGATTGAAGCGGTGGCTCGTTACACCAAAAATACTGGCCAATACCTACGCCTTTTGATAGTGGGGGATGGGCCGAATCTATCTCGTTTAGAAAAGATTACTAAACAACTGGTTAAAAAGTATCAAATCAAACCTTTTGTCAAGTTTCTTGGACGAAAATCTTGGGTCGATGGTCTATCCATTCTCAAAGCGTCCGATGTTTACATACTAACGTCTATCTACGAAGGCCTTCCTTTTACAGTGGTCGAGTCATTGGTTCTTGGTGTCCCAGTGGTTGCAACTGATATTCCTGGGACAAATGAGGTGGCGATTAACAATCAAACTGCATTAACCGCTCCCCCTGGTGCTATAAACCAATTGGCAAAAAACATCGAGCGACTTTTAATCGACCCAAAATTAGCAAAGAAATTGGTGACTAATGGCCAGAAAATGATCAAAGAAAAATTTACCTGGAAAGAAAATATCCTCAAAACTAACACCATCTTTTCCGAGTTGACAAAAAACCCATAGTCGGATAGAATCTCCTCGTGATCGCTAAAAATGAACTTCTTTCCGGTACTCGTGTTTTTGGGAAACTTCCTCCGGATGATTATCCCGCTAAAGTTACCCCATTTATTTCCGCCTCTTCCGAGCAAGGAGCAGTAGTTATTGTTTCCCAGACGTCCGGCAGTAGCTCGCGCCTATCAACAACACTACCAAATCACTGACGAATCGTTAAACAACTACCTTCGTCAACACTATCAAATAGACTTTGGAGATTAATATATTCTCTGTTAAAATCAACAGAGTGAGAGTTTTAATTGTTACTCCCAGCTTCCCCCCCAATGTAGGCGGACCCGCTAGCTATTCTTGGGAGCTGCTTTCACGCTGGCCACCAAAAGTATCCACAACGGTAGCCAGTTTTGGTTCGCCAATCTCAAGCAAAATTGACCCCCGGATAATATTGATTTCAACAAGTGGTGGTGTGTTTGTTCGCCAATTACGACTTTTCTGGGCCTGTCTGATAAAAGGAAAAGATGTTGATGTTTTTTTTCTTCAAGAACCCGCCGTTGTGGGGTTAACTGCCTTGATTACTGCCCGCATTCTGGGTAAAAAGGTAGTGACCAAATATTTTGGCGACCCCGTTTGGGAAGATGGCCAACGTCATCTTGTCGAGAAACGATCGCTTCCAGAATTTTTGAGTGATTGGCGATCAACACTGAATTTTCAATCTAAGATGACTAATTTTGTCCTCAAGCATTCCGACCTAATCATTGTTCCCACTGATTTTTTATTAGGAATATTATTGAAGCATTACAACCTGGATAAAAATTACGTTGTAAACTTATATAGTCCTGTCGATTTAGTCACTAGCGTGCCATTAATCAAGAACAAAGGTTTTTCTTGGAATCGACACGTCGCTACGTTGTCCAAGTATTTTTCTAATATTTCAAAATCATGAAATATTTAGTTACTGGCGGAGCAGGTTTTATTGGCAGCCATTTAGTTGATTCCCTTTTGGAGCAGCAAAATACCGTTGTTGTCGTCGACAATTTTTTTAATGGAAAAGAAGATAATCTCACTAAACATAAAAATAACCCAAACCTAATTGTTTACAAACAAAGTATTACCGAAGACCTCACCGATGTGTTTGATAGCGACAACATTGATGCCGTTTTTCATCTGGCTGCTTTACCTCGCGTTCAGTTTTCGATCCAATATCCAATCGAAGCCCACAATGTCAATATCAACGGTACAATTAATCTTCTCCAATCTTGTCGAAATTTTGGCGTCAAAAAATTTATCTTTTCTTCTAGTTCTTCAATTTACGGTAATCAAACAAAATTACCTTTGGTAGAAACTATGGTACCTGACGTTTTATATCCCTATGCTATTCAAAAATTAACTGGGGAACATTATTGTCGGGTTTACTGGCAATTATATGGAATTGAAACCATCATGCTTCGTTATTTCAGTGTCTATGGTCCCCGACAAAATCCCAATAGTAATTATGGTCAAGTTGTCCCCAACATCATAAATGCAGTCATAAACGGTAAGACTTTTACCAAATATGGCAGCGGGCAACATACTAGAGACTTTACTTTTGTTTCTGATGTGGTTGCTGCCAACGTTCTCGCCGTTAACTGTAATAAAAAGAAATGTTTCGGTGAAGTTTTCAACATTGGTGCTGGTCGGGGAGTATCGATAAATGATCTGATCAAAAATATTGGTTCTGTTAGTGCCAAAAAACTCAAGATTGACTATCAACCAGCTTTGGTTGAGTCCAAAGATACCCTGGCGGATAACACTAAAGCGCAAAAACTCTTAGGATGGCGCCCAAGCGTCTCTTTTGAAGATGGTATTATAGAAGAATATAAATATTTTCTAGAGAAGAATTAAAACCAATGAAATGTTTAATCACCGGGGGAGCAGGTTTTATCGGCAGCCATTTAGTTGACCAACTTTTGGATTTAAATAACCAAGTAACCATCGTCGACAACTTTACTACCGGAAAAGAGTTAAATCTTTCTCAACACCACAGCAATAAAAATCTAATAATATTTCAACAAAGCATCGTTGACAACGTAGCTGACATATTTGATCAAGGTAAATTTGAGACAGTCTTTCATTTAGCGGCGATTCCCCAAGTTGAATACTCGATCCATAATCCCATTGAAACCAATAAGATCCATATCGATGGAGCGCTAAATCTTCTTGACGCCTGTCGGCAATTTAAAGTTAAGAGGTTTATATTTACATCCAGTTCCGCGATTTATGGAGATCATGTCAGTTTGCCTACCCCGGAGACCGCTATTCCCAATCCGATTTCACCATACGGGTTGCAAAAATTAACCGGAGAGCACTATTGTCGACTTTATTCTCTGCTATATGGGTTGCAAAGCATCGTTTTTCGATTATTTAACGTTTATGGCCCCCGTCAAAACCCTGAAGGGGACTATGCCAACGTGATACCAAAGTTTATCGACTGTGTTAATCGTGGTACTAATCCTCCGGTTCGAGGCGATGGACAAAACTCTCGAGATTATGTTTTTATTAGTGATGTTGTCAGTGCCCTAGTTAAAGCCCCAACTCTTAAATCCAATTTTATTGGAGCGATTAATTTGGGTAGTGGCCAAGGTGTTTCTCTTAATGCCCTGGTTAGGGCAATTGCAACAACGACTGGAAAAGCTGTCAAACCAAACCATGTCGCTGCCGTGGCCGAGCCGAAAAAGACTTTGGCTGATATTTCCCGAGCAAAAAAGTTCCTTGGGTGGACTCCTAAAACGAGTTTCTCTGAGGGATTACGACTCACTTATGAATATTTTTCCCAAAATGGATGAAAATATTTATTCTCCTTCTTTTTGTCACTTTTTTTAAAGAGCTTGTTTGGCAAGTAGTTCTTCCTATATGGCAAACTCCTGATGAGCAGGCGCACTTTGCCCAACTGCAATGGTATGCGGAAAAAAAGACATTGACTATCGATCCCAATTTAAACCTTTCCCAAGAAGTCGCCACTTCTGAAGAAATTCTGGGCACCCGCCGCGACAAGTTTGGCAACAACCAATACACCTACCACCCCGAGTATAAGAACACTTCTAAAATTCCCGATTTCCCCAAAAACTTCCGCACAACTTATGTCGATCAAGAAGCTGCTGGCTACCCACCACTGTACTATTTAATATCGTTGCCTTTTTATAATCTTTTCTATAATTCTGGTTTAATCGATCGCCTCTTCGCTGTTCGTCTTATTTCTTTAATCTTTCATCTTGGGACGATTTTTATCGCCTATAAAATCGGTAAACTCCCGTTAGCCACCTTAGTTTCTTTTCACCCCATGCTTTCATTTGTCGCCGCCGGCTTTCACCCTGACAATCTCTTAATTTTTCTCTACTCTTTAGAGATTTATATCTGCCTATGTCTTTTAAAAAAGTTCGAGTTCAAGAAACTTTTTTGGGCTGGACTAGTTTTTGTTCTTGGCTACTACACCAAACCATTAATGCTCCTGGTTGCTCCACTAATTGTTTTTTCTATTTTACCAAATATTTTTGGGTTATTTGCTCTTCTAGTACCTATTCTCGTAATTTTCTCTCCCATTCAAATTGCCAGTTTCACTTCTGTGGTGACGCCAGCAAGTCCCTTGGCTAATTTGACTTTTCGCGACTATCTCCATTTTCGTTTAGGCAAATTATTTTTTGAAATCTGGCCCTGGTATTGGGGAGTTTTCAAGTGGCTCGGGGTGACTCTGCCGCCGTTGGTCATGAAAGTCATTACCCGTGTGGCCCTAATTTGCAGTCTCGGTCTAATTCGGGCCCGCTCGAAAATTTTATTATTCTTTATGCTCTCTTCTGCCTCCTACCTTGTTTATCTTTTGGTTTGGGATTATCGCCTGATGCAATCAGTTGGCTTTTCCCAGGGTCTCCAGGGCCGTTATCTTTTCCCCAATGTCATTCCCCATATGGCTATTTTTCTGGCCGGCTGGCAAGCCATTTCCAAAAAAACCTGGTGGATGGCCATTCTGCCTGCCGGCATGATCATTCTCAATCTCATTGCTTTCTATACCGTCGCCAACAGTTACTATGACCTCTCTTCTGTTCATACATTTTTAATTCAACTTTCCCAAAACAAACCAGGTATTATCAAGATACTCGTTTCCAGACTCATATGATCATTTTAATTTTACTTCTCTCAGCACTATTCCGATTTTATCGTTTCCCGGAGTTGTTCCATTGGACCATGGATGAAGACTATTGGAGCTATTTGCCCTATAACATCGCGACTGGTTATCACTTTCCGGCAATTGGTGGCCACATCGCTGGTACCGGGCTTTATGCCGGACCGCTATTTATCTACCTAATGGCCCTTCCGGCCAAAATTTTCTTCGGCAATCCATTGGGGTTTGGCTATTTGGTTGCCGGTCTTGGGGTTTTGAATACATTTCTGATATATCATGTCGCACAAAAGCTTTTTTCTCACCGGGCCGCCATCTTTTCCGCTTTTTTTTATGCCTCGTCATTTTTAATGGCAATCTTTGACCGACATTATTGGAATGCTTCTCTGACTCCGATCTTTACGACCTTAACGATCTGGTTCCTTTTTGAAGTTAAACAAAAAAAATATCTTTTTTGTTTCCCACTTGCATTCACTCTTGCCCTGGCATTCCATGCCCACGGGACGGGGATGGCGTTACTGTTATTTACAATTGTCACTTGGCTCGTTTTTCGTCTGCCAATAAATAGATTGGTTTTTTTAGGTATAGTTTTATTTTTTGTTTTGCAGCTGCCCCTGATATTTTTTGATCTGCGCCACGACTATAAAAATACCCGAGCTCTTATTTCCTATGGGGTGATAGGGGATCAAAGATTGACAATCGGGGAGCGGGTTGGAAACATCGTCTCGGGATTTTCCCAAGCCTCAGCAAGGCTGATCTATTTCCCGGCAAAAGACCTCGCTTTAGAGCAAACTTTAGGTTTGCCAGAGCAATATGCCCGCCTTCGGGGGACGGCACCAATCTTTATCTCTCCCCTGCTGCTTGTCTTTATAGTATTTACTCTATCAAGATGGAAAAATAATCTCGGGGTCAAGTTTTGCTCGTTATTAATTATCTCTACTCTTGTCGGCTTATTGATTTATAAAGACAAAATTCCGGAATATTTTTTTAATCCAACTTTTGTCGGGATTTTTCTGCTATTGGGATACTTTCTTGGAGAAATCTGGCAAAATCGAATAGTGCGGTTTGCTCTAGTCTTAAGCATAATTTCCTTTTTCTATTTCAATTTTCAAAATCTTCTTACTGTCAAACACAGTTTTAGTTACCAGACTAGACTTGAAGCTGTCAAAAAGGTAATTACTGCCGTGGGCAATAAGCCTTTTTCTCTTGACGCCCAGTGTTCCGGCTTTTGCCAACTCTATGGCTTTCGCTATCTGTTTACCAGTTTGGGCCACGAACCCATATCCTCTTACGTCGATCCCAATTTCCTTTGGCTCTATCAAGATCGCTTGCTAAAGGTTGCGCCGGAAAAACGAGTAACATTAATCATGAACAGCCAAGAAGTACAAGTCTATGTTTCTAATTATCGCTAGTTGCCTGTATTTTTTATCCAGGTTTTATCGTCTCCTATCGCTCCCAATCTTTATTGACGAAGCTCTCTATCTGCGAATGACTCAGGACCTGATTCATAAAGGTCAAATCTGGATTTCGTTTAGCGATGGTAAGGAACCGCTATTTTTTTGGGTACAAAGTCTTTTCCTTCGGATTTTTGCCGATCCGCTTTTGGGAGGAAGGTTTTTTGCAGTTTTATCTGGTTGGGTTTTGATGGTGGTCGGATATAAATTGATAAGAGAAATTTTTGACCACAAAATAGCCAGGATATTCACAATATTTTATCTTGTCTCACCGTTTGTCCTTTTTTATAACCGCCTGGCGCTTATTGATACTTTCCTAACTTTACTTTTATCAAGCTATATATTGTTTCTAGTCAGACTTGCCCGCAAGCCAAACCTGAAATTGGCCATTGCAGTCAGCTTATTTCTTTATCTTTCCTTATTGACTAAAACAATCGCCTGGTTATATATTCTGGTAATTCCAATAGCCTTTTTGGCCTTCTCAAAAAGATCAATCCTTTTGCATTGGCCAGTCGTTGTTTTAGCAGTGGCTTTCATATTCTACTTACCGCTTACCCTTATCCCCGGATATTGGCTCATTTGGCTTAAAAATCAGAATGTTTTCACTTACAGTTTTACTCAAGCAATATTTGGCTGGAGAACAATTTTATTACCAAACCTCAAAATGAGTTCTCGGGATTGGTGGCTGATTTATTTTGGTTTTATTCCCTTTATGGGAGTACTAGCGGCTGGGGTTTATGGGCTTTTTAAAAGAAAAAAATCCATAATTTTCCTTTTTTTTCTCATGATTTTTCCTTGGCTGGCAGAATCTGCAATTGCCAAAATCTTTTTCCCTCGTTATCTTCTTTTTATCTCAATTCCCATTTTTGCCATTTGTAGTTATTTAATCACTAGACGTTTTTTACTAATTCTCCTTTTAATATTTCTCTGGCAACCAGCCATATTGACCATTCAGTTATTGACTGGTCCGGAGCAAGCCAAACTTCCGATTGTTGAACGTTGGCAATATTTTGAAAGTTGGCCATCTGGTTATGGCACTAACCAACTGGTTGACTATCTTAAGAGTAACCCGCGACCAATTGTTGTCACCGAGAGTTATGGTCTAAACGAAATTTTAAAATTAGCCTTTTACGATAATAAAGATGTCACCATTAAAACTTTTGAAAATCTTAATGAAAAATTGACTGGCGATTATTTGGTTTTGGGTTATTATCAAAAGCCGCCACCAAATTGGTCTGTTTCTGAAATTGCCTCCTTTTGTAAGGTAGAATGTAAGGAGAAAATCCGTCTTTATGAAATTAAACAATAGCTGGCAGCAAAGTAGTCTCGTTGGCGTCGGAACCATTATTAATTCGTTTCTTGGCCTGTTTTTCTATGTTCTTGTGGCCCGATCGTTAGGCGTCTCCAATTTTGGCTATTTTTCCTACCTCCTAGGTCTGGGCCTAATCGCCGCCGAGCTTGGTGATCTGGGCTTTTCATCGGCATTAGTCAAGTTTTCGTCCCAGTTGGGGTTTCCACCAGTTTTTTGGACAATGGCCTTCCAGCGGCTTTGTGTTAGTTTATTAATCATCCTAATTTTTATTCCCCTAAATTTTTATAGTGGGCTTATCGCCGTTGTCCTTCTGTTTACCGGCTTGGTTACCCAGTCACTGATTGTCAAACAAAATTATTCTCTCTTTGTGGGATGTAATATTTTCGGCAATAGCTTGCGCCTCGTCCTGACAGTTTGGTTATTATTTGCTAATTTTCTTACACCAATTTCGGCTATTGTTGTCTTTTGCCTTGGTGCCAGCTTTACTACACTTGTTGGATTTATAGGGCTTCTCCGATTTATTTTCCCGGTGCCGCACGGAGAAACTATCAGAGTTATTAAAGTAATTTTTCCTTTTATTCGCTGGGTTGCCTTATCTTTTGGTGTCGCCTCTTTATCAGCTAAGATTGATATCCCCCTAATTTATCTTCTGGCTGGCCCGCCAGCGGCTGGGCTCTATTCCTCCGCCCAAAAATTAACTAGTGTCTTGCCGCAAATTGCGGCCAATCTTGAAGGCGTCTTTTCGCCAAAATTTTCCCTTGAAGAAAACTTCTCTAAACATTTTAAGGATTACAGAAATATTACCATTTTTATAGCTGTCGGGATTATTTTTATGATTCCGCTATCGCCTTTTTTAACGACCTTAATTTACGGCCAAAAATACCAAGAGTCTATTCCTATTCTTCAAGTTCTTTTAGTCAGCTCGGCGATCTTTTTTGTTGCTGGGCCCTATGCCTCATCAGTTATTTACCGGTTTTCCAAGTCGTCATATCATCTAGTTTCTTCAATTTTGCAACTTGTTTTTTCGGTTATTTTCTATCTTTGGTTAGTGCCAATACTCGGAGCCATTGGCGCGGCTATCACCTCGGTCGCTGTTAATGTTCTTTCGTTATTCCTGTTTTTCGGTTTTCATTACCGTCTATGGCAAAAAAAACGACCATAACTGGCCACTGTATTGTTAAGAACGAAGATCGGTTTATCTGGTTTGCCATTAATTCTGTCCTTCCCTATTTGGATAGGCTTTTAATCTACGACACGGGTTCGACTGACAAAACAGTAGAAATTGTAAAATCGATTAAAAGCAAAAAGATATTTTTTGAAGAAATGGGACCAGTTACTCCCGAAAAGTTGACTTTCCTTCGTGGCGAGCAGATTAAAAAAACTGACACTGATTTTTTCTTTATTCTAGATGGTGATGAAATTTGGCCTGAAAAATCAATAAAGAAGTTTATTAGCAGCCTAATAACCCTTCCTCAGGATAAGTTAGCCGTTTTTTGCAAAACTCGAAATGCCGTTGGAGATGTATTCCATTATCTACCCGAAGATGCGGGAAGATATAAACTTGCCGGCCGAAGTGGGCACCTCAATATTCGCGCCTACCGTAATATATCAGGTTGGACTGTTATTAGAACCTACCCACTGGAGGTTTATGTTTATAACAAAAAAGCTATTAATGACCAGCCTGACAAACTGCAATTCCTTGATGTTTGGTATCTCCACTGCACTCATCTTTCTCGCTCAACTATTGGGCACAACCCCAAATTTAAATACGAACTAGGTATCCCTATGAGAAACGATGAACTCCCAAAGGTATTTTCAAAATCTCCTGACCGTCGCAGTAAATTTTATTTTCTGCGTTCACTTGTAGAGACACCCCTTCGTCGTATTCGAAGAAAAATATTGCAATGAGAAAATATCTCCCGTTTTGTTTTTTTATTGTCTTTTCCCTTATTTACAGTTTTATTTTCATTGTCAAACATGACTACCAATTTCAGACCTTCGGTTGGGACTCAGGTTTTTTTGACCAAGTGCTTTGGAAAGCGTCTCATGGCGATCTCGGCTATAGTACAATATTTAATCACAGCTTACTCTCCAGTAATTTTGAGCCCATACTGTTTCTCATTGCCCCACTTTTGAGACTGTTTCCTGATATTCGCTTACTTTTTATCATCCAGGCAACAACAGCAGTTTCGGCCGTAATTCCTATTTACTTTCTTGCTAGAAAGATCACTAAATCAAAACTTTTCTCTGTCGGAGTTGGCTTAAGTTTTCTACTTCTGATCACTTTTCAGCACGCCATCTTAAATGGCTTCACTCAAAGTTTTTTTGTTGCCCCTTTTTTTGCTTGGGCATTTTGGTTTTTAGAAACAAAAAAATATCGTTGGTACTTTTTAATGGTCCTAGCAATTATTGCTACCAAAGAGGAATTTTCCTTACTTTTAGTTCCGTTTGGGGCAGCTGTCGCTTGGCTTTACAAGATTGGCAGGATTGGATTACTGACAGCGTTTCTTGGTATCATCTCATTTTTCTTTCTGATCTATATCCTTAATCCGATCATTTCTCCTGATAATCGTAATTGGGCACACTACGGTTTGGGTTATGGCCAGGCTGGCAAAAACCCCCAAGAGGTCATCGTTAACATGATTACTAAACCCCAAGAAATACTTCCCCTTCTTTTCGATGATAATACTAAAAGAACAACTGTCCTGGAACATTTTATGACTTTTGGTTTTTTCCCAGTATTGTCACCAATAACACTTCTACCAATTTTTCAGGAATACTTTATTCGTTTTATTAACACCGCCCAACCGCCAAAATGGTTAGGTAACGATTTCGATTTTGGGGTTTTTCTCGCCATCAGTACAATATTTGGTAGCACCCAGCTCAAAAAATATCTTAGCTATCGCTTTCTAGGCGAAGTCTTAATAGTTTCCGCATTATTATCAGATTTCTATTTCCACGGACCGATCAATTCACTTTCTAAGACTAGTTTTTACCGTCAGGAACAGTGGTCTAAAGATAACTACAAAATTCTTGCTAAAATTCCCGAAAATGCCTCGGTTGCTGCTAATAATTCCTTAGTGCCCCATCTCTCCCACCGTGACAAAATCTATCAATTGCCAGATGTCGGTGATGCTACCTATATCGTTGTTGATCTTCATGGTGGTCCAAATGCCTATGCTCCAATTGATCTAGAAAAAAGCCAAAAGCTTGTTGCCAATTTAATTTCCGGTCATAAATATCAGCAAATTGCTAAAATAGGGCAAGCGGTTTTATTACAAAAAATATGAAAATTGCCGTTTTAAATCTTTATAGCGACCTTGTCAATCGTGGGGCGGAAAGCTTCATCTCTGATTTCGTCACCGAGATATCAAAAAAACACGGGGTTAAGCTTTTTTCCGGTAGGGACGCCGAGATTAATGACCCCGCCTTACCGCAACAAGGCTTTTACGGCAGTTTTATTCAAAACTTCCGCAAGCGACTTTTTATCGACCCAGCCAATATCCAAGTTCTCTGGTTTTCGTTAAAAATTTTTCCTGATCTAGTAAAAAATAAATATGATCTCCTAATTCCTGTTAATGGTTTCTGGCAAGTAATCCTTTGTCACATGGTTAAATTATTATCCGGCGGTAAGATTTTAATTACCGGTCATTCTGGACCGGGGTGGGACGAAAGGTGGAATCTACTCCTTAAACCCGATGTCTTTGTTGCTTCTACTCCCGAGCTAGCAGTTTGGGCCAAAAAGTCAGCCCCCTGGGTCAGGGTCGAAGTCATTCCCTATGGCATTTATATTGATCAAATCAACAAAGCTAGGCCAACTAAATTTAAACTCGATCGACCGGTTATTCTTTGCCCAGCGACCCTTGTTCCCTACAAACGTGTTGATCTAGCGATTTGGGCGGTTTCTAAACTTTCTAAGGGGAGCCTAATAGTGTTAGGTGACGGTCCACTCAAAACAGAAATAAAATCTCTTGGCGAAAAACTGCTCGGCAAGAGATTTAAACTCGATTATGTTGATCGACAAACGGCCAGATCATATTTTGTCAGCTGTGACATCGTCACTTTACCGTCAGACAGACAAGAAAGTTTTGCTACAGTGACTATCGAAGCTCTCGCTGCTGGCAAACCGCAAGTAGTCACTGATCTTCCTCGGCGCCGCTGGACCTTGGGAGAAGCCGCGTTATATGTTGACCCATCCGACACCGATGCCTACGCTAGTGCCCTTTTAGATTGTCAAAAAATCAGTGCTAGTGTTATTGCTAAACAAGCCAAAAAATATTCTTGGCATAAAATATCCGCACAATATGAAGCTGTTTTGAAAACATTATGAAAGTCGCTGTCATTATTCCCGTTTTTGACGAAGAAAAAACAATTGGTAATTGTCTTTTTAGTTTAGCTAAACAAACCATGGTCAAAGACATGGAAGTTATTGTCGTTGATGACGGCTCGACAGACAATACGAAGTCAAAAGTTAAAAGTCAAAAGTTAGAAGTAAGTTTACTTACACAAAATCATCTTGGTCCGGGAGCTGCCAGGAATCGGGGAGCCGAAAAAGCCGCTGGCGAAATTTTGGTTTTTCTTGACGCTGACATGGAATTCGAGTCGGATTTTATCCAGAAATTGGTAGAGCCTATTATTCAAAAAAAGACTATTGGCACTTTTTCTAAAGAGGAATATCTCTTAAATAAAGAAAATATTTGGGCTCGATATTGGAATCTAAATTTGGGAAGAAAGGTGGAGAATATGGTACCTGATAATTATCCCAATACTGCCCCAGTTTTTCGTGCCATCCTCAAAACAGAATTTATAAAAGCTGGCGGTTTTGACACCAATATTGGCTATACTGATGATTGGTCAATTTCGAAAAAACTTGTGGTAACCTCTACGGCCGTCGTTGGGGCAAAATTTTATCATCGTAACCCGGAAACTATTCTTGAGGTTTGGCAACAAGCCCGATGGTTCGGCAAAAATGAGTTTCTGACAAAAAGTCTAGTCCGCCGCCTTTTCAATCTTCTTCGTTATTGCCCACTGTTGGCATTAGTAAGATTTTACGATCCTAATTTTTTTGTTTTCAAGTTTGTTTATAACTCTGCGGTTTTTGTCAGTGTTTTGCTTTCATTTTTTGGTGAACAAAAGTACAAATGATTTATTTAATTCTTTTTCTCGGTTTTATTATTCGTCTGATAAATATCAACCAATCCCTTTGGCTCGATGAAGCAATCACTGCCCAGGCTGTCAAGACTTACTCGCTTGCAAATTTAATTACCAAGTTCTCACCGGGAGATTTTCATCCCCCCTTTTACTATCTCATTCTTAAATTATGGAGTAATCTTTTTGGTTATTCGGAAATTACCCTTCGACTACCTTCAGTAATTTTTGGCCTAGCAGTAGTTTATTTTGTCTATTTAATTGGTAGAAAGCTATTTAATCAAAAAGTTGCTTTACTCGCCAGTCTTTTTCTAGCGATTAATCCACTAGCTATTTATTATTCGCAAGAAGCGAGGATGTATTCTCTCGCTATGCTAGCAGTTACGGCATCAATTTATTTTTTTCTTGAAAAAAGGTGGCTATGGTGGTTTTTCTGTCTGTTAGTTGCCATGTATTCTGATTATCTTCCATGGCTTATTCTTCCTGTCTTTGTTTTAATTACAAACAAAAAAAAACTGCTCATTAGTCACTTTTTATTGCTTTTTGTAGCGTTTATTCCTTGGTTACCAATTCTTTGGAAACAATTATCAAATGGAGCAAGTGTGACAGTAATTCTTCCAGAATGGGGGAACCTCTTGGGTGGGTTCAGCATCAAGGGTTTAGCTTTAGTCTTTGTGAAGTTTATTATCGGAAGGATTTCTTTGGATAATAAAATAATCTATGCCATCGTAATAACTTCTATTGGGGCAGTTTATTTTTGGTTAATGATCAGGGTTAGAAATAGAATCCTTTGGATCTGGCTTTTATTACCAATTATCTTAGGATTAATAATTTCATTAAAAATTCCAGTGTTTACCTATTTTCGTTTTCTTTTTGTTTTGCCTGCCTTTATACTTCTTCTGGCAGCTGGTGCGAGCAGAAATAAAATTTTTGTTTTATTTGTTAGTTTAGTTAGTTTTGGGTGCCTTTTAATATTTAATTCTAACTCTAGTTTCCAACGAGATAATTGGCGTGATGCTGTTTTATATATGGAAAAGAACAACGGTATTGCTTTGTTGCCAAGCTTAGCGACTGTTTCTCCGATCAATTATTATCGCCAGAATTTACCGGTTTATGACCCACAAAATTTCCCTGATCTAAAACCTCATCAGCCTGTATTTCTGATTCGTTATGTTCAAGAAATTTTTGATCCAAAAGATAGTTTGCGCCAGCAGTTAGAATTTAATGGATATGCAAAAACCGAAGTGAAAAATTTCAACCAATTGGTCATATGGAGGTATGACAAGTGAAAGATTTTTTTCTTTCCCGTTTGCCGTTTTACCGCTGGCACCCAGAAGTCGCCATCCGCTATTTGCCAATCGTTTCAGAAATTCTAAAAAATGATTACCAAACCATTTTAGAGGTGGGTTCCGGTGGTCTTGGAATAACTCCTTATCTCGGCCGTGAAGTAACCGGCCTCGATAGACATTTTGACCCTCCTATCCATCCACTTGTTAAAACAAAAATTGGTAGTGCCTTAAAAATTCCCTTCGAAGATAAAAGTTTCGACGTAGTAATTTCTGTCGACATGTTAGAACATTTGCCTTCAACTCAAAGGAAAAAAGCTATTGCTGAAATTCTGCGGGTAACAAAAAAAGAAATTATTCTCGCTGTGCCAACTGGGCAGGAATCATTAAACCAAGACCAAGAGTTAGCAGCATTTTATAAAAAAATAAACAGAAATAATTATCCGTTTTTGACTGAACACAAAAGTTTTGGCTTACCTAGTAAAGAGGAAATCAAATCTCAATTGGGTGATAATGTCATAATGGAGCAGAATGAACCACTAAGATTACGTAGTTTTTTAATGCGAGGCTGGATGACAAAAAACTTTATAACCAAACTTTTCTACTGGAAAATTCTTTTGTTAGCTATTCCGCTATTTAAATTATTTGATAAGAAACCATATTACCGAACAATATTTTACAAAGCTCTATGAAAATTGGAATCGATATTAGTCAAATAGTCTACGCCGGAACTGGGGTAGCAACCTATACTAGAAATCTTGTTACCAGTCTATTAGCAATTGATAAAAAAAATGAATATATTCTTTTTGGCTCTACCCTGCGACGACAAAAAGACTTGAAGAAATTTACTAAAAACGTTTGGCCATTGCCACCGACATTTCTTGATATTCTTTGGAATAGGCTTCATGTTCTTCCGATAGAAACATTTATTGGTAAACTAGATGTTTTCCATTCCTCCGACTGGACGCAACCGCCAACGAAGGCGAAAAAAGTTTCCACCATTCATGACCTTATTGTTTATAAATATCCAGAGTCTTCTCATCCCCAAATTATTGCCACCCAAAAGAGACGACTTAACTGGGTCAAAAAAGAGTGCGATTTGATTATTGTCGACTCGCTATCAACGAAAAAAGATTGCCAGGAAATTCTTGGTATCCAGGAAAGTCGGTTACGGGTCATTTACCCGGCGGTTAGTGAGGGATTTAAACCACAATCCAATGCGAAAGTTTCTGCTATTTTGAGAAAATATAATTTGCGGCCAGATTACATTTTAGCAGTCGGGACCCGAGAGCCAAGAAAAAATCTTCAACGAGTAGTCGCGGCAGCTCAAAAAACAAATTCCCATCTTGTAATTGCCGGAAAATTTGGTTGGGGAGAAGATATTAAAGGCGCCCAACCGCTTGGATATGTGCCACAAGAAGATTTGCCGGCTTTGTACTGTGGAGCAAAATGTCTTGTTTACCCTAGTCTCTATGAAGGCTTTGGTATTCCTGTTTTAGAAGCTCTTGCTTGTGGGTGCCCGGTTGTCACGTCAAAAACTGGAAGCCTTCTCGAAGTTGCTGGCGACGCCGCATTTTATGTTAATCCAGAAAGTGTCGAGGACATAGTCGAGAAATTGGAAGTGGTTGATCAGAGCTTGGTTAAAAAGGGTCTAGTTCAAGCCAAAAAATTTTCTTGGGAAAAAACTGCCAAAGAAACACTACGGGTGTATGAGGAGGTCGTTCGTGGTTAACTCGTTGTCGGTTTTTTTCCCGGCCTACAACGAACAAGGTAATATAAAAGCCACAGTTTTGCATGCTATTAATATTCTCGACAAATACCATTTTTTGTGGGAGATTATCATTATTGATGATGGTTCAACTGACAAAACTGGAAAAATTGCGGACAGTTTAGTGAGAAGATCTCCCAAAATCAGAGTTGTCCATCAAAAAAATGGTGGCTATGGCAAAGCCTTACAAACCGGATTTTCAACCGCGCGCTATGAATGGGTCGTATATTCTGATGCCGATCGCCAGTTTGATTTTTCACAAATTGATAAGTTTCTTTTGGCTGCAGACAGTTCTGACGCTGTCTGGGGCTACCGCTTCAAAAGACAAGATTCACTTTTACGATTTTTTACTGGTTTAGTCTGGATTTGGTCTCTACGCCTCCTTTTAGGTATAACCTTACAGGATGTCAACTGCGGTTTTAAAATGATTAAAAAAAAAGTTCTCGATCAGCTTGGTTCGCTTGTTTCCACCCGGGGAGCTATGATCAACGCAGAATTAGCCATCAAGATAAAACAGAATGGGTTTAAGATTATTGAGATTGGCGTTTCCCATCAGCCCCGTATTTCTGGAACGCCCTCCGGCGTCAATCTATCGGTGATCATGCAATCCTACTGGGAGTTGGTCAAATTTCGATTTCCATTTTTTCTCCCCATAATTGGTACTTTTCTAGCTAGTTTCCTTTTGCCATTTACTTATTGGCCAGAAATGCTCAACTGGCCATTTTTTATCAATCGTGGCTGGCTTCCCTATAAAGATATCATCATCGTCCACACCCCACTGTTACCCTATACTCTTATCTGGTTTTATAATATCTTTGGTTTTACTACTCAATCACTCCATCTTTTTGGGTCTCTACTTTTGGCCATAATGGTTTATTTGGTCGCTAAAAATGTTTCTAATGTTACTAAATCAATTGAAACGGGTAATACTGTTGGTCTCCTTTTTGCTTTTTTTGCCTTTTCATTTAGTGGTAACCATGTCTGGTTTGAAAGCTTCCTCACCCCTTTCTTGTTAGCTATATTTTATCTACAATTTCGTTATCTTCGCGAAAAAAATCCTTGGTTGCTATTTGCCGCCGGCTTATTACTTTCCCTCGCTTTTCTTACCAAACAAACCACTCTTTATATTGTTCCGGCGTCACTTATTTTTTTAATTAAGGAGCGGCGGTATTCTATTTTTTTTGTCACGCCGCTAATTCTCGTATTTTCGCTAGTATTTTTATTTTTAACTGTCCAAGGGACGTGGCCAGATTTTTTTCATTGGGCTATCCGCTTTGTTTTTTTTAAACCATTTCTTAACCGCCCAACCGATACTTTTACCCTTTTGCCTAATATTCGACAGGGATTTCTTTTAACGATATTTTTCTCGACCGCTTTCTTCTCGCTTTGGAAAAATCGACAATTTTGGGTTCTTTCTGCGGTGATCTGGATGATATTCTCGCTCCTGTTTTCTTTTCCTCGATTTGATTACTTTCATCTAATTCCTGCTCTGGCCTTTTTCTCTATTGCCATTTCTCCTCTAGTTGTTAAACAAAAGTTCCTGGTTATTTTCTTGGTTCTGATCGCAGCCTTGATTTTTTGGAAGAATATAAGTTATTACCACTCATTTCTAGATCCAAAAGAAATTACCATTGCCGATACCATCAATAAGAGTTATTCAAATAAATCACTATTGGTGATTAATGGCCCTGATCAGCTTTACTTTTTGACCAATCGATTACCCGCCAATAAACCTTGGCTTCCACAGCTGCCATGGTATTTTTCCTATTATGGTGATGGCCAATTTTTAAATGATATCCAAAAACCATCGGCAGAAATAGTTGTTTTTCAACCATACCAAGATAAATCAGTAGACGGCCTTGGTGCCTATCATCCAACCAATTTAGAGAAGTATTTGCAGTTAAACTACCGCATAGTTAAAGTTTTTGATGACGGGGTAAAATTGTTAGAGAAAATATGAAATGGTTTCTTGGTCTCTTGTTTGGGTTAGTTATTTTTTATCGTGATTCTTTTTTTTCACTTTTTTTTCAAGACGACTTCTTACTTTTAAAACTTTCAAAACAAGGTAATTTTATTGCCCCCATTCCTAATTTTCCATACCGTCCGATCGCTATTCAAGCCTTTTACTCCTTGGGTAGCTTAATTTCTGGCAATCAACCTTTTGGTTTCCATCTACTATCTTTTGTCCTCTTCTCCGGGGCGCTTTTATTTGTCTATCTTTTATCTTCCCAAATTCTTAAAAACCCATCGGCAGCAAGACTAGGTACTCTTTTTTATGCTTTTAATATTTCTCTTTTTCCCATTTTTTTCTGGGTCGCTACCTCTTACTTTGTTTTGGCAGCATTTTTCACTTTCGGCGCACTTTACTTCTTCATGCGAAGTGGCTCATGGTCATTTACCATGTCATTAATTTTTTTTCTTCTAGGACTTCTTTCTAACGAGCTAGTTTTGGTAACACCAGTTCTATTGGTGCTTATCAATTATCTGCAAAAGACGCGGTTGTGGATAAGATTGGTCCCATACGTTGTCGTAGGGGTGGTCTATGCACTTTTTCGATTACAACTGTCTTTTCCTTCTGCTTCCGACTACCACTTGAATTTTGGGCTAAAGAATTTTTTGACTACTCTACGCTGGTATTTTTGGCGTATCTTTAATCTTCCTGAAGGAGTACGCACAGGCGCCAGTCCAATGATTTATCTTCTCTTTATTGCCTGTCTTGGCATCTTTATCATTATTTTGTCAAAAACTACGAGGAAATGGTTAATATTCTCAACCTTGTGGTTTATTTTTGGAGCCTTACCTTTCTTTTTTCTTCCAAATCATATGTCATCTTATTATTTGACATTGTCACTTTTTGGACCGGCTGTTTTGATAGGGAAAAGTCTCGCTGACGATAAAAGACTCACTATTATTTTCTTTATTTTCTACCTGCTTTTGGCCGTTTTTGGTCTTAACTACTTATCACAGACACACTGGATCATATTAAAGCCTACTAGATGAAAAAAATATCCGCTGCCATGTTAATTTTCTTCATCGCTCTTTTTTTCCGTTTATACCGGCTAGATGATCTGGCAAAATTTGGTTCTGACGAAGCCCGTGATAGTTTGATTGAGCGAGAAATGATTTTAAGTAAAAAACTGACTCTTTTGGGGCCAGAAACCAGGATTGGAAATCACATTGTCTACTATGGTCCCTTCCATTATTATTTGATGGCTCCGGTGTTGGCACTATCCAATTTTAATCCCATGGGCCCATATGTTTGGACTGCCATCCTCGGATCTGTCACGGCAATATTAATATATGTATTAACGAGTAATGTTTTCGCTGGTCTCTTTTATGCCGTTTTGCCAATTGCCATAATATTTAATCGTTGGGCCTGGAATCCTAACACTATCCCGCTATTTGCCACCCTGTTTTTATTAGCCCTTTTGAAAAAACGTATCTTTTTGGCGGGATTATTTCTTGGTCTTGCAATTCAACTGCACCCAACATCGGTTATTCTTGGTGTCTTTTTAATTAGCAAATTGAAAAAATTATCCAATTTTCTTCCCCTCTTATTGGGTTTAGCTCTAGGATTATTGCCAATTATAGTTTTTGAATTGCGGCACCAGTTTATTTATTTGAATAGTTTTCTTGCTCTCAGGCGTAATGATTTTCAATCTCGGTCATTCAGCTGGCATTATTTTCTTTGGCTTACCCCACTGCTTGCAGTTTATGTTGCTAGACTCCCAAAAAAAATTACCATGGCCACTGTTTTTATTTGTGCCATAGTAAGTGTTAAGTGGCTTGTTAGTCAGAAGCCAGAAAAACTCCAAAATCCTAGGACGATTGAAGCAGTCGCTAATTTAATCGCTGGTGATATTAGAGAAACAAAGCTTTTCAATGTTTCTTCGTTTGTCACAACTGAAGCTAGAGCTACGCCAATTCGTTTTTTCCTCGCAAGACAAAATATCCCGGTTCTGGGCGTTTCCGACTATTTCATTGCAGATTATCTTTACGTTTTGACTTTTGATGAAAAGAGTGAAGTTATCTATAATCAGACGTATGAGATTTCCGCTTTTCAACCAAAGAAAGTAACAAGATCTTGGAACATTGAAAATGCGCATCTATTTAGACTAGAAAAATGACAATTGGCATAAACGGTAATGAAGCTAATGTTACCCATCGGGTGGGAATAGGTCAATATGCTTTTGAATTGTTGCGACATTTCCCCAAACTGAGGGTTTATCTTTCTTCACAGCCGCTTTCTGACATGCCAGACATGGACTATCAAGTCATTCCTGGGCATGGTTTATGGACACTAACCAGTCTGCAAAAGCAATTGATTTCGGAAAAAGACCGCCCGGCAGTTTTCTTTACCCCAACTCACTACGCCCCACTTTACCTACCAATGCCGTCAGTAATTTCCATTATGGATATGTCATTTGAAAGGTTTCCCCAATATTTTAATAAGAAAGATCTCTATCAGCTGAAATATTGGACCTGGGCTTCAGCTCTTCAGGCAAAAAAAATACTGACAATATCTGAGTTTAGTAAGGATGAAATTTGCGCAATCTATCGATTGCCTCGCAATAAAGTTATTGTCACTTATCCTGGATATGATCGGCAGAGGTTTAACCCAAAAGCCAAGGGTCAGAACAAATATGGGGATTATATTTTGTTTTTGGGGACCCTTCAGCCTAGAAAAAACCTGGAGCGGTTGATTGAAGCTTTTTTGGGGTTAAAGACCGATTGTAAGCTGGTAATCACTGGCATGATTAATGAGGGACGTGGTGGTTGGATGAATGAAAATATAAAAGCGAGTCGAAAGGTTATTCTCACCGGTTTTATACCCGACAAAGAAGTGCCCGTCTTGATGGCCAACGCGAAAGCCTATATTTTACCTAGTTTGTATGAGGGATTTGGTATCCCACCAATTGAGGCGATGGCTACTGGGGTCCCAGTGGTAGTCTCCAAAGTTTCTAGCCTGCCCGAAATCTGCGGTGACGCCGCGATTTATATCGATGATCCAGAAAGTGTACCTAGCATCAAAGCCAGTTTAGAAAAAGTTCTTTCCCTAAGCGCCGGGCAGCGGCAAAAGCGCATTGACTTTGGACTAGACTGGGTAAAACGGTATAATTGGAAAGATACGGCAAAAAAGACCTTAGGAGTCCTTTATGAAGCTGCTCAGAGATAAATATGATCGAGAATTGGGCTGGTCTGAAGCTTGGCCAAAGATTATGACCAGGCTAGTAAGTTATTGGCTTGATTTTGAATTGTTGATATTAAACTTCGTCGGTCTTGTTCCACTGCGTTTCGTGCGTCATCTTTTTTACACTCTAGCTGGTGTCAAAATAGGCCAGGGTAGCGCAATTCATTTGTGGGCCCGTTTTTATGATCCTAGAAATATCTCCATTGGCAAGGATTCGATAATTGGTGACCATGTTTTTATTGATGGGCGAGCCAAAGTTACTATCGGCGATCACGTTGATATTGCCTCGCAGGTTTTGATCTACAACTCCGAGCACGATGTTAATTCTGATGACTTTCATGCAATTGTTGCGCCGGTAGAAATAGGGGATTATGCTTTTGTTGGTCCGCGGGCAATTATTCTGCCAGGGGTGAAAATCGGGCGGGGGGCAGTAGTCGGAGCAGCAGCGGTGGTGACAAAGGACGTGGCCGATTTTGCCATTGTTGGTGGGATCCCCGCTAAAGTTATTGGCGAGCGAAAGAATAAAAATCCTAATTACCGTCTCGGCCGCGCCCGATTATTTCAATGACGAAGAAAGTATTACATTGGCTAGATAACAATATTCTGCAGCTGCTGGCCGGGTTTTTGTTGGTTTTTATTCCTCTTTATCCCAAATGGCCGTTGTTTGACATTTTGTATGGCTACAATGTCCGGGTTCGGCTAGAAGATTTTTTTGTGGCCGGAACTCTAGTGGTTTTTATAGTTCAGTGGATTCGAAAAAAAGTCGTTCTGCCCCAAACTCCAGTTTCAAAAGGTTTGTTTACCTACCTTTTTTTTGGATTCCTATCGGTTTTAGTCTCTATTTTTGTCATAAAAACCGTTCCCCTAGAATATCTTCACGCTGGAAAGACCTTCTTGCACTGGCTACGTCGCGTTGAATATTTTTCTCTCTTTTTTATTTTCTTTAGTTCAATTAAATCAAACAAAGCGATCAAAGTTTACCTTTGGCTATTTTTCCTAACTTTTTTAGCAGTGGTGCTCTATGGCTATGGTCAAAAGTACCTCTACTGGCCGGCTTTCTCGACCATGAATCGGGAGTTTGCTAAGGGGTGGTGGCTTTATCTCACAGAGCACGCTCGGGTACTATCCACTTTTGGTGGTCATTATGACCTAGCTGGTTATCTGGTTATCGCCCTGACATTGAGTTGGAGTTTCTTTATTGGGTTGAAAAACAAACTGTTAAAAACTGGCCTTGGACTACTGATTTTGAGTGGTTTTTGGCTATTAATTCTTACCGCTTCGAGGATTTCGTTTATTTCTTATCTATTGGGGCTCTCCGTCGTCATCTTTATTTGGACATTTAAAAAGGGCCTGGGCTGGGGAGTGTCGCGTTGGCTGGTAGCGACATTTTTGAGTGTTCTTTTGATGCTGTCTTTTGGGGACCTATCTGACCGGTTTCTCAGGTTAGTTAAAATTTCAGATCGAGTGAGCGGGCTAAAACAAATTCTTTTAAAGCCGACTGCATCCCCACCCCAAAATAATGCCATGTTCTTAGAGAATAATCTGGCTGCGGTGGCGGCCAAATCAGATGTGCCACCTACCCCCATTAAACCCGGTGATGTAACAGGTCAAGAAATGCCACTATTACTGCCGGTGAAAACGGCGACAGGCACAGCTCTCGTACAAACGCCTCGCACCTACTCTCAAAATGCTCTTCTATATGATCTTTCTACTGGGATTCGTCTTGATGCTACTTGGCCGCGAGCTTGGGCGGGGTTTTTGCGTGACCCAATTCTTGGTAGTGGCTACGCTACCCTGACAAAAACTACCATTGAAGAATTTACTGAAGGTGAATCCACCGATAATGATTACCTTCGTGCCTTGGGAGAAACGGGATTTCTTGGCTTTGCAACATTTTTCGGAACCATTATTTTGATGGCCATTTTGGTATTTCGGTCGCTGGGCGGTATTAACGATCCAATTCTTTATTCACTTTCTGCCGGTTTTATTGGTCTATCTTTTGGCCTTTTGACCAACGGACTTCTTATAGACATTTTTGAGGCGAGTAAAGTCGCTTATGTTTTTTGGGGGATATCCGGCTTGTCCCTGGGAGCAATATATTTAAACAAAAGTCGAATTGAGGCTAATTACCAACCAATGCGAATTGAATTTTCTTGGAGCAATTTTACCGCTAGGGCTAAAAAATTTTTCACCTCTGATTTCTTCTGGGTAGCAGTAGTTGCCGTTTTAACACTATTATTACGAACAAACAAACTCGATACTCCTTTAGCTGACTGGCATTCTTGGCGCCAGGCAGACACTTCCGCGGTTACCAGAAACTTTCTTAAATCTGATCGGATCAACTGGCTTTATCCGGTCTTCGATGATTTATCTTCGATCCCTTCTGGCAAGCCAAACCCGATGGGTTATCGTTTTGTCGAGTTTCCTATTTATAATGCTGCTTCAGTGCTTGTCAAGAAAATATTTGTTGATGACGTCAGTGTCGAAGGGGCAGGGCGGTTAACAACGGGGTTATTTTCTGTTTCGGCAATGATTTTTCTTTTTCTGCTTTGTCGCCGATTTATTAGTCGTCGGGTTGCCTATTTTTCCGCACTCGCCTTCTCTACTATTCCATATAGCATTTACTATGGAAGAACAATTCTTCCTGACCCAGCGATGGTGGCTACATCACTTGGTGCCCTTTGGTTTACATCAAAGTATGGGGAAACTAGAAAAAAGAGATATTTTGTAATTGGCTTACTTTTTGCCGCCGCCGCCCTTCTAATAAAACCGTTTGCAATTTTTCTTTTAGCTCCGATTGTCTATGTCTGGTGGGTCAACTTTGGCGTCAATCTTCGTAAATTTATTGTTCTATTGGTCTTTTGGTCTATTGGCTTATTGCCACTGTTGCTTTGGCGCTATTGGATAGGCCACTTTCCAGAAGGAATTCCAGCAAATGACTGGTTATTTAATGGTGATGGGATTCGATTTAAGGGTGCTTTTTGGTTTTGGTTATTTGCTGATCGGATTGGCCGGCTTATCCTTGGCTATTGGGGGCTAATTCCATTTGGTTTTGGGCTTGTTCGCAAACTTGAAGGCAAATACCGCCTTTTCCCTATTTTATTTCTTTTGTCTTCAATTTTATATCTTTTTGTTTTTGCCACCGGTAATGTGCGTCATGACTACTACCAAATACTCTTGTTGCCATCTTTATCTCTTTTTGTAGGTATTGGGCTAGATACTCTTTTGTCAGGTAATTTGATGGCAAAACTTCTGGCAGTGGTAAGTAGCATTTTTATGCTCTCCTTTGGCTGGTATTTTGTCCGTGACTATTACAACATCAACCATCCAGAGATTGTGGCTGCAGGAAAAGATGTGGAAAAACTGACCCATGATAAATCTCTAGTTATTGCTCCTTATGATGGAGACACCGCCTTTCTTTACCAAACAAACCGTCGTGGTTGGCCGATTGTCGAAAATAATATTGACTATATGATCAAAAATGGTGCCCAGTATTATGTTAGCGTTCGGCTTGATGACAAAGACACAAAAAAACTTCTTGCCGATGCAGAAGCCTGGGATCAAGTCAAAATTGGTCTGCCAAGGAAGAAATATAATTTGGTCAAACTTACCGATAGTTACGTTATTATTCAGATTGTTCCCAATGACAAATTACCTAAATGAGAATTTTAATGTTCACACCATATGTTCCTTATCCGCCAAATTCTGGTGGTCGAACCAGAACATTTAATTTAATTAAGAATCTTTCTAAAAAACACGAAATCACTTCGTTTTCATTTTTGAGAACCGATCACAATGAACCCGACCTGACAGAGCTAAAAAAATATTGCAAGAAAATTGAAATATTTAAGCGTAAGAAATCCTTCCAATCGTTGGCCAAAATTCTTCGCACTGGTTTTTCCCCATTTCCTTATTTAGTCAATATGTACCGTGATCCGAGTGTTACCAAAGCCATTGCCAAGGAACTTTATGACAATAAATATGATCTTATTCATGTCGAAACATATTACATCATGCCCAATTTACCAGAGACAAGTGTTCCAATTCTTCTTGCCGAACAAACAATCGAATATTTGGTCTATCAACATTATGCCGAGTCTACTTCGCTTATTCCCTTGAAACCACTTTTTTATATTGATGCTGCCAAACACAAATATTGGGAAAAACAATATTGGATAAAAGCTAAAAGGGTGGTAGCGATGTCCGCCGATGATCGAGAGAAAATGCTTGATTTGATTACCGATTTGGATGTTGACGTCGTGCCTAATGGTGTCGATATGGCATTTTTTTCTCAGAAAGTAGCTACTCTCCCAAAAAAGGGTACCAGAGTTTTGTTCGTAGGAAATTTTAATTGGTTGCAAAATAGAGAAGCGGCACTTATCCTTGCCCAAAAGATCTGGCCAAGGTTAAAACTGCGACTCCCTGGTGCTTCCCTTTGGATTGTCGGCCGAGAACCAACTGAAGAAATTCGCAATCTCGCCGGCGATGATATCGTTGTTTCTAGCGACATTGATGATATTCGAGTGGCCTACCAAGGATCTGATTTGCTGTTGGCGCCAATTTATGGTGGCGGGGGAACCCGTTATAAAATTCTCGAAGCAATGGCCTCTGGGGTGCCCGTAGTTACCACGCCAATTGGGATTGAGGGAATTGGGGCGAAAGACAAAGAACATGTTCTCATTGGAAATAATGCCGATGACCTGGTCAACCTGTCATTAAAAATTATTACTGATAAAACACTCAAGAGTAAAATTGCATCTCAAGCAAAGAAATTTGTTGAAAAGAATTATGATTGGTCATTAATATCGACCAATCTGGATGAAATTTATGAACAAACCGCCAAAAGAAGTTGAATTATCGATAATAATTGTTTCTTATAACAGCCAGAAAGAATTACCAGTTTGTCTGGATTCGATTTATAAGTTCAATGTTGAAAAATTTAAAAATGGTCTGTGGGAAATTGTTGTTGTCGATAATAATTCTTCAGACAAAACCGTCGGTTTTGTAAAGAAAGACTTTCCGGGTGTTAGTGTCATTGCAAGTAAGAAAAATCTTGGTTTTGGCTCTGGTAACAATCTTGGAGTAAAGAAATCAGTTGGAAAATATATCCTTTTTCTAAATCCCGATACAGTTGTCAAAAAAGACAGTATCGGTTTCCCATTAGATTATCTCTCTGCTGCCCCGGATGTTGGTGCGTTGACTATTAAAACTGTTTTGGGTAACGGGCAGTTTGATACTACTTGCCATCGTGGTTTTCCGACTCCTTGGAATTCCTTTTGTTACTTTTCTGGTCTAACAAGGCTTTTTCCTAAGAGTCGAGCTTTTGCTGGCTATACTTTGGGATATTTAGACTTAAATCAGCCCCACGAAGTGGATGCAATTAATGGCGCCTATTTTATGTTGTCGCGGAGTTTAGGGGAAAAACTAGGCTGGTTTGATGAAAAGTTCTTTTGGAAAGGTGAAGATTTAGATTTGTGTTATCGAATAAAAGAAGTGGGTTACAAAATATTTTATCTTTCTCAAGTAACTGTCATCCATTTTAAAGGATCATCCCAAGGACACCGGCCTGGTAGCAGAAGTCTTGCCGCCAGATTTGAAGTAATGCGGCTTTTTTACGACAAACACTACAAAAGTAAATATCCATCAATTGTTCGTAGCCTAGTTTTGACTGGAATCAGAATTCGCGAGTTATTTGCTAACCGGGGATTATGAGAATCGGAATCGACGGCCGGTTATGGAACGAAACTGGGGTCGGGCGCTACATTCGTTCCCTTTTTAAATATCTTCCCAGGGATCAGGAAATTGTGTGGTTTTTTGGCAAGAGAGAATTTGACACCCTGGAAATGCCCAGCTCCAATTGGAAGAAAGTTCTCGCAAACGTCCATTGGCATACACTTTCTGAACAACTAATTCTCCCCTGGATTTTTGCTAAAGAGAATCTTGACCTGTTGCATTTTCCCTATTTTTCCTTCCCTATTCTTTATTCTGGCAAATTTGTCGTCACAATTCATGATTTGATTTTCGACCATTACAAAACTGGAAAATGGTCCACCCTGCCCGGATGGCTTTATACGATAAAAAAATTTGGCTATCATCTTATCAATTGGGTGTCAGTCTTTCGTGCGCAGAAAATATTTACTTTATCCCAGAATGCTAAAAACGAACTAATTAGTCACTATCGGGCTAGACCCGACAAAGTAGTAGTCACTTATGAATCTGGCGACCTTGAAGATAACCGCCGGGATTTTTATGGTGATAAATTTAGCCAGATTCGTAGCCTTCAGCCATATATTCTCTATGTCGGCAACGCCCACCCACACAAAAATGTTCCGATGCTAATAAAATCCATGAAATATATCAGTGATCTAAAATTAGTTTTGATTGGCAACGACAAGTTCTTCTATCCGCAATTACCCGCTAACGACAAGGTTATAGTCATTGGAGAAGTCCCCAACAACGAGATTGCCGCCTGGTATCATTTTGCTGCTGCCCTAGTGACGGCATCAAAAATGGAAGGATTCGGGATTCCTCCTCTTGAAGCGATGAGTCAAGGTTGCCCGGTGATTGTCTCAGATATTCCTGTCTTTCACGAAGTCTATGCTAACGCCGCGATCTATTTTGATCAAAACGACCCCAAGGATATTGCCTATGTGATCAATAAAACTATTGCTGACAAAAAACTTCTTACCCAACAAATAATTCTAGGCCATCAACAAGTTAAAAAATATAGTTGGAAAAAAATGACCCAAGAAACAATTTCCATTTATGAAAGTAGCTTTGGTTTACGATCGGATCAATAAGTTTGGTGGGGCCGAGCGAGTACTTCTTGCTCTCCATGAAATTTGGCCCGATGCCCCCCTTTATACTTCCGTCTATGACAAAAAGTTGACCCCATGGGCCGATCATATCGATGTGAAGACTTCCTTTCTTCAAAAACTTCCTCTGCCAAAAAATAAACACGAATATTACCCATTTTTAATGGGACCGGCTTTTGAGACATTAGTTTTTGATGAATTCGATGTTGTAATCTCTGTAACTTCAGAATTTTGTAAAGCGATAGTCACCAAACCCAAAACACTTCATGTTTGTTATTGTCTCACTCCTACTGGTTATCTCTGGTCGGGTTACAAAGACTATTACTCATCTCACCATCAACTGCTTGTATTAACTGGACAATTAATTAATTATCTTCGTTTCTATGACAAAATCATTGCCAACCGACCTGACAACTATATTGCGATTTCTAAAACAGTTCAGGAAAGAATTAAAAAATATTATGGGCAAAGCAGCAATATAATTTATCCTCCGGTAAATCTTGGAAATATTTCTTCGTCAGGTGATTTTTTTCTGATCGTTTCCCGTCTCGTCGCCCACAAACAAATAGCTATAGCTGTCAAAGCCTTTAATCGGTTGGAACTACCGTTGGTAATTATAGGTACTGGTGAAGAAGAAAAAAGCTTAAGGCGGCTGGCGAAACCAAATATTAAATTTATCGGTAATTTGACAGATGAAGAGTTGGCCAGATACTATAGAACATGTCGCGCGGTGGTGATCCCTGGCGTTGAAGACTTTAACATTGTCGCTGTCGAGGCCCAAAGTTTTGGTAAACCAGTGATTGCCTACGGGGTTGGCGGAGTGACCGAAACAGTTATAGAAAATAAAACTGGATGGTTTTTCAAAGAACACAATAGTCAATCATTGATAGATTTAATTTCCAAAATCAATTGGAAAAATTTTGACAGCAGAGACTGCCAGATTAATGCTCGGAGGTTTTCCAAAGAGAGATTTAAAAAAGAGTTCAAGACTTACATCGAAAAAACTTATCGCCAATATGTACGACAAAGTTAAACGAACAGTCGATTTTATTACTGCTTTAGCGGTGGGAATAATTTTCTCTCCCTTAATTCTTCTTATCATTATTGCTATTAAACTGGACTCAGTTGGGCCGATTATTTATCGTGCCAAACGAGTAGGTATTAATAGCCGGATTTTTGACATGTGGAAATTTCGCTCGATGGTTACCCAAGCAGACAAATTTCTGTTGAAAAACCCCAGATTCATGCGGATTTTCAAAAAAAAAGAGGGCTGGAAATTTGACGATGCGGCTGATGACCCAAGAATCACCAGGGTCGGCCGATTTATTCGAAAGTATAGCCTCGATGAATTGCCCAATCTAGTCAATATCATCTCTGGAGACATGAGCATGGTGGGTCCCAGGGCCTATCGTAAGGACTCCGTCGGAGATGAAATTGCTGAGATGTTAAAAATTTATCCTGGCCTTGAAAATAAATTAGAAGTTGCCTTGTCAGTCAAACCTGGGCTTACCGGCCCTTGGCAAGTTTCCGGCCGGAACAAATTATCTTGGGATAAGCGGGTAGAACTAGATGCCAATTATGCCAAGAAAAAGTCTTTTTTAATTGACCTGATAATAATTCTTAAAACCCCTCTTGCCATGTTAAATAGATGGTAGAATTAAGGTATGGAAGAAGAAATTAAAGAGATAAAATTTGATCAGCCAATTACTCCAAAAAAGAAGATATCTAGAAGACTTCTAATTATTCCAATAATACTTGTTGTCTTGAGTTTGGTTTTAGGTCTGCCACTTTTCAAAGCCTATGGCGATGGTAAAGTTGCCTATGCCCAGGCGAAAGTTATCAAGGATTCACTAAAAGATTCTGATTTGGCGAAAACTAGAGAAGCCATTTCCCAAACTCGCGAAAAAATAAAAAATGTCCAAGGCGACCTCAATCTGGTTGGCTGGGCAAAATATATTCCATTTTTTGGTGGCTATATTTCTGACGCCATTCACCTTACCTCTGCTTCACAATTTGCCCTTGATGCCGGTGAAATTGTAGTCAATGCGATGGAACCTTATGCCGACCTTTTAGGATTTAAAGGAAAAGGCAGTTTCGCTGGGGGAACCACCGAAGATAGAATCGCAACTATGGTGACCACTCTTGACAAAGTCGCACCACAAATTGACACCGTGGCCCAAAAGGTAAAACTGGTCCGAAAAGAAGTCGACAATATTGATCCGCAAAGATATCCTGAAAGTCTGCGTGGCCAGATGGTCCACTCTCAAGTGGTGGGAATTCTAGAGGCGACTGATCTAGTTGACGATCTATTAACCCAGGCGAGGCCGATGGTAAAACAGCTTCCCGGGCTACTTGGAAGTAGTGGAGAGAAAAAATATATGGTTCTGTTCCAAAATGACAAAGAACTTCGACCGACCGGTGGTTTTATTACCGCCTATGCTATTTTTCGCATCGAAAAAGGCAAAATTCATCTCGATTCCTCAGATGATATTTATAAACTTGACGACACTCTCACTAAACATGTTGCTCCTCCAGAACAAATTTCCAAATATCTCAACGTTTTTGGTTGGCGACTACGCGACGCCAATTTTTCTCCAGATTTTCCAACAGCGATGCAAGTTTTTACTGATCTCTATTCTTCTTCTACCGCCAAACAAAAACTCGATGGCATAGTGGCGGTCGATACCCAGGTGCTTTTGAAAATTTTGGATATCCTTGGTCCGGTTGACGCCTATGGCACCACTTTTACTACCAAAAAAGTGGCTGGCTGTGATTGCCCAATGGTAATTTATGAATTAGAAAAGTATGCTGATGAACCCAAGAGCTATGAGCGGGGAAGCCGTAAAGATATCATTGGAGTGCTTCTTCAGACCTTGATGCAAAAGGCCATGGCGGCGCCAAAACAAATCTATGGTCCACTTTTTCAGGCCGCCTTTGACCAAATGAGGCAAAAACACATTCTGGTTTATCTTTATAATCCTGATGCTCAAAATGGCGTGGAGGCACTCGGGTTTGGTGGCTCAGTCAAAATCTATCCTGCCGACTATCTTTATATAAACGATGCCAATCTTGCTGGTGCCAAGGCCAACCTTTATATTGTCCAAAATGTCAAACAAGAAATTACTGTGACAGACTCGGGTGCTAATATAAAACTTGTCTTAGACTACCGCTATCCTCACGATGCCGACAACTGTTCTCTAGAACGCAAAGAAGGTCTCTGTCTGGCGGGGATATATCGGGATTACCTTCGTGTCTATTTGCCCAAAGGGGCAATGGTAGGAGAGGTTCGTGGTTTTGAAAATACTAGCACCACCAAAGAAGATTTAGGTCACGCTGTAATTGATGGTTTTTTTACCGTGGTTCCTCAAGGATTGGCAAAAATAGAAATCAACTACAAAGTGTCTGGCGATTTCAAAAAAAATCGGCAGTATAAAAGTCTGATTCAGAAACAACCTGGCACTATTGGCAATCATTACACAGTTACCGTAAATGGCAAAAAGCAGGAGTTTGATCTAACAGAAGATAAAGAGTTGTCTGTGAAACTGTGAGAAGTTACAAAGTTGTGGGGATCATCCTCAAACGTTCCAATTTTTCTGAGGCCGATAAATTAGTTACCGTTTTCACCAAAGAGTTAGGCAAAATTAAAGTCTTGGCCAAAGGAGTGCGCCGGATCAACAGCCGTCGCGCCCCTCATCTAGAACTTTTTAATCAAGTAGAACTGGTTTTGCACTCTGGCAAGACATTTGACACTATCACCGAAGCCCGGGTAATTAATGATTATTCTTCTCCAAAGTCTGATCTAAAACTATCAGGCTACCTTTTTTATTTAGTCGAAGTGATCGACAAAATCCTCCCCGAACACCAACCCCATCCCGAAATATTTACTGACCTCGTTTCCTGTTTCAAAAGTCTTAAGCAAGACAAAATCAAAATTTTTGTTGTAGAATTACTCTGGAGTTTGGGTTATTTACCAAAAGGTCAGTATCCCAAACTCGGCGTCACCGATTATGTGGAGTCCGTCGTCGAAAAACGCATCAGGAGTAAAAAGTTTCTTGAAGAAATTTGACAATTCTGGTATACTAAAAATTAGTTGAATATTGGCGATGAAAGCCGTGGCAAGCTGGAGCCAAAGAAAATTAAGAGGGTAGTTTGACTGGATAATCATAAACTACCAATAAGGGTGGAACCGCGAGTGAACTCGTCCCTTGAATTAAGACGAGTTTTTTTGTGGGAAAAAGTAAATATACTTCGTTGCCAAATAAGCGTTGAAGTCAATGGCATGATGGAGTTAGTTTGGCAACAAAAAGCGCAATCCCGCAGTGGGTCACATCGGGATTGAAAGAGGGTGGAACCGCGTGGTGTCCTAGACACTTTCGTCCCTACATTAACTATGTAGGGAAGGAGGTGTCAAACATGTCAGAATATCAAAAATATAATGGATTTCCGGATAACCATAGTCTTTGGTCAGCGCCAGCGGAAAAACCTACCAAAGTTGATTTGGTGGTAATTACGGCAGTGGTTACTTTTGCGCTAACATTATTAGCAGCAAACGTTAATCAAGAAAACAAGTGCCTGCCAACAAACTCTACGGCAACGCCTGTAGAAATGCCCGTTAGGACGCGGATACAAATTTTGCCTTAATTGAGCCGTGCGCCTTTCTAGGAGGCGCAAGGTTAAATAATTTGTTATAGTTAAAATATGGATTTGATGGAGAAAATTGTGGCTCTTTGTAAACGCCGGGGGTTTGTTTACCCTGGGAGCGAGATCTATGGCGGCGTGGCCAATACCTGGGATTATGGCCCGCTGGGGTTGGCATTAAAACGAAACATTAAAAAATTGTGGTGGCAGGAATTTGTTAAAAAAGAAGAATCCGTTTTCGGTTTGGGCGGAGGGATCATTCTTTCTCCAAAGGTCTGGGAAGCCTCCGGCCACGTCGAAAATTTCACTGATCCTCTAGTTGAGTGTAAAAAATGTCATCACCGCTTTCGTGCAGACCAACTCGATGCCAAAAGTTGCCCCGATTGTGGTGGAGAATTATCTGAACAGCGCCAGTTCAATGGTATGTTTCGGACTTTTATTGGGGCGACTGAAGAAAGTAAGTCAATCGCATATTTGCGTCCCGAAACTGCTCAGGCAATTTTTATCAACTTCAAAAATATCGTTGACTCTTTCCACCCCAAATTGCCTTTTGGGATTGCCCAAATTGGCAAAGCGTTTCGCAACGAAATCACGGCGGGGAACTTTATTTTTCGCGATCTGGAATTTGAACAAATGGAATTGGAATATTTTATTGCCGAAGCTGATTGGGAGAAACATTTTGATTATTGGCTCAAAAAATTGCGTCAGTTCGCGACAATGTCAGGGTTGCACCCTGACAGAGTAAGTGAGCGGGAACATGAAGCCTCAGAGCGATCACATTATTCCAAAAAAACCGTGGATATTGAATATGACTATCCCTTCGGGAAAAAAGAGCTTTGGGGGTTAGCTTACCGGACCGATTACGATCTCAAAACTCATAGCCAAAAATCTGGTGTCGATCTATCATATGTCGATCAGGATAACAACAAATTCTTTCCCCACGTAATTGAACCGTCCCTTGGCGTCGAGCGCACCATGTTGGCAGTTCTTTGCGATGCCTATTGGCAAGACGAGAAACGAGTCGTTCTGAAACTAAAACCGGCCCTGGCCCCGATCAAAGTGGCAGTTTTCCCGTTATCGGCCAACAAGCCCGATTTGGTCAAAAAAGCCCAGCTAATCTACCGTGAACTAAAAAATGCCGACTATGACGTGGCCTGGGATGACCGGGGTAATGTCGGCAAACGTTATTATGCCCAAGATGAAATTGGCACCCCATGGTGCATCACAGTTGACTACCAGACATTAGAAGATGACACCGTGACCATTCGAGATCGAGATACCACTAGACAAGAGCGAGTAAAGGTTGCTAATCTAGTATCGTGGATAAAGGAAAAATTATTGGAATCATAATTTTGCTTCTTGTTGGAATTGGGGGCTATTTAATTTATCAAAAATCACAGGTGGCTCCTGTTGCAGCCCCGTCACAGCAAGAAGCGATGGTGAAAAAGATCGATCTGTCAACTCAACCCGAGTGGGTGCAAAAACTCGATGTCACTGCCAAAAAAGGCAAAAGTGCTAATGGTCTGGAAAATGTCATGGTCACCGTCAAGGGCATCCCCGCCGGAATGGTGGCCAGCGTCAATTATGTCATGCAATACCAAACGACCAATAAGGGGACTCAGGGAGCCCTTTCTTCAAAGCCAGTAGATGTTTCTGGAGCGACTACTTTTACTAAAACCATTGATTTGGGAACATGTTCGACCAAGTCTTGTGTCCGTCACGACGGAGTCACTTCTATTGACCTCGAACTCGACTTCACTACTACCTCTGGTGATCAACCAATGTGGGAGAAAACTCTTTCTCTTTAGCAATAAAATTCTTCCACAACTCATTAATTCCTTCGCCACACTTTTTGAATCTCTCTGCTTCCTTAAGCCTGCCCAGGGCAATATAGCCTTGCCCAAGGTTAATATAATGATCTCCCGGAAGCCTCTCTTTAATTTTAATTTCCTTTTTCATGGGGGTTTGGCCTAATTATACAACATTTTTTCCTACTTGACAGCTCGTGAAAAATGGGACAAACTGATATCAGTACAAAATAGTAGTTCATAGAAGGTAACAGAATGTTTCTTGGCACTTTTACACTAAAATTGTTAGGTAGCGCGCAAGTAGTTTTGCCGGCTAAATTGCGTGGCCAGTTGCCAGACAGGCGAGCCGTACTGGCCAAGGGCTTTGACAAATGTGTTTATGGGTTTACGATTGACACCTGGCAAAAGCTAGCTGAACAAGAGTTGCTCAAACCACTCTTAACAACCGAAGGGCGACGAATGCGCCAACAGGTTTTTTCGCAAGCAGAAGAAGTGGATTGCGACAAACAAGGTCGGTTTGTAGTGCCGACTTATTTGCGAGACTACGCCGGAATAAGAGAAGAAATTGTCATCATTGGCGCCGGCGTTCATTTTGAGATTTGGGACAAAGATGAATGGGACAACTTATCAAATTCCGGTACTTTTAAATGAAGCGCG
>OBEQ010141677.1_pt1 | contig 53177 bp, 45 predicted proteins | sample 1670901 | NCBI WGS metagenome assembly OBEQ01 (sample SAMEA104232315, study PRJEB22302) | groundwater metagenome | biome: forest; feature: aquifer; material: groundwater | place: USA | collected 2011-08-07 | depth 5.4 m
AAGGGGAAGGGCTTGCCACAGCACGGCTTGATTGCGCTTGCGTAGTAGACAACATATTTCGCTCCTTTATTGATTATCATTGTCACCCTGCGTGGCCTTTAGCGAAGCAGGAATAAAACTATTACCCCGTGCGGCTTTTAGCACGGGGCCCAGCGTCTTTTACCCGTGAAGAAAATTAAGCCACAATTAACAAAAAAAGTCCATTCTTGACTTTTTTTAATCAAAAATAAAGCTATCTGACTTAAATTTATAGCGAGACAGGAACAAAACCTACCTTGTCACCCCGTGCGGCTTTTAGCACGGGGCCCAGCGTCTTAAAAAATAAAGGGTTTTATATCAAAATATTGTACAGAAAGTAGGTGCAAAGACACTGGGTCCCACGCTAAAAGCCGCGCGGGATGACAGCACGAGGAAATCAATGTAGACGAAAGGGGTAAATAAAGTGTATTATTTGAGCAAAATGATGTGAATAATCTCAAAGGATCGAGTCATCATGGCAGAAAAAATTTATATTAGCTGGCTCACCCAACGCCGCATCCCATTGATGGGTTTTTTATTGCAAGCCTTGTTTGTCTTCCTTACCTTTCCCCTCTCCATCCCTATTTTACTTTTTCATGCTTGGTTTACCCGAAACAGCGTCCGTTTTTGGGAAACAAAAGCGCAACACTTCGCAAGACAACTCAAAAAGCTTGCTGCGCCTGGCGCTTCCCATCCCGTCGTCGACGATCCCACTTCTTCAAGCACTAAGAGGCTTTCTATGTTAACCCTACCTACTCCCGCTAGCAGTTCTACCGCAGACGACTCCCCAGAAGCCGATGTTGGCAATGTGGGTTACCGCACTGGTGCAACCGGCTTACCCAGACTCTACGAGAAACAATGCAACATCACGGTGGGTCCACCCGAAGGCGATACCCCCGGTATCCCTCCCGTCATTCGTCTTTCCCTTTGTTATGAGATTCAAAGCAGCTCTCCCGCCGCACAATTGGCCCAGGGCATGATGTCAAGAGAAGAGTTCGACACATTAACAAGCGAAAACCCTGATATAGATATTCAAAAAAACCTATTTCGTTGCCCCACTATTCATTTATTCACCTTTGTGCCTGCCACACGACAATTTTATCCTGAGGCTCAAGGTACACCCATTCATCGCACCCCACCCCTGGCACTCTCCGCAACAACTGACGACCCACGCGCAGCAGCGAGCGACTCTGCCACACCCGCCGCAGCTTCTTCGGTGGCAAGCGATCCCACCACAACCCCCTCTTCTTATTCATCCAGATTTTTCCGTCTCCCTGCTTGTTTTAAAAAAATCGCTTGTGCACTTCAAAGAAAACCAGAACCCAAAAAAGAGCGAGATTTTACAGATCTTTTGCGAGTGGGCGCCTGGGACGAAGCACTTCCCAAAGCTACTAATAACCATGAAGTCGTTCAAGTGCTCGAAGGCTGCATTGATTCTTGTGGCTTTTGGTATGAAGACGAAAAACGACGCGGTAATAAAGATCCTAGCAGTCAAAAATCCCTTAAAGGATGGTGGAAAGCACTCACAGAATCCGTCAACCAACTCCCCGATCGCTATTGGTTACTCTCCGGAAAAGTGCAACACGCAGAAGACTGTTTCTATCACACCGTGACACTCCTAAAAAACAATTCTATCGATGCCGCTTTTAAAGAATTCCAACAAATAAAAATCACCCCCTTCTTTACTTATGCCTGCCCTCATATCATCGCTTGGCAAGGTCAATTGCGCGCTTTGTTTCGGCTATTGCGCAGACCCAGGGACTTTACAGAATGCGCTTATCCTAATTTTGGAGGAGCCGCTATCAGCGTAACACAAATGACATTTATCAAACATTTCCCCACACTCGCTCGCTATTTTGATGAGTATGCTGTGCAGCCATTTAAAGCACTAACGGATGAGTGGTCCGAACTTGAAAAAAAGGCACTTGTTGCTATCGGCGATAAATTCGAACCCGGAAGAGTCACCTATCCAGAATTACCTAAGGATGAGACGACTGCAAGTATCGCCGCTACTTCAAGCGACGCTTCTGAAACGCCTCCTCGCCCCGGATCACCCGGCGCGCGTTAGCGAAGCCACACTAGGCACTAACCTCTCGAAATATATCTCATATTTCTGTGGCTTTTCTCAAGGAGAATGCTTCCGTCAGATGTCAAAGCGCTGCTTGATAACCCAGTTTATGGCTGGGTGAGATACCACCTTTTTAGTCAACTCGCTGTCATTAGTTATTAATTCAGGTGACACGATCCCTTCATTTCGGATTTTGTTAATAAACCGCATTTCATTTGCATCAAGAGGCAGTAAGTCTGCTAACCGCTCCCGAAGCGCTTCAATCCTTGCAATTGCCCATCCTTTTAATTCACGAGTATTTCTTAAAACAGATACCTGGCGCATAACAGGAATAAGCCGGTTACGCAAATCGGTCAGATCAAAATCTATCTTTTCAGGCACCAGATGAGCTAGGTCAATTTTGGTCATCGCTAAATAAATCACAAAGGCAAGCTTCAGTTTTTTCTTATCTAATGGCATTTTTGTTAACAGATAATGTGCATCAAACCAGTCGCGGCTAGCACTACGATCAAATAGCGCAGACAACTTTCCAGCCGCCAGTTCATGAATATTCAGCACAGCGCCTTGCAAATGCTTGTATTCTTGAATGTTCGGTGATTTCAAAACCACAGGAAATAAAGTCTGGCGATACATAAAATTTATATCAATTTCCAAAGAGCCGCGCTGTCCCAACAGGCTTGGATAAAACCACACCATCTTCCCACCAGCGTGCTTCATCGGCGCCCGATGTCGCTCAAATTGATTTTGCAACATGATCTGCTGCATAGCATTTATAATTACTGGTTTTTCTTCAAGCATCTTTTCTCGGGAAAGTGCACCAATGTAATTGAGATCAATATCGATGGAAAGTCGTGGCAGATGTTCAAAGCAGAAAAGATTGAGTGCTGTTCCCCCTTTTAAAACCATGCGTTCCTTTAAAAAAGGAACTGACATAATTTGTTGAAATATGTCAAGAAGCCGATACACTTTCTCAAGAATTTCTGGTTTATAACCGCCAGATCGCGCGTGACGCATAAGTTGTTCTTTAGAATTCAGCATCAGGTTCTTCCCATGATTGATTGATTACAGATAAAGGCAAATAGATATTCCAAGGTTTAATCAATTGAAATTGTTCCCCAGCTGAGCCGGAGATGTATTGTGCAACTTTTGGCTTCCCTGCAAGCAGGGGAGCTAATTGCTGTTCAGTGACTGCAAAGGAATCTTGACGTTGGCTTAAAAAATACCCTACCTTTGCGTTTAACCGGGCGTTGCCTAGCACCAGACAATAATCAATAACTTGTTCAACGTTTAACACCGCAAGACTGCTTATGGAGCGATAAACTTCCTCCCACCCCCCACAGAGCTCAATACGATCTAATACATCCACAAAGGTACGAGCTGCATTAGTTACCCTAATATCAACGCCTTGCCTGTTTACAATATCAATGTAAATATCAGAGGCTTGTCTTTTTTGTAATGCCACGGGCACTGCAACTGATTGATACCAATGACCATTGAACTCAAATGATTTGCTTTTCTGATGAGTGATGTAGGTTAATTGATTAAAGCTTGAGTAGGCTACACCTAATAATTCCATCGCAGAATGATAGCCAATCACTGCATCTTCAGTTACTTTTCCGGCCACAAGATAAGAATCAACTAATACGCTGTCTGCAGATTGATTCGGCGGAACAACCACATATAATTTTCGGCGAATAGACTTTAAACGGCCTCGTTTGGCATAGTAAGTTAACGCTGTGTTTACAGAAATGGGGTTGGTTACGCCATGCATTGATTTGAAGTAAGCAAACTCTTCATGACGAAACACGGGGTGCTCATAAAAAAATTCTTTAATTAACATGCTTTTTCAACCTCCAATAATATGTATATATTAGTACTTATTAGAGGTTGATGCAATTATTGCAGTATGCGAAAAAAGGGTTTCTTAAAGCAGTAAATGCCTAAGCGCCACTCCTTGCACTCATCCTCCTCTTCAGCTAATTTTAAAAAATTTTTATTTATGGAAATAAGTATTCTTTATTTTAGGATAAATCGCCTATCGCTATTAAAATGATAACCAAGTGAAATGCCTTGTTTAATGCGCATCGAAAGGGGATTCTCCTGTGAAATTTGCATCTGAAGAAAAAAGACAAGCACATCCACAAGCAAAATTGATACCAGAAAACGTGTGGGGCTATTCTGGTATTTTTCATGATTTTGAAGTCACTGATTTAGAAATTGAGGTGATGAAGCAAGGGCTCACCGCCTTGGCAAAGGCCAACACCGCTTCTATGATGAGCCCCGTAAAGAAAGCGCGGTTGTGGTGTGCATTTGTGGTAAGCCATCCCGATTCAAATGATGCTGAAATGATTCAGTTCACCCAAAAGTTGGATATAGCGCCGTTAATACCCTCGTCTCACAAACTGAACCGTCATGATGACGCGGACGAAATTATTCAGGTTGCAGCAAGCACAGGTCACCTCTGGACACTCAATCAACTAGCCACTTGCCTTTCAATTCAGGCACTACAAAAAAATATAACCCAAACCAATTATCTTCTTTTCCCCTTAACACTTGCAGCAGCCGGTGGTCATTTAGCTTTTGTAAACCGGTTAGTCGCGCTTGCGGGCGACAAAGTACAAGACATGATTACAGCGAATGATTTTGGCGCCCTTCAGATTGCAGCGAGAAACGGCCATCTAGAAATGGTCAATCGCTTGCTGGAACTTGCGGGAGACAAGCTGCAAGATATGATTTCAGCTCATTCTTTTATGGCCTTTCAATTTGCGGTGGACAACGGTCATCTGGCCGTGGTCAATCGCCTCCTCACCTTCCCTACTGTTTTTGCCTATGCAGAATCCCATGATTGGGAATATGGACAACGGTACATCTACCCCTTTGTTTCAAGCACTTTAGCGGATCTTCAGCATAGGCAGTCTGAATTCAAAACAACCCACCTGAATGAAGTTTTCAATCTCACCGATCTTGAAGAAGCAAAACTTTGTTTTTTTCTGTTTAGAAATCTCATTCGTCGCCGTGACCTTATGTTACTGGATGATCTGCGTTTTTTAATCGACATCCCTGCGGTAAAAATCTTGCTGCAGACAGACGTGACACCTGGCGAACACAATGAATTGCTGCGCTTGGCGTTGTCTGTTAACAATCGAGGCGCGGCTGAAATATTGTTAGCCGTGCCTGCCGTACGAGAATTGGCAGCGCAACATGATTTTTATGCCGATGAAAGCCGAGGTGTTTTGGATTTGCGCGCACTGGCAAGGGATCGTGAATCCTCCATCCGTGCATTAACCCAAATCGAACAACAACGCCTTGCGCAAGCTACCGCGCGCTATCAACCGCTCATAGAAGCCGCAGGGGTTGAGAATTTCATGCATTCCCTGCGTGATATGCTGCTTGAGCGTTATGAAGCACATCCTGCAAACATCACCTTAGAAAGCGGGCAAGCCTGCTCACTCCCCGCTGAGTGGCCTGCTTTTCAAACATTAACATTGACGACAAAAGAACAAGACGAAGCACTTCGTGCTTACTACGCGCATCCTGATCACACGGCTTGGCGCTATTTGTCAAAACCGAATCCGTGGCTGTCACCTCAAGCAGCTTACCTGACTGTCCATCCAGGCAATGCGACTGAGCGCTGGGCTAACTTTGAAGAATATCAACCCCTCATTGCGATGCTATATTTAGCGGCGATAGATAAAGATCCTGAAATGGCACCCACCAACGAACACACCTTAGAAAGTCGTTTAACGCATTTTATCAGTGAACTTGCTTTGATGGGTCGTGCGCATAACTGGGATCACACGCAAGAAAGACGAGATAAAGACGGTCATCTCATAGAAGAAGAATACGATGATCTCCAAGGTGACAAACCCAGCTGTTTTTCCGGTGTAAAAAGACGTTTATTTCAATCTGTCATTGGGCATCCCTTGCTTAACAATACTTTAACGAGGGATAGAGTATTAGAAGAACTGCGCAGTTTTTTGCATGAGCATTTTTCATCGTTGATTAATGCTGAGAATCAAGAAAATTTAAAAGCCGCTTTCAAAGCCTATGTTGCAACACTTGATCCTGCGGACGCTGCGCCTTTAACGGCTTTAAATATCAGCGCGGAAAAACAAGCTTTATTTCACAATAATTTACGCGAAAAATATGGCGCATCTTACAGCGATGATCCACTCTTTGTGGAGAAAGTCGATTTGCTTTTTTCTTTCAATGAAAAAGATCTGCCCATCCATGCGCTGAAATTGTCGGGGTTCATTCATTTAGATCAGTTGCTGGAGGCGCCCCTTACTGCGACCACCCACGTATCTGACGCCGCCGCTGTACCTCCTGCAACACCCAGCAGCGCTTCACCGTTTTGGACACCCCCGACATCCCCTCCAGCGGCAACATCAACCAGCGGTGAAAATAGGCCTGCGCCGCTTCTGTAAATATGACTGATCTTAAAAACAAACTAATACCCTTAATCAGAAAAAAGGAAATTGAAGTCAAAAACGGCATTTCTAATTGGGCAACACAGATGATTCAAGAGTGAAGCACCTTCACAGTGTGGAAAATTGTAGATTCATTAATTTATATAAAAAATATCAGAAAATTTTTACTCCAACCAATCAAACAAAATGGGCAATTTTTTTAAAAAATTTTCTATAGGTGGCAATGCTGCAATTTGATGAGATAACATATTCTCCCACTCTTCTTTCAACTCATTCATTTTCGGATGAGCTTCGATCTGCTTCATGTCAGGGATGGACATGTTTTTATACTGACATTTCTTTTTTAAAATTAACAAAATCTCGGAAGACTTAAGACCTGAAGGCTTTTTTTGAAATAGATTTATCACATCATATAAATCTCTGGGGCGTAAACGTTGCGATAACGCTCTTATTTTTTCAGAAAAAATTTCTGAAAAATCATAACAATAAGATTTAATCTTACTCAAAGGCAAATCTGAATAAGGGTGAAACACCTTCCTCAACACAGGTTTTAAGGCTAAAAACTCATCGCTCGTAAGATCAAATATAACTCGGGCAGGGTTGCCTTGGCGCTGCAGTGGGCCTATATAGCTAATACGCCCTTCCACGGAGAGGTTACCCATGTTATTTTCATAAACTTCAAATCGAATTTTATCACTTGGAAATGTTATACCGGATTCTTCATAAACCCAGTTTGTAATTTTTTTAAATTTCTCTATCAAAAATTCCCGGTTAATATGTTTATTGTTCTTCAGTGTATAATCTAGATCTTCTGAAAAACGATAATTTTCAAAATAACATTTTTTTATGCAAGTTCCCCCTTTGAATATCCAGTTTTCAAAAACTTCTTTATCATTAGCGATGCCCGCCAATAACCACCCTAAAACATAATCCTTTTCTATAATTTCAGAAGATAAATTGAGCTTCTTTGAAAAAGATAGTATTTCTTGTTTTTTTATCATTTTATTTTTTCCAATCTTTAGGGATCCATAATCTCCAACGCGTAACTAATTTTGTTGAAGTTAGGCTTGGATCCCATTTTGCTTTACTGATGGTAATAAAACAGGTGCACTCTTGGATTATTTTTTTTTCGTTTGGCGCATATTGCTCAAGAAAAAAACCAAAACGCTTGAATGCCGCACTATTATTGATACGCCTAAGGTAATGAATAAGCATGGGTAAATCTTTAAATTCTGATTTTAGGTAATTATTTAGGATATCAACTACATTACGAATACCCCCTACAACACCAGGATCAATTAATAAATCCAATACCGTGCGTGTAGGAGAAGAAATAAAAACTTTCACACCATTTCGCCACTCCGCTTTTAAACCAAATAAATTTTTTTCTGGGATAGTCCTCAAAATAAAAGGAGTCCCTTTTATTTCAGGATGGCGATTACGAGGTTTTTGAGTGGTAAAAATGCTGATAGTTCGAAATAACTGCTCCGTCAAACCATAATGCCCTAACGCACTCCAGCTACCCACATAACAACGTGAATATAACCTTGTAGCCACAACCCAAGGATCTTCGATCGCAACATCAGGCGTATTTGATTCCAGCGAGATAGGAATGTAAATTCCTCTTTTGATGCGAGATAACCATCCCTTTTCTGCCCATCTTGCCAATAATTTAGCTGCGTAAGAAGAAGATAAATCCAGCAATTTTTCTGCCTCACCAACAGAAATAGTATATTTCGTGCCACGAAGGAGTGCGCTGAGTCTTGTTCGGTCAAGTTTCCCTATACCAGAAGACCTAGTCAAATTAGTACCTTTAAAGAGTTATTAATCGTCTAATAAGAGAATTATAGCTCTCTAAAGATACTTTTCAAGTGCCCTCACGCTCGATCTTCTCATTGTGCTTCTGACACTCACCGGCTCCCAGCACGTTAGCCCATCTACGTCAGGTACTGGCGATGAATTTAGGGGTATGGCAAAGAATCATAAAACGGTATCATTGCTTGTTTGGGTGATACCTGCTTCGTTTTGAGAAAAATCCACATTTATACCCATCCTACTTGATATAAGGTAATCCATTTTATGATCGTTGGCATTAAAGTAGATGTAGACACAGAGCGCGGCACACGTCTAGGCGCTGTTAATTTAAAAAATTTATTTTTGTCACTAGAAGTGCCCGCTACCTTTTTATTTACCTTGGGGCCGGATAACACGGGGCGTGCCTTAAAAAGAATTTTTCGGCCAGGGTTTTTAAAGAAAGTGTCACGCACCAGCGTATTGAAATTATATGGTATTAAAACACTTTTAAATGGTGTTTTGTGGCCAGGACCACATATCGCACAACGCCATGCAGCCATTATGCGCGATGTACAACAACAAGGGTTTGAAGTCGGTATTCATTCGTATGATCATACTTACTGGCAAGATGGAGTGACTAATTTGTCAGAAGAAAAAATTGAAGCCGAATTTCAGCGTGCATGTGATGCGTTTAAATCAGTTTTTCATGTTGCTGCTAAAACAGCAGGGGCGGCCGGTTGGCAGGCCAATGCCAAAACCTTACGGGTTTATGATCGACAACACCTTGACTATGCCAGTGATTGCCGCGGCACACACCCCTTTTTTCCGCGTGTAGAAGGCCACATTTTTTCGACCTTGCAATTGCCAACCACCTTGCCAACACTTGATGAATTGCTAGGTGATCCCGCTCACCCTGAAAATACGCTAGTTGATCATTTTATTCGGTTGCTTACACCGCAACACCCTAATATTTTTACCATTCATGCAGAATTAGAAGGGATGCATTATTTAAATTTTATGGAAGCATTTATCCGCCGCTGCAAAGCACAGGGCGTTCAGTTTCAATCATTAACGAATATTGCAAAAGCGATACGTCAGCATGAAAACACCGTTCCTGTGTGCGAGTTCATACAAGATACCCTGCCGGGTCGTTCTGGTTTTTTGTCAATGCAAGCATAATCATTCTAAGATTGTGCTTCAGCACTAGGTGCTTCGTAATGACGGACCTGAAGGGGGCTCAGATAACAATGATAATAAAGCTACTTCCAAATTTTCAGTTTTTTTAAATTGAAAAAATCGAGGTGAATAAGCAGCGCGCGTCCCCCTGATGAAAGTATAAATTTCATTGCCTATGATTTTAACAAGATTATTTAATACGGTCGTATCTTCTGATCTCACTGCATGGATAATAGTGGTTTTTACACTTTCTTTGTTTTGTAATAATCTTTCCGCGATATCAATATGATTTCTTGATAAAGCAATATATAAAGGTGTTCTCCCATCGTGTGACAACACATTTATTTTTGCACCCGCCTGCATGAGTGCATCTACCACCCTGGCATGCCCATAATAACAAGCTACATGTATTGATCTAAACCCAGCAGGATCATACCAGCGATGATCGAGCCCCTTTTTTATTAATAATTTAACGGCCTCATGATGGCCTTGCTCTGCCGCAACAAACAGGGGGGATATCACTTCTTTTTTTAACCGTGCTTTCTCTGACAATAAAACATTGATTACGTCGGTATGACCAAAATAAGCAGCGTAAAATAGAGGCGTATTGTTATCAGGGGATCTTTCGTTGACATTGGCGCCATGCTGCAATAGCTGACGCACAAAAGATACTTTGCCTAACACAGCAGAAATCCATAGCGCCTCATTCGGATCAGCGCCACCCTGTAACAACAAACTGAGCATATTATCTTGATGATAAGAAGCTGCTAAAAATAATGCTGTCGCATGATCTTTTCCTAATTTTCTAGTCGCCAGTTTTGAAATAGCAACATCAGGCAAATAAGATTGAATAGGCAGGTAATCAGCAGGCAGATTCCCTTCATAATCCAACACATTAAATGATATAGGAATATAAATTTTTCCAGAGGCGCTAAAACTTTGAATGAGTAATCTCGCGAGTGCTTCAGGCGTGTTAACTTCTACCTCACCGTTTAATTCATCAGGGTCATAAAAGCTCAAAATATTTTTTTTTTACTGGAAGATAAACCGCAAACATGATTTCCATTAGAAATAAAAATCATTTTATCTTTTATAGCAGGGATAATCTTTCTTAAAAAAACGACGAGTTCTTCCGGTGAAAATAAACAAGAGATTTGAAATTCAGGTGCGCTTACATAGGGCGTTTCAGAGATAACTAAATTTAGTTTTTCTTGTATTTTTGTTTGCATTAATCCTTGAATTAAATTTTCAGGCGATTGAAACCAAAATAATGCATTTGTGAGCTCCATAAAAATAGCATCTTTATCTTCTGACAACTCGTCCCATGATGACACTTCTGAAAGCAAGTAATAAAAATGCGATTCTTTTCCTCTCGAATGATAATATAACCATGCCGTGGTAAAACCCGCACACAAACCATCTTCCATTTCATTATTAAAGTTTGTTTTATATTTTTTAAATTCGAGCCATTTTGCTATCTTTTCAATAATAAATGTTTGATCTCGCCTACCCTGTTGATCACTTTTCAACGCAGCGCTTTCTGCGTTTGTTTTAGAAAATATTTTTAAAACCGGTTTTCGAAACATGATGATAAGAGCGATAGGACCTTGAATAACTCAAGTATAGGTAGCATGCGCTCTCTTATTCTTAACGTTGATTTAAGACTGGTTATAACCAAAAATGATAAAAATTTTGAATAGACTCCACGTGAAAATAATTTTTTTCATAGAGTCGACAAGCGGGATGGTTATCTTTTTGTGTAACCACTTGCACGTGAAAAATTCCTTTTTTGAAAAAATAAGCCTGTGCCATCCTAACCAATTGACTACCATAGCCTTTACGTAAGTGCGAAGGAGAAACTGCCAATAAACCAATATCTCCACGTTGATTTTTCTGTCCTACAGTGACCATCCCTACGATAATATTTTTTTCTTGAATAAGGATGACGCCCTCTGCCACGCTGTGGTTGCATGAGTTATTGATCCAGCACTTATAAAGGTGTTTGAATTTGTCTAAACCGATGCGTTGATCCTTTAAAAACCGAGAAAATTTACCACTTTCATAGGCCAATGCCAGCAGTTCAGCATTCGCTGTATTTTCAGTGTAAAATTCAAAGACCTGCGCATTTAACACACCGCCTTGCTTTTCAAGGTCTGCAAAATACGTTGTTTTTTCATCTGCTAAAAATCCGTGATGTAAACGCGCTGCGGCTTGGGTGGCAATATCCTTCGGATCGGTGCACCAATAAACAAGTTTTACTTTTTCTTCACGCAATTGTTGCAGTGTTTTTGAGAGGGTGTCTTGGGTTAATTTTTCAGGGAGAATCTTTGCAACTTTCACACCGAAAATCGCCGTATCGAACGCGAGCATTTCAAATAACACCATGTTTGATAACCCCTCTTTTTGGGTTTTTAAATGGAAAACACTTACAAACAAATCTCCTTTATCCTACTTGTTTTACAGAAAAACAGAAGACAAAAGTGCGTATTTTCACCTTTTATTAACCTTTGAACACCTTCAATAAAGCGGTTTTGTTTAGAAAGAGAATCCTTTATAATCGGCCTATTTTTCAAGGCTTAGGAGCGCATATTTTGAAAATTCTTATTGTGGGTGCAAATGGCTTTATTGGCAGCAATTTAATTGGACACATCTTAAAAAACAACCCCACCTGGGAAATACATGCCCTTGATCTTGCGCAAGATAACCTTGAAGAATATCAATCTTATTCACAACTTCATTTCACGCAAGGCGATATGACCAAAATGACAAACTGGCTTGAAGAAAAAATTCAAGCATGTGATGTCGTCTTGCCTTTGGCTGCTATTGCTACACCAGCCACTTATGTTCAAGATCCTTTAAAGATTTTCTCTTTAGATTTTGAGGCGAATCTTGCTATCGTAAAACAATGTGTCACTTATAAAAAACGCGTTATCTTCCCTTCTACCTCTGAAGTCTACGGCATGTGCACAGACAACGAATTTGATGAAGAAAAAAGTCATTTTGTGTTGGGGCCCATTCACAAAGAACGTTGGATCTACTCTTGCGCCAAACAAATGATGGACAGATTGATCTTCGCCTATGGCAAACGCCACGACTTACCTTACACTTTATTCCGCCCTTTCAATTGGATTGGTCCAAAGCAAGATAATATTTTAAATAATAAAACAGGCGGGTCACGTGTTGTCATACAATTTCTGGGTAATATTTTTCGCGGTGAAAACATTCAATTAGTGGATGGTGGGCGACAATTCCGTAGTTTTATTTATATTGAAGACGGCATCGAAGCTTTAGTAAAAATCATTGAAAACAAAACGCATTGCGCAGACAGCCGTATTTTTAATATTGGCAACCCACACAATATTGTTTCTATTCGTGAGTTAGCAGAAATCTTATTAACGCTTACCAAGAAGTTTCCAAAAGTAGCAGCGCAAGCTAACCAAGTTAAATTGGTAGACGTGCCTGCGGCTGAATATTACGGTATCGGCTACCAAGATGTGCAAGCGCGCGTGCCTGCTATTTGGCGCGCACAAACACAGTTACAATGGCAACCTAAAACCGACCTGATGACAACCCTCACCAACACCGTGGATTATTATTTCAAGCATGACTAAGTTAAAACACACTCCTTTGGTGCTGGTGATCTTAGATGGCTGGGGCCACAGTGATCTACCCGCGCATAATGCCATTTATCATGCCAATACACCGACTTGGCATACGCTATGGTCTTCCTTTCCACACACCCTCCTCTGCGGTTCAGGCACCGCCGTTGGATTGCCTGCGGGGCAAATGGGTAATTCTGAGGTTGGGCACCTTAACATCGGTGCAGGTCGCGTTGTCTACCAAGAATTACCGAAGATTGACCAAGCGATTGCGGAGGGCCGCTTTTTTGAAAATCCTGTTTTTCAATCCGCATTAAATACATTAATAAAAACAGACAAGGCCTTGCATCTCATGGGGTTAGTCTCCCCAGGTGGAGTTCATAGCCATGAAACACACTTACACGCATTACTTCAATTGGCCTGCCAAAAAGGCTTAAAGAAAGTTTATATTCACGCTTTTCTAGATGGTCGAGACACCCCACCCCGCAGCGCCCTTCCCTCCTTGCTTGCCTTATCAGCCGCCTGTGAAAAACAGGGGTGTGGCCGCATTGTTTCACTGGTAGGGCGTTATTATGCGATGGATCGTGATAAACGCTGGGAAAGAACACAAGCTGCTTACGATATGCTGACTTTAAAAAAGGCGCCTTTTCATGCCAGCAATGCCCTTAGCGCACTTGAAATGGCTTACGCACGGGGTGAAAGTGATGAATTTGTGCAGCCTACTTTAATTGATCCCGCGGTGACTATAGAAAATGGGGACGCAGTACTCTTTTTTAATTTTCGCGCTGATCGTACACGGCAACTCAGCCGTGCTTTTTTGTCGCCTGATTTCACGGGTTTTCAGCGAGAAGCCATTCCTGCGTTATCCCACTTTGTTTCCATGACGCAATACGCTGCAAATATCCCTTCTGAAGTGGCTTTTATGCCGCAAGTGCTTACACACCTTTTAGGCGATTGTTTGTCAGCGCAAGGCTTAAAGCAATTACGCATTGCAGAAACAGAAAAATATGCCCACGTCACTTTCTTTTTTAACGGGGGAGTAGAAACACCCCTACCGGGTGAAGATAGAATCTTGATCCCTTCTCCTGCCATCAGCACTTATGATTTGCAGCCTGAAATGAGTGCGCACGAGTTGACGGCCGCATTATGTCAAGCCATTGAGAGTCAGCAATATGATTTTATTGTGTGTAATTATGCTAACCCTGACATGCTAGGGCACACAGGCAATTTCAAAGCCACAACACAGGCCATTGAAACCATTGATGCTTGCTTAAAAACGGTATATACCACTTTAAAAAAAGTGGGTGGCGAAATGATTATCACCGCCGATCATGGCAATGCAGAATGTATGTTTAACCCCGAAACACAGCAACCTCACACAGCACACACCAGCGAACCCGTTCCTTTTTTATACGTTGGTCGAAAAGCTGAAATTTTAAAGAAAAGTGGCATACTAGCAGATGTTGCCCCTACCATTTTGCATGTCATGGGGCTAAAACAACCCACTGAAATGACTGGGGAATCTTTAATTAACCTTCTCTAGTGATACGCGCGAATTCCCTTCGGGTTAACAGCATCGCGTAAACAATTATAGGGAGCATTATCAATGAAGAAATGGATATTCCTCTTCTTTTTTTTATTTCCCCTTCACCTCTTAGCAGAAGTTCCTGTGCAAGAAGGGATGTCTAGCAATATCAACCCGGAAGAAGATCAACAACAAAAAGCCGCCTTAGCAAAACAACTGAAAGAAACAACACGATTAATCACTTATTTAAACCTTAAAATTAATAATACGCAAAAAGCATTGGCGCAAGAAAAAGAAAAAATGAATCAGCTGGTGCAAGAAGAAAATCAACTAACTTGTAAATTAGCAAAAGAAAGGGCGTTACTTAAAAAGCAAGTGATGCTTTCTTATCGAATCAGTGACACCTCCTTATTTCACGCTTTACTCTCTCAAAAAAATTTATATGAAGAAGAAAAAGCTTATACCTATACTAAACACTTACATCGCGCACAGATTTCGCTGGCGCAAAAAATTAGTCAAACCTTAGAAACGTTGTCGCAAACTAAGCAACAGAGACAAGCACAAATCACTTTGCTCGAAAAGCGCTATGCTGACCAAAAACGAGCGCAAGCCAGCCTTGAAGAAACCTTGTAATACCTGTTACGCCTTGGATTATGGCCTATACTTTGCATAAGTATTGACATTCCAGTGCGAGCAACAAATGTTCAATCTGACCTCAAAAAACCGCCTTCTCATCCAGCGCAAAATATTAGCGCTTTTTTTTGCGGCTTTTATAAGCAATGCCTGCTATGCAAGCGATGAGATCAGCGCCGATGAGATAGAAGTGGGTAGCACACTGAGCAACACAGAACACAGACAAATTTTGACCAATTTTTTCAATGCAGTTGAAATGATTAAGAAAAATTATGTTCAATCTGTGTCTGAAAAAAAACTATACCAAGATGCGATTCGCGGCATGTTACAAGGCTTAGATCCGCACTCCACCTATCTGGATGAAGAGGATTTAAAGTTTTTATCGGATACCACATCGGGGCAGTATGTGGGTGTGGGGTTGGAATTAACGCAAGAAAATCACGTCACCAAAATAATCAGCGCCTTAGATGACTCCCCTGCGCAAAAAGCCAATATTAAACCCGGCGATATTTTACTGAAAATTAACAATGCACCCGTTATTCGTATGCCACTACAAGATGTCATTAAAAAAATGCAAGGAAAAGAAAACACCATCTTGAACTTAACACTCTTTCGTCAAGGCAAGAGTGCGCCCTTTACCGTGCAACTTACACGCAAAAAAATTCAACTCAAAAGCGTCAAATATCAGCTGCTGAAACCAGGGTATGGTTATATTCGTATCGCTTACTTTCAAGAAAATACCGCTGAAGAAACAAAACAAGCTTTAAATGCACTGAGCAAAGAGTCCGGCGGCAAACTCGAGGGTATCATCATTGATTTACGCAACAACCCAGGGGGGCTGCTCGACTCTGCCATCAGTGTAACCGATCACTTTATTGATGGTCACAAAGCCATTGTGTCAGCACGTGGACGAACCCCTGAATCAAAATTTGCAATTGACTCTACAGAATTTGATCTCACCCATAAAACACCGATAGTCGTATTGATTAATGGCGGCTCTGCCTCTGGCGCAGAAATTGTAGCCGGCGCCTTACAAGATTATCATCGCGCCATTATCATGGGACAAACGAGCTTTGGTAAAGGCTCGGTGCAAACAGTGATCCCGCTAGATAACGTAACCGCGATTAAACTGACGACGTCGCTTTATTACACGCCTTCAGGTCGTTCAATCCAAGCCAGAGGCATTGTGCCTGATATTAAATTAGAAGAAAAAATACTAACAACCCCTTCTAAAGCAGAAGAAAATGCAGAAAATGATTTAAGTATCAAAGAATCAGAACTCAGCAACCATCTCTCTAACAACCAAAAAGAAAATACTAAAAAATCAGATCCGGTAGCACCCTCCATTAATTCGGAGTTACTCTCTGATTATCAAGTACAAGAAGCACTGCATTTGTTAGAAGGATTGGGCATTACCAGAAAGAAAACATGACAGAAGCGTTCACCCTACCCCCTGATTATAGTTATCGCGCAATGTATCTCTCTGACTTAGAGACCGTATTGCATATTGAAGCCATCGACAACCCTTCGCCTTGGCAACATACCCATTTTCAATCTAGCTTGCGCCACAACCTGTGTTGGGTGATTGAATATCAACGCACGGTCATTGGCTACGCTGTATTACGAATCACTGCAGATGAAGCAGAATTACTGAATATTGCGATTCACCCACACCATCGTCAACGCGGGTTGGCACAGTTTTTATTGAATCAACTGACCCATTATGCCCATGAAAAAAAAGTTAAAACTTTTTTTCTAGAAGTCAGGGCTTCTAATCAAGCCGCGCAGGCGCTTTATTATAAGCTTGGCTTTCATCAGGTCGGACTGAGAAAAAATTATTACCCCCGCCCTATGGGCCGAGAAGATGGTATGATTCTGGCAAAAGAACTCGGCTTGTAGGTCATGCGGTTTATGAAACACTTGAATCAAATTTTACGTGCACTCATGGATGAAATGCATTTATCAGAATCAGAATTGGCGCGTCGCACTCGCGTAGGGCAACCGGTTATTCACCGTATTTTATCAGGCGAAACAGACAATCCACGGGTTGCCACGCTCAGCCAGATTGCCAACTATTTTTCTATCTCTATTAGCCAACTTATCGGGGACGCACCTCTGCCTGAAAATCGCTTACCAGGCACCCACAGTCAAGCGCACTACACCTGGTCACAAGTCCCTCTCCTCGGCTGGGAGCAAGCGCTCCATTGGCCTAAACAGCGCATTATAAACCCCTTGATGGTGGGGACTAACTTACCTATCGGTAAGCAAGGGTTTGCATTAAGGGTAAAAGACACCACCATGGCCCCTCGTTTTGTCGAAGGTACCCTGCTGATAGTGGATCCTGATCACCCTGCGAAAGACAGAAGTTTTATCATTGCGCATATAGAAGGGCAAAAATATGTTGTTTTCAAACAAATTTTAAAAGATGGGGATGATATTTATTTAAAGCCGTTGAACCCTGATTTTAAAACCACTGTTGTAGATAAAACGAAATGTCGAGTCATCGGGTGTGTTATTCAAGCGCGCGATGATTTTATATAAACGATGAACCCCGTCAACTATCCCTCCTTGCTTTCAGCGGCTTCAATCCGTGCCACCAAGTCATACACCATATCAGAAAATACTTTTGGTGTAGGCTTATCCGCAATAAAGGGCGGGTAATAAGTTGCAAGTTGCATGTCTTTTAAAATTTCATCTGAAATGGTGTTTGCGTGTTTTTCTGCTTTACCTGAAAGGCGCTCGATATAAGCAAGCTGCCCACGCAGGGTGGCTTTATTTAACAAGGGGCTAGAAAATCGCCCTACATCACCAGGTATTTTCAACTTTCCAACACCTTGAGGCGTACGCAAAGCCGTAAAGATATTGAGTTCACTTTGTGATTCAGTTTCAATAGGCGCTTCGACAGTAATCGGTGTTACTGAGCGATCATGGAAAGCAAGCAGCGCATTAACGCCACGCTCTACAGAATCTGCAACAGCGGTGTCGCTGAGTATTTTAGCCAGTTGGTTGACCTCTTCATTGTCAACATGCACAGCTTCAAATACCTTCCCTCCTTCCAAGACTTGATGAAACTTCACGATGGCATTATTTAAATTGATCAACTGCCGCATGGGCGGCGATTCCACCTTCAGCAATTGATTCAATCGCATATAGCCAACCGGTGGTGGGTTGGCATGAAACATCTTGGCGCGAATAATGGTTGAGCGGAAAAAGATATGTGCTTCACCAGGGGTTTGTTCTTTTAAATCCATTAAATCAATACGCGCTCGTTTTTCAGAAGAAGCACTGCGCGTATCGGAATAAGCACCCGTTATGCTGGTTGCTTGCGTTTGGAAAGAATCCACTTTGGTGACATAGGCTTCCCCAGCTGTTTTTTGGAAAAATTCCCATGTTTCGGTAGGATCTTCCAGCTTCATACAAATTTTAATGTTGGTGTTTGCACCGATAGAAGCGGCTTCTTCTTTAGAGGCTTTTTGAAACGCTGGCAAATCTTGCCCTGCAAAAATAGCAGAAAAACCTAACGAACGGGCTTGTGCCGGCACAACCGCAAACCCCTTTACCGCATAGTAACCATATTCATCCATGATGCATAAAAAGGGCGTAGGCGAATTAGTCGGTTTACGTAAAATCACATCGGAATAAGTTCCTTCTACCGTATCCCCTAAACCGGCGGCCATCATGGCTTTCAAAGAGGCCACAATGACTTTCCCTAAGTTGGCCAATTCATCTGGGGACTTTTCTAATGCCGGCAAGAGTACGCATAAAATGCGACGGTTTAGCACCACATCTTTTACATCCACTTCAGCTAAATTAGTACGAATAATATGACCGTAAGTATCCGCCAAGGAGCTAAATACCCGTGTTAATTGCATGGTAATAAACCCATGCTGTTCGAATACTTGAGACACTTGTTTCCCTTTTTTAGAGCGGTCATAACCAGGCAAGTTAATCAAGTAATTATTAATAGGCTCTAAAATCGTGGGCGGCGCATCGGCTAAACTCACCGGCTCTTGGTTGTCACGCAAGAATTGTTTGTCAATCACAATGGCTTCTAAGCGTGGTAATTCAAAATAATTACGAATGGTGTTTGCATCTAACAAAATGTAGCCTTTGTCTCGCGCATAGACTAATACCTTCATCAAGGCTTCTACGAATGCGATGGCACGGCCTTTCCACATATCACCATCACCCGAGCTACTTCCCTCTGGCATCAAACTCACAACCAGCTGGGATAACATGCTCGAAGAACCCGTTGAAAAAGGGTTCATGGTGTTTGAAAGTCGTTTTTCTTGTGGCCCAATAATATCTTTTGCACCCGTCATGAAATTAATTAAGAGCATGTCATCTTCACGCCCCATGCGACGAACCATCGAAAATATTTTAGCGAATAAGCTGTTATCCCCTTTTCCATCGATGTAGATAAACCCACTTCCCTGCACTAAGGCATTAAATGCAATAGAAACCAAGGCTTCTGTTTTACCGCTCCCGGTTGATCCAAAGATAAGTGCATGCGTACGCATATCATCGTTGCTAAACCACAACTCTTCATTATTGCGTAGCTGATTACCAAAAAAATAAATACCGCCTGCTTTTCGCGGCTTATTACCGCCTGGCGCAATATCATTGTAATCAAGCAAACCAGAGCGCAAAGGCAAGCGAAAAGGTAATTTAGCTTTGATTCTGAAAGTACAGAGAAAAAGAACAATAATGAGAACCGCGCAAACATCCGCAATTTCTGGAAAAAACAAGGGGGTTACGCCTAAGGCAAATAAGCTGACCATGACATTAAAAGGGTCTGTGAAAAAATCAGCAAATCGCTGGCCTAACGGACGCGTATCCCGCAAAAGATAATGCGGGTTCTGCTCATCACTTTTTTCTAGGCCTCGTATCATAAGATCACGCTTCTTTTAAATCTTCAGGCACATATAAAATTTCTTTTAGGGCCGCTTCCAAAGCTTTAACCGCTTCACCCACCATGGGTACTTGAATGGGGTGACCGAATTCTAATTCTGCTTTCCAATGCGCAAAGGGGCCTGCTACTTCTACAAACGGTGTTTGCCTCCCCACCCCATTTAACATATACCAAAGTGGCCTATCTAAAGGTTTTAACCATAAAAAATCGGCAGAACTCAACACCCCATCGGTACGCGCGTACTGCAATAAAGACGCCATCACTGTCAGCATATAAGCATGGCTGCTACAAATTTTTTGCACCTTTTTCTTATTGCCATATTTATTAATCAAGGCACGCACACCCGAAAAGTCTAGCTTGCCTGAAGCAGATGAACGAGATATCTGCGCTAAGAGCGCAGCAGAAACCTGTGTATCTCCCTCTCCTTTTGCAATGAACGCCGCTACCAACGCTTGAACATGGATAGGCAAATCAGCAATGCTTGTCCACACCTTACCCAATTGCATGCTTAAGATGCGATAAGCCTGATCAGGCAACAAAGAAACATAAAATTGCATCTTATGCGCCAACGTAGGTTCAGTCGTTTCAGCTGGTAGCTCTTTAAATATTTTATATTTTTTTACAAACTGCAGCGGTGTCATCGCTGAAGACCAAGGCCCTGTATCAAGATGTGTTTTCACCAAATCTAATTTCACCACGGGTGTGATCTGCGGCCAATCATCTTCTTCTTCACTCACCAAAGACTGCATAGAATACGTTTGACGAAACTTTAAACGGGGGCTGCGCTGATAAATATAAATACCCAATAAAACACCCGCGACTAAAATAGGCCATCGTAGATATTTACCTACCATTTCACTCACTTGTAGCAGTTGCGATGGCGTCATTTCGGCGTAACTACTGGCAGGGCGTGATTGCAGCCAATTTACTAAAGGGTCAATAGAGCTTGTGAAATAACTAATGAAAATGGCTTCTTGAAGTTTAAACTTTAGAAAATATTGAACAATTTCAGCATGAAGTGTTTGCCAGACAATAAAGCATGTGGCAAGTGAAGCGGCGATGATCCAAAAGGGCGCCAAAGAATTATCAGATTGACCTGAGCCTTGTTGTGGAGGAGCAGCTGACACGCGCAGTCACCTTCTTTAGGTTCTATTCAGTGAGTATAGTGCTAAATGACTATTTAGCCTGTCTTGCGTTTACTTGAATTTAATGCCAGGAGGAATAATGCGCTAAGCAAAGTGAATCATCAAGTCACACTTAGTTACAAACTATTGCTTAAGCAATTGATTTTTATAAAAAGCATAATTGCCTGAAACATGAACGAATCGTCGAATATTTTCTAATTTTAATGCATTCTCTTTTACCGTGACTAATTCATGACCATACTTATCTGTGACGTGCTTTTCAGGCATGGGAATCACATCAGCCTTATTAATTGCGATAACAACATAAGCATTATTTTCGCTTTTACCTTTTTTGACCATCATATCTTTTGCTTTTGCTTCCGTGTCATAAATCGGTCGAGAGGCACTGCGCGATAACAATAGCTCTAAGGCAGATTCCCAATTTGAAATTTTAGCGCCATTTGCTTGATAGAGTGCAACATAAACTTCCATCTTATCTGGAGAAAGTGCAGGTAATTCATTTTTAAGCATCGCATGTTTAGCGTCAGCAGCCTGCTCATCAGGCAAAGTCAAATCTAAGGTTTGAGATAAGCTATCTTTTAAATCACGGATTTCTTTCCCCGTTGCCTGTAAAAACAAGCTTTTATCCCAATGACCTGCTTGAATAAGATTATCTAAAATAGAGAGTAATTTTCGGTTGATGACCGGATCATTCCGTTGAATAGTCATAGTGTTGGAAAGCTAAAACGATAAAGTAATTTACAATAAAGTATATCACTTTTTTGAATTTTCATTGGTGTGACCCAGGGGAGACACCTGCTTTGTGTGCCAAAGAATCATCATAAAGTGATCTCAATTCTTTGCAGCTATGTTCTAACGACCATTTAGTTTTGTTAAGTGCATCCACACGAGACGCCTGTTTAGGCGCATTTAAAAAACTACCTTCTTGTTTTTGTAAGTTTTTAAGTGCGGTGTCTATGGCATTTAAGAGCTGTTCTAATAATTTTTGCGTTTTTTTAATGGCTTCTTCTGTTGTTATTGCTTTTGTAGCATCTGTAGCATTTTCTGTTTTTACTGTCATAAGCACACTCCGGGAATTTAAAAGTTCTCTTTTAGTTGAGTGTAGTCTAGCTTTCTTAATTCAAGATTAAGCTTCCCTAATCATACATTAATTCATCTAATGAAACGGCAGCAGGGTTACCTGATGCGTGAATAAGCTCGTACAACACATCTAAAATACAAAGATATCGCAAAGCGTTGGGTGTCACATCATCGAATGCCACACGTACACCGAGTAATGCATTTTCAGCTTCAGTAAAAGAAGCCCCTAACCCATAGCCCAAACACAAAGAACAAAGCTGATCAGCTCGACGCGTGATAGCTGGCAACAATCCTGTGTCTTGAAATATTTCTTCTGGTGATAAGGGTCGCTGATTAAGCGTGAATGTTACCTTTAATGCGCGCGTCATTAAACATAATTGTTTACTTAAATCCATTACAACCTCCACCACTCACGCGCAGCACGATGTGGCCCGGCTAAAAAAGCACGAAGCCAACGCCAAAAAACAGGCAGTGTAAAACCATATCGCTCTAACAAACCAAAAAAAATCATCGTGGCGGTCGCAATAAAAAAAGTCCACCACTTAATGTGCAGCAAGAAAAACACTAATGGGAATGCCGCTCTTGCATCAATCATGAAAAAACGTGCAGTGCGAGCAGAGTCACGCCAATGTGTATCACCAGTTACCGCCATAATAATTTCCTTTTTTTAATAGCCAATCGGGTTGCCATAAAAAAATTTTTTATATACCTTCTGAGTTTAGCACGCAACAATCCCTGGGATTAAAATGGATTTTCAACTGAGCGATGAGCAACACGCCTTCCAAAAATTAGCCAAAAATTTCTCAGATCAAATGCTTGCCCCTTTTGCTGCCGCATGGGATGAAAACGAGATATTCCCTATTCCTACGCTAAAAGAAGCCGCCAAATTGGGTTTTGGCAGCATTTACACGAGCGCTGAGTTCGGTGGCACCGCCTTAACGCGCCTGGATGCGGCACTGATCTTTGAACAACTTGCCAAAGGATGTATTTCTACCGCAGCTTATCTTTCTATTCATAACATGGTCTGCAGCCTCATTGATCACTATGGCCTACCAGAGCAGAAAAAAAAGTGGTTGCCCGCTTTAACAACGCTGTCTTATTTAGCCAGTTATTGCTTAACAGAGCCCTCTGCAGGCAGTGACGCAGCATCGCTGCGCACAACTGCACAGCGCCAAGGTACTGAATATATTTTAAATGGTAGCAAAGCATTTATTTCGGGGGGTTCCGTCAGTGATGTTTATGTCTGCATGGTAAGAACAGGAGAAGCCGGTGCTAAAGGCATTTCTTGCATACTCATTGAAAAAGGCACGCCTGGTTTAAGTTTTGGTAAAAAAGAAAAAAAACTAGGTTGGCGTAGCCAACCCACCACCGTTGTTTTTTTCGAAAATTGTCGTGTTCCTGCTGAAAATTTAATAGGTGCTGAAGGGGAAGGTTTTAAAATTGCACTGAATGCGCTAAATGGCGGTCGCGTTAATATCGCTGCTTGCTCTTTAGGGGGTGCACAAGCCTGTTTAAACCTCAGCATACAATACGTGAAAGCGCGAGAGCAATTTCAAAAAAAACTCAGTGCGCTTCAAAGTGTACAGCATAAAATTGCAGACATGGCCACTGCGTTAAGCGCAGCGCAATATTTGGTATACCGTGCCGCGCAAGCCCTAGATCGACATGACAAAAACGCAGCACTCTATGCCGCCATGGCAAAGAAATTCGCAACCGATGCGGGATTTCAAATTAGTCATGAAGCCTTACAGTTGCATGGTGGTTATGGATATTTAAAAGAATATGCAATAGAACGCTATTTTCGTGATTTACGCGCGAATCAAATTTTAGAAGGTAGCAATGAAATCATGCGGAATGTTATTGCGAAAAAAGTGTTAGATCTTTTGTAATCGTTCATGCAATGGCGTCAACTTAAACGCAATAACACTTTTTCCCGTCCGGTTTCTTAAGTTGACGCCATTGACGTTACATACCCACACAAAAACTAATCTGTTAATTCTTCTGCTGCGTCAACCGCTTTCTCTTGGGCTTTTTGTACCTTTTCAATTTTATCGCTGACCTTCTCTTTTGCTTCTTTCATCCCTTCTATGCCGTCCTCCATTTTCTTTTCTACGCTGTCAGGCATTAAATCGCGCTCAGCTTGCACCGCAGTAGGCAAGAAATCATTAATCACATCTTCAAATGGATAGAAATAAGGGATTAAATAAGATTTTGTCCAGAAAGGTTTGGTGGGCATCGTGCTATAACGCGCCACTAATAATAATGCAGAAACAACAAAAATCCCTACAACAATGCCTGAAAAACCCCCTAAAATTTTATCTGTTTTATGTAAAGTCGCCTTTTCAACCAGGTGATTAAACAAATATAAAATGAGAACACCTATCAAGGCCAATACGATAAAGGCGATAAAGAAGCCTAGTATCGTGCGCATATACTCGCTTTCAATGACATTTTGAAAAATATTGCCGACGGGATGAGACAGTTTAAAAGAACCTGCGATAGCAATCACCCAACAGACTAAAGTAAGTGTGCTGCCAACAAAGCCTTTGCGATAACAAATGATGACGACAAAAAGAATCATCAAGAGAATGAGATAATCGATCCAGGCAAAATGAGTAAATAGCATGATGTTCCCTCTTTTAAAATTAATTCCGTTTTATAACAAAATAACACTTCCAACCACATTGCTTACACTGTAAGCGGATCGAATTTTACAACGTCTCCTGCTAAGCCAAAAGTATTTTTTAATTTTTCAGCCGCTTGTTCAGCTTCTTGTCTGTGCACATAAGGCCCCACAAAAAGCAGATGTGTTGCTTGCTGCGAGTCTGACGGTAACACATAGGCAGCCCATTTTGCAGCACGCAGTTTTTCTATAAGTTGTGGTGTCGCAGGTGTATTTTGATTAACCTGTACAACCCACGCTACGGCATTAGATGTCGCTTTCAAAAAAATAGTATGGTTCTCCGTTAAACTTTTCGGCGTATATCGCTTACCAAGTGACAATGTTTCAAGATTGACAGATTTTAACTGCATTTCTTTTAAGACAGGCGGCTTCGGCATAGATTCAAACTGCGTCACCGTTTTCAATGTGTGATTTGCCCCAAACATAAATAAGAGAAATAAAACAGCCAAAAAAACCAGCCCATTCCACAAGGTTTTTCTAATGCGCATGTATGCTCCTTAACAACGCACCCACTGTTAAAAATGAACCAAAAACAACAACCCCTTCATCTGGCTGTAAAATCTCTTGCAGTTGATGATAGGCGATTTCAGGCGAGGGAAACAAGGTAATCGGCCTTGAAGTAAAGGCGCTTAAAACCTGTGATAATTGTGTTGCTGATAGACCACGATCGCCTGGCAAACTTGTGATATACCATGAATCTATTAAATCTAATAAGGGCAATAATGTGTTTTTATGATCTTTGTCATTTAACATCCCGACGACAGCATATAATTTTTTAAATTTTTTAAATTCCTTCAAGTTCTCTGCAAGTCGTTGTGCTGAAGCTGGATTGTGCGCCACATCAAATATCACGGTGGCTTTTTGCTGAAAACATTGAAACCGGCCTTTTAAATTAATATTTTGTAACCCTGAACGAATAGCCTCTTCTGATACAAAAAAACAGGCAGGCAATGAAGTAATAGCTTGTAGCGTTGTCGCTGCATTTTGCAATGCAATAATGGGCAGGGGTAACTGTGTTAATTTTTTCTTTCCAATAAAATCCCAAGTGTCCCCTGTTTTAAAAAAAGAAAATTCTCGATCCATTTTGTTTAATGCACAGTGTAATTGCTCGCACGTTTGCAAAATGCTGTTGGGTACATCTGCTTCCCCATATATAACCGTTTGATCTTTTCGAAAAATACCTGCTTTTTCTTTGGCAATTAACTCGCGTGTATCACCTAACCAATCCGTGTGATCCAGCGAAACAGTGGGAATAATCGCGATATCAGGCGATAAGATATTCACCGCATCTAACCGTCCGCCTAACCCCACTTCTAAAATTAAAAACTCAAGTTGCGCTTGCTGAAATAACCACAATGCCGCCAACGTTGTAAATTCAAAGTAAGTTAAACTTACGTCTGCTCGCGATGCATTGACAACAGAAAAGGCTTGGCATAACGCCTTGTCACTGACTTCATCACCATTGATCCGAATACGTTCATTAAAGTGAATTAAATGCGGGGAAAAATAAGCGCCCACCTTAAAATCTGCATGCAATAAAATGCTTTCTAATAAGGCAACGCAAGAACCCTTGCCATTGGTGCCCCCTACTGTGATAACAAAAGCAGGAGCGGTATGAAGAGATAAACGCTGCGCAACACGTTGAATACGATCTAAAGAAAGTTCGATAGATTTGGGATGTAATTTTTCAAGCCAGCTTAGCCAAGTAGCAAGTGAGTCAAACATCAGTCTTCTTTCGTTGTCACCACACGTGTTTTCATGAGTTTAGCCAGCAATAAAGCCACTTGTTGGCGCAGTGATCGACGGTCAATGACGCCATCGATAGCGCCATGCGCCAGCAAAAATTCACTGCGTTGAAAGCCATCCGGCAAGGTTTGCCTAACGGTTTGTTCAATCACGCGCGGCCCCGCAAAGCCAACCAACGCTTTAGGCTCTGCAATGATGACATCACCCAACATCGCCAAACTTGCTGAAACCCCACCCATGGTCGGGTCTGTCAAAATAGAAATAAAAGGCAGTCGTTGTTTACTTAACTCCGCCAAAGCAGCACTGGTCTTTGCCATTTGCATAAGAGAAATCAGCGCTTCTTGCATCCTGGCGCCGCCGCTGGCAGAAAAGCACACTAAAGGGCAACGATGTTGTATGCAATGAGCGACCGCCAATACAAAACGCTGCCCCACCACACTGCCCATCGATCCGCCCATAAAACCAAACTCAAAACTGACCGCCACCACTGGCATTGAAAAAAGCTGACCCGCATAGACAATCAGCGCATCTTTTTCTTTTGTGGTTTTTTGAGCTGCTAACAATCGATCTTTATATTTTTTGCTGTCACGAAACTTAAGCTTATCTTCAGGTTCAAGAGATTCGCCAATTTCATCATATTTTTCTTCGTCGAGAAAATGGCTTAAACGGTAACGTGCAGAAATGCGATGATGATGACTGCACTTCGGGCAGACTTCGAGGTTTCGCGCGAGCTCCGCGCGGTAAAGCACCGCTTGGCACCCTTCACACTTGGCCCATATGCCTTCTGGGATTTCTTTTTTTTGAGCGGCCTCGGTGCGGATCATTGACGGAAGCAGTTTTTTAAACCAACTCATCCATACCCCTTTTTAAAGTAAAAGCCACCTATCAAGTCTGGCCCAAAATTCGGGTTATTATAAGGGAAAACCGCTTTTTAGGTAGTCTATTTATGCTAAATAGCACTGACTTTAAGTATTAGCTAATTTTGAGGAATGTGATTATAATACCCGGACATTTTCACTTGCCCCTTAACGACCCTAAAATAATTATGAATGACTTAGAAGACCTACGATTACAGTTAAAGCAATTAATCGCAAATGGTAAAGAACAAGGTTATTTAACCTACGCAGATATCTATGATCACTTGCCTGCGCACATCAGCACAGAGCAAATGGAAGAAGTTGTTAAAGACATTGCGAAAATGCTGCAAGAAATGAGTATCCCCGTTTATGAAACGGCCGCAGAAGCAGAAGCGTTAACCCTCTCTGAAGATATTGCTAACACAGAAGAAGAAACCGACGAAGAAGTCGTCGAAGAAGCCGCAGCCGTGTTGGCAGCAGTAAGCGATGAGTTTGGTCGTACCACCGATCCAGTGCGCATGTATATGCGTGAAATGGGCACCGTAGAATTACTCACGCGCCATGGTGAAATTGCCATTGCTCGCCGTATTGAAGAAGGCATGAAGCAAGTCATGGGCGCCCTCACGCAATACTCCGAAAATATCGGTGATATTCTGCATGAATACGATCGCACAAAAACAGAAGAATTTAGATTAAGCGATGTTATCAATGGTTTTATCCTTGAAGAACCTTTTCCAGAAAATATTGTTGAGTTGCCTGAAGTAGAACCCGAATTAGCGGAAGAGCCTCCTCCTGTTGCTGCTGTTGCAGCAGCGCCATTGAACGAAGAAGACGAAGAAGGCGGGGAAGAAACTGAAGATGCTTTAGAGGGTGGCCCTGATCCTGTCTTAGCGCAAGAAAAATTTAGTGGTTTGCGCGAACTCTATGAAGCAACTTTAGTGCTTGAAAAAAAGCATGGTCGTAATCACAAAAAAGCCATCGCACAACGCGAAAAATTGGCGGCTGCCTTCATGGAATTTAAATTGATTCCGCGGCAATATGATCGCTTACTAAAGAAAATGCGCCACATGCTAGAGCAGGTTCGTGAAACCGAGCGTGCTATCATGAATTTTTGCATTAACAAAGCAAAAATGCCGCGCAAACATTTTATTACCTCTTTCCCAAATAACGAATCCAACTTAGATTGGTTGAAAACACAGTATTTTTTAAAGAAAGATTTTTCATCCGCATTAAAAAATTACGAAGATGAAATTCTTCGCGCACAAAAAAAATTATTTGCCATTGAAGAAAGAACGCACCTTTCTATCAATGAAATTAAAGAAATTAACCGTCAAATTTCTGTCGGTGAAACCAAGGCTCGCCGTGCGAAAAAAGAAATGGTCGAAGCAAATTTACGTCTTGTTATTTCCATCGCGAAAAAATACACCAACCGAGGTTTACAGTTTTTAGATCTTATTCAAGAAGGCAATATCGGCCTGATGAAAGCGGTAGATAAATTTGAATATCGTCGCGGCTACAAGTTTTCAACTTATGCTACTTGGTGGATTAGACAAGCTATTACCCGATCCATTGCTGACCAAGCGCGTACAATCCGTATTCCTGTACATATGATTGAAACCATTAATAAACTCAATCGTATTTCTCGACAAATATTACAAGAAACAGGGCAAGAGCCAACGCCTGAATTGCTTTCCGTCAAAATGGAATTACCTGAAGACAAGGTGAGAAAAATTTTAAAGATTGCAAAAGAACCCATTTCGATGGAAACCCCTATTGGGGATGATGAAGATTCTCACTTGGGTGATTTTATTGAAGACACCTCCTTGTTCTCACCGCTAGACTCTGCAATTAATGAAGGTTTACGCGAAGCAACGCGTCAAGTGTTGACAAGCCTCACCGCTCGAGAAGCCAAAGTGTTGCGTATGCGTTTTGGTATTGACATGAACACTGACCATACTTTAGAAGAAGTCGGCAAGCAATTTGATGTAACGCGCGAGCGTATTCGCCAGATTGAAGCCAAGGCATTACGTAAAATGCGTCACCCAAGCCGCGCTGAGCTACTTCGCAGCTTTTTAGAAGAGCAAGGGGAAGATAGCAAGGGGTAATTTTGCCGTGCTCAGTTGGGTAAGCTGAAAAGGATTGCGTAGCGAGCAAAGGAGCAGGAAGCCGTTTATCGAAGCCACATCAGTCAGGGCCCATAGCTCAGTTGGGTGAGCTGGAATAGAAAAAGCAACGCTTTTTCCCAGCGAACGCCCGAGTCAGGGATTGACGAGGGCAGGCTTTGCAAGCGCAGCAAGGATTGCGTAGCGAGCAAAGGAGCAGGAAACCGTTTATCGAAGCCATATCAGTCAGGGCCCATAGCTCAGTTGGTTAGAGCAGGGGACTCATAATCCCTTGGTCCTAGGTTCAAGTCCTAGTGGGCCCACCAATAAAATTCTGGAATAATCGTTTTTCAACTCAAACATCACTATGATCAGCTTAAACCAATTAAGTATGTCGTATGGCAGCAAATTGCTATTTTATGACGTCAGTTTAAACCTCAACGATAATACCCGTTATGCCCTTGTAGGCGCAAATGGCGCGGGGAAATCAACATTTTTACGTTTATTAACCGGTGAAGAAGAAGCGATTTCTGGCACCGCTTCCATTTCGAAGCATGATACCGTTGGCATTTTAAAACAAGACCAATACCGTTATGAAGAAACTCGTATTATCGATGTGGTTATTCAAGGCAAGCCCAAGCTTTGGGCGGCACTCTGCGAAAAAGAAACCTTGCTCGCCGGAGGTGAATGGAACGACGAAGTCATTCATCGATTCAGTGAGCTTGAAGAAACCATTGCACATTGGGATGGCTACAGCGCAAACGCGTTAGCAGAAAAATTATTAATTGGCCTGGGTATTCAAAGCGAATATCACTATCAACCCTTGAGCGCATTATCTGGCGGGTTTAAGTTGCGTGTCTTATTGGCGCAAGCCCTTTTCCAACAACCCGATATTTTATTGCTGGATGAACCCACCAACCACTTAGACATTCTCTCCATTTCATGGTTAGAAAAATATTTAAAAACAGAATTTCGCGGTATTTTAATTTTCATTTCACATGATGTTGAATTCATTAACCGACTCGCTGATGCTATTTTAGACGTTGATTATGGCGAAATAAGAGAATACAGCGGTCACTATCAAAAATTCTTAGCTGAAAAAAAATTAATTGAAGAACAAAAAAAACAAATGCGAGAAAACCTTGAAGATAAAATTTCACAAATGCAACGCTTTGTTGATCGCTTCAAAGCAAGCGCCACCCGCGGAAGACAAGCGCAATCAAAAGCGAAAATGATTGAAAAAATTGAATTACCTGACATCAAACAATCTTCTCGTACCGCTCCCCATTTTCAATTCACCCCTCACCGCCCTTCTGGAAAAATAGTATTAACCGCCAAAGGCATTGCTAAATCTTTTAAAGATAACATTCTATTTCAGCGCATTAACTTTGAAATCAAACGCGGTGAAAAAGTCGCCATCATTGGCGAGAATGGCGTAGGGAAATCTACTTTAATTAAAATGCTTATCGATAAAATACCGGCTGACACAGGTAGCCATGAATGGGGCTACGAAACAAAAATAAGTTATTTTTCACAAGATCATCATGATACGTTAGATAAAAGTCATCGCGCCTTTGCTTGGTTATGTGATCAGGCTTCCCAACATAACGAACAAAGAATTCGTCAAGCATTAGGCCAAGTGTTGATTTCCAAAGACGATGCACAAAAAAATATTCTCGCTTTAAGCGGCGGTGAAGCCGCACGTCTATTGCTAGCAAAAATGATGTTAGATCCTGCCAATGTATTAGTGCTGGACGAACCCACCAACCATTTAGATTTAGAAAGCACAGATGCCTTAGCAGAAGCACTGCGCACTTATAGCGGTACTGTTATTTTTGTCAGCCACAACCGGCACTTCATTAATCAAATAGCCAATCGCATTTTATATATTTCAAAAAATAAAGGGCTCATTGACTTCAAAGGTCCTTACCGTGAGTTTAATGCAATGTAAATCAATTTATGATAGGTTTCTTAGCTTTCTATTTCTCAAAGAAATCCTATGATAGCCCTCTTAGAAGCCTATAAAGTAGGCTTATTAAAACCAAAAAACTGGATGCCGAATTTAATCTCTGGATTAATCGTGGGCATCGTTGCACTTCCCTTGGCCATGGCTTTTGCTATTGCCTCTGGCGTAAAACCAGAAGAAGGCTTATACACGGCTATCATCGCAGGTATCGTCGTTGCTGTTTTTGGTGGCAGCCGTGTGCAAATTGCAGGCCCTACTGGCGCTTTCGTTGTTATTCTTGCGAACATCACCGCCATTTATGGCGTTGGGGGCTTACAACTGGCAACACTGCTTGCTGGATTCATCCTGCTTTTTATGGGATTTATTCGACTGGGCAATGTTATCAAGTTTATCCCTGAACCTGTAATTGTAGGGTTTACTGCAGGCATTGGTTTTATTATTTTCGTGGGGCAATGGAAAGATTTTTTTGGCTTAACCGTCCACTACCCGCTTAAATCACACTTCCATCAAAAGATCATCGCCTTAATACACGCTTTCCCCACCTTAAACTGGGCAACGACCGCATTGTCACTGTTAAGTATTGCGCTCGTGTTAATCACTCCCAAAATAATAAAACGAGTACCTGGCCCTTTAATTGCGATGGTTGTCGCGACCGCACTACAAAGTTATTTTAAGTTTCCACACGTAGCCACACTGGGTAGTGCGTTTGGTGGCATCCCACAAAGTTTGCCACACTTTCAACTGTTGCCTTTTACGCTAAATGAAGCCTTAGATTTGATTGGCCCCGCTTTCACCATTGCTTTATTGGGCGCCATTGAATCTTTGCTCTCAGCTTCTGTTGCTGATGGCATGGCAGGCACTCGTCATCAATCTAACCAAGAGCTCATCGGGCAAGGGCTTGCAAATATCTTAGCCCCCCTTTTCGGCGGCTTTGCTGCAACAGGTGCGATCGCTAGAACAGCCACCAATATTCGTAATGGAGGCAACAGCCCTCTTTCAGCCATTACACACGCTGTCGTATTAATTTTAATTATTGTGTTATTTGCACCCTTAGCCGCTTACATCCCCCTTTGCTCACTTGCCGCCATTTTGTTTGTTGTTGCTTACAACATGAGTGATTTACCTCATTTTACCCACATCGTCAGAAACGCTCCTAACTATGATGTCATCGTATTGCTTGTAACTTTTTTATTAACTGTTTTTACCGACTTGGTCATCGCAGTTAATCTTGGCGTTATTCTGGCTATCTTGTTCTTCCTTCGACAAATGATGCAGTCTGTTAAAATTGAAGAACAATCGCATGAACACATTAAAAAAGAACTATCAAACTCAGAAATTCACGCACTCACTCACGACACCGCTATTTATACTCTGCAGGGCCCTTTGTTTTTTGGTGTGGCAGAAAAAATAGAGCATGCGTTAGGCATCATACAAAACGATCCGCGCACCATCATTTTTCGTTTAAGAGACGTCCCCTTTATTGACATGACAGGATTGCAAACTTTCAGCGAAGTCATTGAGCAGTATCACCGACGCGGTGTTAACATTTACCTCTGCGAAGCGAACGCTATCGTTAAAAAAGAGATAAGGAAAGCAGGCATTTTAAAATTTGTGAAAGAAAATAAAGTTTTTGCAACAATAGAAGAAATTCTAAAAAGGAGACTATGATGGGCAGCAAAAAAAATGTTTTTTATGCACAATCCGGCGGTGTTACCGCAGTAATCAATGCCAGCGCCTGTGGCGTGATCGAAACCGTTAAAAAATATAAAACAAAGTTTGGAAAAATTTATGCGGGGAAAGATGGCATCATTGGGGCACTCCATGAAAATTTAATTGATGTTTCAAAAGAATCCATAAAAGCCATTCAAGGCTTACGTTATACTCCCGCCGGCGCTTTTGGATCTTGCCGTCATAAATTAAAAGGGTTAGACGAAAACAAAGCAGAATACGAACGCTTAATCGATGTCTTTAATGCACATGATATCGGTTATTTTTTTTATAATGGTGGTAATGATTCACAAGATACCGCTCATAAAATTTCTTTAATGTCTAAAAAAATGGGCTATCCACTCACCTGCATCGGCATCCCCAAAACCATTGATAACGACCTGCCCTACACGGATAACTGCCCCGGTTTTGGTTCAGTTGCAAAATACGTTGCCGTTTCGATTCGTGAAGCAGGCATGGATGTGGCTTCCATGTCTACCTCTTCTACCAAAGTATTTATTTTAGAAGTCATGGGCCGACATGCCGGTTGGATTGCAGCAGCAGGCGGGCTTGCTTGCGAAGAAGCAGGTGATGCACCCCATATTATTTTGTTTCCTGAAGTTCCCTTCCATGAAGAAAAATTTTTAGAAAAAGTAGCAACCACTGTAAAACAATTTGGATTTTGCGCCATTGTTGTTTCAGAAGGCGTAAAAAACACTGAAGGAAAGTTTTTATCTGACGCAGGGCTCAAAGATGCTTTTGGTCACACACAGCTAGGCGGTGTTGCGCCAGTGATTGCGCAACTTATCAAATCAAAATTAAACTTCAAGTATCACTGGGCCGTAGCAGATTACTTACAACGATCTGCACGACATATCGCTTCTAAAACAGATGTGGCACAAGCCTACGCTTTGGGACAAGCAGCTGTAAAACTTGCATTAGCCGAAAAAAACGCTGTGATGCCCACGCTTATTCGCGCATCTAACAAGCCTTATCGCTGGAAAATAGGCGAAATTCCCTTGATAAAAGTGGCTAATCAAGAAAAAAAATTACCAAAAAATTATATTTCACGAGATGGTTTTCATATCACAGAAGCTTGCCGTCAATACTTGCAACCCCTTATTACGGGGGAAGATTATCCGCCCTATAAAAATGGCTTACCACAGTATATAAAATTAAAAAATAAATTGATCCCAAAGAAACTACCTGATTTTTATGAATAGGGAAGTAACCCTAGTGAATACGCCCTGGGGGGGGCGTATTCGGTGGGTGTGTCAACGATTACAATCTACATTTTATTCACTGTTTTTAGCCCCAATATATCAAATCCTTGCTGAATAACTTTTGCTGTTAAGTCACACAACAGCCATCGACTGTTTTGTTCAGGGCTGCCCTCTACACGACAATCGCGGAAAAAAGCATTGAAATACTCCGCCAGTGTGTAGAGATAATCTGTTAAATGGTTTGGCAACAAGTCTTGCATGATTTGCGCTAACACTTCGCCAAAACGACATAAATGTAATGCCAACTGCACTTCACTGGGATGCGACAAGCTTATCTGTGTTTTTTCTAAAACAGCGGAATCCACATGCACCCGGCGCTTAATACCTAATACACGCACATAGGCATACAGCAAAAAAGTCGCAGTATTGCCTTCAAACCGTAGCATTTTATCGTAACTAAACAGGTAATCATGGTGTCGATTACAAGCAAGATCAGCATATTTCACCGCGTTAATGCCCAGCACCATCGCGGTTTCTTCTCGGGCGGCTTCAGGCATATCTGGTGAACGTTCCAAAATGATTTTATTTGCATGCGCAATCGCAGCGCGAAGCAAATCAATTAATTTTTCAGTTTCACCCGATCGCGTTTTAAATTTTTTGCCATCAGGGCCCAGCACCAAACCAAAACCCACATGATCAAGCCGCACCCGATCAAGATCAACATATCCCGCTTTTTCAGCGGCTTTAAACAACATGGCAAAATGGTTGCCCTGCCCCTGATCGGTCACATAAATAATTCTATCGGCTTTTTCTTCTTCAACCCGATGACGCAAAGCCGCTAAATCTGTCGTATCATAATTAAACCCACCGTCAGATTTTTGAACCATCAGCGGCAATAACGCACCTTCACGGTTTTTAAACCCTTCCAAAAAAATACATTTTGCGCCGTCAGACAAGGTAATTAAGCCTTTCACATCCAAATCGTGCACAATGGATTTTAGAAAAGGATTATAAAAAGATTCGCCTCTATCAAGAATTTTCACATCTAACAATTCATAAATTTCTGTATACGCTTTTTTAGAAATAGCATAGATTTTTTCCCATGCTTTCATGCTGTCTGCATCGCCACCTTGCAATGCAACCACTTCTTGCTGCGCTGCCTTTTTAAAAACCTCATCTTCATCAAATTGTTTTTTAGAGGCTTTATACCAATGCACCAAGTCAGCTAACGCACAAGCCTGTTCTCCTTTCAACACAGCAGGCGCAGATTGTTTCATATAGGCAATCAACATACCAAACGCGGTGCCCCAATCACCCAGATGATTTAATCGCAACACATCATAATGATAAAATTCAAAAAGCCTTGCTAGCGCATCGCCAATAATCGTAGAACGCAAATGCCCCACGTGCATTTCTTTCGCTACATTAGGGCTTGAAAAATCAATTACTAATTTTTTTTCATGCTCAACAAAAGGCAAATCAAAATGTGGCATTTGTAACATGCGTTGTGCGCGCATCGCCAAATAAGCGGTCTGTACTGTAATATTAATAAAGCCCGGCCCTGCAATTTCTAAGTTGGCAATCACCTCACGGCAAAGCGGATCTTGCTGAAGATGCGCCAGAATCGTTTGCGCAATCGCGCGTGGCGGTTGTTGCAATAACTTAGCTAACTTCATCGCACTATTACATTGATAATGTCCAAATTTTTCAGAAGTGCTTTGTGTGATTTCCACCAGATCATAGCTAATCTTTTCTTGGGGATAAGATTGTGTAATCGCATTCAGAAAAGCGGCCTGAAAAATATTTAATAGAGTTTGCATACACCCACGCTTGATTTTTTCAAAAACAATACATACATTCACTGTAGGCGCATGAATATAAACTCAAGACCACATGAATGAAATTTAAAAAATATGAAAGCACAAAGTATACCGCACACCTCCCTGATGACAAAGGTTACATCCCCTACACCGCTGAAGAAGATGCCGTATGGACAATCTTAATTAACAGACAGTTAAAAATCGTTCAAAATCGCGCATGCAAAGAATATTTAGAGGGGCTATCTATTTTAGCGTTGCCGCTTGATCGCACCCCTCAATGTACAGAAGTATCAAAACGCTTAATGGCAACCACAGGCTGGTCCGTTACACCCGTGCCTGCGTTGATTAGCGCTGATGAGTTTTTTACGTTGCTATCCCGCCGCCAGTTTCCCGCAGCAAGCTTTGTGCGACTTCGCGAAGAGCTCGATTATTTACAAGAACCTGATCTCTTCCACGAATTATTTGGGCATTGCCCCATGTTGACACACCCTGTTTATGCGGACTTCATGCAAGACTATGGCAAACTCGCACTTGCAGCGAACGAAACAGATCGTGCTTTATTGGCACGCCTTTATTGGTTTACGGTGGAGTTTGGTCTTATCCAAACCATGGAAGGACTAAAAATCTATGGTGGCGGTATTCTTTCTTCAAAAAATGAAACCATTTATGCCTTAGAAAGCCCACAGCCTAAACATCTACCTTTTTCAGCCATTGAAGCGTTGCGCACACCCTATCGCATTGACATCATGCAGCCCGTTTATTTTGTATTAAATGACTTTGAAGCACTGTATCGTTTATTAAATGAAGACATCCACCCCCTGCTTGAAAGTGCCAAGATGCTGGGGGAATATCCGCCTTTGTTTTCAGCGTAATGGTAGCAACTTAGCTAATACACCCACTTAAGGGAATAACAGCTGTTTCTCATTTCCCCAAGATGGATTGCTTCGCTACGCTCGCAATGACGGCCCGGAGGGAAGAGAGCAATAACAGCCCGGAGGGGAAAAGGCGCTCACTCTGGCGGGTGATCCTCTGGTGAGAGCGGCGCTGGTGACGGCGTAGGCGTCATGGGTTGCGATAAAACAGGTTGCGGTGTTTGTCCTCGTGCTTGTGCCACGCGTTGCGCCTGTATGCTTTCTTGCTCAATACTGCCCGCAATATTCTGCTGCACTTGTTGTATGCGCCGCTCTAAGCGATTTTGTCCTGCCTCATTGAGCAGTTGAACCCCCTGACTGGCTGCGACACCCGCCGCTCTTTTTAATAGCAGCAATGTTTCTATCGGCGCATTTTCAACCACCTGTTGCAGTATTTTTTGTACACCTACTGTATTTTCTTGCGCTGAGGTATTTAACAATTGTTCCGTTAATGTCGCATTTTCTTTATAAGCCACTTCAACAATGCGCGTCATCGTACGCTCATCATCGCTGCTGATACCCTCGCTACGTGTTAAAAGTTGCTGTAGTTTTTGGAGTGCATCATCAAAAAACTGCCTGACATTCCCTAACATAACATCTCCTACTTCGTCGCGAATCTGTTAACTTATAGCAAATTAAAATCAGGCACACAAATCCGCTTAACACTTGACACAACAACGCAAAAAACTATATAAATGAAACGCTTTTAAGGAATCTTGCACCAAACAACAGCTACATTTCGTTGCTTTGCTAACATAAAAGGAAATAAGCAGCAATCATCAACAAGGAGCATCACTTAAATGATGAACAAAACATTACAAGACCCATTTCTCAATGCCTTGCGCAAAGAAAAAATGCCCGTCTCTATTTATTTAGTTAACGGTATTAAGTTACAAGGGCAAATTGATTCTTTCGATCAATTCGTTATCTTGCTCAAAAATACCGTCAGTCAAATGGTTTATAAACACGCTATATCCACTATTGTCCCCTCCAGGAATGTCAAAGTGCCTGAGTTAGGCGGGTCAGAAGAAGAAAGCGAATCTACCGAACCAGGCAATGTTTGAACGCCCTAAAAGCGGCGATCGAGCCATTTTGGTTCACGTCGATTTAGGAGAATCAAACAAGGAAAGTTTCACAGAGTTTCATGAGTTAGCGGTAGGTGCGGGTGCGGAGGTTGTTGCAGAAATAACTGGCGCCCGCAAAATACCCGAAGCAAAATATTTTATTGGTGCAGGCAAGGCAGAGGAAGTAAAACAAGCCGTTCAAGCAACCGCTGCTGACCTTATCTTAGTAAATCACGCACTCACTCCCTCACAAGAACGTAACCTTGAGCAGTTTGCTCAATGCCGTGTCTTAGATAGAACAGGGCTTATTCTTGACATCTTTGCGCAACGCGCTCGCACCTTTGAAGGCAAGCTTCAAGTAGAACTTGCGCAGCTACAACATATGGCAACGCGCTTAGTACGCGGCTGGACGCACTTAGAACGCCAAAAAGGGGGGATAGGTTTAAGAGGGCCGGGTGAAACCCAACTGGAAGTAGACAGACGACTAATCCGGCGCCGCATTGAAACCATTACCATCCGACTAGAAAAAGTAAAAGTGCAACGCGCACAAAGTCGTCGCGCTCGCCAACGCGTTGAGCTCTCAACCGTCTCTATTGTTGGTTATACCAACGCAGGCAAATCCACCCTCTTTAATCAATTAACGGGGGCACACGCTTTTGCCGCTGATCAATTATTTGCAACCTTAGACACCACCATTCGACGCATCAATATCACCCCTTCCGAACCCATTATTTTGGCAGATACCGTGGGGTTTATTCGTGATTTACCCCATAAATTGGTGCAAGCTTTTCGATCTACATTAGAAGAAACCGTTTACGCTAGGTTACTGCTGCATGTGATTGATGCGCATACCTCCAACCGCGAACAACAAATTGAAGAAGTCGAATCGGTGCTTGCAGACATTGATGCAGGGGATATTCCCACCATTCAGGTCTATAACAAAATTGATTTAATGCCCTCCTTAAAACCTGCCGTTCAACGTGATCCACACACAGGCAAAATCAAAAAAATCTGGCTCTCTGCCGCCACAGGAGAAGGCATCGATTTGTTAATAGAAGCATTGGTGGAAACCCTAAGAGATGGTAAAGTATGTCGGGCCGTTTGCCTGCCCTTTTCTCAAGCAAAATTACGCGCTTACCTTCACGAACGTGGAGCAGTGCAGCATGAGACATTGAGCGAATCTGGCCATTGGGAAATAAATATCGAGCTTTCTAAAAACGAATTTATTCGCTTATTTGAACCGCAGAGGAGTAACGCATCGCATGACCTGGAACGAACCGGGAAAAAGTGACAACAAAGATCCGTGGACAGGCAAGCAACGCGGCAATGAATCTCCACCTGAACTTGATGTATTAATCAAAAAATTCTTTCAAAAAATCACATCGCGACTACAAGGGCAGCGTACGGGATCGTCACAACCCACCCCTTCAACCTCCCCCATTGAGCCACGCGCAAAGTGGATTGTCTTTGCCTCGGCAGGAGGGCTTCTGTTGTTTGGGTTATTGGGGGGATTTTTTATTGTGGACCCCGCCTCTATAGGCGTTGTTTCTCGCTTTGGAAAATACATTTACACGGTTGAACCAGGCCTACACTGGATTCCGCAATTCATTGAAACCAAACAAGTCATCAATGAACAAAAAATTTCGTCTTACGCTTATGATGCGCAAATGCTAACAAGAGATGAAAATATTGTTTCTGTTGCTATTGCCGTTCAATACCGCATTGGCAACGCACGTGATTTTCTTTTCAATGTGGTCAGCCCACAAGAAAGTTTACAACAAGCCACGGCCAGCGCCTTGCGCCAAGTCATTGGTCACACCAACCTTGATGATGTGCTCACCTCGGGTCGCGACCAAATTCGCCAGCAAGTGCAAACTCTCCTTTCTCATATCATGCAGTCTTATCAAACAGGCTTATTGATTACAGATGTTACCATTCAACCGGCTAAAGCACCTGAAGAAGTAAAAGAAGCTTTTGATGATGCCATCAAAGCACAAGAAGACGAACAACGCATTATCAACCAAGCTGAATCCTATGCTATGCAAGTAGAGCCGATTGCAAAAGGTCAAGCGCAACGTTTGCTGACCGATGCTAAAGCGTATAAACAACAAATTGTTCTGCGCGCGCAAGGTGAAACAGCGCGCTTTTTAGCGCTGGTGCCGCAATATCAAAAATCACCGCAGCTGGTTAAAACGCGTCTTTACTATGACACTTTAGAAATGGTGTTGAGCAGCAGCACTAAAATTTTTCTTGATACTGCACAAGGCAACCCGATGTTTTACTTACCCCTAGATAAAATCGCAGCGCCTTTTTCTGTTGTCCCTAATAGCGCCTCTGCCGCCAATACTGCACCCATTGCAGCCGCTACAGGAGGCACACCATGAAACTGACGCTCAAAACAGCCGGCATCACTTTATTGCTGATCATGATTGCATTTTATAGTTCCGCTTTTATTGTGACACAAGGACAAGCCGCCATTTTGTTACGCTTAGGGGCTATTGTAAAAAACGCACAACAGCAACCGCTTATTTTAACACCGGGCCTGCATTTTAAAATTCCGCTCATCTACCAAGTAAAATATTTTGATATCCGATTGCAAACATTAGATATTCAATCCTCACGCATTGTGACGGCGGAAAAAAAAGATGTCATCGTGGATTATTATGTCAAATGGCGCATTGCTAACTTAGCGCTTTATTTTACTCGCACGAGTGGCAATCTTGCGCAAGCTTCTTTGCTACTCGAGCAACAACTCAATGATAATTTACGCGCGGAATTTGGTCGTCGTGTTATTCGCGATCTTATTTCAGATGAGCGTGCAAACGTCATGGAAAATTTAAACAAACAAATCAATGCCAGCGCAAAAGGCTTAGGCATTGATGTCGTTGACGTGCGTATCAAGCGCATTGATTTACCGACAGAAGTCAGCGCAGCCGTCTTTGATCGCATGCGTGCAGAGCGAGAACGAATTGCCACAGAGCACCGCGCCGAAGGAAAAGCAAAAGCAGAAGCCATTCGTGCAACAGCCGACGCCAATGTAACGCTTACGGTTGCAACCGCACAGGCGCAAGCCTCACAATTTCGCAGTGAAGGCGATGGACAAGCTGCCACTATTTACACGAACGCTTATAGCAAAGAACCTGGTTTTTATGAGTTTTATCGAAGCATGGGGGCTTATCAAAATGTCTTTACGAATAAAAACGATTTGATTGTGCTCCAACCTAACAGTCAGTTCTTGCGTTGTTTTAATCAAATACCTTCTTCAAGTCATACCCAGCATTAATCAGGAAAAATCATGGCAAAAAACATTGTGGTTATCGGCAGTCAATGGGGCGATGAAGGCAAAGGTAAAGTCGTTGATCTTTTAACAGATCATGTCGCTGCGGTAGTGCGCTTTCAAGGAGGGCACAACGCGGGACACACTTTGGTAATCAATGGCGAAAAAACCGTTTTAAGGTTAATCCCTTCTGGTATTTTACATCGACACGTGCAATGTTTTTTGGGAAATGGCGTGGTCATCTCCCCCAGCGCTTTAATTGAAGAAATCACACAACTTGAAGAAAAAGGAATCCCTGTTTACGCACAATTGCGCATCAGCCAAGCCTGTCCTTTGGTCATGCCTTATCATATTTTATTAGATAAAGCGCGAGAAACCGCGAAAGGTAAAGCCGCTATTGGCACCACGGGTCGCGGCATTGGCCCAACCTATGAAGACAAAATTGCGCGTCGTGGCTTACGTTTTGAAGATTTATCTTACCCAACACGTTTTGCAGATAAATTACGTGAAGTATTAGACTACCATAACTTTGTTTTGAAAAATTACTACCAAGCCCCCACGTGTGATTACACTGCCTTGCTCGATGAAACATTGGCGCAAGCAGAAAAACTGAATCCCCTCTGTACTGACGTCGCAAAAGCATTGTCTGACTTACGCCAAGCAAATGCCCCTATTTTATTTGAAGGCGCACAGGGCACTTTTTTAGATGTCGATCACGGCACTTATCCCTTTGTCACATCGTCCAACACTTTGGCAGGGGCCGCCACCTTGGGCACGGGTTTTGGGCCTTTATATTTAGATTATGTATTAGGCATCTGCAAAGCTTATACCACTCGCGTTGGCGCAGGCCCTTTTCCCACAGAGCAACTTAACGAGATAGGCCAATCTATTGCGCAACGTGGCAATGAATTTGGTAGCGTCACAGGGCGACCTCGCCGTTGTGGTTGGTTTGATGCCGTGATGATGCGTCGCGCTGTGCAACTCAACAGTGTTTCTGGCCTGTGTATGACAAAAATGGATGTGTTAGATCACTTGCCCAGCATTAAAATCGCAGTGGCTTATCATTACAAAGGCGAAACGTGCACCACCCCACCCAATGCAGCAGATGAGTTAGCACACTGTGAACCCCTCTATGAAGAACTCGCAGGTTGGCAAGCCAACACCCATGGCATCACAGAAAAAAATAAACTCCCCAAAGAAGCTATCGCTTATTTAGATCGTATTGAAGCCTTATTAGGCACCCCTATTACGATTATCTCAACAGGCCCTGATCGCAAAGAAACCATCGTGCTAACACACCCTTTTGCGTGATTCGCTTGTGTGTTTTTGTTGTAGGGGCAATTCTTGTGGTCACCCGTGGGCAGGTGCAAGGCCTGCCTGGTTTCTTTCTTTTTTAACGCTTCCTTAAATCTTCGCATTCTCCCTAAATCTCTTTGATAAATAAAGAAAATTGTGCAAAAATGCACCCTGTTTTAGCAGACCCCTTTCTCTTTCTACAAGAGACGATAGTCATGAGTTTACGAAAGCGTTTCTTAAAACTCGACAACTACCGCTGGGCTTTGCTCTTTGGTATTCCCATTTCCATCGCCATTCTCATCCCGCTGTTAGCCATGGGCGTGCTCTCTAGCACTTTTCTGGTGCCAGAGTGGCTCGTTGGCTGCTTTTTTATACCCAGCTTTGTGGGAGGCTTCACGGCTTCCGCAGGGTATATTGGCCGCTTGATCGACACCATTACCAATGCAGTCAAAAGAAAAAAAGAAGGCAAAGGTCGCCCTGTTACGCTGGTGTCGCTTGCTTTAAATAAACAGTTGCGCCCCACCCCCGTCTCTAAATGGGAAACCCTATTCACAGCACTTTGTATTGCTTTGGCCATTGCCCTGAGCTTGGCATTCATCTTTTCTTCTGGCGCCATTCCTTTTGTCAATTTGATCCCTCACGCTTTTGCTTGCACGATTTTCACCTTAGCCAATATCAACATCTTTGCTGGCTTGGGCAACCGCTTTGGCTCAAGTGTGGGTGTTGTTTCTAGCTTTACAAATAAAACCCCTGCGGACACACTGCGTTTACCTGGAGAACGTATTGCCATGCTGGCCGCTGTTATCATAGGCCTTCTCCTCTCCATCACTTTAGCGGCCACATTAGGAATGGGGCTCATTCCCGTGGCAGGAATCACCAGCTTCTTCATTGGCACCACAGGCATCCCCGCATTAACAGGCACTTTATTTGCTTTAAGTTTCACAGGACAACTGACTTCAGCAACAGATTATTTTTCACGTGCAGGCTACTACTTAAAATATCTTTATTTAAAAGCAACAGATCAAACAGATGAGAACGTTATAAAATACGTGCAAACACGTCAGCATGAATACCGCGGTGCTTTAGTGGGTGTTGCTGCTGGGCTGGCGCTGGGCGCCATTGCCGTGACAGCATTGATGCTCACACAGCCACAATTATTTGTGGGTGCGCTGGGCGTGATTGCACTTGTGATGGTCGTTGTCACTGCTGTAAGTATTTTAGGGGGTATTGCTTCTCGCACAGGGCGTCTTTTAGATGGCTTTGAATCACGACGAAAAAGAGAAAAAAAAATCGCTGAGGCAGATCAAGAAAATCATCCTAAGAACGATCGTGTCGCTCCTTCTTCTCAGATGAGGAGGATACTCAGTCATGAAAAAAACCTGGATTGCTTCGCTGGCGCTCGCAATGACGGCCCGGAGGGAGGGAAGGACAGGGACGCGCCTTTCTCTACAAATACGGGGCCACATACACATAAGCCATGCCCGCGAGGCACCCCAGTAAATGACCTTCCCACGACGCCTCACGCCGTAACGGCAACAAACTCATTGCCATGCCCCCCAAGTAATACAAGCAGATTAGCGCAAGAATCAAGGCCATGGCGGTGCCTTCATGAAAAGAGCGCATTAACAAAAAACCCCAATATCCCATCATCAGCGCACTGGCACCCACATGAAATGCAGAACGCCCAAAGAGCCACACTCCCAAGCCGCTAACCAACACGATAAAAATCGTTAGAGAAAAAAACGTGGATTCTCCATAAATAGAAACCAAGTCAATTAAGATAAAAGCGGGGATGGAATTTACAAACAAATGTTCAAAATTACCGTGTAAAAAAGGCGAAAATATAATCCCAAACAAACCCCAGATTTTTCTTGGATAGATCCCAAGTACATTTAAACGATAACCCAGCAACCCATTCACAAGATGCACTGCCCATAAAATTAAAATACAGAGCAAGGCAAAGCCAAGATGAGCCTTGCTCAATTCTATGATGGTGTCTAGCTCGTTGATAAAATCCATTTACCCCTCCACACTATCGTTAAATAAGGGCAAGTCTTGGTACTGCGGATGAATAGCCTTATAAAAAAACCGAGATACAAAGGGAAAATAAACACCTAACATGACAGACTGCAAAACAGTGGGAAACAACACCCGCGCGCAAGAAAATAAAGACTTAAAATAACCGCTTAGATCAAGGGGCACCTCCCCCATCTTAAATAAAACAAGCCAATGTTGACCCGCTTCATCTACAAACCAACGATCAATCACAACGTGTTGCATTCGCTTATTTTTAAATAACGTAACGGGATAATTTGTTTTTGAGTGTGTATACACAGACAATAATGGCTTGCCACGCACATCTTGCAGTGTTTGATGTAACACACGTTCAACCAAATCAACCCCTTTGCTTAACAAAGCATGCGGCGTCCCCAAACCTTGTAATACCATTTTCCAATGATTTTCTTGATCCTCTTTTTGCTGCTGTTGCCACACAGGCAAAGAGGTTTGACAAATTTGGATCAACAAACGATGCAGTAAAATGCCTACATTACGAATCATCCTGCTTTCTAGCAAAGGCGCATCCCGTGTTTTTTCAAGCACGATACGATCTGATAAATAATTTAGCGGCTCAGAAAGCCGTGGCAAACGTCGGTAGTATTTTTCTTTTTTTATCGTGGATAACGACAATGCAGGGGCTTTATTAAGCTGTGTTTTATCAAGATGCGGCCATAACAGCGCCAAAAAACTTCCCCCAGCGGGTAAATAGGCTTTTTCTTCTGTTGGCTTTACGGTCCAGGTTAAAAATAAATTTGATTTAGCACGCGTCACTGCCACATAAAGCAAGCGCTGCAATTCACTTTCTGCTTTTTGTTGATCGATGTAACGCAAATATTGATAAACCGGATCAGGGGACGCGCTTTCTACTGATTTCAGCGGGGCAATTAATAAATCTTCTCCCCCTGTTATTTTCGGCCTTTCTAACCACAGCAACAACGCATGCGGATCATACACCGTAGTAGCATGCAAGCTTGGCAAAATAACGGTATCAAACTCCAAGCCTTTTGCTTTGTGTATGGTCATCAGCTCTACTGAACAGGCTTTTCCTCCCTGCGCATGCACAAATATTTTTTCTAATGCAGCAGCAAACACATCGCGTGCAACAATATCACCGCCTTCATCCATCTCATGTAACAAACTAAAAAAAGTAGTTACGTAAGTTTGCTCATCAGAAGAGGTAATGCAGTGCTCACCCCCGAGTGCTCGCCAAGTCATTTCTACCCACTCAGACAAAGCACAGCGTTGACGCATCGATAACGCACGCATTAACACAGGCATCACATGAGAAATATTTTTTTTGCCCGACTCACTCAAAGACAAGGTTTCGAAAACAAGCAGTGCATCCCATATCAATGTTTTTGCTTCTGCAACACACGTTAAATCAGGCAAACACAACCCACACCAGGGTGCACGCAGCAATGCCAGCCAAGCGGTTCTGTCGGTTAAGTAAAGCAAAGCACGCGTTAACATCACCAAATCTTGAATAACCGAATTTTGCATGATGGCGCTAATTTCAGTGGCATTAAATGCGATATTTTTTTCTTTTAATAGCGGGACTATCTGCAATAAATGCGATCTGCTCCGCACTAAAATAGCTATTTTTTGATGCGGCTGTTTTTTTAAAACACGTGAAATAATGTCACAAACTAAACTCGCTTCTTCTCTCCCTTTTTCGTCTTGCCCATAATAATAAACCACTTCTGATTCACCGGGTGGTTTGCTTGCAACAGACGCTGAAAAAACAATATCACCTGTAACCATTTCATTTTTCTTTGGAAAAATTTTTTCAAAAATTTCATTTGACCAAGACACCACCCGTGGCAAACTTCGAAAATTAGCCGATAGCTTTAAAGATTTTAATTTTATTTTTCCAACCCCCTGCGTCATCGCCTTAATAAATAAACCCACTTCTGCTTTGCGAAAACGATAAATAGATTGCATCGGGTCGCCGACCAAAAATAACGTTCGACCATCTCCTTTTTCCCAACCTAAGGTTAATTTTTCTAATAAATGAAATTGCGTAAAGGCGGTATCTTGAAATTCATCGACTAATATATGTTGAATTTTATAATCCAAATTCAGCATTAAATCAGAAGGCGCTGCTTCATCACCCAACGCCATCAACGCCTTTAATGTCATCTCCACATAATCCGTCTTGCGCGCTTGTTGAAAATTTAATTTAAGATGCGCAACCAAAACAGGTAACACGGTTAACACCTGCGTCAACATCTCCCACTGCGCCTCTTCATAAACAGGTGGCGGCAACATCGAAAATTCAGCAAGTTGCTTTTCAAGCGATGCTTCTTCTGAAAAAGCAAGAAGCATGTCTAACATATTTTTTTTCATCATTTTAAAAACAGGCTTTTCTGTGCCAGTGCCCACTGGAAATCCTTCTCGCACGGTGACTATTTTTCTTAATTTTCTTTCTTTGGTTAGCAAGAGTTGAACCAAGCCACGCCAATAAGGAATCTGCGACACATGATCATCCGGAAAATGCCGCATCGTTAAAAAGGGATAAATAGCATGGTTTTTTTCAACATGCTGCGCTGCAAAGCGCGCCAACGCAAGCAAGTGATTTTGTTGTTCAAAAGGGATAGCAACACTTAATTTTTTAATATTTTCTAACAGCACGTCTTGTAAACTTTTTTCTAAGATCTCTCGCAACTGAGGTAAATCCGCCTGCCCTAATGGCAAGTGCAACAACCATTGATCCCGTTTTTTTAATAAGTTCACCAAGAGGGTTTCAACTAAACGATAATTGTTATCTAAGTGCGATAATATTTTTTTAAGTGGGGAAGTCCAGGATAAATTTTCTTGCAAACCTTCTAATAAATCATGAACAGATTTCACATATAAAATGTCATCGTCTATCATTTCAACCGCATCACTTATCAACGATTTAAAAGGCGCTTGACGCACCAACATCGCGCACAACGCATCGATAGTTAAAATTCGCAAACGATGCGGATTATTCAATAACTGCCACTGACATTGCTTATCTTGCGCCAACACTGCTTTTGCCAGCTGCCATGTCACCACTTGATGCGGGGCACTGGGTGAAGTTTGTTTTGCACTCGATAAAGCGTACATCACACGATGTCGCATCTCTTGCGCGGCTTTGCGTGTAAATGTCACCGCCAATATTTCTTCCGGCATCGCAACTTTCGCTAACAAAGCCAAATAGCGCTGAATTAGTAATGCTGTTTTACCTGACCCTGCTGGCGCTTGCACAATAAACGAATGTGTCAAATCTAATGCTTTATCGCGCTCAAGTTGATCAGGATGCGTAATTTCCATATGATCCCTACCATTCTGACAGACTGCTTCAAACGGGTAATTTAACATGAAGATTATCTTCGCAGGCACGCCCGCTTTTGCGGTCCCTACCCTAGAAGCCCTTTTAAAAACCGAACATCACGTTCAATTGGTTTTAACGCAACCTGACAGACCCACAGGCCGCGGTCAACAGGTGCAATATAGCCCCGTAAAAGCCACTGCGCTCAAACATGGATTAACCGTGTTACAACCGCCCAGCCTTAAACCCGTAGAAATTCAACAGTTTCTTGCGCAACAAGGCGCTGATCTCATTGTCGTGGTTGCCTATGGCTTGCTGCTGCCTGAAGCGGTGCTCTCTATGCCACGCTATGGCTGCATCAATGTGCACGCTTCTTTATTACCACGATGGCGCGGTGCCGCACCCATCCCTTATGCGTTATTACACGGTGATAAAGAAACGGGTATTACCATCATGGCCATGGATAAAGGCTTAGACACCGGCGATATTCTCTTGCAATCCAAGCAACCTATAAAAGCGCAAGATACCACGCAAACACTACATGATGCCCTTGCACCGCTCGGGGCAAATTTACTTATAAAAACACTTGAACAGCTCACAAAAACAGGCAAGTGTGCACACCAAAAACAAGATGAACCGCTTGCAACACACGCAGGCAAAATCAGCAAAGAACAAGCTAAATTAAACTGGCAAGCCTCTGCCACCTTACTAGAAAGACAAGTACGCGCTTTTAACCCTTGGCCCGTTGCACATTTTGAATGTGCAAACACCTCTCTTCGTGTTTGGGCAGCAGAAGCCATTGCCGCAACCACGCCTGCCGCCCCTGGCACCCTCGTTGCTGTTACCCCTGAACACCTCTATATTGCCTGCAAAGAAGGCTTGTTTTCTCCTCGCGTATTACAATTTTCAGGTAGAAACCCCACGCCTTGGCAAGCGGTCTACAATGCCAAACGTCACCTCTTCACGGTAGGCAACCTACTCCCCTCATGACACCCCACCACATGAAGCCTCTTAATAAAGCCCACTTAGAAGCCGCATTACCTTCGCTTACGATTTCTGTTTTTGATTCACTGCCCTCGACCAATGACTTTCTTAAACAACAAACCCCTCACCTACATCTATGCCTAGCAGAACAACAAACGGCAGGACGGGGTCGCCTAGGCAAAACTTGGTTTTCACCCCACGGCATGAATCTTTATTTTTCTTTATTGTGGCCACTGCTTGACACGCACATTGCGCTGGAGGGACTGAGCCTTGTCGTCGCCTTATCCATTGTAAAAACGTTAACGCAGTTTGGCATACACGAGGCCCTTAAAATCAAATGGCCTAATGATATTTATGCTGACAATAAAAAATTAGCTGGCATCCTTATCGAATCACAAACTGAAAGTCGTGCGCCTCGTCAAATTATTATCGGGGTAGGTTTGAACGTTAATATGCCCGCTGGCACTGCGCCTGACACATTAAAACCTTGGACCTCCTTGCAAATTTTATTAAACCGCACGCTTAATCGTCATGATCTTGTCGTTACACTCACACGCGCCTTGCTTGCAACATTAACGCAATTTTCACAAAAGGGTTTTATACATTTTTTACCCGCCTGGCACGCCTGGGATTATCTTGCGGGTAAAAACATTCATTTAAAAACAGGGGATCATACGTTGCACGGCATAGCACAAGGCGTGAATGAAAAAGGCCACCTTTTATTAAGAACAGCGGATGGACACCTCCATGCGCTTGCTTCAGCAGAAATTATATGAAAATGCACCTGATTGCCGTTGGCAAAAAAATGCCTGCTTTTGTTGAAGAAGGCGTGCAAACCTACCAAAAAAGACTGCCGCCTGATTTTCAACTTAACGTGATAGAAATTGATCCCGCACAGCGCAATAAAAATTTTGACGTAACACGTGCTTTGGCACAAGAAGAAGCGCGCATCTACAAAGCCATTCCTCCTAACAGTCTTGTGGTGGCATTGGCTATCCAAGGCAAAAATTGGGACACCCCTTACCTTGCACAGCAGCTTGAAAGCTGGGGGCTGCAATATTCACAGGTTTGTTTCTTGGTGGGGGGGCCTGACGGACTTTCTTCTGGCTGCATAAAAAGAGCTCATTTATTATGGTCACTCTCCGCGTTAACCTTGCCACACCCCCTGGTGCGTGTCATTGTTGCAGAACAACTTTACCGTGCACATAGTTTGCTAAACCACCACCCTTATCACCGCCACTAGTTTGACGCTTTGTTGGTTGAAAGCTAATATTTTAAATAGTTTATCCTTATTCCATCCTATTTTAGGAAAAAATATGCAAAAACCATGGCAGGTCTTACTCTCGCTATTGTTCATGATTACCTACAGCGCAGCGGCTTGCGCTGATTTTAGTTACCCCGTATTAGTGTTAGACGCAGCGGACACAAATACCTTGCCCGCTTATTTCAGAACGATGGCCACGCCACTGCCAAGCAATACCACGGTGTCAACACAAGGCTTGTCAAAGCTGCCCGCCATGGGGAGTGCGCAATTTTCTGAAAAACAATTATTAGCAGTCATCAATCAGTTTCATCCTTCCACGCTGATGATATTTGATTTACGTCAAGAAGATCATGGCTTTCTTAATGGCAATGCCATTAGTTGGTATGGCATTAACAACCAAGCTAACCTCGGTAAAACACCCCAACAAATTGAGCAAACGCAATTTGAGTATCTGAGCAATTTACAAAACATGACAAATATTGTGATACAAAATATCACACAAAAAGCAGCAGACGGGCGCATTCTCATGGCTACCCCTTTATCTATGGCCCCCAAAACAGTTTATGCAGAATCTGATCTCACACGCGCTTATAATTTTGGTTATACCCGCATTTATGTCACTGACCACAAAAAACCGACCCCTGCGCAAGTCGATCACTTCGTTAGCACTATCCAAGCCTTACCCGCACCTACTTGGGTCTATTTCCATTGTCGTGGTGGGCAAGGACGCACCACAACATTCCTAACCCTACTAGACATGATGCACAACGCAAAAACCGTGAGTGTTAATGACATTATTGCGCGTCAAGCATTATTGGGCGGGGTAGACTTATCACAACTACCTCCGAAAGACGATGTCAACTATCAAGATGCGGCTGATCGTTTACAATTTTTAAAAGATTTTTATGACTATGCCAAGGCGGGTAACTTCAAAATGACTTGGACGAACTGGACACAAAACCAAACGCAAGCCGCAGCTATCAAAGCGGCAACCGAAAAAAATACACCCGCTAAACCGCTCCCACAGGCAAGCCTTCCAAATACAGCCAGTGAAGAGGCCACCGCTCCCACCCCCACTCAAAAACCAGCAGAGACTGCTACCACTACCGCAACAACACCCCCTGCTCCTGCCGCCACTGCCACCACCCCACGCACCCCCAACGCCACCCCGCTCGCTACGCCTGCATTACCTAACATCAGCGCACCTGCTCAAGTGACTTTGCCTACCGCGGATTAAGCGGCAGCGATGAAGGTCGCCTTTCTTCTTCTAAATCCCTGCTCGCATTAAGCGAAGGAGAAGAAGGCGCAGACCCTGCTTCCGATGCCGTTGCACCACTTACCAATAAACATTGAAGCTGCCGTTGTGCTTTCTCCATTTGCATCGAGAGGCCAGCTACCGCACATTCTAAACTCTCCCAGTGCGTCGTCATTGCTTCCCCGTCGCATACTGTCGTCACCTCGCGCTCTTCCGCTTCGATGCGCGCCTGCCGCTCGCGCCATTGCGCTTCTATGCGCGCCCACTTCTCACACCGCTCTGCTTCGATGCGCGTCCGCCTTTCACGCCCTTCCGCTTCGATGCGTGCCACCTCTTCGCGCGTTTTTGCTGCTGAACGCTGCCTACTTTCTTCACTCCTTTGCAATATGGCCGCTAACTTCTTATCTTGTTCAATCGCTTGCCTTTCCCATGCGATGGTTTTATCCATGACCCCATTAAACGCTGCGATGACAGATTCATTTTCTGCCTTCAAGCGACTTATTACTGCCGCAAGAAAACCTCTTATATTTCCTGAAATTGCTGCATCCATTGATTCAACGGTTTTTTCTTGTTTATCCGGGTGATATTTTAACAGCCATGCGTGATAATGTTTAAGCCAGCCTATTCTCATCACCTGTAGTGCTTCTAACCATGCCTCCCTAACTTGTTTTGTTTTTGAACGACCAACGGAGTCATTAATTAATTTAAAATAAGCCCCTTCTGTTTCTACTAAAAACGACCTAGTACATTCCAATTGTCTTTCCAATATCGCCCGGTCATGCAGCCCTTCATTTGCATTTTTATTAGGCACTACCAGGTCTTCAATTGTTTCTTTCTCTTGCAAATTCACCACCCCCGCCCAACCCTTCATAAGGATTTGGATCGCCGTCAAAGGGGGCACCGAATTTGGTTCTTTTTGTAAACGTTGTTGCAATTTTGCGTGGGTGCTACTTTGCTCTGCAAACACCCCTGAGGTTTCCCCGCTTAGCGTGTGAACTACCAACTGATGCGGCTGAGATAATTCAGTTAATCTGCCTTCTAAGGCCACCCACTGGCGTTTTTCATCATCAGTTTGTTTGTAGACTTCTAGCCAAGTTGCCTTGGCGACCTCCCATTCTTTTTCCCATCGACATCGTTCAATAACCGGATCCAATACTTGCCATAAGACTTTATTACATAAACCTTGCAAATGAGATTGATAATAATTTTTTAAGCGCTGTTTGTATCTGCGCAATAAGAGCAAGTCCTGCGTATCCTCGCTGACATCTCCCTTTTGACTGGATATCTGT
>OBEQ010690520.1_pt1 | contig 53122 bp, 47 predicted proteins | sample 1670901 | NCBI WGS metagenome assembly OBEQ01 (sample SAMEA104232315, study PRJEB22302) | groundwater metagenome | biome: forest; feature: aquifer; material: groundwater | place: USA | collected 2011-08-07 | depth 5.4 m
CGAATGCCTTGCAGTTGGTCTCCAGCGCCTCGATCTGCGCCTTGGAAATCGGATCCCGGATCACCAGCCGGTCGTCCGTCGGGACATTGTGATCCATCGTCGCGAACGTCAAATCAGGCCGGCGGACCGGGCGGCCGCGCCGAGCAGCTCGCGGGTGAGTCGCGCCCGGTCGGGCTCGGTCACGACCGCGACCGCAGGGCCGCCGCCGTCGCGCGCGGCGGCCACCGTCCCGGCGTCGGCAGCGTGGTCGAGTGAGCCGTCGAGCGCGCCCCGCTCGGTCAGGATCTCGACCGCTCGGCGGACCTGGTCGGCGAGCGGCGCGTCGAGGAGCAGGTGACGGGCCCGCTCGGTGTCCATGACGCGGACCGGTCCGACCCAAGTGGGGCTCGCCTCCTGGCCCCACGGGCCGGCGCCGAGATCAGCGGCGGCGAGAGTGGTGATGCAATCGGCCGGCACCGCGGCCCGACCATCGGGCTCCACCTTGCACGGCTCGCACAGCCGCTCCGCGGTGGACAGCACGGCGGGCAGGTGCAACTGCGCGTGCACCCAGCCGTCGTCCTGCTCACAACGCGCATCGACGAGGTCGCCATCGAGCGTGAGCTGCCGCACTCCGGTCGCGAACGGGAGGCCGAGGAGCTGCGCGAGCTCGGGACCGACTTGGCCGGTGTCGGCGTCGACCGAGTTACGGCCCACGAGCACGAGATCGAACGGGCCGAGGCGCTCGAGCGCGGCCGCGAGAGCACGGGCGGTCGCGAGGGTGTCGGAGCCGGCAAACGCCGGGTCCGTGACGAGCACGCCCGCCGTCGGCACGCCGTGCTGCATTCCCCACGCGATTGCCTCGCGCAACGTGTCGTCGGCCGACGGGGGGCCCAGCGTAACGACCGTGAGCGTGCCGCCGTGCTCCGCCGCGAGCTCGACCCCCTTGCTCACGGCACGCCGGCAGTAGGGGTTCATCTCGAGCTCCATGCCCTCGCGCCGAAGGCGCCCGTCGGGGCCGAGCTCCATGGCCTCGAACTTCGGGATCTGCTTGACCAGTGCCGCGATCTTCATGCCGTGCTTCATGTGTGGGAGCCGCGATCCTAGTTGGCCGACGTCGCTACCTGACTACCCTGTCAGGTACCAACGGCATGTCGGGGTTCGCTCGCAGGAGGGCTCGATGGAGATCCGCGAAGCCGTGATCGTCGACACGGTGCGCACCGCTATCGGCAAGCGCAACGGGGCGCTGGCCGGCTGGCACCCTACCGATCTGCTCGGCTTCACGCTGAGGGCACTGCTCGAGCGCAACGATGTCGACCCCGCGCTCGTCGACGACGCCGTGGGCGGCTGCGTCACCCAATCGGGCGAGCAGGGCTGCAACGTCACCCGCAACGCGTGGGTCGCGGCCGGCCTTCCCTGGCACGTGCCCGCGACCACGGTCGACCGGCAGTGCGGATCGTCGCAGCAGGCTATGCACTTTGTCGCGCAGGGCGTGATGGCCGGTGCTTACGACCTCGCCATCGCCTGCGGGGTCGAGTCGATGACGCGGGCGCCGATGGCGTCCAACTCGAAGGGCGGCACCGGGCCGTTCAGCCCAGCCTTCCTCGACGTGTGCGACGGCAAGCTCGGCATCCAGTTCTGGGTCGCGCAGGTGTTGGCCGACCGCTTCGGAATCACCCGCGAGGAGATGGACGCGTTCGCGCTCGAGAGCCACCGGCGCGCCGCGCAGAGCACCGACAACGGCCACTTCGCCGAGGAGATCCTCCCCGTCCCGATCAGGGACGAGGCCGGCCGGCCAACCGGCGACGCGCTCTCGGCCGACGAGGGCATCCGCCGGGGCGGCACGATGGAGTCGCTGGCGGCGCTCCCGCCCGCGATGAGCTGGGCGCCGGAGGAGGCACCCGACATCACCGCGGGTAACTCATCGCAGATGAACGACGGCGCGTCGGCGATGCTCGTCGCCGACCGCGCCACCGCCGAGCGCCTCGGGCTACCGGTCCGGGCCCGCTTCGTGCACTTCGCCGTACTCGCCGACGACCCGGTGCTCGTGCTCTCGGCGCCGAACCCTGTTACCCGGAAGCTGCTCGAGCGCACCGGCATGAAGGTCGACGAGTTCGACGCCATCGAGTGCAACGAGGCGTTCGCCGCCATCGCGCTCATGTGGGCCAAGGAGTTCCGACCCGACCCGGCAAGGTACAACCCGCGCGGCGGCGCCATCGCGATCGGCCACCCGCTCGGAGCGAGCGGTGTTCGGCTGATGACGACGATGCTCAACCACCTCGAGGCCACCGGCGGCAGGTACGGGTTCCAGACCATGTGCGAGGGGGGCGGCCAGGCCAACGCCACCGTGATCGAGCGCCTGGGCTGACGCGGCGCGGCAACGCGGGTCGAGCCGTCTCACCGCGGGTCGATCGGGGTGAGCACGCCGAGCGCGTCCTCGATCACGTCGGCCGCGTCGAGGCAGACGTCCTCGCGGAACCGCGGCCCGATGATCTGCACGGCCTGCGGAAGGCCGTGCGCCACCCCGACCGGCACTGCTACCGAGGGCAGGCCGAGCACGTTGACCGCGATGACGAGCCGCAGGGCCGCGAGCACGCCGGCCGCGCCGTCGCGGTCGAGGTCGGTGCCTACCCGGAACGGCGGCGACGTCGAGACCGGCCCGAGCACGATCGGGTGCTCGACCTGGAACTCGGACCAGGCCCGCCCCAGACCCTGGCGACTCATCAGCGCGACGACGTGGCCGAGCTGGTCGACCTCCGGGAGGCCTTCGAACGCGAGCGCGATGAAACGGCGTGCGTGGTCGCCGGCCTCCGGCCCGAGCAGGGGCCACACGACCCGCATGTCGTAGCCGAGCACCTGGCCCCACAGCTCGGCGATCCTCTCGACCGACGGCGGCTCGGCCTCCTCGACCTCGTACCCCGCGGCCGCGAGCTGTTCGGCCGCGACGCGCACGCCCGCGGCCACGTCGGGATCGCCGCCGCCGCCGGCCGGGTCGGTCACGACCGCGACCTTCATCGGTCGTGGGAGTGGCGGTCCTGTGAGCGGCACCGGCACGTACCAGGGATCGCGCGGGCTCGGCCGGCTCATCGCCTCGAGGGCGATGCGAAGGTCGCGCACGTGGCGGGCCATCGGCCCCTGCACGTCCATCAGCTAGATGCTGAGCGGCGAGTCGACCGGCTCGACCGTGTGTGCGTGGGGCACGCGGCCGAACGTCGGGCGGATGGCGGTGGTCCCGCAGCACTGCGACGGCCAGCGCAGCGAGCCGCCGAGGTCGTTTCCGAAGCCGAGCGGCGTGAGACCGGCGGCGAGCGCGGCGGCCTCGCCCCCGCTCGAGCCACCGGGGGTGCGAGTCGCGTCCCATGGGTTGCGCGTCGCGCCGTGCAACGCGTTGTCGGTGTGCCAGCGCAGGGCGTAGTCGGGCAGGTTGGTGCGGGCGAAGGGGATCGCGCCCGCGGCGCGTAGGTTGGCCACCACCGGGGCGTCGAGCGCGGCGACGGCGTCAGCACGCGCGACCAAGCCTTGCGTGGTCGCCGACCCGGCGACGTCGACGTTCTCCTTGACCGTGAACGGGACGCCGTGGAGCGGCCCGAGCTCGTCGCCGGCCGCGAGCCACCGATCGGCGTCGGCGGCGGCGCGGCGCGCGTTGTCCGCGAGCGTGACGGTCACCGCGTTGAGCTTCGGATTCACCGCCTCGATCCGCGCCAGGTGCGCATCGACGACGTCGCGGCTCGACACGCTGCGGTCGCGGATGGCAGCCGCCAGATCGGCGGCGCCGAGCTGCCAGAGATCGCCCATGGTCCTGCCTCGGGTCGGTGTCGGTCGTTCGCCGCGACGTCGCGGCATGGATCGGTCAAGCCTCGCCGGCGAGCCCCCGCATCGCCGCGAGCTGCTCGAGGTAGTGCTCGACCGAGTGGTGCACGACCCGCACGTTGAGCGCGGTCGCCCCGATCTGGCGGAAGCGTTGCACCCGTTCGGCCACCCGGTCCGGCTCGGCGAGCGGGTCGAGGGGACGCTCGCTCTGGAGCACCACCTCGAGCGGTTGCTCACGCGCGGCCCAGGCCTCGCTGTCGCGCGCCCGGGTCAGCATCGACGCGAGCTCGCCGGTGCCGAGCCCGAACGGCGCCCAGCCGTCGGCCAGGTCGACCGCTCGACGGAGCGACCGGGCCGTGCGCCCGCCGACCCACATCGGGACGTGCGGTTGCACCGCGCACGGGTCGACCATGAACCCCGCGAACCGATAGTGGCTGCCCTCGTAGCGCGGCTCGTCACGAGCGAGCGCGGCCCGGAGGGCGCGCATCGCGTCGTCCGCCCGCGCGCCGCGGTCGGCGAAGTCGGCGCCGAGCAGGTCGAACTCCTCCTCGAGCGAGCCCACGCCCACGCCGAGGATCAGTCGCCCGTCGCACACCCGGTCCAACGTGCCGTAGCGCTTGGCGATCGCGAGCGGGTGGTGGTAGCCGAGCACGAGCACGTGCGTGGCGAGCTTGATGGTGCTCGTGCGCGCCGCGAGATAACCGAAGGTAGCGAGCGGGTCCCAGTAGGTGGCACCGCGTACCTCGGCGACGTCGCGCGGGATCGCCACGTGCTCGCTGCAGGTGAGGTGGTGGTAGCCGAGCCGCTCGGCCTCGGCCGCGATGTGCTCCACCTCGGCGATGCCGGCGGTCTCCTCCCAGCGCGCGTGAGCGCGAGGGAGCCGGGTGAGGACGGGCGTGACGATGCCGAGCTTCACGTGCGCCGACGCTCGGGGCCCGGCATGCCGGGGTGCTTACTTCCTCGGGAGCTGGATGGCCCGGTCGGCGATGATGTTCTTCTGCACCTCGGTCGCGCCGGCGCCGATCGACGTGTAGCGCTGGAACGTGTAGAGGCGGGTCCAGCTCCCGCCGTCGACAGCGTCGGGGCCACCCCGGGCGAGGAGGCCCGACGGCCCGAGCAGGTCGACGGCCAGCTCGGCGAGGTACTGCGCGAGATGACTCCATTGGAGCTTGGCGAGTGGCACCTCGGGCCAGTTCTTCTGGCCCTTGAGGATCTTGGTGAGCGCGCGGTAGTTGAGCAGCTTCGTGAGCTCGATCTGCGTCCACGCGCGAGCGACGCGGTCGCGGATCTCCGGATCCTCGAGCGCGTCGGGATTGACGGCTCGGGCGGCCGAGATCATCGCGCGGAGGTCGGCGGCCATCGTGATGGCGAGGCCGGCGGTGCCGACCCGCTCGCGCCCGAGGGGGCCCATCGCGACCTGCCAGCCCGCGCCCTCGTCGCCGAGCCGATGCCCGACGGGGATGTGGGCGTCGGTGAAGAACACCTCGTTGAACATCTCGTCACCGACGATGTCGCGGATGGGGCGACACTCGATCCCCGGCGTGTCCATGTCGATGATGAAGGCGGTGATGCCTTCGTGCTTCGCGCCGCGCTCGATGGCGGTCGGGTCGGTGCGCAGCAGGAACAGGCCCCAGTTGGCGAGGTGCGCGGTGGAGATCCAGATCTTCTGCCCGTTCACGATGTAGTCGTCGCCGTCGCGGATCGCGGTGGTGCGCAGGTTGGCGAGGTCGGAGCCGGCCTGGGGCTCGCTGAAGCCCTGGCACCAGTGCTCGTCGGCCGAGAGGATGCCCGGGAGCCACTGCTGCTTCTGCTCCTCGGTGCCCCAGTGGATGATCATCGGCCCGATCTGCCAGATGCCGTTGGCGTTGTAGATGCCCGGCGCCCGGACGCGTGCCATCTCTTCCGAGTAGATGACGTTCTGCGTGGGTGTGGCCTCGCGACCTCCCCACTCCTCGGGCCAGTTGATGGCGGCCCAGCGGCCCTCGTTGAGCCGTCGTTGCCAGTCCTTGCGGCGCTCCTGGCTGCGCACGATCCCGGACCGATTGGGGGTGCCGGTCTGGCGCCCACCGCCGGGATCCTCGTCGCCACCCCAGTCGACGAGGAACTTCGGGAGGGGCTCTTCGAGCCACTCGCGCAGCTCCGTGCGGAAGGCCTCGTCTTCGGCGGTGTGCGCGAAGTCCATGCACGGCGACGTTAGCGCGATTCGGAACGCCGAGACTAACGTCCATGTCAGGTTTCGAGCACCGCGGAGCGGAAGCGGAGCAAAGAGACACCGCGGAGCGAGCGCAGCGGATGAGGCGAGCGTAGCGAGCCGAAGTAGCGGAGCGGAAGCGGAGCAAGCAAGCACCGAGCGGAAGCGGAGCAGTGGACGAGCCCCCGGGGCGAGCGTTAGGGAGCGAGCACCGCGGAGCGAGCGCAGCGGATGAGGCGAGCGTAGCGAGCCGAAGTAGCGAAGCGGAAGCGGAGCAGAGAGACACAGCCAGCACGCGCTGCGAACGGAGCGGATGGAGCGAACGGAGCGCAGCGTCGTGAGCGGAAGTAGCGGAGTGGGAGCAGCGCAATAGACATGGACTTCACGTTCAGCGCCGAGCAGGACGCGTTGCGCGACACCGTGAGGGGCTTTCTCGCGAGTGAGGCACCCAGCAGCTATGTGCGCGTGATGGCCGAGGACGACCGCGGCTTCACCGACGAGCTGTGGGGCAAGGTGGCCGACTTGGGGTGGCCCGGCCTGCTCGTGCCGGCCGAACACGGCGGCCTGGGCCTCGGGCTGGTCGACATGGTCGTGGTACTCGAGGAGATGGGGAAGCTGCCGTTTCCGGGGCCCTTCTTCTCGTCCTCGGTGCTGGCCACGCTGGCGGCGCGCCGCCTCGGTGCCGGCGATCTGCTCGTGCAGCTCGCGTCGGGGGCGATTCGCGGCACGGTCGCCCTCGAGGAGCTGGGCCACGGCGACCCCGTCGACCGAGTGCGCACGCGCGCCCGGCGCAAGGGCGCGGACTGGGTGCTGACCGGGCTGAAGCCGCTCGTGCTCGACGGCCACACCGCCGACTGGGCCATCGTCGTCGCCCGTACGGAGGAGGGGCTGCGTTCGTTTCTACTCGACGGCCTGAGCGACGCCGTGCCCGTCCCCACCCTCGATCCGACGCGCAAGGCGGCCCGTCTCGAGCTCGACGAACGGCGCGCGGTGCCGATCGGTCCCGAGGGCGATCACACCGCGGCCTGGCGCCGGGTTGCCGACGACGCCGCGGTCGCGCTCGCGGCGGAGCTGGTGGGCGGGTGCGAGCAGGCGCTCGAGCTGGCGGTCGAGTACGCGAAGGTGAGGGTGCAGTTCGACCGGCCGCTAGCGAGCTTCCAGGCAATTCGGCACAAGGCCGTCGACATGCTCCATCAGCTCGAGCTCGCCCGCGTGGGGACGCACTACGCCGCCTGGACGTCCGACGTCGATGACCCGGCCCGCCAGCGCGCGGCCGCGATGTGCAAGGGATTCGTCGGGGAGGCGGCCGTCTTCATCACCGGTGAGGACATCCAGATCCACGGCGGCGTCGGCTTCACCTGGGACTGCGACGCGCACTTCTTCTTCAAGCGGGCGAAGATGAACGACGTGATGCTCGGTTACCAGGGCTACCAGCGGACCCGGCTGGCCGATCTCGTGCTCGACGCGGTCTGATCGCGTAGCTTCCCCGTCATGCCGGCCGACAAGACCGCGTCGTTGCACGACGCCGTTGCCGAGCACGTGCGCGCCGGCGACGCGCTGCATCTCATGGTCGGCCACAGCCGCTGGACCGCGGCGGCGCGTGAGGTGGTTCGCCAGTGGTGGGGCCGGGACCCCGGCTTCACCCTCGTCATGCTCAGCCTCTCGAGCCTGGGCGCGCTGTTCTTCCGAGGCGGGCTCGTGCGGCGCGTCGTGACGGGCTACTCCGGAGACACGTTCCCCAACTTCACGCCCAACCCGATCTTCGCCCACGCCTACGAGCGGGGCGAGGTCGAGGTGGAGCACTGGTCATTCCTCGCGTTCTCGCAACGGCTCGAGGCCGCGGCCCGCGGGCTGCCGGCGGTCGTCACGCGCTCGATCGCGGGCTCGTCGATGGAGGACAACGCCGGATACGCGCGTCTCGACTCGCCGTTCGGTGAGGTCGGCCTCCTCGCGCCGCTCGCGCCCGACGTGGCGTTGCTCCACGCGCCGGTGGCCGACCGGGCCGGCAATGTGGCGGTTCACCCGCCGCTTCTCGAGAGTGTGTGGGGCGCGCTCGCGGCGCGGCGCGGCGCGGTCGTCACGGTGGAACGAGTCGTCGACGATCTGCGTCCGTGGTCGCACCTGGTGCGGATCCCGGCTCACCGCGTGCTGGCCGTGTGCGAGACGCCGATGGGCGCCCATCCGGGAGGGCTGTTCACCGGTACGCTCCCGGTGCCCGGCTACGGTGAGGACTACGACTTCTGGGTCGAGGCGCGCGAGGCGACCCGTCGCGACGACTACGACGACTGGGTCCGCCACTGGGTGCTCGAGCCCGACTCGCAGGCGGAGTATCTCGAGCGTCTGGGCCGCGATCGCGTCGAGTATCTGCGCGCCAAGGCCGAGCCCGGCTCGTGGCGGACCGACGAGGCCGCCCATCCCCCCGACCTCGACGCGCCGGTGAACGCGTGGGAGCAGGCCGCAGTGTGGGGTGCCCGCCATCTCGCTCGGCGTGTGGTCGCGACCGGCGCCGACGCCGTGCTGGCCGGGGCCGGCGTCGCAAACCTGGCGGCGTGGCTCGGTGTGCAACTGGCGCGCGAGGAGGGAGCAGAGGTCGAGCTCACGGCCGAGATCGGCCTGTGGGGCTACGAGGCGACGCCGGCCGATCCCTTCGTGCTCAACCACCGCAACTTCCCGACCGCGATCATGCTGAGCGACGCGGCGACGGTGCTCGGCGCGCTCGTGGGCGGCGCCGGCACGAAGACGATCGGGTGCCTCGGGGGCGCGCAGGTCGACCGGCACGGGAACGTCAACTCCACGCTGATTCCCGGCGGCCCGTTCCTCGTCGGCTCGGGCGGCGCCAACGACGTCGCCAGCACGGCCGCCGAGTGCATCGTCGTGGCGACCCTCATACCGCAGCGCACCCCGGAGCAGTGCGGCTACGTCACGTCACCGGGCCGGACCGTGCGGGCGCTCGTGACCGACCTCGGAGTTCTGGCCAAGCGCGACGGCGACGATGAGCTCCGCCTCGTGGCGGTACCGGGCGGGTCCGAGCCCCTCGTCGAGCGGGTCGCGGCGGCGCGCGACGCGTGTGGCTTCGAGCTGAGCGTCGTGCCCGGCCTCGAGGAGCTCCCGCCGCCGAGCGCCGACGAAGTCGCCGCGCTTCGGCGCTGGGACCCCCGGGGCTGGTTCCTTCGCGGCTGAGGCCGGCCCGGGTCCGGTGGCCGGGTCCAGTGGCTCAGGTCCAGTGGTCGATCGGCTCCGGCGTGCCGAACAGGTAGCCCTGCCCGAAGGCGACGCCCAGCCGACGTAGCGCGTCGGCCTCACCCTCACGTTCGACGCCTTCGGCCACGAGCGCGCAGTGCGTGCGCTGCGCGAAGTACCCGAGCCCGGCCACGAGCGCCTGGCGGGCGTCGTCGTGGTCGAGGTCACGCACCCAGCTCGTATCGAGCTTGATGAAGTCGGGCTCGAGGGCGAGGATGTGCCGGAGACTCGCGTAGCCGGCGCCCGCGTCGTCGACCGCGATTCGCGCGCCGGGCGCGAGCCCGTGAAGCGCGATCCGCAGCGCGTCGTAGTCGTCGACCTGCTCGCGCTCCGTCAGCTCGACCACCATCGGCCGCTCGACGCTCTTGAGCAGCCTCGTGACCTCGGCTTCGTGCACGAGCAACGGCGCCGACGCGTTGACGCTCAGCCAGGTGCCGGCCGGCAGCGTTTCTCCGAAGGCGACCGCGGCGCGCAGGGGCGTGATCTCGAGCGACAGGCCGAGCCCGAGCCCGAGCCGGGCCGCGTCGCCGAAGCGGGCCGCGGGGTCGGCGCCGTCGGTAAAGCGCGTGAGCGCCTCGAACCCGACCACGGTCTGGTCGGTGAGCGCGACGATGGGCTGGAAGACCGGCCAGAAGGCGCCGGTCTCGATCACGTGCTCGAGGGCGGCGCGGCGCCGGTCGGACGGGACGCGACCGACGCGTAGCGGCGCCAGGAGCGCGGCCGCCACGGCGGCGAGGTCGATGACGGTCGCGAGGCGCCCGCCCGGCCCCGCCGTCGGACCTTCGCGCGTGCCGGCATCGCCGCCCAGGACAAGGAGCCCGAGGAGCTCGCCTCCGCTCACCATGGGCGCGAAGCACGCCGAGCCTTCGCGCGCCAGTCCACGGCGGCCGTTGCCCAGGGCGAAGGAGTCTTCGGCGGTCCCGGTCCACGGACCTGCTACCGCCCGGGCTCGTAGCGTGCGCGCCTGACGGCTCGGCAGCGGTGAGCCGGGCGCGAAGCTGGAAGGCGGGAGGTTGTGCGTGGCGAGCGGCACCACGTCGCCCTCGCCCTCGAACGCGAGCACGGCGACGAACTCGGCTCCGGGCAGGTGGCTGAGCTCGCGACAGATCGCGGCCGCGGTGTCGCGGGCGCCGGCGCTCGGACCGATGCGCCCCAGCGCGTCGACCACCTCACTACGCTCTTGCCACCGCTGCTCGAGCGTCTCGAGCCACGCGCCCTGACCCCGGATCTGGGCTCGGACTCGCGCGACGAGCTCGTCGGGGTGCACGGGCTTCGTGAGGAAGTCGTCGGCGCCGGCCTCGAGTCCCGCGACGCGGTCCTCGATCTCACCGTGGCCGGTCACCAGGATCACCGGGAGCGTCGCGGTCTTTGGCTCGTCGCGCAGCTTGGCGAGCACATCGAGACCGTCGAGCCCCGGCATCTGGCTGTCGAGGAGCACGACGGACGGCGGAGTGTGCTCGATGCGGGCAAGGCCGTCGGCACCGTTCGCGGCCTCGATCACCTCGAGCCCGGCCTTCCGCAGCGCCCGCACGAGGAAACGGCGCGCGGTGTCGTCGTCGTCGATGACGAGCACGCTCCCCTCGGGGCCGCGGTCCGCGTCGAGTGCCTCGGGCCGGACCACGCTCACGGCCGCGCTCCTTCGAGCCCGTGGTCGGCCGCCGCCGGTCCGGTCTCCCTGGGCGGCACGACGCCGTCGAGCACCTCCCGTGCCCGTCGGCCGAGGTCGTCGGGCCGGAACGGCTTGGCGAGGAAGTTGACGCCCTCGCGTAGCACGCCGTCGTCGACGATCGCGCTCTGGGTGTAGCCGGAGATGTAGAGCACGCGCAGGTCGGGGCGGACGTCGGACAGCTGCGACGCCAGCGCGACGCCCCGCAGGTGGGGGAGCACGACGTCGGTGACGAGGAGGTGGATGGGGCCGGCGTGCGAAGCCGCCACCTCGAGCGCGGCGCGGCCGTCACCGGCGGAGAGCACCTCGTAGCCGAGTCGGCTCAGCACCTCGCACGAGAGCGAACGCACCGCGCGCTCGTCCTCGACCACGAGCACGGTCTCGCGACCAGGCCGCGGGGGCTCCGGTTCGACCGCAGCCGGTCGGGCCCGGCCCTCGATCGCGACCCCGGGCAGGTAGATGCGGAACACGCTTCCCCGATCGGGCGCGCTCTCCACGGTGACATGTCCGCCGCTCTGGGCCACGATCCCGTAGACGATCGAGAGCCCGAGCCCGGTGCCCTCACCGAGCTCCTTGGTGGTGAAGAACGGCTCGAACGCCTGGGCCTTCGTGGCCTCGTCCATCCCCACACCGTCGTCGCTGACCGACAGCACGACGTGCGGGCCGGCGGTCGCGTCGGGGTGCGCCGCGACGTACGCGTCGTCGAGGATCTCTGTCGACGTGGCCACGGTGAGCCGGCCACCGGGCCGGAGCGCGTCGCGTGCGTTCACCACCAGGTTGAGGATCACCTGCTCGATCTGGCCCCGGTCGGCCCGCGCGCCCACCAGGTCGTGGGCGAGCGAGGTGCGGAAGCGGATGTCGGCCCCGAGAAGGCGGCGCAGCATTCCCTCGGTCGAGGCGATCACCTCGTTGAGGTCGAGGACCGTGAGCTGGAGCATCTTCTTGCGGCTGAACGCGAGAAGCTGATCGACGAGGCCGGCCGCTCGAGCGGCAGCGCGATCGATCTCCTCGAGGTCGGCGCGGTGCTCGTCGTCGGGCGCGAGATCGCCGAGCAGCAGGGTCGTGTAGCCCGAGATCGCGGTGAGGAGATTGTTGAAGTCGTGGGCGATGCCGCCGGCGAGCCTCCCGACGGCCTCCATCTTCTGCGAGTGCGCCAGCGCGTCCTCGAGTCGGCGGCGGTCGGTCACGTCGCGCGCGTTGCTCACGACGCCCCGGATCGCGGGGTCGTCGAGCAGGTTCTTGCCGACGGCTTCGATCTGACGCCAGGTGCCGTCGGCGTTCTGGATCCGGAACTCGACGGTCTGGCTCAGGCCCGGGTGCTCCAGACACTTCAGGTATACCGAGGCCACACGCTCGGCGTCGTCGGGGTGGATGAGCTCCCACATGGTCTCGCCCAGGCCCCAGCCCTCGGGCCGGCCGAAGACCCGGTGTGCGGACGGTGTCGCGTACCGGAGCCGGCCGTCGCGGTCGACCACCGTGATCAGGTCCGACGAGTTCTGCACGAGGGTGCGGAAGCGCCGCTCGCTTCGCCGGAGCCGCTCCTCGGCGCGCACGCGGTCGGTGATGTCGGCATACGACGTGACCACCGCGTACGGCGCGTCCTCGGGGCCGGGGAGCGCCCGTGCGTTGACCGAGAGCCAGAGACGGCTGCCATCGGCTCGCTCGAGACCTTCCACCACGTTGCGCCGCGCGCCACCGTCGCGCCGGGTGGCGACATCGGGGAGCTGCTCGAGCGCGAACGGAGCCCCGTTCTCGTGCACGGGCATCTCGCCGATCGGCGCGGTAGCCCCGGTGAGCTTCTGGAGCGACACGCCGAGCATCCGGGCGGCGGCGTCGTTGGCGGCACGGACGGTGCCGTCGGCGTCGGTGAGGACGATGCCTTCGGCGAGCGCGTCGATCAGCGACCGATAGCGGGCCTCGCTCTCCTGCAATGCACGCTCGGTCTGCTTGCGTTCGCTGATGTCACGCGACGTGATCGCGATCCCATCGGCCAGCGGCACGACCTGGTGGTGGAGCCACGTGGCCGCGATGGGCGGGTTGTCGAGCTGGAACTCCTCTTCCAACGGCACGCCGGTATCGACCACCTCGGCGTAGCGCTCGAACACGGGGTTGCCCGGCTTGAGGCCGAACATCTCGCCGAGCCCGCGTCCAACCACCTCGTCGCGGCCTCTCCCCATCAGCTCCTCGCCATTGCGGTTCAGGTCGACCAGAACGAAATCGACGATCGCTCCCCGCTCGTCGCGCTTGCACTCGAACACGGTAAAGGCGTCGAGGGCGCCCTGGGCGGCGGCCCGGAAGCGGGCCTCCGAAACGCGCAGCGCCTCCTCGGCCGCAACCCTGTCGCTCACGTCGCGTGACGCCGCGTGCAGCTCGAGCACGGCACCCGTCTCGGGATCGCGCAGGGTCCGCATAACGGTCTCGAACCAGGTGTAGGTGCCGTCGGCCTTGCGGATCCGGTGGGTGACGCTGCTCGGATAGGGGTCGTTGGGCAGGTCGGAGAGTCGGCGTCGGAGCTCGGCCTGATCGTCGGGGTGGAAGAGCTCCCACGCCGAGCGGCCCACCAGCTCTTCGGGCTCGTAGCCGAGCAGGGTCCGGCTCGCGGGCGAGGCGTAGAGCACGACCCCGTTGGGGTCGTGGCGGGCGATGAGGTCGGTGGCGTTGCGGGTGAGGAGGTGGACTTCCTCCTCACTCCGGGTCAGCTCGGCCTCGCGACGCCGGCGATCGGTGACGTCGCGGAGGAACCCGATGTGGACGCCGGGGAGCAGGTGCGTGATCGCCGCGACCTCGGCGATCCGCAGCGACCCGTCGCGATGCGCGAAGGAGAGTTCGCCGTTCAGCTTTCCCGCCTCGCGAAGCGCCTGCCAGATGCTGTCGACGTCGATGCCCGAGCTGGCGAATTCAAAGAGGTCGTGGCCGATGATCTCGGCTCGGGACCGGCCGAGGAGCAGCTCGGCGGCCGGGTTGGCCTCGACGACGCGACGGTCGTCGGTGGCCAGGATGATGGCGTCGTGCGCGGCCTCGAACACCGAGCGGAACCGCTCGGCCCGCTCCCGGAGACGCCGGGCCCTCACCGTGAGATCCTGCGACGCTACGAGCACGTGCGTGCACGCACCGTGGCGGTCGAGGATGGGGCTCAGGGTCATGTCGATGCTACGCGGGCGCCCGGGCTCGCCCGTGTCGATCTCGAAGGTCAGGGACCGAGCCGAATCCACGGTCTCTCGGAGCCGGTCGAGCACCTGGGTGCGCTGCTCCGGGGGGAGTACGGCCTCGAGCGGCTGGCCCACCGGCTCCGCCCCGGCGGCGCCCCCCCGGGCGTCCCCACTTCGGGCTGCCCCGGGGGGAGGACGGCCTCGAGCGGCGGGCCCCCCGGCTCGCCCCCGTCGGCCCCCGCCTGGTCGTCAGCACTTCGGGCGCCCGCGGCACCGTTCATCGCGACACACGGATAGCGGCGGCCGGCGTCGACCTCGACCAGGTAGTGGGGGTGGCGCGAGTCCTCGATGATGCGGTCGAGCGCGCCGGGGTCGGCGGCGACGGCTGACCAGCCCCCCGCGGCTCGTTCCATGGTCACTCCAAGCCCTGGTCTCGCTTCCAGGTTCGCGGATTCCCAGGGGGATGTCGACAGGGGACGGCTACCCCCTTGAGGACAATTCGGGATTGTTCACACCGCCCCGGGGGGGCGGGTTCGTGGGCGCGGGATCGCCGGCGCGTTCCCCGGCGCTCGGCCGGTCGGCCGGGAAGGGTCAGGCCTTCAGGATGACCCTTTCAGAATGACAACGGAGGCATTGGCCCCTCGCCCGACGGTGTGGCCGAGGCCGACCCGCGCGCCGGGCACCTGGCGGGGCCCGGCGCGACCCCGGAGCTGGGCCGTGAGCTCCACCACCTGGCCCAGGGCCGAGGCGCCGAGGGGCTCGCCCTTCGAGAGCAGCCCCCCGCTGACGTTGACCGGCAACTGCCCACCGTGCTCGGTGTGGCCGTCGGCGATCCACGCGGCCGAGCCACCCGGCGGGCAGAGGCCGAGCTCCTCGTACGACAGCAGCTCGCGGGCCGCGTCGGTGTCCTGGCACTCGACCATGTCGAGATCGGCGGGGCCGAGGCCGGCCTCCTCGAACGCGGCGCGGGCCGCGAGCGTCGTGGGCGGCGGCGCGGCGTCGGAGGCGAGCCCGCTGAGTGGTGTCGCCTCGCCGAGCACGCTGCCCGGGAGGTGCGAGCGCAGGACGGCGGCCTCGAGGGTGACTCGCCCGCGCCCCTCCGCACTCCCGGCGCGCAGCACCACCGCGGCCGCGCCTTCGTTCGGCGAGCAGAGCATGAAGAGGTGCAAGGGCTCGCACACCACTCGCGACGCGAGCACCTCGTCGGCGGTGACCTCCTCGCGGAACATCGCATCGGGGTTCTGCACGCCCTGTCGGCGGTTCTTCACCACCACCAGGGCGAGGTGCTCCTTCGTGACGCCCGACTCGCTCATCAGCCGCTGCGCGCGGAGCGCGAAGTACGCGGGCGTCGCCGCCAGCCCGGCCTCCTCGCGCCAGGGCTCGAAGAACGACGACCGGATGATCCCCTTCGGCATCTTCTCGATGCCGAACACCAGCACGGTGTCGTACTGGCCGGCCCGGATCGCGCCGGCTGCGAGCATCAGCGCCGCGCCGCCGCTGGCGCAACCGGCCTCGACGTCGACGATGGGGACGCCGGTCAGCCCGAGCGCGCCGAGCACCTTGTGGCCGGCGGCGACACCCGAGTAGACGGTGCCGCAGAACGCGGCCTGGAAGCCCCCTCGCGGCACCGCGGCCTCGGCGAGCGCCGCCCGCACCGCGTCGACGCCCATGTCGGTGACGGTCGTGTCGAAGCGCCCGAACGGGTGGATCCCGACCCCGGCGATCTCGACCGTCGCCATCAGCCGGCCTCGGGCGCGAACGCATAGGTGACCACGGTGCGGCCCTCGTCGTCGGTGTGGAGGGGCACGATCTCGAGGCGCATCGGCTGGCCGAACGAGGAAGCGGCCGGGTCGGGCTCGGTGAGCCGCGTGATCAGCCGGATGCCCTCGGGCAGCTCCACGGCGCCGAATCCGAACGGGATCTCGCCTCGGTAGCCGGGCGGCGCGGCGGTGATCGCCGTCCAGCCCCACAGGGTGCCGCGGTCGGAGAGCGCGACCTCGGCGACCTCGGCGCCCGAGCAGTACGGACACGTGCGCAGCACCGGGAAGTGGTGCTGGCCGCACGTGCCACAGCGCCCGCCGAGCAGGTGGCCGTCGGCCGTGAAGAGGCGGTCGTGGACCGGGACCCGGCCCTGCGCCGGACCACCCGGCATCGGATCACCCGGCATCAGATCACCCGGCATCAGATCACATCGGCCTTCGCGAGGCGGTCGAGCTCGGTGTCGGAGAGCCCGAGCAGCTTCCCGAGCACCGCGCGTGTGTGCTCACCGAGGCGGGGCGCGCCCGTCGGGACTGGCACCGGCTCGCCGACGAAGCGGGGGAAGGGCGCCTGCTGCCGCATCGGCCCGGCGACCGGGTCGTCGACCTCGACGAGGTCGCCACGTGCCGCGATGTGGGGGTCGGCGAAGATGTCGGCCGCGGTGTAGGCGGTGGCGACCGGCACGTCGCACGCGACGCACGCCGTCTCGACCTCGGCCGCGGTGCGCGCGCCGGTCCACTCGGCGACGATGCCGTTGACGAGCTCATTGTGCTCGGCGCGGTCGGCGAGCGTCGCGAACCGCGTGTCGTCGAGCAGGTCGGGGCGCTCCATCGCTGTGCAGAGGCGCGAGAAGTTGGCGTCGGAGGCCGCGACGATGCACACGTACTTGCCGTCGGCGGTGGGGTAGTTGTCGAGCGGGGCCGAGTTCGCGAGGCGGTTGCCCTCGCGCTGGCGCACGGTGCCGAGCAGGTCGTAGGCGGGGAGCGTCCACTCGAGGACGCGAAGCGCGGCGCCGTAGAGGGCGGCGTCGATCACCGCGCCCTTTCCCGAGCGACGAGCGTCGCGCGCGTAGAGGGCCCCGATCGCGGCGTGCGACGCGAACACGCCGGTGAGGTAGTCGGAGATGGTCACGCCGACGCGCACCGGCGGGCGGTCCGGATAGCCGGTGAGGTGGAGCAGGCCTCCGTAGCCGATGCCGACGCGATCGAGGCCGGGGCGGGGCGAGTAGGGCCCGTCCTGGCCGAAGGTGCTGATCCGGACCACCACCAGCCGGGGATCGAGGTCGCCCGGCGCCACCTGCCACCGCTCGAGCGTGCCGGGGCGGAAGTTCTCGACCAGCACGTCGGCCGTGGCCGCGAGCCGGCGGAGCAGGTCCTGGCCCTCGGGCCGATGGAGGTCGAGGGTGACGCTCTGGCGGCCGCGACCCTCGACGGCCCAGAACAGCGAGTAGCCGTGCTCGCCCGCGGGCGTACCGGTGGGCCGGTCCGACGGATCGACGAACGGGCCGATCTCGCGCATGAAGTCGCCGACGCCGGGCTGCTCGATCTTGATCACCTCGGCCCCCAGCTCCCCGAGCAGGCCGGCACAGAACGGTGCCGCGATGCGCGTGCCGAGGTCGAGCACGCGGACCCCGTCGAGCGGGGGCGTCATGCCGGCTGGTCGCCGCGTTGCTGCTCGGCCAGCACGTCGTCCATCGAGCCCTTCTGCTTGCGGGCCTCGAGCGCGTGGAGCGCAGTGGCGGTGTTGCTGACGAACTGGTGGACCATGAAGTGGTAGCGCCACGACTCGCGCTGGCCCTGCAGGTCGACCGTGTGATTGATCGACGCCTTCACCGCCTGCGCGGTGACCGGTGGCACGAGCGCGACCTTGTCGGCCATCTCGCGGGCTGCCGTCGCCAGCTCGGCCCGCGGGACGACCTTGTTGACCAGCCCGAGGCGCTCAGCCTCGGCCCCGTCGAGCGTCTCGGCGCAGAGGAGGAACTCCTTGGCCTTGCGCGGGCCCAGCTCCCAGGGCTCCACGAGCAGCTCGACGCCGGCGCCGGTCATGCGCAGGACGGGGTTGGAGAACCGGGCGTCGTCCGCGGCCACGATGAGGTCGCACATGCAGGCGAGCATCAGACCGGCCGCCGTGCACGCGCCCTGGACGGCGGCGATGGTCGGCTTGCGGAAGTCGCGGATCTTCACGCAGCGGTCGAAGTACATGACCTGCTCGTGGAGGAGCTTGCCCTCGGCCGTGCCGCGCATGGCGGCCCAGGGGTCGTCGCCGGCGAGGAGCTCCTTGAGGTCGTGGCCGGCCGAGAAGTGCTTGCCCTCGCCGGCGAGGATCACCACGCGCACCGCGTCGTCATCGGCGGCGCGGTCGAACGCGGCATCGAGCTCGTCGAGGAGGCGCGTGCTCTGGGCGTTGGCCTGCTCGGGCCGGTCGAGCGTGATGGTCGCGACGGCGCCGTCGACCGAGTACCGGATCGTCTCGAACGAGGCTGACGACATCGTCATGAATGTAGCCGTCACCCGTCCCGTTCCGGCGGTGACCGGCTGGCCGTGCGCGTTCGTGCGCGGCGGCGGGTCGGCTGCCGGCGGCCTTCGTGCACCATCCGATGGTGGGACCGACAGCGCAGCTCGAGGTTCCCGAGCGCGGTAGGTCCGCCGTCGACCCAGTGCACCCGGTGGTGGACGTCGCACCAGGGGGGCGGGCGATCACAGCCGGGGTGGACACAATGCCGGTCTCGGGCGATGACCGCGCGGCGCAGAGCCGGCGGCACGGCCGGAGTGCGGCGCCCGACGTCGAGCGGTTCACTTGCACCGGCGGTGATCACGCGGCTCACGCCCGCGTCGCAGGCGAGGCGGCGGGCCGTCTCGGCGCAGACCGGGCCCGACCAGTCGAGCTCTGCGGCCCGCGCGCCGGCGCGGCACTCGAGCGTCGTGAGATCGACGGTGACCGTCACGTGCGGCCGCTCGGCCCCGATGGTTGGAAGACTGCCGCCGTCGAGCGCGCGACGAGCCAGCTCGACCAGCGCGTCGGCCCGCCGCTGCGCGGGGGTGCGTTGCGGATCACCGACCCGATCGGGTGCCGTGAGCGCACCGAGCGCGGTCATCACGGTCGCGCCACCCTCGGTATCCAGCTGCCCGTCCAGCACCACCATCCCCTGGAACGTCGACGAAAGGTGCAGGCGCCGGTGCTCGAACGCGGTGTTCGCGTCGTCGATCGCCGCCTCCGAGTCGACCGTGTGCCGCCAGTGCGCCACTACCCGGCCCAGCCGGGCGGGGTCGAGGCTCCGGGCCGCCTCCACCAGGATCGGCTCGGCTGCCGCGGCAGTGTCGGCGCGCACCTCGGTGGTCGCTGCCGCGATCATCCGCGCGTGCGCGTAGCCGATCTCACCGGTGGCCAGGGCGGCGGCCGTCTCGAGGAGGTCGTCGGCGAGCCGGCGCGCCACCGTCACTCGCTCCTGGGCTGCCCCGGGCGACAGCCGGCACCGATGCCGCAGCCACGCTGGCGCCGACAGAGCGCCATCTTTCTGCCACGCGCCTCGTCGGTCGAACACCGCCACGCGGCGTAGCCACTCGGCCTCGAGGCGGTCGATCGCTCGCCGCAGTTCCACGAGGTCGTCGGGCAGCTGGGCGTCGTCGAGCGCGTCGAGATTCTCGACCGCCAGCTCGTCGATCGCCGAGGCCAGCTCGGACACCGGGCGCCTCCTTGCGCTCCCGAACGTACGTTCGTATCGTAGACGAGGGGTGTGACACTGAGCGGAGCAGGCAACAGAGGCCGAAACAGGGGATGCAAGGGAGCATGACCCGGGGGAGGTCTGGAGTCCCAGCCGCGGGGCAAGGGGTGGTGGGCAGCCCCCGCGAGACTTCGTTACGACGAAGCGAACGCGATCGCGCTGGCTCATGACGAGCACGACGTCGCGACGGCACAAAACGACCTCCGGGTGGACGGGCAAGGACTCGCCCTCCGCTCCTGGATGGCCGTGCTGCCCGAAGAGGCGTCGTGAGCGGTCAGCCCTCGGCAGCCGCTCTCGGCTCGCGCGGCAGCTCGAGCACGCGCTCGCCGACGAGGTTGCGCTGGATCTCGTTCGTCCCGGCCCAGATCGACGACGCCTGGTAGTAGAGCCACGAGCGCTGCCAGCTGCCGGCGCCCGGGTTGTCGTGCGCGCCCCGCCAGAGCGGCGCGGCCGGGCCGAGCACCGCCATCACGGTGTCGTGGAGCCGCTTGCTCATCTCGCTCCACCACAGCTTGTTGATGCTGCCGACCGGTCCGGGCTCGAGGCCCTTCGCGAGGCGCGAGATCGAGCGCCAATTGTGGAGCTGGAACAGCCTCACCTCGACGAAGGCCTGCGCGAGCCGCTGGCGGAGCCGGTGGTTGTCGAACCCGCCCGACTCGCCGGCCAGACGGAGCAGCTCGTCGACGAGCTGGGCGTGGATGACGAGCTGGCGCGGGTTCACGCCGCGCTCGTGCGTGAGCGTCGAGCTCGCGATCCGCCATCCCTCGTGCTCGGGGCCGATGATGCGGTCGCGCGGCACGAGCACGTCGGAGAAGAAGACCTCGTTGAACTCCGGCTCGTCGGTGATCTGGCGCAGCGGCCGCACCTCGACGCCCGGTGCGCGCATGTCGACGACGAGATACGAGATGCCGGCCTGCTTCGGCGCCTTCGGGTCAGTGCGGGCGAGGCACACGCCCCAGTCGGCGAACTGCGCATAGCTCGTCCACACCTTCTGCCCGTTGAGTACCCACCCGTCGTCGGTCGGCTCGGCGCGCGTCGTGAGCGACGCGAGGTCACTGCCCGCGCCCGGCTCGCTGAAGAGTTGGCACCAGATCTCGTCGGCCGAGAGGATCGGCCGCAGCCACGTCGCCTTCTGCTCGGCCGTGCCGTGCGCGAGCAGCGTCGGGCCCACGAGGTTGACCCCGATGCGCCCGACGAGCTCGGGCGCGCGCGCCCGGGCCAGCTCCTCGGTGACGATGTAGTGCTCGACCGGTCCGGCGCCGCGCCCTCCGTACTCCACGGGCCAGGCGACGCCGACCCATCGCCCCTCGGCAAGCTTCGCCTGCCACACGCGGCCGAACGTGACCTCCTCGGCGAGGTCGTCGAAGCGCGGGGGAAGGCCCCGGCCGTACTCCCAGGGGAGGTGCTCGCGCAGCCAGCCCCGGACCTCCTCGCGGAGCGCGGCCTCGGCTGGCGTGGGCGTGAGGTCCATCGGAGCGTGAATGTACCCACGGAGAGGGTCGGTGACAGCCGGGGCGCGCCGATCCGGCCGCAACGTCCGGAAGATCATCCCCCCTTGCGGTTCGGGTCGCTCGCGCGGTCAAATGCGCGGGGGAGCCGGTGACTTTTCATCCCGCCGAGGGACGGGCTCCGAGAGTGGGTCGCCGCCGCGACGGCGAGCGGCGTTGGTACGTGCTCGTTCCTGGGTCGTGGCAAGCAGCCATGATGAGCTTCCGGCCCCGCACCCGTCGTATCGTCGTCGTCGCCGCTCTCGGCATCGCCGTCGGCCTCACTGCGACCATCCCCCGGGAGCTCGCCGCCGGGCAGAGCACTTCGTCGTCGAGCACTTCGTCGGCGAGCTCGTCCTCGTCGAGCTCGTCCACATCGAGCTCTTCGACGTCGAGCTCGAGCACTACCACCACGACGCACGTGCTGAGAAAGGATCCCCGCATCAGCGCGTGGCCTCCGCTCTCGGATCCCGAACGAGCTGCTATCCAGGCATTGATCGACGCGGGCACGAACCAGGAGGCTATCGACCTCCTGGTGACGACCCTCAAGGAGCACTGCTGCAACTTCGGTGACATCACAGGCAACCCGAAGTACGAACCCAACGACCCGTTCAAGGGCGGGATCGATGGCGAGGGCGCCTTCAACCCGGAGACGAAAGTGGTGCGGTTGGGGGTTAGGGCTTTCAAGACCGGGCCTCAAGCCGGTTCCCCGGACCGTCCCAAGCCGTGTGTGGTTCCGTGGCTGTACGCGACGTTGAAGCACGAGCTGGTGCACGCCGCGCAGTGGACGAATCCCACGAAGGCCAAGAAGATGGGGGATGAGGCGCGCGACTACGAGGCCTACAAGACACAAGTCAAGAACGCCAAGGACATCGGAATCTGTCCTGACGATTTGAAGGATCTGAAGGAGAGGTGTCAAGAGGCCAGTCCCCTGCGAAAGGATCCAGCGTGCGCGTAGGCACAATTGTGCAAGCGCCACGACGAGTGACCGTCCTCGTGTTCGCAGCCGCGCTGCTGATGCCGTCGCTCGCGGTCGCATGCGGGGAGCGCGCGGTGGAAGTTCGCCGCATCCGTGCGGGTTCCGACGCTGGTCGTCTCGACTTCAGGGTCTCGCTGCCAGCGGGGACATTCGGCCGGGGAGAGCTGATCCCACTTACGATGCGGCTGCAGAACGCCTCCCCGCGACCCGTCATCGTGAACAAGCGATTCGAGGTGAACGACAGGAAAGCGGCACACGCGTTTCGTGAAGTGTTCCTGAGGATCAGTGGCCCTGACGGACGCTCAGTGCGGTTTCGTCTCGACATCATGATCGGGTTCCCCGGGGCGGAGGAGTTCGTGGAGCTGCCCCCGGGCGGGAGCGTCGAGAGCACGTCGGATCTCACGAGTCGATTCGCGCTTGATCAACCGGGCGCGTACAAGCTCACGGCAGTCTACGAACAGGACGGGCGTGGGCCGGCTGTCAGGGCAAGGATGAGGTCGAACAGCCTGGCTTTCACCCTCACGTGAGCCGCGCGCTCAGGCGCGTTCGTCGATCGGCACGTAGGTGCGCTCGGTGTATCCGGTGTAGATCTGGCGGGGCCGGCCGATCTTCGTCTTCGGGCTCTCCATCATCTCCTTCCAGTGGGCGATCCAGCCCGGGAGCCGGCCGATGGCGAACAGGACGGTGAACATCTGCGTCGGGAAGCCCATCGCGCGGTAGATGAGGCCCGAGTAGAAGTCGACGTTCGGGTACAGCTTGTGCTTGATGAAGTACTCGTCCTCCAGCGCGACCTTCTCGAGCCGGAGGGCGATGTCGAGTAGGTCGTCCATGCTGTCGAGCTCGGAGATCACACCGTCGGCGGCGGCCTTGATGATCCGGGCCCGCGGGTCGTAGTTCTTGTAGACGCGATGGCCGAAGCCGGAGAGGCGGAACGGCGACGACGGGTCCTTGGCCATCCGCACGTACTTGTCGACGTCGCCGCCGTCGGCCCGGATCTCCTCGAGCATCTCGACCACGGCCTGGTTCGCACCGCCGTGCAGCGGTCCCCAGAGCGCGTTGATGCCGGCGGCGACGGACGCGAACAGGTTGGCCTCACTCGAGCCCGCGAGCCGCACGGTGGACGTCGAGCAGTTCTGCTCGTGGTCGGCGTGGAGGATGAGCAGGAGCTTGAGCGCCTGCACGACGGTGGAGCTCACCCCGTAGGGCTCCGACGGCACCGCGAACATCATGGTGAGGAAGTTCTCGATGAGGTCGAGGGAGTTGTTCGGGTAGAGGAACGGCTGGCCGATCGACTTCTTGTAGGAGTACGCGGCGATGGTGGGGAGCTTCGCCATGAGTCGCACGATCGAGAGCTGCACCTGCTCGGGATCGTGCGGCTCGGCGCTGTCCTGGTAGAAGGTCGAGAGCGCGCTCACGACCGACGACAGGGTCGCCATCGGGTGAGCGTCCTTCGGGAAGCCGTCGAAGAAGCGCTTCACGTCCTCGTGTAGCAGCGTGTGCTTTCGGATCGCGAACCGGAACTCGTCGAGCTGCTCGGCGGTGGGAAGCTCGCCGTAGATCAAGAGATAGCTCGTCTCGAGGAACGAGCCGTGCTCGGCCATCTCCTCGATCGGGATCCCGCGGTAGCGCAGGATTCCGGCCTCGCCGTTGATGTAGGTGATGGCCGACTCGCACGACGCGGTGTTGACGTATCCGTAGTCGAGCGTCACGAAACCGGTCTGCGACCGCAGATTCGCGATGTCGAGGCCCAGCTCGTCTTCGGTCCCCCGCACGACCGGGATCTCGATCTCGTTGTCGGCGTGACGCAGGACGGCAGCCGGTTCGCTCATGGCGCGCTCCTCGCTCTTTCTCTCCTGGCTCGGGCGCTCAACTTCGCGGCACCTCGGTCCAAGGACGGTCCTTGTCGACGCGCGGCTCGCCGGGGAGGCCGAGGACGCGCTCGCCGAGCACGTTGCGGAGGATCTCGGAGGTGCCGCCCTCGATCGAGTTGGCCCGCGAGCGCAGGAACATCTTCCGAGGGTCGCCGCCCCCGGTGAGGTTCGCTTCGTCGGGCCTGATCATCTCATAGCTCGGGTAGAGCAGCGCCTCCGGCCCGAGGATGTCCATGCAGAGCTCGTAGATGCGCTTGTTGATCTCGGCGAAGGCGAGCTTCGACACGGAGCCCTCGGGGCCGGGCGCCACCCCGGTCCTCCGGTGGGCCGCGGCACGGGCGTTGGTGAGCCGGAGCACCTCGGCCTCGATCCAGAGCCCGGCCAGCCGGTCGCGCAGGACCGGGTCGTGGCGCGGATGCTCGCGCCACACGCGCAGCGCGTCACCGATGGGCCCGGCGTCGCGCGCCGCGACCGCGCCGCCGATGCTCACGCGCTCGTTCATCAACGTGGTGAGCGACACCCGCCAGCCGTCGCCGAGGTCACCGATGCGGTCGGAGTCGGGGACACGCACGTCGGTGAGGTACACCTCGTTGAACTCGGCCTCGCCCGTGATCTGGCGGAGCGGGCGCACCTCGACGCCCGGCGCGTGCATGTCGAGCGCGAAGTACGTGAGGCCCCGATGCTTGGGCGCGTCGGGATCGGTCCGGGCGACGAGCATCCCGCGGTCGGCCTTGTGCGCGAGGGTGTTCCAGACCTTCTGTCCGTTGACGATCCACTCGTCGCCGTCGCGCACGGCCCGGGTGGACAGGCCGGCGAGGTCGGAGCCGGCGCCGGGCTCGCTGAAGAGCTGGCACCACAGCTCCTCGCACGTGAAGAGCGGCCGGAGCAGCCGGCGCATCAGCTCGGGGCTCGCGTGCGCGGCGATGGTGGGCGCGGCCAGGGCGATGCCGAACCCGTTCTTCTCGAGGGCGGTGCTCCGGATGCCGACTGCCCGCAGCCGCTCGTCCACGAGCTGCTGGAGCTCGGGGCGCAGGCCGAGGCCGCCGAATCCCTCGTCGAACCAGACCCAGGCGAGGCCCCGGTCGTACTGAGCACCGCGGAACACGAGGGGCTCGGTCGTCGACGGGTCGTGCTCGGCGAGGAGCGTGTCCACGAGCGCTCCGACCCGCTGCGCATCGTGATCCTGCGGGTGATCCCGCGTGGGCTCCGTGGCGACGGCCATGCTGACCGGAGCGTAACCTCCCGCCGTGGACTTCGAGCTCTCCGACGACCAGCTCGCGCTGCGCGAGGGCGCTCGCGAGCTGCTCGACGGGCTCGCCGCGCCCGCGCAGGTGCGCGCGGTGGTCGAGGTCGGAGGCGGCTTCGACGCCGACCTCTGGCGGGCCATGGTCGACCAGGGCTGGCTCGGCGTGGCGATGCCCGAGGCCGAGGGCGGCCTCGGACTGGGCTGGGTCGAGGTCGCGGTGTTGCTCGAGGAGGTCGGCCGCCACGCGGCGCCGGCCCCGTTCCTCTCCACGCTCCTCGCTCTCGATGCCGCCGCCCGCGGCGACGACGCGGCGCCGGCGCGCGCGCTGCTCTCGGGAAGTGCCATCGGATGTGTGGCCTGGAGCCGAGCCCCGGGGGCGGTACGAGCCGAGGAGGCCCGGGGGCGGATCTGGTCGCTCACCGGGCGGCCCGACCCCGTCCCCTACGCGCCTTCGGCGGCGTTCGCGATCGTCGTGGCCGAGACCGCTGACGGGCCCGCGCTGTTCTCGGTGGACCTGGGTGACGTCGCGTCGCCGGCGCGCGAGCCGGCGATGGACCAGACCCGTGAGCTCGGCTGGCTCGAGCTCGAACGGACAGCGGCGCGCCGGCTCGGCGGCGCGGACGCCGTTGCCGCGCTCGTCGACCGCGGTGCGCTGGGCGCGTCGGCCGAGATGCTCGGCGGCGCGTCGCGAGTGCTCGAGATGGCGGTCGAGTACGCGAAGGACCGAGTGCAGTTCGGCCGGCCCATCGGGAGCTTCCAGGCGGTCAAGCATCGCTGCGCCGACATGCTCGTCGACGTCGAGGGCATGCGCTCGACCGTGTACTGGGCCGCGTGGTGCATCGGGGCCGGCGACCCCGACACGTCGGTCGCCGCGTCGACGGCGAAGGTGTGGTGCTCCGACGCGGCGAAGCGGGTGATGGCCTCCGGCCTCCAGGTGCACGGCGGTATCGGCTTCACGTGGGAGCACGACCTGCATCTCTTCATGAAGCGCTCGCAGCTCGACCAGCTCGGCTTCGGCGACGCCGTGTACCACCGCGAGCGGCTTGCCGCCCTGCTCCGGCCGCGGGTCGAGGCCGGCGAGAGCGTGATCTGATGTCCCATCCCCACTCCGACGTTGGTGCGGTGTTCCGCATGTGGTGCGGTTTTTCGCACCAACGCGGGAGGAGAGGTCGGGCGCTGAGAAGCCCGGTGGAGCGGTGAGCGAGCCGGTCTTCGGCGCGTGGGGCCCGCCGACGCGGGTCCGGATCGACCACGGCCCGGTGTGGGTCTTCGCCCGGGCGGTAAAGGATGACAACCCGATCTACGCGTCGGAGGTGGCGGCGCGCGAGGCCGGCTTCACGGCCGTGCCCTCCCCGCCGACCTTCACCTTCGTCATGAGCCACGCCGGCGCGTACCCCGACCTCCAGCCGGCTGACGAGAGCGGGCGTGGCGCGTCGACGGCGAGCATCCCGGCCGACGGCTCGGCGCGCACGGGTCTGTATCTCCACGGTGAGCAGCACTTCACGTACCACCGCCAGCCCGTGGTCGGCGACGTGCTCGAAGGCCGGATGCGCGTCTCGGAGCCCATGACGAAGGACGGCAGCCGCGGCCCGATGGAGATCACCTTGCTCGAGACGCGCTGGACCGATCTGCGCGGCGAGCCGGTCGTGACCGAGCGGATCGTGTCGATCTTCCTGCCCGACGGTTGAGCGTGCTCGCGGAGGCGGTCGAGCGGGGCGACCTCGACGAGTTGACCCGGCTCGTCGACGGATTGTGCGAGGCGCGCGAGTGGGACGCCCTGGTCGAGCTGCGTGACCGGTGTGCCCGCGCGTTCGAGCGGGGCAAGCAACTGTGGCCGGTGGCTCACCACGCCGAGTACCGGCTCGCGCTCGAGGCGCCCGGACCGTGGGCGGCGCGCATGCTCGTCGAGGGCGCCGGCCGCTTCTCGCTCGGACCCATCTCCGAGGTCGCGGCATCCACGCACACCTGGCCGGAGCTCGCGCCGCACGCGCCACCGGGCCCGGTCGCCGCGCTCTGCGCGCATGAGCGAGTGGTGCGCGGCGACGACCTCACCGGCCAGCAGATCGAGTCCGTGCTCGAGGTTCCGCTCCGCCTATGCGAGTGGGAGCCGCGCTACGCGGTCGCGACCTACCGACCGTCCAAGGCCGACTTCCCCGCACCCGCGCTCCCCGTGCCATCGCACGCGGTCGCGTTGCCGGAGTCGGTCGAGCGGGTCTCCGACCCCGGTGCGTGTCGCGCGCTCACGGACCTCGCTCGGGCCTGGACCACCGGCTCCGGCGGCCACGCCCGGGCCGCCGCGGCCCGGGGCGGCGCGTCGGCCGCGATCGCGGCGCTCGGCACGAGCCGCGCCACCTGGGTCGAGCTGACTGCGCCGGACGCGCTGGCGGCGATGGCCTGGGTCGGGGCCAGTGGTGGCGCGCACGGGCGTCGGCGGGGCGCGGCCGTCGGTCGCTTCGACGCCTGGCTCGCGGCTGCCGCGCTCACCGGTCTGGCCGAGGTGTGGCCCCTCCCGCCCGACGCGCTCGGCGCCGAAGTCGATGCGCTTCGATGGTTCACGTGGGACATCGATGGACCCGCCACGGGCTGGGTGCTGCGCCTCGCGGTGGAGGATCGGGCACGTTCGCGGGGGTGGGCGGTCGCCGCGACCGATAGCTTCGAGGCAGACGTGGGGGAGGCGTGATGGACGAGACCGAGAGCCCGGCCGAGATCATCGAGAGGTTCTGCGCGGCGTGGAGCCAGCTCGACGTCGACGCGTTGATGGCGTTCTTCGCGGACGGCGCCGTGTACCACAACATCCCGCTCGACCCGGCGGTCGGCAAGGACGCCATCCGGGCGACCATCGCCGGCTTCACCGACGGCCTCGAGAAGCTCGAGTTCCGCGTCGAGCACCTTGCCGCCGACGGCCCGTTCGTGCTCACCGAGCGGATCGACGTGTTCGTGACGAAGGAGCGGTCGATCGAGCTGCCGGTGATGGGGACCTTCGAGGTGCGCGACGGCGCGATCGTCGCGTGGCGCGACTACTTTGACCTGAACCAGTTCATGAGCCAGCTCGCGCCGCCCGCTCCTTGAGCGCGGCCCGGTCGGCCTTGCCGGCGGCGAGCAGCGGGAGCTCGTCGACGAGCACCACGCGTTCGGGAGCCTTGAACCTCGCCACGCCGCGCTGCTCGAACCAGGCTCGACCATCGTCGATCCCGAAGTGGCCCGACGCGACGACGAAGGCACACACTCGCTCACCCAGCACCGGGTCGGGGTAGCCGACGGCGACGGCCTGAGCCACCCGGGGGTGCGCCTCGAGGACCGATTCCACCTCGGCGGCGCTGATGTTCTCACCGCCGCGGATGATGATGTCCTTGATGCGGCCGGCGATCGTGAGCCAGCCATCGGCGTCGACGCGGGCGAGGTCGCCGGTGCGGAACCAACCCCGATGCAGAGCGGCGCGGGTCTGCTCCGTGCGCGCGTAGCCCACGAACAGCTCCGGGCCGCGCAGCCACAGCTCGCCGACCGTGTCGAGCGGAAGCTCGTGGCCCGTGTCGGGATCGCTGACCCGTAGCTCGACCTCGCCGACGGCATGGCCGTCGGTATCGCGCGCGCATGCAACCGGATCGTGAGCCGTGCTCGTGGTCACGGTCGGCGCCTCGGTGGAGCCGTAGGTCCGCTTCACCCGGCATCCCAGAGCGTCGCTCGCGGCCGACACGAACGCGGGCGTGACGCCGGCGCCGCCGCTCGAGACGAGGCGCAGGCTGGCGATCCGCTCGCGCGTGAGCCCGGGCGCGCCGGTGAGGCCCACGAAGAAGGTGGGTGGCCCGATCATGAAGCTGATGCGCTCGCTTCCGATCACGTCGAGCGCGACCTCGGGGCTCCATCGGTCCATGAGCACCGCCCGCATCGGGACGAGGCCGGGGATCAAGACCGCGTTGAGCAGCCCCGAGATGTGGGCGAGCGGTGCGGGCATGAGGATGGCGTCGGAGCTTCGGAGCCCGTGCGCGTGGGCCATCACTCGACCCTTGTACGCGAGCCCGCGCTGGGTATGGAGGGCGACCTTGGGCTCGCCGCTCGAGCCCGAGGTGAACAGCGCGACCGCGAGGTCGCTGGCTCGCGCCGCCGAACGGGTGACGGGCCGTCCTTCGCCCAGTTGCGCGAAGCGACCTCGGTCGCGCCCCCGCACGTCATCGGGCGAGAGGACGATCGTCGCGTCGAGGACCGCGAGCATCCGGGCCACGTCGGAGGATCCGGCCTGGTGATGGAGCGGCGCCGAGATCGCGCCGAGGCGCCAGCAGGCCCGGTACAGGAGCACCGCCTCGTGCCAGTTGGGAAGCTGCCACGCGACGACGTGGCCCCTGCGCACGCCCGCCTCGCGCAGGCCGCCGGCGAGCGCGGCCACGCGCGCCTCCACCGCCGTGCCGTCGAGCCGCGCGCCGGCCGGCCCGTCCACGAGCACGTCGTTTGTTGCGCCCGCGACGGCGGCCGACAGCAGCGCGTCGAGGGAGGGAACGTCCCACGGGCCGCCTGGCCGCCGATAGTCGCGCGCGCGCGGATGCGCGTAGGTGGGATGGAGAGTCACCCGAGCGGGTTGCGCCACGCCGCGCCCGCAGGCGTGCGGCCCTTCAGCAGGTTGGTGCCGATGAAGTTGCGTTGGATCTCCACGGTGCCGGCGCCGATGCACAGCCCCCGGATGTCGCGGTACACGCGCTCGACGGGATACTCGCGGCTGTAGCCGTAGCCCCCGAGCAGCTGGATCGATTCGTCGCACACGAACTTCGCCGCGAGATTGGCCGCCGCTTTCGCCATCGCCGTCTCCAACGCCGGCGGGGTTCCGTGCGGTCCGGCCAGGTGCAGCGCACGCAGAAGGAGCAGGCGCGCGCTTTCGAGCTGGATAGCCATGTCGGCGATCTTCCACTGGAGCCCTTGGAACGCGGCCAGGGGCTTGCCGCCCACCGTTCGCTCGTTCATGTAGCGGATCGCGTACTCGAGGGCGCCCTGCGCGGCGCCGATGCACATCGCCGCGTTGCCGCACCGCTCGTGGTTGATGTGCGAGATCAGCGTCTTGAACGCGTCGCTGGTGGCCGCGTCGCCCGCGAGGAGCACGTCGCCCGGCTCTACCCGCACGGCGTCGAAGGCGAGCTCGGCCTCGCTCGTGCCGCGGAGGCCCATCTTCTGGTGCGTGCCCGTCACCGTGACGCCGGACGACTCGAGGTCCACCACGACGGCGCCGATCCCCTTCGTGCCCTTGCTCCCGGGGAACCGGCACCACACGAGGCAGGCGCGGGCCTTGTGCCCGCCGGTGACGTAGTTCTTGTACGCATCGAGGCGGTACCCGTGGCCGTCCGGCTCGAGCCGGGCCCGCATGTGATCGACGGCCGAGCCGGCCTCCGTCTCGCTGATGCCGATGCAGAACAGCGCCTCGCCGGTGGCGGCCAGCGGCAGCCACCGCTCCTTCAGCTCGTCGCTCCCGAGGTGCTCGATCGCTCGCGGCGGGCCGTTGAAGACGAGCTGGGCGGGGATGGCGCTGCTCACGTCGACCCGGGCCAGCTCCTCGAGCACGATCGCGGCCTCGACGTCGCCCATGGCCATGCCGCCGTACCGCTCACCGACGGTGATGCCGAACAGCTCGGCCTTGCGCAACGCGTCCCACGACGCCTGGGGGAACTCCTCGGTCTCGTCCCAGTGGCGCGCCATGGGCGCCAGCTCGCGCTCGGCGACGTCGCGGGCGAGCGCGCGCAGCGCGGCCTGGTCTTCGGTCTCCGCGAATACATCGGTTCCGGGCGGATCGGTTCCGGCGCTCGACATGTCGCCATCGTAGCGAGGCCGTCCGCGCCGACCGACGCTACGGTCAGCTTGGGTACGATGCGCTGTGCGCGCCCGTCGCCTCTCGCCGACGTTCGCGGCGTTCGCCTACCCCCGGTTCCGGAGGATATGGGCCGCCGGCTTGATCTCGCAGCTCGGCGACTGGATGCAGATCGTCGGTCGGTCGTTCCTCGCTTACCAGCTCACCGGGAAGGCGGAGTCCGTCGGCCTGGTCTACTTCGCGACGTACCTTCCGCAGCTGCTCTTCAGCGTGTGGGGCGGCGTGCTTGCCGACCGGCTGAACCGGCGCCGCCTGCTGATCGTCACGCAGATCGCGCAGGCGCTGGGCGCGGCCGGCTTCGGCGTGCTCGCCGCGACCGGCACCGCCACGGTCGCCAACATCGCGGGGCTGTCGTTCGTGCTCGGCATCGGCTTCATGCTGGCCATCCCCGCCGCGCAGGCGCTCGCACCCACCGTCGTGCCCCGGTCCGCGCTCACGAGCGCGATCAATCTGGGCACGACGACCAACTCGATCACCCGCGTCTTCGGTCCGCTCCTCGCCTCGCTCGTGATCGCCGGCGCGGGAGTCGAGTGGGTGTTCTGGGCCAACGCGGCCTCGTTCCTCGCCGTGATCGTGGCCTGGCTCGTCACCCCGGTGCCGCCCCAGCCGGCGATGGAGGAGGAGCGCAGCCTCGACGCGATCGGGGCGGCGGTGCGGTACGTGCGGCGCACGCCCGCAGTGGCGGTCCCCATCGGCGCGACCTCGTTCCTCATGGTGGTCGGCCTCGTCTATCAGCCGCTGGCGATCGTCTACGCGACCCGGGTGCTCGCGGACGGCGCGAAGGATCTCGGACAGACGTACTACGGCTGGTCGCAGGCGGGCGTGGGTGTCGGTGCGGCGATCGGGATCCTCGCCTTCGCGGGCGCGGGCCGCCGTCGCCCGGCCGCGACGTTCGTGGCTACCGCCATCGCCTTCTCCGCCGCGCTCACCGCGCTCGGTCTCACGTCGACCTTTGCGGTGGCGATGGCGATCCTCGTGATGATCGGCGCGTTCCACTTCGCCAACCTCGCCCTGGCGATCAACCTCGTCCAGCACGAGGTGCCGGAGGTGATGCGGGGCCGGGTTATGTCGATCCACATGACCGGCCTGGTCGGCGTGGTGCCGATCACCGCGCTCGTGTCGAGCCTCGTGGCCGACCAGGTGGGCATCCGGGCCACGTTCACGGGTGCGGGTCTGATCTGCGTCGTGTTCTCGCTGCTGCTCCTGCGGTGGAGCAGACACATCCGCGTCTACGAGGTCGAGGCCGAGTCCCCGGAGGCCCGGGCGGCGGTCGGCCGGCTCATCGAGGAGGAGGCCTGAGCCGGGGAGGTGCCACCGCCACGACGGCGATAGATTGAGCGCCTGGTCACGAGGCCCGTGGACGAGGGGGAGACGACCATGCAGGACCGCGACAAGCTCTACATCGACGGCGCGTGGGTGCCCTCCACCGGGAAGGGCTCCATCGACGTCGTCAACGCGACCACCGAAGAGGTCATGGGTCGGGTTCCCGAGGGCACGCCGGCCGACGTCGACAAGGCGGTCGCGGCGGCGAAGGCAGCGTTCCCCGTGTGGGGCACGACGCCGGTCGAGGAGCGGGCCAAGTACATCCAGCGGCTCTCCGAAGGGCTGGCCGCCCGGTCGGAGGAGATCGCGGCGACCATCACCGGCGAGGTCGGGATGCCGATCATGTGGTCGCAGATGATCCAGGCCGGCCTGCCCACCGCGGTCATGGGCTCCTACGTGCAGATCGCCCAGGACTTCAAGTTCGAGGAGGAGCTGGGCAACTCGCTGATCGTCCGCGAGCCGGTCGGGGTCGTCGGCTGCATCACCCCGTGGAACTACCCGCTCCACCAGATCATCGCCAAGGTGGCACCTGCGCTCGCGGCGGGGTGCACGGTGGTGCTGAAGCCGAGCGAGGTGGCGCCGCTCAACGCGTTCATACTGGCTGAGATCATCGACGAGGTCGGGCTGCCTACGGGAGTGTTCAACCTCGTGTCGGGCACGGGTCCGGTCGTCGGCGAGGCGATCGCTGCCCACCCCGACGTCGACATGGTGTCGTTCACCGGCTCGACGCGCGCCGGCAAGCGCGTGGCTGAGCTCGCCGCGGCGACCGTCAAGCGCGTCGCGCTCGAGCTCGGCGGCAAGTCGCCGTTCATCATCCTCGAGGGCGCGCCGATCGACGAAGCCGTCACGGCCGGGATCGGCAGCTGTTACATGAACTCGGGCCAAACGTGCATCGCGTGGACCCGGATGCTCGTGCCGCGCTCGCAGCAGGACGCGATCGTGGCGAAGGCGAAGGAGGTCGCCGAGGGCTTCGCGGTCGGCGACCCGACCAACCCGGCCCACATGGGTATCGGCCCGTTGATCTCGGAGACTCAGCGGAAGCGGGTACGCGGCTACATCGAGAAGGGGATCGAGGAGGGCGCGACGCTCGTCACCGGTGGGCCCGACGCCCCCGAGGGCTTCGAGAAGGGCTACTTCGTGAGGCCGACGGTGTTCGCCGACGTGTCGAACGACATGACCATCGCGCAGGAGGAGATCTTCGGCCCGGTCCTGTCGATCATTCCCTACGACGACGAGGACGATGCCGTACGCATCGCCAACGACACGATCTACGGTCTGCACGCGGGAGTGTTCGGCCCCGATACCGAGAGCGCGACCCGCGTCGCCCGGCGGCTCCAGGTGGGCCAGGTCGACATCAACGGCCAGAAGTTCAACCCGCTGGCGCCCTTCGGCGGCTACAAGCAGTCGGGCACCGGCCGCGAGCTGGGGGCGTACGGTCTCGAGGAGTACCTGGAGGTCAAGTCGCTCCAGCTGTAGCGGTTCGACCCGGGGACGAGAGGCGCAGATGAACGAGGTCGACCACCTTCCCAGCGAGGTCGACTACGGGCTCGCGCAGCCCTACCCGGTGTGGGACCGAGCTCGCCGCGAGGCGCCCGTGCAGATGTTCGCAGGCGCCGACCGGCCCACCGTGCACGTGGCGCGCTTCGCCGACTGCGAACGCGTGCTGCGTGACGCCGACACGTTCTCGTCGTCGATCAACTTCGAGAGCATGGGCCCGGCCATGGGAGAGCTCATCCTGGCCATGGACGGCCAGGAGCACCGGAGCTACCGCGACCTGGTCGCGAAGGCCTTCCGCGCGTCGGCGCTCGAGCGCTGGGAGGGCGAGCTCGTGCGGCCGATCATCGACGCGCTGCTCGACGAGATCGCGCCGCGCGGCCGGGCCGACCTCGTGCGCGACGTCACCAGCCGCTACCCGGTGCAGGTCATCGCCGGCATCGTCGGCGTGCCCCTCGAGGACTCGCAGCAGTTCCACCACTGGGCGGAGGACATCAACAAGGGCCCGACGGACCCCGGCGCTAGCCTGCCTGCCTCGCGCGCGATGCGCGACTATCTAGCGCCGATCGTGGAGGACCGTCGGCGCAACCCAACCGACGATCTCATCAGCGACCTCGTCACCGCCGAGATCGACGGCGCGCGCCTCACCGACGAGAAGATCTACGGCTTCCTCCGGCTCCTGCTCCCCGCGGGCGCCGAGACCACGTTCCGGGTGATGGGCAGCGCGCTGGCCGCGCTCCTCACCCATCCCGACGTGATGACGCAGGTCGTTGCCGACCGCGAGCTGATCCCGGACGTGATCGAGGAGACGCTGCGCTGGGAGACGTCGGTCACGATGGTGAACAGGGTCAGCACCATCGACACCGAGCTCGCCGGCTGCCCGGTACCGGCGGGCGCGTCGATCATGGTGCTGACGGGCTCGTCCAACCACGACGAGTCCCGCTACGAGGAGCCGGGGGAGTGGCGCCTCGACCGGCCGGTCCGGCACCACCTGGCGTTCGGCACCGGTCGTCACCAGTGCCTCGGCATGCATCTGGCCCGGCTCGAGCTGCGGGTGGGCATCGACGCCATCCTCACGCGACTCCCGAACTTGCGCCTGGATCCCGACGAGCCGTCGCCCGTGATCGAGGGCTTCGCGTTCCGGGGGCCGGACCTGCTGCCCGCGCTGTTCGACGCGGCCTGACGGCAGGCGAGGAGACGCCCGATGGGCGACGACAAGGATGGCAAGGGCGGCAAGAAGAAGCCGAAGCCGCCCGAGCTGCCCAAGGACGCACCGGCCGACGTCAAGGACTTCATCGACTGCAAGGGCAACGCGATCGAGCTCAAGCCCGGGAAGGTCACCTGGCTCGGGCTTCCGGGTGGCGAGTTCCTCCCCGACCCCGAGGTGAGCTTCAAGGCCGGCGCGCAAGCGGGAACCGTCGACATCACCGTCACCATTGGCACGTCGATGACGATCCCGGCTTCGGTGAAGGACGGGAAGCTCGACCTCGACACGTCGAACGTGCCGGTCGGCGCCGATGGAGTGCAGAGCTGGGTGAAGAAGCTCAACGACTGGTTCGAGGCCAACGGCAAGAAGCTCGGGCCCGTCACGCTGAAGGACGGCAAGGTGAGCATCGCCAAGGAGGCGATCGCGGCGGGGCCCGCGAAGGGCGGCGTGAAGGGCGGGCTCTTTCCCCACGTGCCGATGCCGATCAAGGTGGGTGGCGCGCTCGTCTTCGTGGGGGCGACCATCTTCGGTGTCGCGGAAAGGCACGCCGGCGACACGACGGAGACCCGCATCGAGCACGTGGCGCCGGCGCCGGCGAAGACCGGCGGCGCGGTGACGCAACCGAACGCGGTGGCGCCGCTGGTGATCCACGAAGGCTGTATCTGGTTCACCGACTACGCCGGCTACGGCGTGGTCAGCGTCGGCTTCACGCTCCCTCCCGGTCACGACGGGCCGTGGACGGCGACCTTCGGGCAGGGTCCGACCGGGGCGGTGTCGGGCTCGGGAACGGTCACGAACCAACGGGGCCGGATCGACGTCCGCGTCTCGCAGCTGGGGAATTACGGCGACCTCTACATGGGCGATGTGCAGCGCCAGCCGCTCGGGCTGGGGCCCCTCGCGCAGAAGCTGCCGTTCCACGCGACGTCGGCGGGCAGCTCGTGCAACCTCTCCCTGCTCCAGCTCCCCACGAAGTCTGCGTCGAAGGTGCCGCCCACGGAGCAGCCGGTCGCGACCACCCGTACCGTGACCGTGAGGAAGAAGGCGCCGCCCTTCAGCCTCGTGGTGATTCCCGGTACCGCGGCTGCGCTCGCCGGCCTCGGGATGATCGAGGAGGACCGTCGCAGGCGGTGCTACGAGCGCCGCCTGCTCGACGACGCGGAGCCCGACTCGGACGCCGTCGACCGAACCAACCGCTGGACCGTCCCGCCGGAGGCGTAGCCGCCGCGCGACCTACTGGGGAGACGCGGGCTACCGAGGAGACGCGGGCGCCACGAGCGGCCACGGACGCTCGCGCTCGGCGATCAACGCGAGGTCGAGCAACAACGCCTCCTGGTGGTGCCTTCCCATCACCTGGAGGCCGACGGGCATCCCGCGGCTCGACCCCACCGGGATCGACGCCGCGGGGTTGCCGAAGATGTTGGCCGGGATGGTGAGCGCGCCGTTGTTGCCCGGGCCCACGGGCGCGCCGTTGACCTCGACCGGCAGCGGTCCCTCGGCCGCGAAGGCGATGTCGGGGTTGGTCGAGGCCATGACGAAGTCGACCTGGTCGAAGAGCTCCGCCATGCACTCGTTGGTGATGGTCCGCTGCTCCTCGATGCGGGCCCGGACGTCGAGGCTGTCGTAGTCGGTGGCGAGCTTCAGTCCGAACGCGATCTCGACGGTGAGATCGGCCTCACACGCGGGGTAGCGGTCGCCGAGGAGCATGCGCACCTCGGAGAGCCCGGACACCGCCCACTCGAGGCTGAGCTCGGGCAGCTTCACCGGCACGTCGACGACGGTCAACCCGGCACGTGTCGCGAGCTCCTCCGCGGCGCCGCACACGATCTCGGCCACCTCCGGGTGCACGACCGCGGTGCCGAGGTCGGCCGAGATCGCCACCTTCTTGCCGCGCAGGTCGTGTGTCCCGAGTCCGGCCTCCCAGCCTTCGACGCGCGGCAGGCTATAGGGGTCGCGGTGGTCGAACCCGTTGGTGGCGTCGAGGTAGCGCGCGGTGTCGCGTACCGAGCGCGTGAGCACGCCCAGCACCGCGGTGAGCGAGGCGACCACCATGCCCGGACCCTTGGGGATGCGGCCGTAGGTGTTCTTCAGGCCGAAGAGCCCGGTGAAGCCGGTCGGGATCCGGATCGAGCCGCCGCCGTCGCCGCCGGTGGCCAGCGTGACGAGCCCGCCGGCGACCGCGGCCGCCGCACCTCCCGACGAGCCGCCCGGCGTGCGCGAGAGATCCCACGGGTTGTGGGTCACTCCGTTGAGGTTCGTGCGGGTGAGGTTGATGCCGCCGAACTCGCTCGAGGTCGTGAGCCCGAACGCCACCGCGCCGGCGGCGCGCAGACGCGAGACGGCGGTGGAGTCGTGGTCGGACACCTCGTCGCGCAGCGGCACCGACGCGTCGGTTGCCGGCCAGCCCGCGACCCGGTCGAGCTCCTTGATCGCGGCGGGCACGCCGCCGAACGAGAGTGCCACGTCGGCGCCCGCGGCGGCGGCCCGCGAGGCCTCGGGGTCGAGGAACGAGAACGGGTTGAGCCCGGAGGCCTCGATTGCCGCGAGCGACGCGTCGAGCTCCTCGAGCGGCGAGCGCTCGCGGGCGCGGAACGCGTCGACGAGGGAGCAGGTGTCACCGAGCCAGGGCGTGTCGGTCATGGACCGACATCCTAGGGAACCGCGGCACTGGCCGTTCGCGACGGCGGCGAGCCGATATCGTGAGCCGGGATGCGCATCGGGGTCGTGGAGAGGACGATGCGGCCACACCGTGTCCTGACGGTCGCGTGGCTGCTCGTCGTGGCGTTCGTCCTCGGATCGAGCGCCGCGTTCGCGGGCGTTCCCCAGCCGGGGCTCGACGTGGCCGACGGCTGCATCGGGGTGGAGAGGCTCGCCGGCTCGACCACCATCCGGGTCGGCATCGCGGTCACACCCGGCCACGACGGGAAGTACCAAGCCGGCTTCGACACGCTCAACGGGAAGGTCACCGGTACCGGCACGGTCTCGGGTGGCCGCGGTGTGATCCCGGTGCCGATCCAGCAGCTCGGGCCGTACACGAACCTGGTCATCGTGTTCCTCGACGCGGGCCAGAACGTCGGGCTCGGTCCGCTCGCGAACCTGCTTCCCTTCGTGGTGGGCCCGGCTTCGATCACCTGTGACGCCTCGACGCTGCGCGTCCCACCGCCCGGGAGCGCGACCTCCTCGACCTCCTCGAGCGAGCCGTCGACGACGACGACGGTGCCCACCACGAGCAGCACGTCCGGGGCTCCCGCGGGCACCGTGACGAAGCGCGGTGGCACCCCGGTGATCTGGACCGTGCTCGTCGCGCTCGGCCTGATGACCGCGGCCGCCGGCCTGTACCTCCTGGTCACGCCCGACCCTTGCAGGGTGGCGCGCAAGCGGTGGGAGGGCGCGCGACGCGAGTGCGAGACCGCGCGCCGCGCGACTGCGGATGCGGGGCGAGCCGTCGAGCAGGCCCGCGGTGTCCGCGAAGCCGCGCAGCGGGCGCTCGACGTCCGCGCCGCGCCAGGGCTGCATGACGCGGTGGATCCGAGTGAGCGCAGCCGGCTCGAGGCCGAGCTGGTGAGGGCGCAGCGCGACGAGCAAGCGGCCGGGGCCGAGGTCGGGCAGCTCGAGACCGTCGCCGACGAGGTGTGCGCCGCGGTCGCCGAGCTCGAGGCTGCGTACCGGCGGTGTGTCGAGTCGGCCCCGCCGAGGAAGGCCGGTGCGGTGACGGGCGTCCCCGCACCTTCAGGCCCGCTCGGTGCGCAGGGCAAGCCGCCGGTGCGAGTGGGAGCGGCGGGCTCGGCTCCGGAGCCCATCTCGAGCGGGCCACCCGGTGTCGACGGCACGATCCGCGACGAGAAGACGGAGGTGTGCGACTTCTGGATCCCGGTGGGCGACGAACCGGTGACCATCGCGATCCCCGGCGCGATGAACGCGTGCGCGTCGAGCCTCTCCGGGTTCGAGGGCTTCGACCCCGGGCTCGAGCCCGGCTCGACGCTCGCGTGGAGCAGGCAGTACCGCCTCGTCGTGGCCGTGCAGGTCCGGAAGCACACGGTCACGTGTCACACCTACGACGCCCACGAGGGCGGGCAGTGGCATCGCGTCCACGAGCTGGCCGACGAGCCCGGAGAGGAGCGCACCAACCGCTACCGACCTGCCCCGTCGAGCGACAGTGGTGACCTCTTGAGCATGACCGAGCTCAGGACCGAGATCGTGAAGGCCAAGGCCTGGGTGCAGCGGCACCAGAGGCTGCTCGACGACTACCGCGGCTTCGTCCGGCGCTGCAACCGGCAGCGCGGGGACACCTAGCGCGCCGGGCGGCGCCCGCGGCTACGGGCCGATCGGGTTGCCGCAGTTGGTGAACCAGGTGTAGTGGTCGCCGACCTTCGTGACGTGGACGGTCGCCGCGGTGGTCCGGCCGCGCAACACGTCATCGACCGCGATGGTGAGTGTGTTGGGCACGATCGTCGACCGGGCCTTCGGCGTGTTGGCGTCGGTCGCCCAGTTGAACGGCGCCGGCGTGCCGACCTGCTTCACGGTGAACTGTGCGGTCACGTCGGTCAAGCTGGGGAGGAAGGCCCGGCACTGCGCCTCCCCGTAGCGGGTGACGACGGCCGGGTTGAGCCGACTCAGCATGAAGTTCACGTCGCCGCTGCGGATGGCGGCGGCGAGCGCGTCGAGGAACGCGGTCGGCGTCTCGCCCGTGGCGGATGTGGTCGTGGTCGTCGTTCCATTGCTCGGGGGTGACGTGGTCGTGGAAGGCGCGGTCGACGGCGACGCGGGCCCGGGCGGCGTCGCCAGCACCACGTGGTTGGTCGCGCCCCACGAGTTGACGTTGCCGAGGATGCCGACGCCGTCGGCCGCCAGACCCACTACGACCAGCGCCACGCCGAGCAGCCGCTTCGCCGTGCCGTCCACGGCGGTCATCATCGCACGCGGCGGACCTGCCTACCTCCCGAACATCGTGAGCCACTGGTCGAGCGAGCGGGGCCTGTAGACGTAGTTGTCCCGGCGGGTGTCGCCCATCGTGGCCGACGGCTCGGGCGAGTAGAGGTGGCCCGGGTAGAGCACGGCGTCGTCGGGCACCTGCGCCAGCCGCTGGGTGAGGCTCTCGTACATCGCCTCGGGGTCACCGCCGGGCAGGTCGGTGCGGCCGCAGCCCTCGAGGAACAGGGTGTCGCCGGCCACCAGCCGGTTGTCAACGAAAAAGCATTGGCTTCCCGGTGTGTGGCCCGGCGTGTGCATCAGCCGGACCGGGATGTCGCCGACCATCACGGTGTCGCCGCTGTCGTGGGGCACGAGATCCGAGTCGGCGACGCCGGTGGCCCGCTTCACCCACAATGCCTCGTCGCGCTGCACGTGCAGCGGGGTGTTCGATCCGGGGAGCGCGAGCAGCTCGCGCACGCCCTCGATCGCGTAGCCCATCAGGTTGCCACCGACGTGATCGGCGTGGGCGTGCGTGATGAGCGCACCCGTGATCGTGAGCCCGTCGGCCTCGGCCAGCTCGACCAGCTCGCCCACGCCGTAGGCCGGGTCGACGATCATTGCCTTGCCCGCCTCGCGGTCGCCCACCACGTACGCGAAGTTGGCCATCTGGCGCGCGATCAGGTCGTCGGTGGCGAAGTCGCGTCCGGCCAGCAGCTGGCGGAAGTAGAGGCGATCCGTCATCGAGCCGATGCTAAGCGCTCAGCGACCAGCACCCCCATCGCTTTGGCGTCACGAAGCCATCGTTTTCGAGGGCCAAGTGACGCCAAAGTGGGAGGGTGGCGGGGCTAGGGCTAGGCCTTCCCGGCCGCGGCCATGGTGGCCATCATCTCGATGAAGGCGTCGACGTCGTTGGTCTTGCCGACGACGATCTCCTTGAGGTCGGGCACGAAGTGCTCGAACCCGGGTGCCTCGAGGCACTCGACGATGCCCGCCGCGCAGTCCTCGGCCGAGGTCCACGGGCCGTCGAACAGTCCGGGCAGGTCGCCGGGCTGCGTCTCCCAGATCTCGGTCTTGATCGCGCCCGGGAGCACGAGCTTGATCTCGACACCGGTGCCCCACAGGTCCATGGCGGCCGCCTCGCTCCATCCGCTCATAGCGAACTTCGCCGCGCAGTACGCCGACTCGTGCACGATCCCGAACCGGCCCCCCGGGCTGCCGACGTTGACGATCAGCCCCGAGCCCCGCTCGATCATCATCGGCATGGCGATCATCGCCATGCGGATGGGGGAGAGGAAGTCGAGATTCATGACCTGATCGAGCTCGGCCGGCGTGACGCGCGTGATGTGCTTCCGCTTGCCCATGGCCGCGTTGTTGACGAGACAGTCGAGACGGTCGAACGTGGCCCACGCGTCGCGCACGACCTGCTCGGCGGCAGCGATGTCGGCGAGGTCGACCGCCCACATCTGGGAGCCGGGCGCGTGCTCGCGACACCGGGCCAGCACTTGCTCCAGCCGGTCGGCGCGTCGGGCCACGATCCCGACGGTGGCGCCCTTGGCCGCCAGCCGCGGCGCGAGCTCGGCGCCGATGCCCGACGACGCGCCGGTCACGAGGATGGTGGAGCCGTCGAGCTTCATGCCATGCCCTCCTTGCCCGCCTCACTATGTTCGGCTTCGTTGGCTGCCTTCTCCACGGCCGCGAGCAGGTCGTCGGTGGTGACGCCCATGGTGGAATCGGCCTGGTGTACGTCGGGGCCGTCGAACACCGAGGCGATGCGGGCGCGGAGATCATCCGGGTCGGCGACACGGACTCCGACGAGCGCGTCGGCCACGCGGTCGAGGGGGTCGGGTGGGGCGACGTGCATGTCGCCCGCCATCATCGCCGCGACCACCACGCCGTCGTCGTCGATCACGAGGCCGGCCCGGCACAGCTTGCGGCCCTTGAAGTTGCCGAAGCCGACCCGGCTGCCGGCCGGGGCCCGGGCCCGGAACCGGTCGGACGAGACGCGGCGCACGGAGTCGTCACCGGCGATCCGGTGGCCGATCTTCTTCAACGCGGCCTGCTCGACCTCGCTCAGCGGCTCACGCTCGACGCCGATGCCGGCGCCGCTCACCGCGGCGAGGAGCGCGTCGCGGAACTCCTCGTAGACAACGACGCGGCCCGCGACCTCCTCGGCGGTGCACACGTACTCGCGCAGGTCCTTGACGAGCTTGTCCTTGAACTTGTCGTCGGGGACGCGGACCACCCGGAGGTAGAGGTCGAGGTCGGGCGGACGGATGTTCAGGAAGCCTCCGACGCTGACCACCCGACCGAAGTCACCGGCCGACACGCCACCGAGCTTCCGCCCGTTGCTCCACCGGAGGTCGGCCGAGCCCTCGAAGCGGACCTCGCCCAGGCCGATGCGCTCGAGCGCGTCGAGGACGATGGGCTGCATGCGGGCGATCTGGGCGTCGAGGTCGGTGGGGAGCTCGGGCTCCTTCGGCAGCATGACGCCCCACATCACCGTGCAGCCGGCGTCGTAGAAGGCGGTACCGCCGCCGGCGAACGGCCGCCGGATGACCTGCACGCCGAGGCGCGCGCAGGCGGCGAGGTCGAGGGTGGAGTCGACGTCGTCGAACCAGCCGACATTGAGGTGCGTCGCGCCCCACACGCTGGTCTGGAGGATGGGCTCCCCACGCTCGGCCGTGGAACGCGCCAGCACGGCCATCTGCGCGTTGTTCTCGAACGCGTCGACCGCGCCACAGTCGACGTAGCGCCACATCTCGCCCACAATGGGCGAAGGTAGCATGACGCCTGCGTCAGTCGAGAGGGCGTCAGTCGAGAGGGCGCCAGTCGAGAGGGCGTCAGTCGGGAGGGCGCGTGCCGGACGTCGTCGTGATCGGGGCGGGTATGGCGGGCGTCACCGCGGCGCGCGAGGCGGCCCACGCTGGCTTCGAGGTGGTGGTGGTCGAGGCCCAGGACCGGATCGGCGGTCGCATGCTCACGGACCACGACTTCTGCGGCCTCCCGGTGGAGCAGGGCGCGGAGTTCATCCACACCGACGCGGCGGAGACGCTCCCCGAGGCGCGCGCCGCGGGCCTCGAGCTCATCCGGTGCAACCCGGCCGACGGCTACGTCATGTCGATCGACGGGCGCCGGAGCCCCGAGCTGTTCCGCGATCCGAGCCTGGCTCGGATGAGGGACATGCTCGGCGCCGTGGCCGAGTACGACGGCCCCGAGATCAGCGCGGCCGAGTTCATCGCCGCCCGGGGCGTCGAGGGCGTGGCCCGGGCCATGGCCGACCAGATGCTCACCATCCATCCGCTCGGCGACCTCGATCAGCTCGGCATGCACGGTCTGCGCGACGACCGCGTCGTCGACCTCGAGCGCGGCGTCGACTATCGGGTCGCCGCGGGCTACGACGCGTTGCCCAAGTGGATCGCCCAGGGGATCGACGTGCGATTCGACTGGCGGGTAGAGGCCGTCACCTGGTCCGCGAGCGGGGTGACCGTCCGATCGAGCGCCGGGGAGGAGCTGCGGGCGGCGGCCGCGGTGTGCACGTTGCCGGTCGGGGTGCTCAAGTCGAGCGTGGTGCGCTTCGAGCCCGATCTGCCGGCGGTCAAATGGCGTGCCCTGAACGGCCTCGAGATGGGCCCGGTCATGAAGATCCTCTACCGGTTCGACGAGCCGTTCTGGCCCGACGACCTCACCATGCTCGGGTGCGACGGCCCGGTGCGCCTCTACTGGACCCCGCTCTACGGGCGTGCCGACGCGCCGGCTGTGCTCACGGCGTATGTGAGCGGGCATCGGGCGCGCGCGCTCTCGGCCCTGTCGGAGGCCGACGCCACCGCGGTGGGCCTTGCCGACCTCGACCGGCTCTTCCCCCACGAGGTGCCGTCGAGGCGCGCGCTCGACTCGAAGCGCATCGACTGGTGCACCAACCCCAACACCCGAGGCGGCTACAGCTTCGTTCGCCTCGGCGGCGCGGGGTCACGGGCCCGGCTCGCGGCCGCCGACACCGGCGCGCTGTTCTGGGCCGGCGACGGGACGACGACCACGACCATCGCAGCGGTCGTGCACGCTGCGTACGCGACCGGCAGGCGTGCCGCCGACGAGGTGGCCGCGCACCTCCGGCGCTCTTGACCGACCGTGCTCAGCCAGTCTGTGCGACGCTCTTGAGGAAGCGTCTCACCAGCTCGTTGCGGTGGGTGGCCCGGACGCCGCTCGGGAGCTGCGGATCGAACGCCCTGAGGTTGCGCTCGAGCTTGTCCGCCGAGCTCTTGCTCGGCGCGTAGAACTGTAACGTCGGGCCGAACGCGCTCGTGAGCTTCTCCTTCAGGGTCCACTCGCCGACGAGCACCCAGTCCGCGGGCACGTGGAAGATGAACGTCTCGGTGTAGATGCCGATGACCGCGACGTGCCGGCGGCGGACCAGCTCGGCGAGATAACGCTTCGTGAGCGGGCCCTTGCGCCGCTCCACCAGCACCTCGTGAGTGCCCAGGCCGAGGAGGTCGACGACCGGCCCGTCATGGAAGTAGGTCACGTAGCCGAGCTCGCCCGTCCCGACCACCTTGCCCTTGTAGTACTTCTCGAAGAACCGGCCGAGCTGGTAGCGCTGCCGGTACGTGTTGCTCGTCGCGAGTGGCGTGTCGACGAGCAGGCCCTGCTTGACGCTCGTGAGGCCGACGACCGCGACGAGGAGGAAGACGAGCGCGGCGCGGTGCCAGCGGGGGATGACGACCTCCGACCCGATCCGGAGCGCCATGAAGGTTCCCGCGATCACCAAGTAGGCCTGGTAGCGCTCGTAGTAGCCGAACTCGGAGAAGCCGGCGTGCAACGCCGCGGCGACGACGAACGCCACCGCGAAGCTCACGTTTGCGCGCGGGCCACCGAACCAGGAGGTTACGAGATAGCCGGCGGCGACGAGCACGAGGAGGAGGATCACCGGATCGCGCTGCAGCCCGCCGAGGACCTGCGAGACGTTGGGCACGATGCTCAGGCCGCGGTTGCCGGCCAGCGCTGACTTCGCGGTGACGGAGTTAGGGAAGAATCCCTGTCCCGCGATCCGGTTGATCACGCCGTAGGTGACGATCGGCAGCGCGCAGGCGACCGCCGAGAGCGTGGCGAGGCCCACGGCTCCGCGGAGCCGGCGCGGCGGGGCGCCGACGGGCCCGAATCGCGGGTGCGCGGTCACGAGGAGAGCGAGCGCGGAACCGGCCGCGATCCACATCGTCTCGTAGCGAACCAGCGTGGCGAGGAAGAGGACGAGGAGATACCAACGCGCACGACGCACCTGGAGTGGGCCCTCCGCCAGGCGCTGGAGCAGGACGAGTGCCTGGAGCACGAGGGCGGCGTGCAGCGTGTGCTCCATGCCCACCATGGCCAAGGTCGGGAGGAACAGCACGACGGCCGGGATGAAGACGGCGAGCGCGATGCTCAGCCACTGCCGGGCGCGCGGCGTGACGAAGGTCTGGCCGCTCGCGAACAGCCAGACGATCCAGACCGCGGCGACGAGGTTGAGGAGCAGCGGCAGCACGTTGGCGGCGAAGGGCAGGACGGCGGTCGACCCGGCGAGGAGGAGCGTCCAGCCCGGTGATGACGATGCCGACTCGTACGTGCCGGAGCTCACGCCCCACGTGCCGTGGTGGACGAGTTGCCGGACCATGCTGAGGTGGATGCCGGCGTCGTCCATCGCGTAGACGAGGTGACCGTCGTTCCGAAGCATCGAGAGGACGACGACGAGCGCGACGGTGAGCAGCACCGCCGCGAGCGCGACGGCGAGGAACGCCCGACGCTGCTCCGCCGTGGGCGGCACGACGCCGGGCCGGGCGGAGCGTGCCTCGACATGATCATGTGTGGTGCCGGCCACCGCTCGCCGGCCCTCGACCTGCACGAGGCCACGCCCCCCGTTCGCTGACGCGCAGTCTGGGAAGGTTGTTGATAATACCGTCAGCGCGGGCCGAGGCGCCTCACCGAACGCGGCTGGTCGGCGATCGCGAGCAGCTCCTCGTCGCCCGCGCTGTCGCCGTACGCCCACAACGTCGGCCGGTCGCCGCCGAGCCAGGCCTCGAGCCGAGCCACCTTCTCGGGCCCGCGCACGTTGCGCCCGTCGTAGTGGCCTGTGAGTCGCCCCTCTTCGCCGACCGCGAGGCGCGTCGCGAGCACGGCGTCGAACCCGAGGCCGGTGGCGAGCGGCTCGAGGTAGAGGCTCAGCGAGGCCGACACCATCACGAGCTCGTGCCCGCGCTCGTGATGCCAGCGCACGCGCTCGAGCATCTCCGGATGGAGCCGAGTGCCGTGGCGGAGCGACGCCGCGTAACGCACGCCCTCGGCCGCCACCTCACTCGCGGGCCGGCCCGCGAGCAGACGCACGAAGATCGCTTCCTTGATCGCGTCGCGATTGCCACGCCCCGCGAGTGCGAACGCGATCCGGGGACCGAGCGCGGCGAGCGCGACGCTCACGCGTGGCCACCCACACACGCGCGCGAGGAAGGGGACGAGCGAGTCACCGCGTGCGAGGGTGCCGTCGAAGTCGAACACCACGACCGTGCGCGGGGAATCGGGCACGGGCCGGTCAGAGCGGGAGGCGGCGGAAGACGGGCCGGGGCAGGTGGCGCAGCGCGGACATGACCCATCGCAGCGTCGGTGGCACCCACACCGTGGTGGCCCCGGTGCCCAGGCCCCGTACGATCGCGTCGGCTACCGCGTCGGCCGTTGTCGCCAGCGGCACGGGCTTCATGCCCTCGGTCATCTTCGTGTGTACGAAGCCGGGTCGCACCACCATGACGCGCGCTCCCGAGCCGACCAGGCTGTCGGCCAGGCCCTGCGCGAACGTATCGAGTCCGGCCTTCGACGACCCGTACACGAAGTTGGACCGCCGGGCCCGCTCGCCCGCGACCGACGACAGCACGACGAGGGCGCCGTGGCCCTGGGCCCGGAGGTGCCGAGCCACCGGCACGGCCACCGACACCGCGCCGACATAGTTGACCGACGCGACCTGCACCGCCGCCCGCGCATCGGCCTCGGCCTCCTCCTGGTCGCCCAGCATGCCGAACGCGAGCAGCACGAGGTCGAGGTCGCCGTGCCGGGCGAACACGTCGTCGACCAACGCCTCGTGCCGATCGAGGTCGAGGGCGTCGAACGCCACGACGTCGACCGTGGCTCCGAGCGCGCGCAGCTCCTTTGCCGATGTCTCGAGCATCTCGGTGTCGCGTCCGGCCAGCACGACGGTCCGGCACCGCGCCGCGACCAGCTTGCGCACGGTCGCCAGCGCGATGTCGGAGCTCCCGCCGAGCACCAGCACCGATTGCACTCGCCCCAGGGCGTCGTTCACCGCGGTCTCCTACAAGCCGAGGCGTCGGGCGAGGTCGGACTGGAAGACCCGGTCGGGGTCGAGCGCCGCCCTGACCGCTCGCCACTCGTCGAGCCGAGGGTACATGGGGGCCACCATCTCGGGCCGGAGCCGTGAGTCCTTCGCGAGGTACACGCGCCCGCTCGCCTCGAGCACCACGTCGTCGAGCCCGTCGAGCAGCGCGGCGAGCCCCGGATCGCCCACCGGGATGTCGAGGGCGAGGGTCCATCCCTCGGACGGGAAGGAGAGCGGGCCCGGGTTGCTCACGCCGAAGCGCTTCAGCACCGCAAGGAACGACGCGACGCCGGCGCCGCTCAGGCGCTCGACGGCCGTTCGTACCGCGTCCTCGGCGCCGAACGGGACCACGAACTGGTACTGCACGAACCCGCGTGGGCCGTAGAGGCGGTTCCAGCCGGCGACGGCGTCGAGGGGGTGGAAGAAGGCGGCGATCGACTCGATGCCACCTCGATGCTCGCGTGGCGCCTTGCGGAACCACAGCTCGTTGAAGGCTCGGACCGTGAGGGGCCGCACGAGGCCACCCGGCACCCACGGCGGCGCGCTGAGCAGCGATCGGGGAGCGAACGCGCGCGGCGCGGCCCGCTGCCGGGGCGGCAGCTCGTCGAGCGCCGCGTGGTCGCCGCGGGTGAGCACGCCCCGGCCCATCGACCGCCCGGACGTGAGGCAGTCGATCCAGGCGACCGAGTAGCGGTAGCGGTCATCACCCTCGGCCATGCGGGCCATGAGATCGTCGAGATCGGTGGCCCGCTCGGTGTCGACGCGGATACGCGAGGTCTCGATCGGGATCAGGCCGAAGGTGGCCTCGAGAACGATGCCGGTGAGCCCGAGGCCGCCGGCGGTCGCCCAGAACTCGGCGGGCGTCTCGCGCGGTGTGAGCGTGCGCACCTCGCCACTCGCCAGCTGGAGCGTCATCGAGTGCACGTGACGGCAGAAGCTGCCCTCGACGTGGTGGTTCTTGCCGTGGATGTCGGCCGCGATCGCGCCCCCGACGGTGACGAAGCGCGTCCCCGGTGTCACGGGAACGAACCAGCCGAGCGGCACCAGCCACCGCATGAGGTCGTCGAGGCTGGTACCGGCGGCCGCGGTGACCACGCCCCGGTCGGCGTCGAGGTCGATCAGCCCGCTCATCGCGGTCAGCTCCACAACCATGCCGCCGGCGTTCTGCGCGGCATCTCCGTAGCTCCGACCGAGCCCGCGGGGGATCGCGCCCCGAGGCGGCGCGTTGCCCAGGAGCTTGCGCACCTCGGTCACGTCGGCGGGCAGGAAGCGCGTGGCACGCGACGGGGCGGTGCGGCCCCATCCGGTGAGCAGGGTCTCCTCGCCCTCCATGCCGTCGGGTCGGGAGCCAGTCGGTCGCGGGCCGGTCGCGCCGGTTCCGGTGTCAGCCAACGTAGATGGCGACGGCGACGACGATGACCCAGGCCACACCTATCACCTGGAGCGGACGGTCGCCGAGCACGATGTCTTCGGGCGCACCGCCCCGCCCCCACTCGACCACCAGCGCGTATCGGAGCACACCGAGCACGAACGGCACGATCGACAGCTCGAACCAGGGGACGCCGCCATGGTGCGCCGACTTGTCGAAGGCCCACAGGCAATAGGCGACCATCGCCACGCCCGACGCGACGGCGCGCACGTAGTTGAGGTACGCGACCGAGTACTCCTCGAGCGTGCTGCGGAAGCCGGCTCGGTCGCTGCCCATCTCGTGGTACTCGGCGTGCCGCTTGCCCGCGACCATGAACAGCGAGCCGAACGACGCCACGATGAAGAACCAGTTGGAGATGGGGACCCCGGTGGCCACCGCGCCGGCGATGGTGCGCAGGACGAAGCCCGACGCGACCACGCCGAGGTCGACGACGGCCACGTGCTTGAGCCATACCGTGTAGGTGGTGGTGAGGGCGATGTAGATCGCGACAACCAGCGGGAGCTCCCACGAGCCGGTGAGGAACCCGGCGCCGAGCGCCGCGCCGATCAGCGCGATCCCGACGGTGAAGGCGGTGTGCGGCGAGATGCGGCCGGACGCGACCGGCCGGCGTTGCTTGGTGGGGTGCAGCCGGTCAGCCTCCACGTCGAGCGCGTCGTTCACGAAGTAGGTACCGCTGGAGGCGAGGCAGAAGCTCACGAACGCGACCGCGGTGTCGAACGCCGCGCCGCGGTGCGAGAGCACGCCGGCCGCGCCGGGTGCCGCGGCCACGAGCACGTTCTTCACCCATTGGCGGGGCCGGGCTGTACGGACCAGGGCGACGAGGAGGGACGCCCGCTGCGAGGAATCGTCCCGGGCGTCCCCACCGTTGCTCTGTGGCATCGCGAGGTCGGGCCCCCCGCCGGGGCGGCCGACGTCGGTGCCGACGTCGGTGCCGACGTCCTCAGCCATGTTCGGCCGCCTCGGTCGCCGTCGCGGACCCGTGCATGGTACCGCCGCGCAAGGCAGGCCCCGGACGACGCGGGCTCAGGTCCCCGCTCGGTCCCGGAATTCGGCTGCGGCCCACGAGAAGATGCCCTTCGACATCGTCGATGCCTCGGCCGTCGCGCGCTGCTCGTTCACGTCGGCCCGGGCCCGCCGGGTGTCGGGGTCGTCGGGCGCCGCCAGCGCGGCCCACTCGGCGAGGTGGCCGGCCAGCCTGAGCTCGCCCGCCGCGGCGAGCTCACGCGCGCGCGTCGCGAGACGACCGGCGCCTCCGGCGAGCGCGGCCAGCTCGGCCGCGACCGCGGAGTCGGGCGCGGGCTTGAGGTTGGCGGGGGTGCCGTCGTACCAGCCACCGTAGAGGCGCCAGATGTTGCGCACGACGAACTCGGGCTCGTCGTAGACGGGTCGGAGGTAGGGCTTCGCAATGAGCGCGGCGGGCGCCCGCACCGTGTGGACGATCTCGTCGAGACGGGCGCCGGCGTTCATCATCGCGAGGGTCTGGTCGTGCAGCGACTCGAGCAGCTCCGCAGCGTCGGTGAGCGACTCGCGCACCCGCGCCGCGCCGAGGATGGGGAGCCCGTGGCCCGGGAGGAGCGTCTCGGCTCCGAGCCGGGCCATGGTGCGCAGGGCACGCGCCCACTCGAGCGCGTAGCGCTGCACCTTCTGTGGATTGCCGCAGTTGGGGGAGGCCCAGATGAAGAGGTCGCCGGTGCAGAGCACCTTGCGGTCGGGGAGCCAGACCCATGTGTGGTCGTCGGTCTCGCCGCGCGCGTGCTGAAGCTCGATGCGCTCGTCGCCGATCTTGAGCACGAGCTCGCTGCGGTAGGTCTCGTCGGGGTAGCGGTACTTGGTCGGCCAGACGAGGCGGGCCATCTGGAACTGGCGCCGGTTGACGATCGCGTTGTAGCCGGCCGTCGCCTTGTAGCGGTCGAAGCGGGCGCCGATCGCCTCGTGCGCGACGACCCTGGGCCGCGGCGCGCCGGTGGCCTCGGCGTCGGCCTCGTAGAGGTCGACGCCGAAGACGTGGTCGATGTGGCCGTGCGTGAAGACGGCGGTGTGGAGCGGTCGGTCGGACCACGCCCGCAGCACGTCGTGGACCCGCGAGGCGAGGAACGGGCTGCTGGTGTCGACGAGGACGAGGCCTTCGGAGGTCGACAGCGCGCTCACGTTGGCGAAGGCGGCGACGAAGGCGAGGTCGGCGCCGAGCTCGACGAGGTCGCCCCAATGGTCGAACGGGTGGTGGTCGGCGATGTCGAGCTCGCCCCGCCAGAGCCGGTCGGCGACGTCGAGGAGGTCCGCTGCCACAGGTGGAGTCTCCCACCTCAACGAACGCTCGTCGCCCCCTCACGTTCTCATCACAGTGCGCGCCGAGCCTCCTGGTCGGCAGGCGGATCCCCCCGCCCGCCTCGGACCAAGGAGCAACCATGAACCTCAAGAAGTCACTGGCCGGCGCAGTCGCCGCCGGCCTCCTCCTCAGCGGTGTCGGCGCGAGCGCGGCCTTCGCCAACGACTCCACCCCGGGATCTGTCCCTCCGGGTGGCAGGCAGCCCGGGAAGGAGCAGCCCGTTCGTCGCCACCGGAAGCTCGACTGCTCGAAGAAGGACGAGGTGCTGAAGCGCCTCGCGGAGCACAAGGCCAAGCTCCAGGAGCGGGCCGCCAAGCTCGAGGAGTTGAAGGACAAGGCCCAGAAGGCCGGCCGCCAGGACCTGGTCGAGAAGATCAACAAGCGGCTCGAGAAGGTGCACGACCGCATCCAGCGGATCGATCGCATGGTCGCCAAGATCCAGCAGAAGTGCGCGTCGGCGACGCCGTCGAGCTGACGCCGTCCCCCTGCGAGCGGGCCCCGCGACCGCGGGGCCCGTTTCGCGCGCGTGGGGTACTCACTAGCCTGCGAGACATGGCCTTCCGGGGTTGGCCCGCCGAGGCGATCGAGTTCTACGAGGCGCTGGAGGCCGACAACTCCAGGACGTACTGGCACGACCACAAGGCCGAGTACGACAAGTTGGTACGGGGACCGATGGACGAGCTGCTCGCCGAGCTGGCGCCCGAGTTCGGGGAGGGCAAGATCTTCCGTCCGTATCGCGACGTCCGTTTCAGTGCCGACAAGTCGCCGTACAAGACCGCCATCGGCGCGACACTGGCTCACGGAGGCTACGTCCAGTTCTCGGCCGACGGACTCGCCGCCGGCTCCGGGCTGTACGTGATGGCCGCCGACCAGCTCGACCGCTACCGGCGGGCAGTCACCCATGCCCGCACTGGTGGCGAGCTCGTCGGGCTCGTCGCTGCGGCCCGCGATGACGGGCTCGAGGTCACCGCGCGCGAGCTGCTGAAGACGGCTCCGAAGGGCTACCCCAGGGACCACCCTCGGATCGACCTTCTACGCCTCAAGGGTCTCATCACCTGGAGGCAATGGCCGGTGGGCGCTTGGCTCGGCACGCGCAAGGCGAGAGACCGTGTGGTCGGGCTCCTGCGGGACTCCCGGCCGCTCAACGACTGGCTGCTCGCGCACGTCGGGCCTTCGACCCTCACCGAGGAAGCGCAACGCTGAGGATCGGTCGCGGCGAAGGCTGAGGGCCACGGCGAGGGTCGGAGCGCGCGGTTGACGGCCACATCCGTGAGGATGAGACTGCCGCGCGCTATCGACTGTCGGGGCTCGTGAAAGGACCGCGGCAGAGCTCGGTGCGACGAACCAGGTACGACGAACCAGATCGAGACGACGAGTGCGAGGGGGACCTGATGGCAGAAGCGCAGAGCGTGCAGAACCTGCGAAAGGGCTACAAGGCGTTCGCCGAGGGAGACATGGAGGCCCTGGCCGAGATCATCTCCGAAGCTGCCGTGTGGCACATCCCGGGCAAGAGCCCGCTCGCAGGCGACTACAAGGGCCGGGACGCGATCTTCGGCTACTTCGCCAAGCTGATGGAGGTCACGGGTGGAACCTTCAAGGCGGAGCTGGTCCACGCGCTGGGCGATGACAGTTTCGCCGTCGCGCTGCAGCGCAGCACGGCCACTGCCCAGGGCCGGGCCTACACCGGAACTGACGTGCTCGTCGACCGAATCGAGAACGGCTCAGCCGTAGAGACCTGGGTCTACTTGGAGAACCAGGATCTCTTCGACGAGTTGCTCTCATAGGAACCGCACTCTCTCATAGGAACCACACCGAGGCGGACGGCGAAGCACCACTGCGCCGGTACCTTCGCTCCGGGGGCTCCGACGCAACGTGACCGGTCGTCGGGGTTTCGCGACACGGTGGGCGGCGCACGTGGTGGAGGGTCACCCCGAGCGAAGCGCGCCGGGGGTCCACTTGTCCGCAGCCCTCGGTGCTTCGGCCCCTCGCCCCTCTCGTCCGTCCGAAGATTGCCGGGAGGAAGGGTAGAGGGGCTCTCCGCGGGCTGATTCAAGGCCGCAAGGTGCCACCCGCCCCCGCCCCGCCGCCCGACGCCGCCGCCGCCCCGACACCCACCACGGCCCCGCAACCCTTGGGCAAAGCCCCTACGGGGCA
>OBEQ011206783.1_pt1 | contig 53069 bp, 38 predicted proteins | sample 1670901 | NCBI WGS metagenome assembly OBEQ01 (sample SAMEA104232315, study PRJEB22302) | groundwater metagenome | biome: forest; feature: aquifer; material: groundwater | place: USA | collected 2011-08-07 | depth 5.4 m
ACTCAAAATGTTCCAAAAGCATAGATAGTCCATTCGGATCAATATCCATCCCTGAATCAATAAAGGCTATGATATCACCCTTGCTCTCAGCCATCCCAAAGCGCACTGCATATCCCTTGCCTTTATTAGTTTCATAACCAATTACTTTTAGATTGTGATATTTTTGGGAAAACTTTCTTGCATTATGAAAAGTAGCATCAACTTTTCCGTCCACAACGCAAATAAGTTCTGTTGGATATCTAAGTTTATCTAAAACATCTTTTATCCTAGTCAGATCATCGACAATGGTATTTTCTTGCTTAAAGGTTGGGACTATGACCGAAATTAGTTTGATCCCTCTTTTTTCTGCTTTTCCCATAGCTAGAGTATATAAAGAGACAGGATAGTAGTAAAGCAGTAACAAGTATAGAGATATTAATTACTTCCTGTAAGCTATTGTGGAAAAACCAAATTAAGTTAACTTGAGTTACTGCTGCTCCTAATGAGAAAAGCACAACCTTTGTTTTACCCAGGGAAAGACTATAGTTTATTAAAAGTACAGATAAAGTAAATAGTGTTATGAAAACTCCGTACCAAAACAATAGATTTACCCCTGCTATATATAGCTTTCCATATAATAGTTCCACTGCAAGTTGGGGTATAAACCAGTATAAAATTAAAATGACCAAAGCTAATGCACCTGTTGCTATAAAACTCAATTCAAAAATCTTCTTATAGTCTTCTCCTTTTGATTGTCTTTGAGAAACTAGAGGAAACATAACTGCACTTATTGGGCCTGCTCCAAAAAAAATTATTTTTCCCAGAGTAGAAATAGACGCATATATTCCCGCATCAAATGATGAAAAGAAGTGCTTTACTAAAATTACATCAGAAGAATAAAGAGCTGTCATGGAAATAGATTGAATAAGTACCGGAATAATAAATTGAATAATAGGTTTTATATTTTTGGGTGGAACAGGAATAGAAGTATTTTTGTATTTTAAGAAATAATTTGTCTGATACCAACCCACAATAGTCGCAACCAAAAATGCCATCATTGCTCCCCCAACACTTAACCCAATATATACCAGTAATATGCTTACAATTAATTTAGTTATATTCTCTGTCAAAAAGGATAAGATTAGCTCTTTAAACTTCAAAAGTCCCTGCAATACAGCCCTGTAAAACACGGCTTGTAAAGAAAACAAAAATGACAGTGAAATTAAGACTAGATAAATTATCCTATCTATATGTAAAAATGAGGAAATAGCAGGTGATGCTAAAAGCATAGCTAGAAAAAAAATAAAAGATAATTTAATAAGTTTTGATTTTACCCAACCAATTAAATTATTTATCTCTTTAGGATCTTTTGAAGAAGAGACATACTTAACAATAACTAGATTAATTGATCCTGGAACAATTCCCAAAAGTCCTATTAATGATATGAGTGAGACTAATTCTCCATAACCTATTGGTCCCAACAATCTCCCTAATATTAAATGGTATAAATAATTTAAAGCACTAATACTATTGGAACCGATTATCATGATTGCGCTTCCTGAAAATAGAGGATGAGTAATTAAACTCTTAAAATATTTTCTCATGCTACCCAATACCCCCTCAAAAATAGTGATGTTTCTATTACCAGTAAGAAAATGGAGGATAGAAAAAAAGTAATTTTTAATACTCTTGGCAATTGATTTAACCATAATGCAAGAGCAATAAAACTAGGAAAAAAAACTAACACATATCTAGGCACAGAGGAAAAACTTCCTTGAACAGTGGTAATTAAAAAACCAATCAAAGCGTAAAATAAATAAGACAATCTAATTTTCTTGAAGTAACCATAGATTGGTAAAAGGAAGAAGAATATTGCAATTACAAACTCCAATAAAATTGTTTGATAAATAGGTTGGTTTAAACTTACTGTACTAAGCATTTTTATGTACCTGTAGAAAACTTGGGGCAATACAACAAGCTGAGATTGACGTTGTTCTCCTACGTTCTCTTGCAAATGATAAAAGGCAACTGGATCTCCTACAGTTATATATTGATAATACATGTACATTGCCAACCCTACTGGAATTAATAGTATCCAAAATAATCTTTGGTATTTTTTTTGTAAGATAGCTTCTATAATAAACACCGGGAAAAGTAACACACCAAAGATTCTTGTTGCAGACGCTATCATTCCGAATAAAGACGCCCTAAACCAGTTACCTTTTCTTGCATTCAAAAATGCCAAGACCGTAAGTAATAAAAACAATGATTCATTATAAACAGCTCCAAAGTAAAAAGATGTTGGGAATATGATAAGCAAGGATATAACAAGCAAAGATATTTTGTTTGAGAAGTCTATCTTAATTAAATCGTAAAGATATAAAAGAGCAAGTAAAAAAGCTCCATTTGAGATTATCACACCAGCTATGGTGGAATTTATCAAAGATAGCAATAAACCCTGTGAAAATGGCTTGGCCAAAAAAGATATCAGCATAGGATAGATTGGAAAAAAGACTTGCTCTAGCCCTTTATATCCAAATATAGCAATTGATAAATAATGTTCCCCATCAAAATTAGCCCAGGAAAAAAGTTCAGGGGCAAGATGGTAATTAACCGGTCCTCCACCCAAGAAACGATCTGTATAACCCAAGGGGACAAACTTAATAGCTATCAATGCAACAAGTACCAAAAGCAACCTCCAGGCGATGAAGATTAGGCAAATAGTTACTACTGGAAAATGTGATTTTAAATATCTATGCATCTTTTAAGCTTTCCAGATAAACTTTTTTAGTTTCATCCACCACTTTATCCCAACTAAATCCTTTTGCTTGTTTTATACCTAAATCCGATAACTTAGCTTGTAATGATGTATTTTTTAAAACATCTTCAACAACTGATTTAAATTGTCTAAGATCAGTTGGGTCAAAATACACAGCTGCATTCCCTGATACTTCCGGCAAACTCCCCCCATTTGATGAAATTACAGGTGTCCCTGTTGCTAAAGCCTGCAATACAGATAAACCAAAACCTTCATAAATGGAAGTCTGTACATATGCTGTAGCTAAATTATAGAAAGCTACCAAATCATCTTCATTCAATTTTCCTGGTCTAATAATTTGATCTTGTATGCCATATTCCTCTATCAGTTTGTTGGTTTCTTTAAGACTTTCTAACTCTGGATGATTTATATTCTCCACTTTCTTTAAAAATATTGATCCTACTAAAACAAGTTTTACTTTATTAAATACCGGTAGTTTAATTATCTCTTTAAATCCCTTTATAAGAAAAGGTAGGTTTTTAACCCAATTAGCATCTCCAACATATAAAATAAACTGATCAGGCAAATTATATTTTCTCCTTATTAAAATCAGAATGTTATCATTTAATTGTTTAAATTTTTTGCTTACTGCTAAAGGGATAGCTGATATTTTCTCATCTTTAATTTTTAAGTAATTCATTATGTCTTCTTGAGAGCTTTTGGAATCAGTAATTATGGCTTTACAATTTTTTAAAGCCAGTTTTTGCAGGTAAAAATTAACCCTGCCTCCAATACCCATGGGATACTGATGCCGGAATTTCAGCGGTATTACATCATGAATAGTAACAACAGTTGGATAAGTCTTTTTTATTGGTAATGTGTGAAAGAAAAAATCAAACCAGGGATAATGAACTATATCTACATTTTTTACCTCAGAAATATGAGTAAACTCCTGAATATTAAGACTGGGGTCTTTTTTTAAGTTTTCAATTAGATTATTAGTATAGTAACCAATGCCTCTATTCTTATGACCGCTCTTAAGTGGATATACATTAATACCTACCTTCATTTTTTCTCCCACAATTTAAAATATGTAACTGGAAACCTAAATGAGGAAAAAAGAGCAAAAACAAACCCAGGGAATCCGTCAACATAACCCCGGTGTCTTATATATGACTTGATAAACCAAAACAATGGTTTAATCAAGATGTAATTAATGAAAGTCAGAGGATTGACTGGAAATTTTACCTCATAGAGTTGTGTTGATAAAAGATCCGTATACCTATTAAATCTTTCAAGATAGATTGAGAAATTTTTATCTCTTGAGTGTAATAGACTATTTTTTAGATATCCTATTTTCCCCTTTACAACAGCTTGTTCATGAACATCTTTTCCAGGCAAGCGACCCATTCCCCGGCGATAAAGTCTTAAAGTATAATCCGGATATTGCCCGCCTTTAGTTAAATACCTACCTAAGAATAGGTTTTTTCGTGGAATCCAGTAACCATTTTTTTCAGTTTCTCTGCTAACTTCTTTTATCTCTTCAGCCAAAGCCTGTGGCACCACCTCATCTGCATCAAGTTGTAAAATCCAATCTTTGGAGGCTAAATCAATAGCAATGTTTTTATTTATATGAAAGTTTTGAGGATTATCTTTGGCATAAATAATGTTGGCATTAAATTTTTTAGCAATTTCTATTGTCTTATCTGTAGATCCTCCATCAACTAATATAATTTCATTGGCAAAATCCCTAACAGAACTTAAACATTTTGATAAATTTTCCTCCTCATTATATACAGCCAGAACTACAGAAATTGTATCCATTATTTTGTACTAATTACGAAAAAAGCATTCGTACCATCTGGGAAACGGATTATTTTTTTAACATCAAATTCCACTTTGTGTTTTAATCCATCATATTCAGTGGTAGTAAGAATGTATAGTACCCTAGATAGCGGCATACTTTCCACCGTATCCCAACCGCCAAAGTAATACTTTCCAAAGGCAGAAACTGTACTGAAACTTTTACTGTCTGAATGATTGTAAAAAGCCCGCCGCAGAAATTCAGGTAATGGAGTTTTTAGGTAGTATAGAAAAAAAATATAAGGTTGGGAGCGTGCTTCAGTCATAAATACCTGGTCATACTCTTCATCATGATCCTTAACAAATTCTACCGCTTGTTTCATTCCATATTGCCAATCATGTGGATCTTTTTTTGGATATACATTGAAATAATAATTGAGAAATGAGAATACTTGAATGGAAAGTGCAATTAAAATTGCTACTATGATTACTGCTCTACTTCTTCCCTTAAACCATCCAATCAGACTACTTGCCCCTAAAGCTGTAATAAGATTTAAGCTTCCTAACATAAAGATTGCTCTGTTAGCATTTGGGGCACCTTGTACTACACTTGCCGGGAGAGGAGAAATTAACAACCATAGAAACATAACTAAGGTTACTCTTGAACGTAGGTTAAGCAAAATTATAAGCCCAATAATTAGAAATAGTGCATCAATTTTATAAAATTCCCCAAAAACTTTGACTGAGTTTCTAGAACTTTGATCACCTTTTAAGAATAAATATTCAGGTGTAAAGTGAGCTAATAAACCGTTTAGTGTGGCTTCGCCGAGCCCAAGAAAAGAGCTTCCTGTTTTTTTAAAGATTTGAGTTTTCTCTATCTCAGATTGATTAAATTGGGTTTGCTTTACCCTTGCAAGTCCGGTTAATCTGGGACTAATAATTAATATTGTAATGAATGTCAAAATTACTACTATTGCTGAATAAAAATTAAATGACCTTCTCTTTAATTCTTTAAAATAAAGTACAGTAAGTAAAACAACTATGGGTATAACTACTATCTTTGATGAATGGTAGGAAAAAAGACTGATACCAAATGACAGATAGGAAAGACTCAGCAACTTCCCGTTATATTTTAAAGCTCGATAAAAAAGCATAAGTCCCAGTAGAAAAAAGGAGAGCGCAAAATTAGACTCCCATAACCCTCGAGAAAATTGTAGATGGTAAGGAGAAACAGCTAAAAAAAGTGCAGATAAGGTGGCAGTTAATTGATTTCTAAATAAGTAGAGTGACAAAAAATATATAATAAGTATACTTACTGTTCCCATAAGTGCAGAAGGAAACCTGGTTATAAAATCTGATAGTCCAAATACTTTTATAAAAGGGGTGGTCAGATAAATATGCACCGGATGTTTGTCATCTTTGAATGAAGTAAAAACTAAAGGAAAAGAATCACCCCACTCATCTCTACCCCAATTCGCAATGGTATAAGCATTATATCCAGCATCAATTTCATCCCAATTTAAAGCAGGAGGTACTACATCTAATTTATAGAGACGAAGAAAAACCGCCAAAACAAGTATTAATAATAAAGATAAGCTAATATTACTTTTCATATTCATAAATGTAAAAAGCTACACTGTTATCCAAATTTAGTATTACCCCTTTATTGGGAAGGGTAACTAGTCTATCAATAGGCGTGGCAAATACTAAATTCTTACCTTTTGGAATTTTATCTAATGTCAGTTTGTCAAATATAAACTTATTAAAACTTTTAACCGTAGAAAAACCCCATTTATCAACCTCACTTCTTATAGCTTCAGTTCTGAACTTGAGAGGACTATATTTTTGGTAAAAAAGAGCAAATATATACGGCTGTGCATATTGGTCGGAAATAACTATATGATCATAATTTGAAAAAGTCGAACCAAAATCTTGATATATTTTTTTATATCCATAGTGCCAATCTTGTGAAGTTTTAGTGGAATAAGTTCTCAAAAATGAAATATAATAATTCCCAAACAAAATTACATAGATACTAATTAAAATTACTGAAATCATTTTTCTTTTTCCTGAAAGGAAAAAACTAATCCCTACCCCGCTCAATATCGCTATAAAAGGAGCAACAGGCAAAGCTCTTAGTGCATGAGGTGATTCTTTAAATAAAACAGCAGCACTAAGAGACAAGAATAAACTAACTATTATTAGATAAGACCATTTTTTTTTGGATAAAACAGTATAAATAATTCCTAGGATAATAAATATTAAATCCAAGATATATATTTGCCCAAAGTCCGGTTGCTGATGTCTTGGGTTAGGATCTCCTTTAAATAACAAAAAATTAGGGCTTAAATGCGTTGAATAATTGTTTGCAATAAAGAATAAATTCTGCCACCAACTTACCCCTCCAGATCTATCATAGATTAATTGATAGTGGGGTTTGCCTTGCAAATCATACACCTGCTGTATCGTGGGAAATAATCTAAAGGCTTGAGTTCTGACAAAACCAGCATCATATAGTGATACTCTAATAATAGGAATTAGGCTAATACTAAGAATTAACATTGAACCAACTACCCAACCTATATTTTTAAAGCTGAGATTCGAACGTAAGTATAGTAAAAGCAACAAAACAAATAGTATTGGAGTAATCATTCGAAAACTGTTGTAACTATAAATTGTTAAGATGAAACAGAAGGTTGAGGTGATTAAATATATTTTGCTTTTTTCAATTGAAATAAAAGAATAAATTGCTGCTAAAAAAAATGTAATACCTGCTGTTGCCTCATATCCTGTTCTGGAAAAGATAAAAAACCAAGGAGAAATTGATAGGAAAAAACTACTAAACAAGGCTACCTTATCATCTCTGAAGATCTTTTTAACAATTAGAAAAACCAAGATTAAACTTAACAAAGAGTATAAGATTGCAGGTGCCCTTATTGACAAACTATTTAAACCAAATAGCTTTACAAAAGGAACAGTTGAATAAATATATACAGGTAACTTAAATTCACCAAATGCTCTAAAGTGTACTGGTAAAAATTTCCCCCACTCATCTTTTGCATCATAAGAAATAGAATAGGCATTATAGCCAATAGATGCTTCATCCCAATATACTGAAGGCGGTATCTCAGAACTCTTATAAAACCTGGTAAAAAGGAAGAGTAAGCATATTAAAATCAACAAAATCTTTGTAGTTTTATTCATTTATTGTTTATGGCAACCATATCAAAGACATTTTCTCCATTTAAGAAATCAACGGAATATAATCTAGGAATATTTACTGGAAAATCTATTTTTCTACCAATAAATAACAGCTTCTTTTCTGGATTCTCTTTAACTAAATCTTCAAATTGTGTTCCCTTATCACCTAAATCAGGAAAGTAGAATTTATCAAACTTTAATACCCTTACCCAGTCAAAAGTCTCAAATCTAACTAAGTTGGAGTTATTTTGATACTTTGCAGGATCATATTTTAAATAAAATAAGGTAAACATATGTGGCTCTCCATAATGTCTTGTAAAGACTACCATGTCATACTCACTTTCGTGATTTTTAATATAGTTTACGGCTTGTTTATACCCATATTGCCAATCCCGTGAATAAGCTACGGGATATATTGCATAATAATTGTACAAATACCAAGCAATGCTTACAGCGATCGATGAAATAAAAATCAAGACAAAGAATGATTTAGATAGTATTGAAAATCTTTTAAACCACTTTAAACTTACAACAAAACCATACCCACTCACCAATTGATAGAAAGGCGCTACAAGTAGAGTTCTCAAAGCATGGGGAATACTGTCCTGTGTTACTGAAACGGGCATAAATGCCAGTAATAACCAGGATATTAACAACTTAGTATACATGTTATTTGATTTAAATAGGTATATTAACCCCAATATTAAAAAGGGTGCTTGAAAGTAATACAATTCCCCCATATTTTGAACATGATGCTGCTTGTGAGGAGCTCCTGATATAAACAAAAAACTTGGAGTAAAATGAGAAATATAATTGGTAATAAAAGCGAAAGAAGTATAAGTAATTTTATTATGAATTATTCTGGGTAATGGTTGAGGAAATTTAGAATGTCCTCTACCTTGATTTATCCTTTGCACTAATCCTGGATCATCAGTAATACTGACTAATTTGTATCTGGCACTTCTTTCTCCGCTTAAAAAGTAAGGGGCAAGTGGTATAAGCAAGATAATAAAAAGTACTACAGATATTATCACTGATCTCTTGAATCTGGCTAATTGTTTTCTATATATAAAGACTATGGAAAGCAAAAATAATGGGGTAAAGATTCGAGCGGAATTATAAGTAAAAACTGACAAGGCAAAAATAACCATTGAATAAATGAACCATTTTTGTTTTTTAAAGCCTTTGACTAAAAACCAAATACCAATAGTAATAAAAAAAGTAGCCAGTGATGATTCAAATGATGCTCTGGTTAATTGAATATGCCAGGGAGAAATTCCAAGCAGGAAAGCAGATACAAGCCCAGCGAGTTCACTTTTAAACAACTCCTTTCCTAAAAAGAAAATTATAAGAACAGTGAGCACTCCGTAAATCACAGGTGTAATTCTCACGCCTAACTCATTAAGTCCAAATATGTATATACCTGGAATACTTAAATATACTTGCATAGGCAGTTTATACTCTCCATAGGCTTTGAAATGTACTGGAAAAGGTTGGTTCCATTCATCCTTACCAGTCTTTAAAATTGAATAGGCATTATAGGCAATGGATATCTCATCCCAGTTTAAAGAAGGAGGATTTTCAGTCACTTTGTAAAATCTCAAAAGAAATGAAACCAAGACAATAACAAAAAGAGCAGAGTAGACAATTTTTTTCATAGGACTTAGATTAATGTTAACAATTTATCCCTATAAATGCTATTCACTGCCATGAATGATGATAAAATGAAAATATGACCAAGTGGATCTATCTTTTGATTATTTTGTTGTTTTCACTTATTGGAATAAAAGCTCTTTTCCATCCTGGACTTTTTACCGCTCACGACATTTGGCATCAAGTGGTTAGACTATACTACTACTCTCAGTCAGTAAACGATGGTCAATTTCCACCCTATTGGATAGGTAATCTCGCAAATGGTTTTGGATATCCACTTTTTCTCTTTTCTTACAATCTACCATGGATAATTGGTCTTCCTTTCTTAAAATTAGGTTTTGATATAACAAATACTATAAAGATTTTATTTATTCTGTCCTATATATTATCCGGCTTTACTATGTATTTTTTTGTTCTTAGCCTATTTAAAGATAAATTATCCGCCCTATTATCTTCTATATTATATTTATGGCTCCCTTATCATTTCCTTATTATATTTGTTAGTGCCTCAATGGGTATTGCCTTCATATTTGCTTTTTTGCCTTTAATATTTTGGGGTATCCACCTTATAAAAGAAAATTCTAGATGGGGTATACCTGTACTAGGAATAGGCATTTCAGGAGTAATCCTTTCACATATAATGCATCTAGTTTTTCTATCTCCAATAATTTTACTTTTTACCATTTGGGAGTTTTTGGATACTAATAAAAAGCTCGTATTTACTAAAAATGTAGTCCTTGGAGTGCTACTTGGAGTTTTGTTATCTTCATTTTATTTAATACCTGCTACTTATTACAATCAATTTACCAGAGTCCATCAGGAAGAAGGAATCACAAAACTTTATGAGAGAAACTTTATCAACTTCAACCAACTTTTGTATTCAAAGTGGGGCTACAGTCCTATCATTAATAATGCAAAAAATGGTGAAATTTCATTCCAATTAGGTATTGTTCAATGGATATCTATTATTATTCTTTTCTTTTTAATTATCTTCAAAAGATTGTCACCTAAATACCGACACTTGGGAATTTTTCTTTTATCTAGTTTTGCATTGAGCATACTTCTTACACAAGATTCTTCTGCTTTAATTTGGAAAACTGTAGTAAAATTTATTTCTATTGATTTTCCATTTAGACTTATTTTACCCGCATCATTCATAGCTTCTGTTTGTGCCGGACTTATATTGTCTACTTTTCCGAAGGGAAAAATACTTGTCTTTGTTTTCTTAATACTTATTACTGTTTATACAAATAGAAATCATATAAATATTAATCAGTACACCAACTTTCCAATCGAGAGTTACTTAGATTTAGAAACAGAGGTAACAACTAATACTTTCAATGAATATCTACCGATTCAAGCAGATCCTCGACTATTAAACAAACCCTGGAATGAAGTTATTGGAAAAGAGGTAAAAGCATCTAATACAAAACATGATACTAACCAACTTACTTTCGATATCGAGGCTCAAAAGGAAGAAGTAAATTCTTTAGGACAATTTTACTTTCCCGGTCAAATTCTATACTTAGATAATAAAGTCGTTGACTTTGATATTGATAAACAAGGAAGGATGAGTTTTGATTTTCCTAAAGGAAAACATAAAGTGGAAATTAAATATCAAAACACACCTCTAATCAAAACTTCTCTAATCTTAACCATGGTTGGTCTCTTAGTACTAATCCTTTCACCCTTTAAACAAAATCTCTTAGAAAAAAAGCCTGTTCTTAGATAAACCTAATCTGTGTAGTTGATAGAGAAAAATTAGCCAAAAAATTTCTAGAATAAATTTTGTCCCTTTTATATATTGTATTGATGAAGCTCTCTGATGATATCTGGTTGGTATAGGAATCTCCCCTATTTTAAATTGATGGCTTAAAGCTGATATTGTCATTTGTTGGTCAAAAATAAAATCATCAGAAAAATGCTGGAAAGGAATAGTTTTAAGTAACTTAGTAGAGTATGCCCGAAATCCAGAGAAGTGTTCGGTAAAGTTAACCCCCAATAAGGTATTTTCCAGAAGACAAATTAATCTGTTGATATAATACTTAACAACCGGCATCCCTCCGGCCAAAGCTGAGAATCTATTTTGTATTCGGGAACCAAACATCAAATCAAATCTTCCCTGCTCGATAGGTCTTATCAGTTCGTCTATTAAAGTTGCATCATATTGATAATCGGGATGAAGCATTACTATGATATCGGGCTGGAGTTTTAGAGCTTCTGTGTAACAAGTTTTTTGATTTCCTCCGTAACCTAAATTCCTGGAATGGGTAAAAACTTGAATGCCTAAATTCTTTGCAACCTCAATTGTATTATCTTTACTATGATCATCAACCAGAATTATATTTTTTCTAAATCTTTCAGGAATCTCCTGGTATGTATCCTTAATAGTCCTGGCTGCATTATATGCCGGCATAACTATTACAACTTTGGAGCTCATGTTTTTTTATTTAAAAATGGAATTCTTTTGTACTGTACCAATCTCATTTGATTTAAACAAGCTAAGAACACCAGCACCTGGGCTAAACTAAAAATCCTGATTAAATTTAAATCTTGCCAATTCTTATTGTTTGATAAATAAGGAAAACCCCAAGAGTAAAAGAGATTTATCGAGTAAAGAATACAGGTAATAACCCATAATTTTAAAAGTTTAGGATAATAAAAATTAAGTAGTCCTAATATGAAAATTACTGGGAAAAAATAGCGGTCTAGCTGACCAATATAGAAAAGGTAGCTCCCCCCTCCAACCAAATAAAGAGCAACTAGTAAATGCTTTAAGTCATTTCTCTTGGCAACTAGTATGATTGACCAGGTATTAAAACCAATCAGAAATAGGGTTGCCCAGATAAATGCGGGCAAACCCAGAATAAGGATAGTTGATTTCTCCACCTGGGGAATTAAAAAAGCCCAGAAATTAAAAGCATGATTTGCTAGCAACCATCTATCACCTAAAACACTGCGTAGAATTACGTTGTAAGTATACTCAAATGGATTTCTTGTTGAAAAAGGCATTGTTGTGAACCAGAATATCGTTCCTATTCCCAAAAGAGAAGATATTATATTTCTTAAATTGGGTTTTTGTCGGAGAAAATAGAATACATAGAAGGGTAAAAAAAATCCGGTAGTGGGTTTTGTTTGTATAGCTAAGAAAGAAAGAATTGCTGAAAATAGAAAATAACGCTTCGATAAAATAAAAAAGGATCCTATCAGTAGCAAACTCGCAATCTGATCATATTGTCCCCACAGAGAACTTAGATACCAACTGGATGGGAGGAAAAGGAATAAAAATGATATTAGTAATGCCTTTGTTGCGTTTAAGTGCTTTTTGCCAAAATGATAAATTATCATTGCCAAAATTAAATCTGCAATAATTGGTAAAATTTTAATCCACATAATAAATCCATAGTGGAGATCAGTTAAAGGGAGAAAGGGACTCTGTGGAACAAATGCACTTTCCCACCATTTAACCCAGTCAAACCACCATAACATATGACCAGGTGCAAGATGAGGAACAATATTAAAAGTCAGCCAACGCATCAATTCCAATGTCTGATAATAACCTACATAAGCAAATACCATCAGAAAATTAAAAACAGGAAGTTGGGTTGGCCATGCATAAGTCCACACCTTATGTTCATAAAAACCTAGTGGACCATTAAGATAAATCCATTTCCCCCAATTGGCTAAACTTAATATATCCCCATGATTTCCAAAAGGAATAAGAATTAAACGAAGTAATAATCCGAACAAAAATACTGATAAAACGAGTTTATTAATTTTCATGATCTATGGCTTAATCAGTATAACTTATTATAAAATTGCTTACAGTGATAATCTAATTTATCAAGGTTTTTTAACTTATCCAGCAATAATTTACATTTTTTTATTGGGTTAGTTTTATAAATTGCTACCTGGTGAAGATCTAGGTTGGCTGTAAATTTTTGTACCAAAATTAATCCACTCTCTTCTGCTTTATAATCTGCTATGGTTCTTTCATCACCTGCTAAATATTGATCCAGATAAATGTCATTTTCCCAATCAATAGGTCTGATACTTAAGTTTTCTATGGAGAAAGTCTTTGGAACTGCTATATCACCATAATAATTGTTTAGATCTAAGTTAATGTCTTTCTGATATTTATCCAGGTTATACTGATAAGCAAATAATGCAATGCCATAAGCATTCGGTTCTGACAATTCCACAACCACATGAGAATCCACTTTTTCTCTGGTAAATTGAAATAACTCATTAAATAATCCACTGTAGTCTGCCTTCCTTTCATGTTTAGATATATGAAAATAGTTGATATACAGATTTCCTAAACTGATATATATCAGGATAGAAAGAAGAATAATCTTCAGAAAATTATTCTTAATTGCTCTAAATCCGATTGTTAATCCTATTGATATAATTATTGAAACAACCAATAAGTAGTTTAATACTCTTAAGAGATACAGATTATCTGTTGTAATAGCTCCGGGGATCAGACTTATTAATCCAACTGACAGCATAAAAATAATTGTTCTGTTGTAATATTTCCTAATTACCATTATTAATCCCAAGATAAAGAAAGGAAACATCCAGGTATAAAAAGAGCTAAGTTCTGGTATGCTTTTTGTAACAGCAGGATCTGAATCAAGAAAAATACTCCTGGGTGAGAGATAATCAAAATATTTACTCAAAAATAGTCTACCACTAAAAAATAATTTGCCTCCCGGTATTGAATTGAACAACCCGCCATTTTTTTTAAAATAACTGTCTGATGTATATTGAAGTAATTCATATCTTTTCAGACTTCCTGGTGTATTAAAAATAAGTATCTGAGGAATCAATATTAAAAAGAAAAATACTGCACCTATTAGATATATTTTTTTTAAGCCTGTTAGCTTATTCCAAAATAAAGTAGGAAAGAGCAACAACAAGGTAATAATTGAGGTAAAACGATACGAATGATATGCATAATTAGTAAGAGCTAAGGCAAATATACCTAAAAGTATAAAATATTTACTTCTCTTATATGTTCCTTGTAATAGAAGATATAAACTTAGTACAAAAATAAATAAACCCAAAGTTGCCTCTAATGCATTTCTACTAAAAAGAACGTGCCAAGGGCTAATTGATAAAACAAATGCACTAAATAACCCAGCTTCTTCACTATAAATAGGTAGAATTGCTTTTACTAGAAAATAAATTAATAGGATTGTCAGTATTCCCGAAATTATAGACACCAATCTTATGGCTACTGCATTCATGCCAAATAGCTTGATGGGTACTATAGATAAATAAGTGTATAAGGGTGCCTGATACATGGCAAAAGATCTTAGATAGACTGGAAAACTTTTTCCGTATTGATCTGTCCCTCTTGTACCTAAGGAGTAAGCATCATAAGCCATTGATGCTTCATCTAAATAAAGTCCGGGGGAAAAACCTTTTAAATCTACTATCCTTATTGCTAATGCCAGAATTAAAATGAGCAACAAAATAATTTTTTTGTTTATATTTTTCATTGATTTATTTTTTGATCCTACTAAGATTTATGATCAAATTGTAAATACCAAAAGATAATATAGCAGTGATAATCGGATAAAGAGGATAGAGTCCTAGATCAAAACCTGGATCTGCAAAAGCCAAGATCAAAAGAACAATAAAAAAGTAAACTAAAAAAAATCTGGCAAACTTTTTTTGTAGTCTGAATATACAGAATAGTCCATAGAGAAAGAATATTAAGTAAAATAGCGGATATTTTTCAAAGTCAAACGCATAAGGGCGGAACCGCGGCTCCCCACCAAAGAAGAATTGATTAAAGCTAAGGTTAGTAAAAAGATTTCTTTGGTATTTATAAAGTAATAATGTGTATTTGTTATGAATAAGTTTTCCAAGATGATAGGGATAATAAGATTGTCTTGTTTCTATGAAATTGAGATCTAAAACATTTGGTTTGAATATCTCTTTTGCCAAATGTGTATAAGTAAACAAAACTGAGAATAGTATTAATCCTACCAGACAAAACCCCCGCAGCCACCTGGTTCCCAATTTTGCTAACTCAAATGATAATCCTATTGATAAGACCAGTAGAACTATTGCCGAAACTAATTCTCTCTTTATGATTAAGTAGAACCATCCGGAGGTAAGGCTTATTAATAAAACTGTGCTGATTAGTAATATCAAAGACTTGTTTATATATCTCATATCAAACTAATTCCTTGATTTCATTTTCAAATCTATCTTTACTAAACCTCTTTGCTGAAACTAAAGCCTCCTTGGAAAGATTAGAAACAAGAGTTTCATCTCCTATCACCTGGATAGTAAACTTTTTTAACTCAGATAAATTATTCCACAAAAAACCCGATCGACCCTGTTCAACTATCTCAATCTGTCCACCTTTTGAAATTACAATAGGCACACATCCCCCAGCCATGGCTTCAACAGTTGATATCCCAAAGTGCTCCATTTTAGTAGGATCTTTTTCCCCATATCCTGAGGCATGCCAATAGATTGATGACTCACCATACAAAACAATCAAATCTTTGTATCCTAAATTAGGATAAAATTTCACTGGTAATCCTTGTGCCAAATCTTGAAGTTCTTCTAAATAATTCTTGTCCCCTTCTGAGGCTGATCCAACTAAATGTAAACTCCATTCAGGTAATTGCCTACTCTCGTAAAGCTCTCTAAACGCTTTAATTAAGAACCCATGTTTTTTATCTTTTAAGAATCCAAAAAATCTTCCTACCGAAAGAATGTATTTTTTCTTTTTAAGAGGTTTAATAATTTCAACATCAACCGGTGGATAGATAACTTTAGATTTAAGTGGCCAGTTTTTGGAAGAGTTTATCTTTGTAAATTCTGAATTATAGATGATTAAATTCCAACCCTTAAGCTTAATTCTGGCTAGGTTGCTTTTGGCTGCCTGACCAACTATCGGAGACTGGATATGAAGAATATTCTTTTTGGCACTTGGTATAAAAATACTTCCGTCTGTTAAATAAAAAAGCAAATCATATTTCTTTAGAAAAGCTAGTCTTTCTAAAAAATATGAACCTTTCCCTAATGGAGATTTCAGAAACTTAGTTCTTTCTAGATCCAGATTAAATCTACTGGATAACTCTTTTTTTAAATACTCCGGACCAAAGTTATATAAATGCTGGTCTAATAGAATATCTACCTCGTGATCTTGAGATAAAGTTTCAGCGATAGTCATCATGTATTTCTCACCCCCGCCTAATGTGTCAAGATAAGGAGAATACAATCCTACTCTCATGGATATTTGAAGTTACTTTCTTCTAATTTGGAATCAATTTCATCATATATTTTTTCAAGCGGTTTCTTCTGCTGAAGTTGCCAAAGCCTAATATAAGTCATGAGCATACTGAAAGTTTGCAAAATGGAATCAATTACTCCAACTGTACCGTTTAAAAATCCCTTTCTTAATATTCCTTGCTTTAATAATTCGGTTATCAAAATCCTTAAGAATCTCCATCCGCTCATTCTGGGGTGATTTCCATCCAATCTCAACTTTGCATCTATTTTTGACCACTCTAAGCTTTTTGAAACGACCTGATCTAGATCCCGGTGGGTAAGATGTATCAAATAGTTCTTGCTATATCCTAGATCTCCTTTAAATTTTGGGTATTCATGTACCTTTCCCACCCAAGTTTCAAAATTCTCTTTTTTCAAAAGCCTTATCATCCAGTCAGGCCAAAATGGACCATTCTTTACTTCTTTTCCGAAAATAATATTCCTTCTGCAGATAGCATAGGCTGATATATTAGGGGAGTTAACTAAAGTTTTTATTTCCTCCTTCAGAGGGTTAGTTACTCTTTCATCACTATCAACAAACAGTACCCATTCCTCTTTTGCTTTTTCCATACCCTTATTTCTCAAAGAGGAAAAATCTAAGTCCCCAAATGTGAACACCTGATTTGTAAATTGTTTCGCAATATGGGTGGTTTTATCAGTAGAACCATTATCTAAAACTATTAATTCATCAGCCCATTTAACTGATTCAAGGCAGGTTTTAATTCTCTTCTCTTCATTTTTAGTTATCACCACAATACTTAGCATAATTTAAATTCTATTTTGTACTTTTTGTATAAATCTTTTCACCGGGTTTTTAGATAAATTATTGTATTTAAACCAATAGTCTATCTCATTACCTGATAGCCGGGAAATTTGTCTTAACTCTTTAGTATTTATTACCTCGGGTTTGAATTTTTCCATCTCCCAAAGACGAAGGTATACTATCAAAAAAGAAAAGGATTGAAGCAAACTTAATGCTAAACCATGTAATCCATCTTCAAATCCTCTACTTACAAAGAATCTGGATAAAAATTCTCCTAAAGGTTTTTTAATTAAATCTTTCCAGTCAAACTTATAACCCTCCTCTTTTAGTTCCTTAGCCTGAATCTTAGTATATCTAATCATTCTTTCTAGAAACTGGGGGATTGTTTTGTAATGATGATGGATAAGTGCAAAATCTTCATTAGCTTCCAAATCAATCCCTTTTCCTTCTGTTTGCGGTGGTCGATGAATCTTGTTGTCCCAATGCACCATACCTTTCTTAAAAAATCTGATGTTATAGTCTGGCCACCACATAGCAGCTTTCATCCAATTATGAAAAATGATATTTTTCCTGGGTAATCTAACAAAGTCTATTTGACCGGAATCATTTGCAATTTCTCCTAACTTTTGGGCTAATCTTTGAGGCACCTCTTCATCTGGATCCAGAATCAACACCCAATGATTAGTCGCCTTAGAAATAATAAAATTCCGAACCAATTCAACATATTCTGATTTTTCATGAATAAAAATCTTTGCCCCTAATCTTTTTGCCACTTCTACTGTTTTATCTTCAGAGTTCATGTCACATACAATAACCTCATCAGCCCATTTAACAGATCTGATAGCTCGCTCTATAATATCTTCGTTATTTAGGGTATTTAAAACCACGGAGATTTTAGCTTGCATCTAATAAATCTTACCAACTAACACCTGATAAGTAAAATGGTCGAAATCAATCACTATCCTATGCTATTATCATTAAAGCCATGACTTTACCTTCAATAAGTATTTCAAACAAGCATAAATTACTTTTTGGATTATTTACTTTAATAGGCTGTTTTGAACTGCTACATACATATTTTAACTTAGGTTCACACACCCACTCAGTAAATCTATTTGCTTTAGATTTACTAAATATCAACTTTAAAATCCCCAGAGAGGTAATAATCATCCTGGGGGTGCTTAATGGACTTCTTCTTTATGAAATTGCCAGAAAAGTCTTTAATCAAGATATTGGGTTTATCCTTTCAGGATTGTATTTTATATCACCCTGGACTATTTATTTAGAACTTGCCTCATCCTCCTATCTGCTCTATTTATTTTTAGCACTGTCTTCTCTTATAAGTTTAATAAGATTCAACCAGTCAAAAAATAAGCTTTGGCTATATGGCTTTTTACTTTTGGAAACTATGCTTTTTTATACTAATTTCATCGTTGGATTTCTGGTGTTTATTTTAGTTATTTTCCATCTGTTTATTTCAAAACATACACAGTCCAAATTTATTTTTATTACTCAGGTAGTGTTACTTATTCCCCTTTTTTTCCTAATTATTCTTTATAAAGAGGGATCACTAAATATAATCACCACTAATTTAACTTTTTTTTCTGATATCCGTCTTGTAAACACTGCTAATACCTTTCAGGGGGAATTACAGGAAACAAATGTTTTTAGAATAGGGAGATATTTTGAAAATAAGTATACCTACATTTTTGAAAATATATTAAGAAATCAATTTACTCATTTGATTCCAGTGACATACTTTACAGGGCAATATAAATTAATGGGATTTTCTGCAAGTACGCCAATTTATACTGCTTTTCTAGTTCCTTTTTTATTTGGCCTGGTTAAAGTACTAAGAAATACTAGAAACATACAGTATCTAATATTTGCCTTTTTATGTTTAACTTTTGTATCTGCATTTAGTTACCCATCGCCAAACTTGGAAAAATCTTTTTTGGTTGCACCGGTAATATTTTTAATAACCAGCCTCGGATTTGAAAACTTTTATAATTATAAGGGAAGATTTATGAAAATATTACTTTTTTCTTTTCTGGTTTTGATAAGTCTACAAATTATTCTCACAATGATTGACATTTCCTTAAGAGATCCGATACGGTATCTAATTAAAACCTAACCTATGGAAATTTTATTTAGGAAAAATATTCAGATTGTTTTATTAATAGTAATAATCTGCGTCGTGACTATATTACTTAGGCTCCCTAACAATACAATAAATCCAAATGGGTTAAATGTTGATGAAGTAGCCTTTGGATATAATGCCTATTCCATATTAAAAACCGCTAAGGATGAGTATGGAAGATTTTTACCTTTAACATTTGAATCTTACGGTGATTATAAAAATCCAGTTCCGATATATGCGCTAGTTCCTCTTATCGCAATTTTTGGACTGAATGATTTTTCAGTCAGATTCCTAAATATAATCGTTGCGACCATTAGTATCCCAGTCTTTTATTTGTTTATCTATAAACTAACCAAAAATAAGATTACTTCCATAGTCGGAATTATTTTACTCTCCATATCGCCCTGGCACATCTATTTCTCCAGATTCATGCATGAAAATATTCTTGTTTATCTATTACTCTTGCTTGGTACACTATTTTTTTTACAGATGATGCATTCAAAGAGAATGGTTTGGCCAATTCTATCAGCAGTTTTTTTTAGTATTTCAGTTTATACATATTATTCCCCAAGACTTTTTGTACCACTTCTAATTCTTTTTTTAACAATCATTTATTGGAAAAACTTAAAAGCAAATAGAAACGTATTTATAGTTTGGATGCTTGCTAACTTAATTTTATGTGGGCCTATATTAGGCTCCATGATTTTAGGAAACGATAGTGCTAGGGCTAAAATGACTTATATAGGCAATGATATAGAACTAAAAAGGAATATTCTGCTTGAGGGAAAAACTAATCTGCTTAATCCTATCCTTGAACAAATTGTTTACTATATTTATTTGCTCTTTCACTGGGTTAGGAAGTATTTAAATTACTTACATCCGGACTTTTTATTCTTCCAGGGTTTGGATATGACAACAACAAGTACCATTGGGAGCGGTGTAATGTATCTATTTGAGGCACCATTCCTATTTACTGGTTTGATTAAGATTATTAAGAAATCTTCCTCCCTAAAACTTCTTGTTATTGGCTGGATTATACTGGGATTAGTGCCTGCATCTCTAACCTTAAGTGAACAAAATCACTCCAGAACTATGTTAATACTACCTATGACAATTTTATTGTCCTCTATAGGAATAGTTGAGATTTTCAGTATCTTAAAAAACAGATTATCAAAACTAGTATTTAAGATTTGCCTAATTAGTTATTCTATCTTTATTATATGGAATATAGTACATATTTATTTTGTATTCAGTATCCATTTTCCATTTCAAAGGGGGGAATATTTTATGGAGGGAAGCAGAGAAGCAATCCAAACTGTAATGCAGCTACAGAACCAGTATCAAGAGGTGGTATTTGATCCAAGGAGAGGCACAACAGGACCAAATGTTGTCAGTGTTCCTCATATGTATTACCTTTTCTATTCAAAATACAATCCTGCCTTATATCAGAGTATTTACAAAAACAGTGGTAATTATCATTTTGATAAAGTAACAGTCAGAAATATTGAGTGGGGACTTGATCGATCTAAAACTAATACTTTATTTGTAGCCAGCCCCTGGAATATTCCTGAGAAAGATATTTCTCCTGATCAAATTGTAAAAAAGATATATTTGAAAAATGGAGTTTTAGCTTTAATGGTAATTAAATCAAAACAATAAGATTACCTTGGAGAAACAATGAAATAAGCCGGATCCCCACTAGTCATATAAATCTTTTTGAGTAATTCTCCTTCTTTCAAACTGCTTTCGGGAAAACTCCAGGGGGCGCCAATAAACAATACTCCTTTTTGACTCCTGTCCTCTGTCCAATCAATATTCCTAATTGTGTATTTGTTAAAATTATAAAAGGGCTTGTCTGGTGTTCCAAAAATCCTTGGCTCTGTTTGATAAGTATGTGGATCATACTTTAAATAGAAAAGTAGACTCATATGAGGGTTTATAACAATAAATGGCCCATCAGTTCCCCGGCGGGCATCAATTACAATTTCTTTGTAATTTGTTTGGTTGTTACGAACATAGATAACTGCCTCTCTTATACCCTCATCAAAAAATTGCCCCCTGGCGATAGGAAAATGGACTGCGAAGGTTAAAATTGCATGGGTTGAAATCAAAAACGTAAAGATGATGAAAAAGGCGGATATAAATATTCTGGTATTTGTGTGGTGAAGTCTTTTAATCCATTTAAAAAATTCTACTGCCCCTAATGTAGTTATCAAAAGCACTACAGGAACCATATGAAGTAATCTACCTGTATGTTGCTGATTATTTGTTAAAGAATCCGGTAAAATCCCTGTTAACAGCCAGATTATAATGATCTGTTTGTTTTGAATTTTTAGTTTGATTAGCTGAGCAATTCCCAAGAGTAACCAGGGCAACTCAAAAAGATATAACATGCCCAAACCGATTGTTCCTGGATGGGTCATGTTCAAACCACTGAAAAAAATAAAATCCGGCTGTAAGTAGTTTAAATATCTTTTTAACCAAAAAAGTACCAGCAAAGGAATATCACCCAATGATTGAAAGTTTTTTAAAAGAATATATCTGCTAAATTCTATATCTCCTCCTAAAAAAACCATCGAAAATCTGGTGCCTGCTTCTCCAAATATAGATGAGTAAGCCAAAGGTAAAGATAAAATTACACAACTTAGTATAAAAACGAGAAATTTCCCTGGGTTTTTTTTAAAGTTGGAGAAATTAAATACCAGGGTAGAAAAAATAAAAACAGGTACAAATAATCTGGGGGCAAACGCAGTGTACATAGTCAATATCAAAAAAATTGCAGAAAAAATTCCCCAAAAATATCTGCCATTTAACATTTTTATAAAAAACCATATCCCTAACATTACAAAAGTACTTGCCATTAGTGGCTCATAAGCGAAACGTGAGTAGAAGATATGCCAGGCAGAGATAGATAAAAGAAAAGAGCCCAATAAAGCTATTTTTTTATCTTTTAGAATATCTTTCAGGAAGAGGAAAAAAATTGGGATAGCAAGAATTCCGATTAGGGCATTTGGTAATCTAACAGTCAAATCACTTAACCCAAGAAATTTTATGGGTAAAACCAGTAAGTATACAGGGAAAGGATTCTTGTAGTCTCCTACTGATTTAAATGCAAGTGGCATAAAATTACCATATTCATCTTTGCCGGTTTTCAATATGGAATAGGCAGAATAACCAAAAGATATTTCGTCACCAGTCAGACTGGGCGGATTTTCTACAATTTTATATAGCCTTAAAAATCCTCCCAGGAAAGTAACTATTGTTAGAGCAATTAAGATACCTGATATTTTCTTCATTGCTTACCTATTTCGTAATTTTCTCCATAGTATTTTACGAACCGGGGTTTTTCCCTAAAATTGATATCTGATACTGTAATTGTCAGTTGAAATAAGACCAGGATAATACTTAAAATTACAAACAAATATACCCTGTTTTTTCTCTTTTGCTTGAATATTTCGGATAGACCAAAAGAAATGATGAATATCAATACAGGAATAAATATTGCCAATCGATTCAAATCAACTATATATTTTGATAACACAGAGGGTATTACCAAAATACCGGATATAAATAAAACATTTCTTAAATAGGATGATTTAAAAACTTTATAAAATCCATAGAAAAAAGGCATCAAAAAACCAAAAAATATTGGAGCAGTAAAGGAAAATCTCAGTAATTTTTCTTGAGAAGTAAAAAATGTTGAAGGGGCAAATTGTTTGCTAATTTTTAGCAAGATAAATTCTAGATAAAATATGTATCTGTTTTCTGCTAATTTAGCATATCTGCCAAAACCTTCCTGTCTGGCATCTCCTTGGTATTTATTAACCATGTTTATAAGACCAGGGTCAGAGAATATTTGAATTTCATTGCTGATAATATTTTTAAAACCCATTTGATAAACAGCTATTAAAAGAAGTAAAGGTACCATAGAGATGACTAAGATCAAAATAGCATTTTTAAATATATTCAAAGCATAGATTTTAGAGATGATCAGCGATAAAAAAATAATAGGTATTATTACCATCATGAGAAAAGAACTATATAAAGCTACTACTGCCGTGCTTCCCAGTAAAATCAAACCTGTAGATCTTTTTTCGCCCTTTATCAGAAATAAACCATAAGACATCACTAACACTAAAAAAGATAAATAAACATAGAATGATCCGCCTGATACTAAGTAACTACTCCAAGGTGAAATTGCATATACCAGAGGGGGGATTAAAGAAAATTTACTATGAAAGACCTTTTTACCAATCAGCCATAAGATAACCATATTTCCCATATCTAAAAGAAATAAAATCTCAAAGGGAATAATCATTCTTTTTTCTATAAGTTCTAAAACAAAAAAGTTTTGTGGAATATAATGAACCGGATCTATGCTGTTATGCAAAAAGATTGTAAAAAGGGAGTGAGCAAGTAATATTACTATGAAAAGAAAATACTCCTTTTTAATGTTATTTGTAAAACTCATGAGATGGTTTAGAACTATTTATTTGTAACTTTTATAACCAAGGCATCTTGCTTATCTTTCCCTGGAATAATACTATATCCTCCTGATAAATATCGGGCATCATTTGCTGGGCCAATATACATTATTGATCCGCTTAAACCATCCAGAAACTTTTGGGCAGCGCTATCTGGTATAGGTCCCAGATAGACATTGTCATATTTTCTAAACTCATATTCTCCAATATAGACACTTGGGCTTTTTTTCCTTGACACCTTATCTAAATCTATACCAGCATACACAGTATATGCAAATTCAATATTATCTATTCGATCAGAAATAAAGATATATTTATACTCTTTTTGATTCACAAGCGCTATTTCTGTCGCAAGTTTTGCTGGATAAGACCAAAAACGTGAGTATTTATTGGGAGAGATAAAATATAGATTCTCCACAATAAAGATAAACTGTATTATCAATCCAAAAATTATTCCTAAAAATAATGCTTTAATTAAGACTATTTTCCTTAGGGTCCATAAATAATATAAACCTAAAGCGGATAGAATAATTAGCGGAGGCAACATGAAGGAACTCCTCAATGCATGAGGGTCTTTTATTAAAGAGGCTGGAATAGGAGCAATAAAGAGCCAAGTAATTAAAAATACCATCTCCTTTGAATATTTATTTTTGAATAGAGACCCTATACCAAAAAAGATTAAAATCAACTGCACAATATAAAGCTCTCCCATGCCTGTCATATTCTGCCTTGGATTCTTATCGCCCTCTAGAAATAGGAAGCTTGGAGAAAAGTTATTCAAATAGTTTTTACCAAATACTAATCCATATTCCCAGAGTCTATTATGTAGTAACTTGGTAAATTTATTATTTTGCAACACGAATTCATTCTGCTCTGTTAGTCTCTGATCAACTTGAGTTTTAATATCATTATCGGAAAAAATATTTATACTCAAAAATCTTGATTCACTGTTATTTGATACTGCTTGGAAGAAAAGTAATAACATGAATAGAAATAATATTAACCCTCCAAACAATAAATAGGCTCTTGTTTTTACATTCACTAAAGTCTGTTTAATACCACCAAACCAAACTAGTAGTGGAAGAAAAACTGGTAGAGTAAACTTATATGTGGAATAACTATTAATACTTAAACCAAAACCTAGTGCGGAGATAATATAAAACCAGGTTTTCTTATTTGCATATAGAAATGAAACAATCATAACTAACCCCAGGAATAAAGCGAAATGACTTTCAAAACCCCCTCTGCTCATAGATAGATCCCAAGGTGAAATAGCAAGGAAAAAAGCTGAGAGTAGACCAATCTGTTTTGAAAATAGTCTTTTACTCAAGAGGTAAACCAACCAGACAATTCCTACTCCAGATATGACTGAAAGCAACCGTATACCAAGAGCGCTTAAGCCAAATAGTGCCACGAAAGGGAGTGAAAAATAACCATACCCCACTGGTCTACCCCCGCCCATAGTAAAATTTAAGGGTAGAAATTTTCCGGTTGTATCATAGCCGGAATTAAGTATGGAATTTACATCTAGTAACATTGTTAATTCATCCCCATACATGGCAGAAGGGTTATCTGAAATATTGACAATCCTTAACACAAAAGAGATTAACAATATTAATAAAAGCATTGGTAATTTTTTTAAGAATCTTTTAATCATTTTAAGGTTTAGTAAAAAAGTAAAATGCCGGCTCTCCGGAAGGATAATTAATTGTTTTAACAAGACTGATATCTTTGGGTAGTCTCTCCGGTTCTTTGTTAAGATCAACCACAACTTCTTTTGCTGTCGCCATGTATAGGACTTTCTTTTGAAGTTTAGAACCCATCTCGTAAAGATTTAAGCCTTGCCCCACAGAAGGAAATTCAAATTTACCAAGATTTAGAGTTGACTTACTCTCCTTATATTCTTTCTGGAAAACTTCAGGCGGATACATAGACCAACCCAAGAAGAATATCAAAGCTGGTTCATTTGCAGAACTAAGTATAACTTTTTCATAGGTTGAGCTCTCCTTAACTGCAAACTTAATACTATCTTCAAAACCTGCATGCCACCATCTTTCTGACTCCCAAGGGTAATGAATCCAATAATTGTGTTGGTAATAAATAAAACTTAATAATAGACTAATTGAAACTAATATAATTGATGGCGTTTTATATTTCTTGCTTATCTTTATATAGCTGTAGTACATGCCAAGTGCTATCAAAATAATAAGAACAGGTAGCATCAGGATTAACCTGGTAGCATGATCTCCCCCTCCTTTTGTCAAACTTGAAGGAATTGGAGAAGCAATAAGCCAAAACATAAGAAACGCTTTAACTCTTTTATCAAGTTGTATAACTATGAGAAAAAATAATCCCAGCAACAAAAATATGCTATCAATTTTATAAAACTCGCTACCTGATGATTGTCTTAAATTAAGTACATCCCCGTTTATAAAAAGAAAACTAGTTGAAAAAGATTGGAGATAATTCTTGGAAAAGATCTCAATAAATGAAATTATTTGATTATGAAATAGTTTATCAACAATATTTACCGAGTAAAAATCATCGTGCCTCATTTTAGCATCATTCAGACGATCAAAACCCATCTGTGGGATAACAGTTGGGTCATTAAATATTGAAATACTCTGTATTCTTTGTGTCCCTCCGCCAAAAAGAGTATTAAGGGTGAAAGGAATAGTAAATACTGAAAAGATTATCAGTGCCAAAATCAATCTTTGTTTAGCAATTGCCTTAAATTTATTTCTCCAGATAATAAAAATTGCAAGAATAGTTAAAGGAAGAAATAGTTTGGCTGTATTATAAGCCCAAGGAGTTAAAGCCAGTAAAATAGCTGCTAACCATAAAGTATTTTTTCCTCTTAAACTAAGTAACAGAAAATATAATCCCAGAATATACAGAAACAGCATCTCAGTAACTTCAAATCCTGCCCTAGAATAATGCAGATGCCATGGAGATATTGTCAGTAACAATGCGGAAAGTAAACCTAAACTTTCATTCTTTGTTAGTTCTTTTACTAACAAGTAAAATGCCAAAACTCCTAATACCCCAAATATGGCTGCCGGCAGTCTGACCCCCCAAGCATTAATGCCAAATAATGCAACTGTGGGTATAGATGAATATATATAAAGAGGCGTTCTCCATTCGGCTAAAGACTTAAAATGAAGTGGTAAAAAATTACCAGAATAGTCTCGACCTGTTTTTAAGATAGAATAGGCATGATATCCAACATCCAATTCATCCCCAAAGAGTGATATGGGAACCAAATCTAGCCGCCAAACCCTGAGGATTAATGCAACAAGAATAATTAGAACCAGTAAAATTTGTTTCGGGCGGATTCTCATCTAATTTTAGTATATCACGCACATATCTTAAGGTGTTAAGATTAAAATATGGAAATTCTACTATCTTTTATGCTGTTTCTTATTGCCTGTATTACCTGCTTTACGCTACCCGGAATCTTTCTTCTAGATCTTAGTCAGACTTATTCAACTTTTATGGAAAAAGTTGTATTCGGAACAATCATTGGCTTTGTTGCATTTACTCTTCTTTCTTATATTTTGTTGATTCTCAAGGTTACCTTTTTAGTGTTACCAATAATTGGTTTGATTGATTTGATATATCTAAAGAACATTAAGTTTGTAAAAACCAAGATCCATCTACCCCCAAAGAAACATCTATTAATAATTCTGATGGTGTTTATCATTGGTATTCTTGGACAAATGGCAATCATGGCACCAAGTGGCTTAAAGATTGATAACGATTTAGTTTTTTATAGCTCTAATGGTCATGATGGACCATGGCATATAGCATTGATGGAAGAAATCAAAAAGGGATATCCTCTCCAAAACCCTATTTTTGCTGGCGAAAGATTAGTCAACTATCATTTTTTTTCTGATATAGCTCCATCACAATTTAGTAAATATTTTAGATTTTCTAATTTGGATTTGTATTTTAGGTTTTTTCCTTTTTTCAATTCCATTCTCTTAGGATCTGCAGCATTCCTCATAGGTAAAAACATAGGTAATTCCTTTAGTATGGGTATTTGGTCTACCTTTTTTGTATATTTTGCAGGAAGCTTCGGTTACTTTGTTACTTTCTTAAAAAGCCATACAATCGGTGGTGAAAGCATCTTCTGGGGTACGCAGATACAGAGTTCTATTGGTAATCCTCCTCAAATTGTTTCTGATATTTTGTTATTAACCATTATTTATTTTCTTTGCTTTTCTCCTAAAAAGAATTGGGGATTGCTTGGGATCTTGCTTGCTGTTACCGGATCTTTAGCAGTATTTAAAGTATATGCCTCCGTAGTTATCCTTTTGAGTTTACTAATAGTGGGGTTAATCGAACTGTTCCGGGAAAAAAAGATATATTTGCTATCTTTATTTGCACTAAGCGGATTACTTTCTGCTGTTTTGTATTTACCAAATGCTGCAAACTCATCATCCTTTTTGATTTTTGAGCCATGGTGGTTTATCAGAACTATGATTGTTGTAAATTCAAGACTGGACTGGATAGATCTGGAACTTAAGAGACAAACTTATGTTGCCGAAGGAAACTTAAAAAGGGTTTTCCAAATAGAATTAACTGGATTCTTAATCTTTTTCTTTGGCAACCTGGGAACTAAATTCCTAGGATTACTATTCGTCGTAAAATCTATCAGGAAGACACTCGGTAATCTATTCTTTCAGTTATCTTTTTTTATTGCTATAACTTCTCTGATTTTACCTTTATTATTCTTACAAAAAGGGGTTGCAAGTAATACTATCCAGTTTTTACAGTATTTTTTACTTGTTTTTGGTATTTATGCAGCTATAACAATAGCTAAACTACAAGGCAGAATAAAAAATAACTTTCTTAAGGTAAGCTTTATTATAGTAGTAATAATCTTTTCCATTCCCACTCAAATTGGTGTTCTGTATGACTTCTATCATAAACCACCTATTGCTAAAATTACTATGGAAGAAATTCAGGCTTTAAACTATTTAAAAGAAAAAACGGACAAAAATAGTGTTGTGCTTACTCCACCGTTTAATAAAAATTATAGTGCTCAAATGACTACTCCTTTTATTTGGGCTTGGTTTGATACATCTTACGTATCCTCTTTTTCTCAAAGAAGGACATTTATAGCAGATTTAGAACAAGTTGATATCATGGGATATGATTATAAAGAAAGACTAAATATCCAAAAGGTTATTTTTGAAAGCAACCAACAGAATAGAATTTCGGGTGAGCTAAAAAATAACAAAATATCTTATATCTATTTTCCAAAAAAACTAAAGCCAGCTAGTTATCCTTTAATAAACTCAACGCAGGTATTTAATAACAATCAGATAGAAATATGGAAGGTTAATTAGTATCTTTAAGCCGTATTAGGTAAAACGTTATTCCCCCGATAACAATTAGATAAAAAACCGCAAATGGTAAGTCTGTAAATAACCTTTTTAGAAGTTGAGTAAAAATCTCAAATGATACCGCAAAGATATTTGAACTTTTATGATAAGTTATAAACGAGAGGGCTGAGTCTTGTTTTTCTGAATTTATATTAAGATCCCCTATCCAAGCGGTTTTTTTGGAAGTTAAAAATACTTCAATGGCTTCATTATCCGTTGTTTCTTTGGATAAGATAGACAGAAAGTATTGTTTATTTTTTGAATTAGGTACTGGATCAAATGAAATTTTTATCAAATCCCCATCAGGAATATTCAAACCATTAATAGTAACCTCTCTGAGGGATTGCTTATTTTCTGAAAGAATATTAAAAGTTATATCTTTTTTGTTTCTAAAATAAGGATTTTTAATACTCATGCCTATACCTGAAAGATTGTCCATTGATGGTCTAAACGATTGTAATACAGCTAAATCCTTAAAGATTATCTGTGTTCCTTCTAAAGAGGGTTGAACATCATTTGGAATCTCCTTGATTAAAAAAGATAATAAAAAAGGAATGACAAATATAAACAATATCAGGATATATATCTTTTTCATCTTTTAATAACTTTTAAGCCCAGTAATAGTCCTAATCCAAACAAGGCACTGTGTAAAACTCCCTGTATTGTCTCCACTTTATATACTTTACTTAAAATGTCTGAAGGTGTAAGCATTAGTTCGTATAAGGGACTTATCCCCTTAAGTAGCCCTACGGTCATAAATTTGTCTGTATAGAGAAGAGGGATGGCAAAAGCAGTCAAGATAAAAGCCATCATTAATTTCTTTTCTTGATTGGAATCTATGGCATAAGAAATTGCTAATAGGGGAAGCAGCCATAAGAACCACTGCAAATGAAAATGAATAGAAATAAGAATAAAAATAAAAGCCACCAGATAGAATCGCCAGAGTTCAACTCTTGTTTGAGTAAGTCCCCAAAAAAATAATACAGAAAGTAGAATGATTGCCGGCATCAAAATTTCACCAAATCCTAAACTTAGACCACTGGAGATAATTCTGGTAGTCAATCCTGAAGCCAAAGCCGATTCTTTAAAGGAAGCAGATTTAATGAAAGGTAAGATTGTTAAAAGAAAAACAAATGTAGGAATAATGCTTGATACTAACTTATCTTTTATTGTTGATGCCTTCAGCAATAGAAAAGGTATAAGTAATAAAGGAAAAGCTTTAAAACCTGCTCCTAAACCTAACATCAGAGATGAAACAAGAAAATTATTTTTCGCAGCAAAATACAAACTCATAACTATAAGAAAAACCGGAAAGATATCAACATTGCTGTATATATAAATTAAGACTATTGAAAAAGGATTTAAAAGCCAAAGAGTAAGAATTCTTTTTTTGGTTTGTAAATCAGAAAAAAGCTTAGTAAGAAAGATGCCAATTAATATATCTAAGATCAGATAGGGCAACTTAAGAATAAATAAATATCTAAATACCCCAATATCCAAAGAGGAATTGGTTCCAGCATTTAATAACCATTTCTCAAAACCAGGTCCTAAAAAAGGAGAGGCTACTAGCTGATAAGTTCCCAAGAAATAGTAGGTTAAGGGAAAATATACAAACTCATCTTTTAGGGGTAGGTCTGCCTTGTGTGATGATAAGTAATCATAGATATTAAACACGCCTTTTTTGAGAAAAGATGCCTGGAAATTAAAGGTTTTTATATCGGGGTGAAAATAAAAAGGCATGATAAGTAATCTAATTAAGAGCGCCAATGCTAAAATCCTCCGTATATCTGCTGCTTTTAATATTTCAAACATTTTATTTAGCTTACTTCAAAAATAGTAACCTCATCATTTTCAAAAATTATCTTCATATTTTCTAAAGCACCTAAAGAAGTCTTATGAGATTTTGGTAGGTAGATATATTTTATACTATTACTCTTTAAGAATTTATACCCCTTTGTTGAATTGTTAAAAAAATCTTTTGAAGCAACTAATCTTTTTTTATAATCTGTTAACAAAATTTGATTCTGTCCTTCATCTTCCAGATATATGGGTTTGTTTGATAAGGCTGAAACATATGCTGTACTGTCATATACGAAAAGAGGCCATGGTTCTGGAATTAACTTCTTAAGCTTATCATTGTATGGATAAGTTAAAACTACTCCCTCAGCTTGTTTTGCCAAAAACTCTAAGGCTCTTAATTCTTGAGTGTCAATTCTGCCATGAGGTAAATAACCTTGGTAGTAACTAGAGGTGGTAATTGAGTTAATTGGAGTAATTACTATAATCATAATAGTTACTACCAACGCTATAATTTTGGGCAATTTAAGAATAAATGAGGCAACAACAGCTCCTCCAGCTATTGCAGCTATATAAAGACCATAATAAGAAAACTGGATTGTATTCCAAGGATTTCCTGACTGGATGAATAGGATAGGGATGATAAATGAAGCAGCAGAAAATATGAGTAAAAATATCTGATTTTTGTCCTTAAAAACATGATTGATTTTTAGTAAAGAGATGAAAGCTAAAATTCTAATTCCCAGATTGCCGGCTATGAAAATTAATAACCCAATTACCTCGGCCGTAATAAATTTAAACCAATTCTTGGTTTCCAGTCCAGCTACCCGGGCTTGGGATAAACGAATCCATCCTACTCTATCTGTTGAATCAACCATCGAATGTATCAGCCAAAATGGAGAAAATATTATCAATTGTTGGTTAGTCAAAAAGTTGGAAATGAAAAAGAAAAAAGAAAGCATGGATGAAAATATCAAAATAATTAAAAACGCAAAGTCTTTTTTAAATATATTCAACACAGCAAGCAGGGTAAACGGAATAAAAAATAAGATAGCTGCGTAGGATTTAAACCCAATCAAACTCCCAGTCAGAATTATCATTACCACAATTCCTTTAAGAGATTTTACATTTTTAGAAGTCAACATCAGCAGAAGGGCAATTATTATTAAAAGGGAAATTGCAAAAGGGGGATTAAGATTAAATGAAATGGATTGATTTGCCCAAAAAGCTGATTCCCCAGCCAAGGTTTTTTGCTTAATATAATCCACAATCCAACCAAAACTACCGGCAAAATATACAAAATACAAACCAAATATGGCTGCTATTTTAGATTTTGTTAACTGATAAGTCCCTATTCCTAAAAGTAAGGAGAATATAATCGGGTAGAATCTAAAGACTAAATCAACAATTGGTATATGAGTAAAAAAGGCTGCTTGGGCAATCATTAAGTCATAGAGGAAATGGTAATTTTTTAAAAATTGGCCTGCAAATATGGGATTTTGAGCAGGAACTGTTTTAACTAATTGGTTGATCAGGCTAACATGCCATACCCCATCATGGGTATTAGGCCCCCAAAAACCCATCCCAAAAGAAAACACTAATCCATTTTTGAAAGTTGGGATGTTTTGAAAGATAGTCCCAGAAAGGATTACCAAACCTATCAACAGATCTACTGGTTTTAGATTAGGAAAAGCAATCTTAAATGTAGACAGCAATTTAAGCTTAAAAAACAAAAACAGATTTAATAAGATATACAGAAATAACATAAATCTAAGATGTAATAAACTTAACAAATAGAAAATTATAGTTATTAAGACTGATCCAAAGATTGTGGCCTGGAAAATACGATTAAGGATGTTCTCTTCTTTGAATAATTTATTTGTTAAAACTAAACCTGGGATTATGCATATTACTCCGATAAACAGCAGAAATTTTGTTGTTTTTGATATCACACTTAATAAATTCCAACTAAAATTAGTCTTTTCAAAATTATTTTTGCTTTTTAAGATTTGAGTATCATTTTTGATAGCTTCTAGAATAGTTGTGTCAATTGAAGAAATTTTTCCATCAACTCCAATATCTCTTGACAGAAATTCTATCCTCCGGTTATTTCCCGCTTCATTTTGATAAGTAATTACATATTTTTCCCCATCTTTAGATAATTTAAAATCGGAAATTTTCCCTTCATCAATTAACCATCTGTGCCCAAATGAAACCTCATCCAATACCCTGGTAGCTGATGTAGCAAAATTAACTTCATCACATCTTTTTTGAAAACATAGCTCCTCTTTTCCCTCAATATACTGTCTAATATCTCTAAAAACAGATCCTGTCTCATTATAAAACCAGCCGGCTCTATAATATGGACTCATAAACCAGACCACCTTTTTATAAGATCCTAATGGATCATCAGCCACAATTATTTGAGAAGGAGAAAGATCTGGAAAATTCTGTTTATACCAACTGGCAAAATTCTCAAGTGAGTTTATAAAAATCTCACCATTTTTTTGTTTTTGGGAAAGTTTTTTAATTTGATTTTCATATTCTCTGCCAAATTTATCCCATTCATATGAATTCTCCAGCCCCACTACAACATGACCAAATTTATTAAATTTTTGTTTGGTGTATATATCTATTAACTTTTCGAAGTAATTTGTATCAAGATCATGAAAGTCTAGATAATCATTTGCCTGAACTGAGTAAGTACTTTCCTCAACTCCATTTCCATAACTATTAACTGGATCCCTGGCCGCCCATTGGGTAATAACAATTGGTAATTTGCTCTCCAATGTTTGTGCTGGATGCAGGGCATTTACCCGGGAAGGATAATAAGGAGTAGAGAAATACTGGCCCCAAATTTGATAATTATCCGTTGTATATTGGTCAGCTACAATTAATGCATCTATTATTCCATATTTCTTTTGCATATAAGCAAGCGAATGACTATCTAACCACCATGCTCCTACTGACTTGGGGTAATTCCCAAAAATCTTTTTAAATTTTTCAAAAGCTACATCGATTAATCTCTCTCTTTGATCCAGCTCGTATCCTGTTAAAAAAGCACTTTTAGCTGTATGCCAACTTTCAGAAGCATGGTACTCAACTCCTGCATCCTTACTCCAGGTAGGAGTTACTTCCAAAAATAATCCCTTTTCATTACTAGAGGATTTTAAAGAATCAATTATTTTATTTTCTGATAAAGCATCAAATCTGATTAACCAGGTAGCCTCAATATTTTGTCTTTTTAAAATATCCATTTGTCTTAAAAAAGCAGTATGAGGGTCTTGCCCCTTTACCGACCAAAAATCAGATCCACGGATTGGATTAACAACTGACACAAAACTATTGCTTTGGGCAAGGGCGCTTGAGGTAAGGAAAAGAGATATTAATAGACAGACCAGACTGCAAAAAGTTTTAATCATCTTTTTTTCAGGTAGCTTAGAATCTGAGGCTCCAGTAAAAATACCAATGTAAAAAAAGTTATTAATCCGCCAACAATCATAACAATTACCTGCGCCAAGGAAACAGGAATTAACAATTTGATTCCGAATGCTACTATTCCCACCATTACAGCTGTAATTAATGGTTTACCTAATACTTTTAGATAATCAATTTCTATAAACTTCAAAGCAGCAATCAAAGCTATAATTGAACTTGAACCAACTAGAGAAAAACCAATGGCTGCTCCGGTCACTCCATATTTTATGGCAAGAATTGGCACAAAAGCCCAGGTTAGAATTGTCCACATAATCATTAGTTTAAAGGTGACATAAATCTTGCCTACAGCATTTAGGGCATTAGTTATTGGAGTTGTAATTGCAGCCAGAGCTGAATTAATGGTTAGAATAATTAGAGCTGCAAGAGCAGGGGTCCATTTATTATACTTGGGAATTATTGTTATCAATGAAGGAGCGAGAAGTATTAACATTACCAGGGCTGGAAAAACCAGTAAACAGATATAAAGAATTGACTTAGTTACAGCTTGAGATAATTCCTTTTTATCCCCTTGCAGTCTTGCAAAAGCCGGGAAAGTTACTTTTATAACCTGGTCCATAAAAAATCTTAAGGGAGCAAAAGCCCATTTTTGAGCCCAAGCCAAAAGCCCTATCCCATTTGGACCCAAGATGTTTCCTAAAAATATTGTCATCCCATCATCTTTAACCATTGCCAGCAGAGTATTCACTTGATAAGGCACTCCAAATTTTAGGATAGATTTTAATGAATCTTTTGAAAAGGATAATGAGGGCCTCCAAGGTTGAATTAGATAGGTGGCTAGCAAACCGACAAAACCTCTCACTAAGACGGCAATAGTAAAGCTAGTTATGCCAAAATTCTTCCATGCCAGAAATACAGCCACGACATTAAAAACAAGAGTTTCTATCAGTTGGGGGATAATCAATTTATTGAATTCTAATTTCCTTTCCATTAAGACTGAAGGAATAACTTTTAATGAGGACAGTAGGAGTGAGAATGTTAATGCCCAAAGCAAATAAATTGCCTCATCATTTAAATGGTAAACACTTCTAATTACTGGAGTCGTGATATAAACTAAAACAATCAAAAAAAGTATCAAAATTTGCTGTGTAGAAAAGACTGTTTTTAATTCTATCTGGGTTAATTGTTCTTTTTTTTGAATTAAGGCTGCTGCAAAACCTATATCAGAAAAGTAAGCTAAAAAGTTAATTACTGCTGAAACTAAAAAGAAGACTCCATACTGAGAAGGACTCAAGAATAGGGTTAGAAGCGCAGTAGATCCAAAAGTGATAGCCTGCATTAAAAAAGTTCTGGCTGTAAGTATAGCTGCGCCTTTAATTACCCTCCTTTTTACAACTTCTGCTGTTAATCCTTCTGTTGGATCTATTTGTTCAACACTCTCCACCATACTTTAGTTTATTCTCTTTCTATAATATCCCACCCATTTTCTCACCTGTGCAAAATGCAGTGTAAATATTACTAAAGTCAAAAACATTGCCACAGCGGTTATCGTATTAGAAATAGATCTAATCGGAGTATCATATAGCCTAGCTTCTACAAAATGATTACCTGTTCCTAAAAGGATTGTCATCAGTCCTAAGCTATTATTTTGATAATCAAATTTTATCTCTTTTCCATCAACAAGTATCTTCCAATCAGGAAAATAATACTTAGATAAACGAATTATAGTGTGAGTTTGTGTTTCTGTTTTAAAGTTTAACCAGTTTGTTCCTTCTTTAAAATCATAGACCTTACTATTACCTGTTAATATCTCATACCTTCCTTTAGCTAGTTTAGCTGGAGGCTCTTTTGCATATATAGGCAAAAAATCAAAGATTGATCGCATTATTTGTCTTTCCCATTCACTACCTGTTAAAAGTTTTTCGTCACTAGTCTGGATGAACTTTTCAGGTTTGAAATAAGAAAAGTTAAACACAACCACCAAGAGAATAAGTAACAACATTACTTCTTTCTTTCTTCTCACCCAGACAAGTATGCTTCCTGCAATAAGTGAAATAAAAAATATTAAAGGTTGCAGTAGCCTCCAGGGGAACTGTAAGTATTTTAAAGGTTCAATTAATCCCCAAACAAATACAGATCTGGGATGGATCATAAAAATAAGGAACGCAACTGAGACAGAGCAAAAGATTATTATCCAACTAAGTTGTTTATTTTTACTCCAAAAAATTTTGGCAGAAACTAATGCCAAGATTAAACCTAAAAGATGAATCCATCCAATCTGATAAGATAATAAATCCCTCTCCCCTCCAGGTACCTCTCTGACCGATGATCCATATCCCCAACTCCTGTCTACAATAAGTCTTTTAAGCCCTTCAAAGTGTTCGGTATAAGAAAAATACCCTTCAACAGTTGTCTCAAGATGAACTAAATCTTTTTCAAGTGTTGCGGGGAAAAGATAAAAGGCTGAAAGCAAAACTCCCAAAGTAAATGACCCAGCCCCAAAGAAAAGAAATTTCTTGCTCCTGTTTTTGAGAAAAAGTACTAAATTCCATATTAAGTAAAAGGGGAGAAAAACCATTGCTGAAATGTTATGCGAAGTAAAAAGAGCTGCTAAGGAAATCGCCAGTAACAATAAATTAGAAATCTTTTGTTCTTCACTGATTTTAACCACTGCCCAAAATACTGCCGGAAAAAGCATCAACCCCCACATCTCACCCATTGCCCCTCTGACATAAAAATCCAAAGCATGATATGGAGCGAAGCTATAAAAAATAGCAGATAAACTGCCACCCAAATTGCCCCAAAATTTTCTTGCTAAAAGATACATAAAGATATACGAGCCTAAAAAAGAAAAGATAAACATTACCTTTGAAGAAATTATTAGGCTATGGGTTATAAAATAGATAAATTCTCCAAAATAATAGGGTAAAGGGGCATAGTAGTTAAAAAGCGGGTAGCCATACATTCCTCCTAAATCAGGAACCCAACGACAGGGGATCTGATGATCCTTAAAACAGCGATCCATTTCATATAACCTGATGATTTCTACATCATCATGACGGGTGAAAGTTGGGGCGGCAAAAAGTGGCCAGAGTAAACTAATTGACAAAGCTAACCCTAAGAGGAAGGGCCATATTTTTTTAATCCTATCCATGCCATCCTTAATGATACTAAAAAGACCACCAAAGATATAGCATCAAGTATTTTTTTAAAAGAGGTTTCTTTGAAAGATACCTCAACTAAATGTTGATCTGAGGGTACCTGAAAAGTTAACTGACCAAACGGTAAACCAGCTTTAGTTTGTATAACTTGATTATCTATTTTTACCTCCCAGCCTGGAAAAGAATACTTGTTATAGTTAATCATTACTTCTTGATCTGCTACTACCTTGAATTGAACATTTAAATCATTAATACTTGTAACCTCCTTGATACTGGCATCATCTGTTGCCACCCTTGAATAAATCTTATCTGGTCGAATCTGCGTACCCTTGGGTAATCTTAAATACTCCTCTTGAGTTTTTTTATATTCCTCGCTTGCAAAAGGACTAGGGATATATCTATTAAGAAAATAGCCATCCTTCCTTCCTAAAAAATCCTGTGGTCTAAAATATCTTCCAGATGTGACCAGGGTTAAAACAATCAAAATAGGCGGGATAAATTTGCTAAAAGGCAGTTTTTCTAGAATTATTATCAGGATTGGTATGGCAAAGGTAGTTAATATCAAAAATCTCCAAGGAAACTGAAAATATGGCAACATTGGGACAATTGACCATATAAAGATGGATCGATAATTCATTAAAAATAAAGCCCCGCTGATACATATTAATGACCAGACAAGAATAATCTGTTGTTCTTTTTCTATTTTTTTCCAGAACCAGAAAATAGAAATTACCCCAATTCCCAAAACCACTAGATTAGCAACTCCTAGAAAAAAAGACATTCCATCATATGGCCCTGGCACAGACGCACCATATCCCCAATATGGAGTTATCAGTTGGGAAATAGTGGGAAAATGATCTGCAAAGTTAAATATAGTATCATATTTCATCAAATTACTATCCACTATTGCTGGCAACCAAAAATAAATACTTATTAAAAGTCCTAAAATGATCATCAGGAAAAACTTAGTCACAAATTGTTTTTTCGCAGGTAGAAAAAATGCTTGGAATAAGAAAAATAGCCCCATAAAAGGAAAAAACATGTAGCCTGTTATATTGTGCGACAAGACTAGGGAAGCAAATGAGATCGCACCTATTCCTACCCATTTTAAACCTTTGGTTTTAGATAGTTTAACAACTGATAATAGTATCAATGGTAGAAAAACAAAACTCACTATTTCCCCTATTGCTCCTCTAATATACAAATCTACTGACCGGTATGGAGCATAGATATATAAAATAGCCCCTGCCAAACTAAATAATTTGTTTGTATATTGACGAAGTAAAAGATACATAAATAACCCTGATAAAGGTATTGTGAGAAAAAATAAGGTCTTAATACTGTCAACTAAGCTAAATCCCAGAAGATGAATAATCTCTGCTATGTAAAAAGGTAATGGAAAAACGAAATTAAATAAAGGATATCCAAATCCAAAACTTAAATCCGGTACAAACCTCGGAGGAATTTGACCCATCATTAATGTTTTATGGAATTCAAATAACCAGCCAATATGAATATCGTCAGATGCTCCATAAAATCCCGGCACAAATAAAGCCCAGACAGCCGGAACAATTAAAAAACCCGCCAGCAAAAAAAACAGAAATTTTTTATATCTTTTTAAGTTTTTTAGCATATATTAGAAATAGTAGCGCTACCAAAGATGAGAGAGTTAGTAAATCAGATAATTGTCTTACCAAAGTATCTTTAAACTTACCAGTTACTTGATGATTTCCCGGTTTCAAATCAAATTGAATCCGTTTTAGTAAATTGTCTTTATTATGGGAAATCTTTTGCCCATTTACAAAAACCTCCCAATTGGGAAAATCAAAAACCGGTAATTCAATTTTAGCAGTTTTTTTCACATCGGCGTCGAAACTCCAGGAGTTTGACCTAATGATAAAGTTTTTAATATCACTTTTTCCCTCATTTATTAACGGATTTACCGGTGCCGGCTCCTTTGGTTCATAAGCTCCCTTTGGTAAATAGTCTGAGACAGCTGCTCTTCTTTGCTCATCCCATAAAGCCCCTGATAATTTTTTGTCATCAGTTAAATCAAAGTAAAATTTGTCAGGTCTAAAATAGTTATAGTTTAATGCCACAGTTAAAATGATAATTAAAATGGCAAAATATTTTTGCCATTTTAATTTGATGGTAGTTATCACCAGTCCCCCAATCAGGCTTGAAGAGAAGATACTTAAAGATAAAAATCTCCAGGGGAATTGTGTATATCTTAGTATGCCGATTCTTTCCCATACAAAAGCAGATTTATTATGTGTCATGAAGATGGAAACCAGGAAAATAAACACTAAAGGTAGAAATCTTTTATTTTTTAAGGTTAACAAAAATCCAATAATAACCAGCCACCAGTAAGGCCAACCTATTTGAAATGAAATAGTGTCATTTGGCCCCAGAACAGATGCCCCATATCCCCAAGATCTATCTAAAAATAATTGCTTGACTGTTACAAAATGTACCCTAAAATCTAAATCAAATCTGGTTAAAGTTTCTGTTTGAATTAAGCTTTTTTCCAAAAAAGCAGGGATTAAAAAAAAGGCGGACAAACCAAATCCTAAAAGCATACTGAAAATTAAGTTTTTTAAGTTTTTGGATTTTTCTAAAAATTTTGCATAAATCAAAAATAAAATCAGCAAAGGGGCAAATAACATTACCATAATATTGTGAGTTATTAGAAAAGCTCCTAAAGTTAAAGAAAATAGAGTGAAGTTAAATACTGTTTTTTCTTTTGCCAATCTTAATCCAAAATAAAAAACTAAAGGAATGATAGCTAAAGAAAAACTTTCAGAAACTGCGCCTCTAACATAGGTGTCCAGTGACCTGTAAGGAGCAAAGAGATATAAGATACCGGCAGTTAGACCAGCCCACTTCCCTCCTAACTTATCTGCTAAAAGATACATCGAAACACCTCCTAAGATTAGGGGGATAAAAAATAAAGCCTTAGCAGCGCCTATAAATCCTAGCAAGTAACTTATGGCCGCCCCAATATAATAAGGGAATACTCCATAGTAATTAAATAAAGGAAACCCATTGCCAAAACCCATATCCGGCACCCATCGGCAAGGAATTTGCAAGTCATAGAAACACTTTCTCATCTCAAAAATTCTCATGACCTGTAAATCATCATGATGAGAAAAATAACCTGGTAAAAACAAGGGCCAGACGATTAATATCGATAATCCCAGAATAATTAAAATAGGAAAGTTTTTAACTATGATATTTCTCATGTTTTTTTAAAAATAGTATTCCTACAACAGAAATACTTATCAGACTGATTATATTACTAAGTAATCTGATTGGTGTATCTTTTAGCTGGGCTTTAATTTTGTGACTGCCTTCATTTACCATGAAAGTGATCAGACCAAGACAATATTCTTGTCCTCTGCAATCATGGAAGTGAGCTACTTTTTCACCATCTACTGTAACCTCCATTCCCGGAAAATCAAATAAAGGCAATCTTAAGGTAGAATTTTTCTCTACCTTGATCTCCCCTGTTTGAAAGTCACTACCTTTTTGGTAACTTATCAGCTCCACCTGTCCTTCCAAAGTTTCTGGTTTTTCCGGAGCTTTTTTATTTGGAGGGAGTTTGGCATATATTGGTAGATAATCAAAAATACTAATGGTCAATTGTTTCTCCCAAGATTGTCCAGAAAATTTATCTTTATCAGAAATATTAAGCCAGGCTTTTGGCTGGAAAAAAGATCCATGCAAGGTAAATAAAATAACTATAGAGATTATCCCCACTCCTATGGCTAACTTTTTACTGATATTGTTTATCAAATAGATTGAGATTGCTCCTAAAATTGATAACAGAAAAGTGCTGTCTGATAAAAATCTCCAGGGAAATTGCAGCAAGTTTAGGATGGGTAATTTTTCCCAGATAAATGCAGATTTCTGATGCATTAAAAATAAAACCACCAGGGAAAGAACTGCCAGTATCATAGTAAGTACAGTTAGTTTTCTATCTTTTTTAAAGTTGAATAAAGCAAGAATTACTGCTAAAAGCCCCAGTATCCACTGTACTATTCCTGTTGACAAGGAAAGATCATCATTGGGTCCTAAGTATGAAGACCCATACCCAAAATGATTAGATAGAAATAATTGTTTTAAAGTAACAAAGTGTTGACGATAATCAAAATATCCACTAGTCAAAGTCTCTAGGTGGGCATATTTATTTTCAAAAATTACCGGGATTGTGAAGAAAGCAGCCAAACCTACTCCCAGTAAAATTGCACCGATTATCTTGGGTAGCATTTGCCATTTTCTCCAAATCACTATCTGGGTTATTACCCAAATTCCAAAGATGGGTAAAAATATAAATGACATTAAGTTATGAGTCAACAAAAGCAAACCAATAGAAAAAGCGAGCCAAGCCAGATACTTTAATTTGCCGGTTTTAACTATTTGCAAACTTGCCCAAAAAATAAGTGGAAAAAACACAAAGGAGAAAAATTCTGATAAAGATCCTCTAACGTAAACTTCCGCAGCCTTATATGGAACAATGCTATAGAGCATAGCTCCGACAAAAGCCGGCCATTTTCCTAGTAAGGCTTTTAAAAAAAGAAACATGGTCAAAGCTGATAAGATAAATCCTGCGATAAACAACATCTTTACTGTATCTATAACCTGAATACCTATTAAATTTAATAGTCCACCAACATAAAAAATACTGGGGGGGTAAAAGTTAAATTGAGGATAACCATATTGATAACCCATGTCAGGAATCCACCTGCAGGGAATTTGAAAATCTTTTAAGCACTTAACCATTTGCTGCACCCTAAAAGCTTGCAGATCATCCTGCATGGGAAAAAATCCAGGACGGATTAGTAAGTAAAAAAGAGGAATTGTTAAGATAACCAAAAGTAGAGGAAATATGAAATTTCTGCTAAAAATTTTTGGCATACTAGGGTAAAACTTGATAAAGGACAGTTGAATCTTGTTTTGACCCATCTAAAGGTTTTGCTTTCGGATATTCAAAAATTAATTTGACATTCTTAATGCTATTTTCTAAGTCATTTTTATTCCCAACAAAGTAAGTTGGATGATCCTGGGCAGCTTTTCTGATCTGAGCAGAAACTGTCGCAGAACTCCCGACAACTGAAATATCTGTTTTATCAAGATAGATATATAATCCATCAGGTAAGGTTCCAAAAAATCCGGCAGTTCCCACTACCAGTTTTTTCTTTTTAGTCTCTTTATCCAGAAAACCAGCTATTTGTTTTAATCCATATCCGGCAGTCCAGTCTTCAAAATATCCTTTTCTTTCTTCTTTTGGTAAATCAGAAGGCGGAGGATTACTAATTAACTGGTAATCAAATTTCAAAGCCATGGGTAATACTACTATAAACGCAATGACAAGCTTAAAGGATTTTTTTATTCTTAATCTCTCTAAAATTTTAGTCAAACCAAAGCCGGCAAATATCAAAAATGGAGCAATGGAAGTTAATAGATATCGAGCTGTAAATGTTCTCAAAAAAGCCATCTCCAACATAAAAGGAACCAAAACCCAAACTAAAACAATTAATCCTAACTTATTAAAAGTTAATAAGGAATAACAAATTCCAATAAATACAAAAATTAAAACAGGCATCGTAAAGAGTTTGGGAAACCAGTCAGCAATATCATGAAAATGAGGAATAAAAGGATCTAAGTACCTTCCTTTTAATTCTGCGGGTGAAAAAACATAATCAGCATTCCTAGCAGAGAGTTGTTGAAATCCTGGACCTAACCTTAATAAGTTATAAATCATCAAGGCAATTAAGGCTGATACTACAAGCAGCACTAATATTCTAAGTAAGGGATATTTTCCTTGGGAATCCTTTTTCAAACCCAGCAAGATAATTGGTAACACTAGTATGTTGGTCATGGCCGGGGTTTTTGTCAAAAGTGCTGCCCCTAATAAATATCCTAAAATCATGGCAAGATCTAATCTAAGAGTTTTTACTAACCAGATGGCAAAATAAATTGACCATATAGTAAAAGCTGTTAACATTGAATCAACCAGAGCCATCCGGTCAAAAAAAATGGTATAGGGGATAATCACATACAAAAGAGAGGCCCAAAGAGCTGTCTTGATATTAAAAACTTTTTTAGACAAAAAGAATACCCCAAGCAGAGTAAAAAAACCTGAAATAACAGATAAAAATCTACCTGCAAATAAAGGATCTGGAGAAATTTTGAAAAAAGGAATCATCACCCACATAAAAAGAGGTGTTTTCCCATCAGACAGAGACAAAAATCGCAAAGTAGGTTCAGATTTCATGACCTGAGCCCATCTAATATAGATTGCTTCATCTGCAAATATTGGCTGTAAAGTTAGATTAGGCAACCTCAATATGAAGTAAGCAACTATTAAGATGGAGAATATAATTAACTCAGTTTTATATCTGATTACAAATTTCACTATCTTAGATTATATACAATTATTTTAATACTTACCTGAGAGATCATTTATTCTAATTCTTAACATATCATAAATAGCTGCGAGCGCATCTTTCACAATCTGTACTCTTTCAGTATCAACATAATTCCACTCTACCTCTACCTCGGCAATTTTAAATCCATATTTTTTCCCCAGGTATAATAACTCCACATCAAATCCTGCATTCACTGCCCCTCCTTGAAAATGGACTACTCCCCATTCACTTTTAATTTTGGGCAGAATTTTGTTAATTGAAGCTTTAGAAAAAGCTTTAAAACCACATTGAGTATCTTTAAAGGGTAAACCTAAGATTAGCCCCCTTAGAACTGAAAATCCCCAGGCAGATAGCTTCCTGATAAAAGGCGCCCCTTTCCTTCCAACTCTTGAGCCGATGACTATGTCATATCCTTCTTCAAAAAAGGGCATAAATTTGGCTAATTGATTAATCGGGGTTGCCTGGTCCATATCCGTAAATAAAGCTACTTCCCCGCTTGCCTTTTCCATCCCGGTTAAGACTGCTATTGCTTTTCCTCCATGGTTATTTTGGATTAACTTAAAGTTTCTATTTTTTGAGATATATTTTTTTATCAACTCTACTGACTTATCAGATGATCCATCATCTACTACCAAAACCTCGTAGTCTATTTTGCTTTTGAAAAGATAGTCTCCCACCTGATTTAAAACTTCTTTTTTTAGGTTATCTGCTTCATTATATGAGGGAATTATTACAGAAAGTTTTTTCATGGTTTGCCAGTTGGATTAGGAATAAGTTTATAAATTTTAACACCTGCAAACTCTTTCATCCAATCTATCTTCGACCAACCAAAAGCCACGATTTCATATTTTGAATTATGAGTTGGGTCACAACTTTCATCTTCACATACCACAAATAGTTGATCTGTTTTATCAAATGGAACTTGTTTTGGATGATGACCTAGCTTATCCAAATAGAATTGATAAGCAGAATCATAGTTGCTTTTAGCGATCAAGGCAAAATTAAAATCCTTATTCCGTGACTCTTTGATAATAAATTCTGCAACATCAATTGTCCTTTTTAATTGATTATTGGGAGAGAACCTTAAAGGGCTTTTTTGGAAATTAACATATGTTAAGGACAAAACTAGAATTATTATAGAAAGGGTTAAAAACTTACGAGGAATTTTTTTGAATGTGGCAATAGAGCCTAAGAGTAAAAAAGGTACTGGATTCATAAAACCCAGGTAATGATCGTAGACATTTTGTTGGTAAAAGGAAACTCCAACTAATCCAATTAGAAGCCAAATCCCTAAAGCAAGTACAGACCAAGTCCTAATAAATAAAAATGGTAATAGCACTAGCAAAGAAAGTAAGATTTGTAAAAAGTAATTCTCACCGGCCATATACCTTCCAATTAAGTTATGAGAAAACAGGGAGGGGATTCTACCTAGATTTGATAAAAGATCTGTTTTAATTGCCCCATTTCCAGACAAAAGCTCGATAATAGCTCTATAGTTTAAAAAATTATGTCTAAAATCAAAGACTACCAAAGGTATCATTACTAATACAAAGGTTGTAATGCCCAAAATAGTCCCTATGGGAAAATTTTTAAGACTCAGTTTATTATTTTTTCTAAACCATAATTCATATATCCATAAGACTATCCCTATTGGGATCAAAATTAAGGATAAATAGTGCATCTGCAAAGCTGCGGCAAAAGCAAAACCTGTTAGGACAAGCCACAAAAAATTACCTGTTTTATGTGCTCTATAAAGGCCAAATATTCCAAGCAATGCAAAGAAGGGCGCCGGGTTTGGATTCCATGAGGAACGGGAATAGATGATATTTACTGGAGATATGGCATACAGAAAAGCAGCTATCAGCCCGCTTACTCTACCAAACCAGACTTTTCCTAAAATGTAAACGAAGCCTACAATCAAAACTCCAATCAAAGCATTCATCATGGCTGCTGAAACAGGGTTTAAGTTTGTGGGAGCCATAAACAGAAACATCATGTAATAATAAAGTGGTCCTAAATAAATATTCCCCACAGACGTAGGGGGACCAATCAAAGGCAGATCACCAGATAATATTTTGTTCATTATCAACGCATCTCTTCCTTCATCTCCTAAGAAAGTCATATATCCCGAAATCTTATAAAATCTTAAAAAGGCTGCTAAAACCAGAGTTAAGATCAATACTATAAAAAGTATTTTCTGGTCTTTAAGTTTCCACCACAACCTGATCAAATCAACATAGGATTTAATAATCACCCTAACACTCGCCCCAGTTGGTTTCCCAGATAACCTGGGATAGTGGTTAACACCCACTTGATCCACTTTGAAGCCATATTTTTTGGCTTTAATTACCAATTCAGCATTAATCATGGCCCCTCTTTCAGACTCTAAATGAGGGATTTTTTCAAGCACTGTTTTTTTGATCATCTTAAAACCGCAATCCACATCTTTTAAGGTTAGTCCAAAAAAAGTTAATAAAGAGAATTTCCAACCATTACCAAATAATTTTCTAATAAAAGGATCTTGTCTTTTTATGCGGTAACCAATTACCAAATCACAATTCTGTATCTTTTCTAACAATTTAGTTATTTCGGCAAAGTCAAATTGCCCATCTCCATCTGTATAGACAATTGTGTCGTATCTGGCATTATAAAATCCTGATTTTAAAGCTTCCCCATAACCTAGATTTTTGGGATGATTGATAACTCTAATTTTTGGATTTTTTTTAGCTAAATTATTAGCCAGAAAGCCAGTTTTGTCTGTTGAGCCATCGTTGATAATGATCATTTCATATTGGAGACCTAATTTCTCTAAAACCCTGATAGCTTTTTGAGCTGTAACTTCAACATTATCCTCTTCATTAAAGGTTGGGAAAAAAACCGAAAGCTGTCTAAGTTTCATGTTATAAAGTGTAGCATAGCTAAACCATGTCATGCTAGAATGATTAGAGTATGGGTAAAACCATTAGAGATTTAAGTTTTCTGGCAACACTTACAATAGTTATTACTTTTTTTATCTGGTTACCTCATTTATTATCGCTATCCAATTTTTGGGGATTGTCTTTTAAAGAAGGATTTTCCACAATTTACCGGAACTTTGACGGATTAGAGTATGTTGTTATAGCCAAGAGTTATTATAATCCCGGTCTGATCACTGCCTTACCTCAATCTCAAGACCCGGTGTATTTTGCCTCCCACTTCATTGGATATTCATTAGCAATTAGCACGTTTGCACCTGTTTTGGGATATTTGAAATCCATGTTATTTGTTACTCTATTATCCACTATCCTGGCAGTTTGGGCTTTTTACTTCTTTGTTAAAAATCTCAAACTAACCTCTCAACCACTTTTTTTAAGTTTTGTCTTTTTGATTCTACCTGCCAGATGGTTAACTGTTCACAGTGTCGGCTCATCAGAACCTTTGTTTATTTTCTTGGTAATCTCTACTCTTTATTTCTTTATCAGATTTGAACAAACAAAACATTACCGCGATCTGATTATATCAGGATTATTTGGCTTATCTGCTCAGATAGTTAGACCACCTGGTATTTTGCTTTTTATTGCTCTGGTTTTGTATATTCATTTTCGTTTTTATCTGCAACATAAAGTTATTGGTCTTAAAAAAGCCTGGATTGACCACCTAAAATACTTTCCCCTTATTTTAATACCTGCCGGCTTACTAGCTATTTTTTACTTATACATGCAACAATACGGGGACTTCTGGGCTTACTTCCATTCGGGGGATAATATCCATTTAACATTTCCTCCTTTTCAGGTATTTAATAAACATCAGTTCTGGGTAGGTGATATCTGGCTTGAAGATATTGTTTATATTTTTATGCTTGGATTTTTGGGGGCTGTTACCCTGTGGCAAAAGCGGATATATCCATTAGCATTTTTTGTATTTACCTATCTGATAGCCTCTGTATTTGTGGCTCATCGTGACATTAGCCGCTATATTTTGCCTGTTGCTCCATTTATCTTAATTGCCTTTGAAAGAGTTTTAACTTCCAGAGCATTTAAGATTATTTTACCGGTTATTATCTTAATAATTTATCTTTATTCAGAGAATTTTTTACTTTCCAACGTTGCTCCCATCCCTAATCTTCAATTATTTAACTGAAATCTCAATCCTCCTGATGACGCCAGGTAATAAAATGGTTTGCCGTAAAATTCCAGATCATTACAAATGGTATCGTGGCAAAGAAATAGAAATTGTTATATGCAATTTTCTTTGTTCCAATCCAGGTGAATCCATCTCCATATGTATGATGTAAAAATTTAACAATCAGCACAGATAGAATTAAACCACCCAAGGAAACCAGATTGAAAATCCCCAATTTTTGCCACATGTTAGTTTTGGTTTTTCTATATTTAAATGTCCAAAAATTATTAAGAAAAAAATTATTGATGATTGCCACCTCGGCTGAAAAACCTTTTGCTGTTGCCGGTGTTAAAGCTAGCATGTTGATAAAGATTTTATAAAACAAAAAATCTACCATTGTACCTATTCCTCCCACCAGACTAAACTTAACTAAAATTTTAGCCCGTCTGCTATATCTATATAAAGGAAAATTAATTCCCAGGCTATTTAATTTAACATCCAAAGAATAACTGATTACATCATATGAATAGTTAAAAACCTTATTTTTTGAGTATCCTTCCTGTCTATTTTTGAAAACCAAAGGCACCTCTTTATATTTTGCTCCTGCCAAAATTGCTTCATGTAAAAAGGCGGGTTGAACAATGAAAGTCGGTTCCTTCCATGGAAGTCTTTGTAAGTTTATTTTTTTAAAAAGAGCGGGTGTAAAGGCTCTGGCAGAATTTGTTACCTCTCTTATATCCATCGGGCCTACCATCACTCTAAAAAACAGTGAGGCCCCGGTAGTAAATAATCTTCTGACAAAAGATAGTTGATTTTTTCCTCCTTCAACAAATCTTGATCCGATTGCTAAACTATACCCATCCTCGATTGTTCTAACCAGTCTTACCAGCACATCAGGCACTACCTGTCCATCGGCGTCTAACTGTGCCAAAATATCAGGATGCAGATGATCAAGCGCATATTTATGTCCTTCTATCAAACTAACTCCTAATCCGGGTTCAACCTTGATATAATCAATATGCTTTTTAGCAGATAAATTTTTTACAACTTCTTCTAGTCCATCCGTAGATCTAATATCATCAGCAACTACAATATGTATTTCCCATCCCGGAAGATTTTTCCCCTGCTCCAAGACTTTTTCTATAGTCTGCTCAATGTTGGCTTTTTCGTTAAATGTAGGCAGAACAACTGAAACTATCTTCATTGTTCGATTGTAGTGGAAATTAGGAGAATTTAGCAAGATCTGCATGTACCATAATTTTAATTAGATCTTTAAACTTAGTCTTAGGTTCCCATCCTAAAATTTTTTTGGCCTTGCTAGCATCACCACATAACGGTCCTGTTTGAACAGGAGGGACAAAATGCGGATCAATGATAACATAGTCTTTATAGTCTAATCCGACAACTCCAAAAGCTTCTTTTACAAATTCCTCAACTGTATGCACCTCGCCTGTTGCAGCTACAAAATCATCTGCTTTTTCCTGTTGTAGCATCAACCACATAACTTCTACATAATCCTTGGCAAAACCCCAATCTCTTTTTGCATCTAGATCTCCCAATTTTAGTTTGTTATTTTGAACAATTGGTTCACCTACTTCATTTAAAGGTATTCCTTCTTTTTTGTTATTTTTAATACAGGCAACCGCCGCTGTAATTTTTCTGGTAACAAAGTTTAAACCGCGCCTTGGACTTTCATGATTAAATAAAATTCCACAGGAAATAAATTGTGGTTGTTTTTTATCATTTCTGGCAATATGAGCCATCCGATGAGCAAACTCTTTGGCTGCAGCATAAGGATTGACAGGAGCCAATGAAGTCTCCTCGTTTTGTGGAACTTGGGTTGGTACTCCAAACATTTCCGAAGTAGAGGCCTGATATATTTTTGCCTGAGGTACGATTTGTTTAGCTCTTTCAAAAACATGTAAAGCCCCAACACCTGTCACCATGATGGTGGCAAATTTATCTGAAAATGAAGCCAGTGGAGAAGATAAAGAACCTAAGTTATATATTTCATCAGGCTTAAAATCTAGTAAGGCTAGCGCTATGGATTCTGCGGATTGAAGATCACCATAATAAATTTTAATTTCTTCTCTTAAACCATTAATATTTCCCATGTCCAAACCTGCATTTCTCCTGACTAAACCTGCTACCTCATACCCTTTATCTAATAAAACTTCTGTTAAATATGATCCATCTTGCCCAGAAATCCCAGTAATAAAAGCTCTTTTGTTTGCCATGTTTTAAACTACTATATCTAATTTACTAAATTTGGTCAACCTCTGCTTTAAAGATTACTAAACCTTCTTCTATAGTATGTAATATTTGATCTCCAAACTCTCTTTCAAACCTGGCCGGATTTAGCCATGAATATTTCAAAAGTTTAGCTTTTTTATTTTTATTATACTCATCTAAAGAAATTGCACCTATTAATGAATAGTCCAGTGAAAAAACTTCTGCCACAGTCTTGACCAGCTCCAAAGGAACAACCGAATCCCTGCTTGAAACATGATAAATATCCAAAGATTGGCTTTCAACTAGAATTTTCAACGCCTTCGCAATATCATCAACTAAAGTAGGGGTAATTCTTTGATCTTCAATTGCTTTAATCTGCTTGCCCTGTTTTAATTGTTCCAAAAAGAACCTGACCACATCTTTTTTCAATTGATAGTCTGCTGAAAAAGGCATTGATAATCTGACAATTACCGCTTTACAGCCACTTTCTAGAACAAATTGTTCACCCTGAAACTTAGTCTGTCCATACCAGTTGATCGGATTTGGTTTATCTTCTTCTGTATATGGACTATTTTCTTTGGTGCCATCAAATACATATTCAGTTGAGATATGGATGAGGTGTTTGTCAAAATCCTTGGAAACTACTGCTATATTTTTGGCTCCAATTGCATTTACCTGAAAACATATTCCATTTTGATCTTCTTTTTGATTTTCTGCCTCTTCTACTTGAGTGTAAGCTGCAAAATTAATAATTGAATCCGGGTTAAATTCTTCAACTATTTTTGATATCTGGTCTTTGTTTAAAATATCTACAGTAGCTGAATCAGGTGCATTAATTTCAAATTCAGTTTTGCAAATACCAATAAATTTAGAACCAACCAAACCACTGCCGCCAAAGATCAGAATTTTTTTCATGAGAATTTTTCGGGAAACAGATCACGCAATTTAGGATTATTTTTGTCCCTTTCAGAAATAATCGGATTTTTAATCGGCCAACTAATATTTAAATCAGGATCATCATAAGTAATTGCTTTTTGATCTGAGCCATCATAATAACTATCTACCAAATAAATATAATCAACAGCTTCCTTACCTGTCACACAATAAGAATTTGCTAAACCCTTGGAAATAAATAACCCAATTCTATTCTCATCACTCATAGTAAAAGTTTCAAATTTTCCAAAAGTAGGAGAATCTGGTCTGATATCAACTATAGCCACAAAAACTTTACCATTAACAGGATAAATTATCTTATTCCAGTTTTCAGCATGTATACCTCTTAAAACCTTGGGCAAAGAATATGCATGATTCATTTGTAAGCCCTTAAATTGAATTCCTAAAGTTTTTTCTATTTCATCAATATGGAATATTTCTTTAAAAAAACCTCTGTCATCTTGATGAGTTGGTCTTTTTAAAATAAGCAGTCCTTCTAATGCAGTTTTTTGAATAAATTCATCCATTATTTTTGATATCCCTTTTGAGAAATCCTATCAACGTTTGGTCTACCAGTTTTCAAAGGTTTCCACCACCACTCATTTTCTTTATACCACTTAACAGTTTCTTCTAAACCTTTTTCAAAATCATATTGTGGTTTCCAACCTAATGTTTTTAATTTACTATCATCAATTGCATATCTAAAGTCATGCCCTAACCTGTGCTCAACATATTCAATTAAAGACTCATCCTTACCTAAAATTTCAAGTATCTTTTTTGTAACTTCTAAGTTGGTTTTTTCTTCTCCACCAATGCAATATGTTTCTCCTATTTTTCCTTTTTTTAAAACTGCTTCTACCCCTTTATTATGATCCTCAACATGAATCCACGATCTGATGTTTTCACCCTGACCCATTAAAGGAACCCTTTCTCCTCTCAAAAGATTTGTAATAAAACGGGCAATCAACTTTTCCGGATCCTGATATGGACCAAAATTATTAGCACAATTGGTAATTGTAATTGGTAAACCATAAGTTTGAAAATAAGCTCTCACTAAATGGTCAGATCCTGCTTTGGAAGCAGAATAAGGAGTTCGGGGAGAATATTTAGTATCTTCATTAAATGGCGGATCGTTTTCTTCCAAGTGCCCAAATACTTCATCAGTTGAGATATGATGAAACCTTTTAACTCCGGTGTTTAAAGCTTCTTCAAGCAAAATTGCCGTCCCTAAAACATTTGTTTTAACAAATGCAAAAGGATCTATTACTGACCTGTCCACATGTGATTCAGCTGCAAAATGGACCACAGTATCAATCCCCTGCATAGCTCTTTTTACATCCTGAGCATTGGTAATATCTCCCTGGACAAACTGATAATTAGGATTTTTCTCAATGTCTTTTAAAGACTCCGGATGTCCTGCATAAGTTAAAGCATCTAAATTTACTATCTGATCTTCCGGATGAAATTTTGCCCAGTAGTGAATAAAATTTGAGCCAATAAAACCAGCCC
>OBEQ011931799.1_pt1 | contig 52965 bp, 50 predicted proteins | sample 1670901 | NCBI WGS metagenome assembly OBEQ01 (sample SAMEA104232315, study PRJEB22302) | groundwater metagenome | biome: forest; feature: aquifer; material: groundwater | place: USA | collected 2011-08-07 | depth 5.4 m
AAAAACATGGAGGATATCACTCTCTTTGAAGCGATCCGTCCATTGATTGAACAAATGAACTTTGACACCCTGTTTTTCCAGATACTCTTTGGTCTTGAGAAGGAGAATTTCACCCCCTCCCGGATTCTGAAACGCTGATGGGTAAACGTAAAAATAAAGCAAAGATTTATCCTTTCCCTTTGAAAAAATCCATGACGTGTTCGTAAATGACGCCTCGGGGACCTGAATCAATCCCTTGAATTTCAACGCGGCGGTGGTGAATTCGATAGATGATGCGGTATCGGCTGACTCGATAACTCCACAGGCCAGACAACTTGTCTCTGAGAGGCTTTCCTAAATGAGGATCCTCTCTGATTTCTTCAAGGGCATTTCGAACTTTCTTTTTAAGGCCGAGGGGTAACACCGCGATTGTCTTTTCAACAAGAGGCGGGATAACAAGCTGATATTTCAAGCCGCGTCCCCGAAAACTTCTTCCAACTCCTTTCCCCTGCCGTCGTGATTGAAATAAGCGAGGCTTTTTCGAATCCGTCTCATCGCCTTTGGGTCACTTAGAATCTCAAGCGTCTCACGCCAACTCTCCCATTCCTCAAAACCCATGATGACCGCGGCGGGATGACCGTTTTTTGTGATGACATATTCCTGCCCCAACTTCTGGGCACGGCTCACGACCTTCAGCAGTTTGGGTTTGAGTTGAGTCACTGAAACAATTTTTGCTTCCATCGCGTCTTCTCCTATGTGGTCAATAAAAGTGGACCACTTTAATTATAAGCAGCCGGGAGGGGTTCGTCAACCCTAGGGTTGCACGACCGGTGTCTCTGGTTTTTTTGAATGAAGCTCTAACAGTCTCGCGTATTTGAGAAAATCGTAACAAACCGAAAGCGTGTGATATAAAAAGCCGGGATAACCGTCTAGAAATCCCAGGCGGAAAACGTAATTGTATAAGAAGCGAAGACACGGCTTGACAACGAGATCAAAAAAAGTGGGTTTCACGCCTTTCTCTTTCATCCAGTGTGCTTCAAAATGGGTGTACAGACTCAACTTCTTCAAATAATCCTCCACCGAAGACGAGCTATAATGTAAAAGCTCTCCGGAAACTTCACTTACTTTACCTTTTACCACCACCTTTTCATGAATGGGCTGCTCAAATCGGCCTCGGTCACGGCGGAAGAAACGGAGGATTTTTTCATTTCCCTGACCGCCGAACAGAAGCTTTTTGCCAAAAAGATAATTCGTCCTATGCACCCAAAAACCATCGCAGTCACTTCCCTCCCCGGCAATCCTCAGCAAAGAGTCACGGAGGGAAGAACTCACGATTTCATCGGCATCCACCGAAAAAATCCAATCACCGGTGGCCAAATCAATCCCATAATTCTTCTGATTAGAAAATTGATCAAAAGATCGTCGGTAAATCTTCTTGGTATATTGCGAAGCGATTTCTACCGTCCGATCCCGGCTCTCTCCATCCACCACAATGACCTCATCGGCCCAAGCTAAAGCACGAAGGCAGTTCTCGATCTTTTTCTCTTCATTGAAGGTAATGAGGACAGCAGAAACAGAACCCAATTTATTTCACCATTCCAAAAATTTGTTGATCACTCAACAAAGCTTTTTCTTTGAGAACTTTCTTCCTTCGCCCAAGAGCTTCCGGAACGAGCGGAAGGGCCCGCAAAAATCCCAATACGATCGGAAAATTTCCCGTCAGCAGGGCATGCAAAAGTCTTGGCAAAAGGAGTGCAAAGTGCTGAAACAAATAAACAACGTCAGTAATATTCTTCCACAAGAAAAGAAAAGAATTGCGATGACTCAGTGCCAGAGTCTCTCGAGCACCGAATCTCTCGTTAAAACTTGAGGCCCCCTGGTGAAACACCACCGAGTGCGGTTCGTAAAGAGATTTCCAGCCCTTCTTCCACGCCCGAAAGCAAAGATCATTATCTTCAAGTCGTCCGGGTAGGTACAAGTCATCATAGCCACCCAAGGCCAAAAATTTTTCCCGATGAAAGGCGCCAAAACCGGCTGCCATCGTCGGTCCAGGTTCCTCAATTCTGGGCAAATACCCGTCGAAAATACAAGAGGTCCAAAAAAGGCCGTAGCGAATCAGACTTTTGCTTCTGCCTCCCTCGTAATGACTCCCGTCGAAAGAAAGACACCGGGGAGTCACCATAAAGATTTCCCCATCTCTCTGGAACGGTCCCATCAAAGGATCCACAAAATCCGGTGCAACTCGAATATCATTATTGAGAAGGATCACAACGGGTTCTTCGATTTTCTTCAAATACTCATTGTAAGTGCAGAGAACCCGATTTTCCTTGGACAGATAGATGTCAAATTCCGGAAACTCACTCTTCAGAATTTCGACACTTTTATCACGGCTACAATTGTCGATAACCGTGAGGCGGGTGGGATGCCTCGCTCGGCGGCTTGCCTCGAGGATGGAAGGCAGACATTCCCGCAACAGCTTTTCACCGTTGTAATTCAGAATAACAATGCGGACATCCATTCAAAACAGCTCAAAACAGCGTGTAGATGAAGGGCGCCAGAGCAGAAGATTCCGTGAAGACAATTAAAATCCCAAGCAAAAGGAAAACAATAATGATGGGGGCAAGCCACCATTTTTTCCTTTGCTTCAAAAATCCCCAAAAATCCTTAATCACCTGAAATTTTCCCATGTAGTTCCTCCTGTTCTCAATCCGGTGGGATTTTCTTAAGCCAGGATTCTGGCGGTTCTTCTTTACGTGTTTGTTTCTCCTTATCCAAAACAAAATGATTGATCACCAGACAATCCATACGGGTTCGCATGAAGCAACGCCATGCATCTCCGGGAGTGCAGACAATCGGTTCTCCTCTTACATTGAATGAAGTGTTGATCACGACAGGAACTCCGCTCAAGCGGCCAAACTCATCAATGAGATTGTGAAAATCAGGATCTGCTTCACGGCTAATCGTCTGGATCCTGGCGGAACCGTCCACATGCGTGACAGACGGAATCACGCGCTTATTTTCCCGGACAGGTGCTACCAAAAGCATGTAAGGACTTTTTTGATTCAGTTCGAAGTAGTCCGTACATTTTTCTTCCAGAACCGTTGGTGCAAAAGGTCTGAAGGTTTCGCGGAACTTGATTTTGAGATTGACGGTGTCCTTCATCTTCGGGTCACGAGGGTCCGCCAAAATGCTGCGATGGCCCAACGCCCGCGGCCCGAATTCCATCCGCCCCTGCACCCAGCCGACCACCTTGCCCTGCTCAATTTTGCGTGCTACTTCTTTCACTAAATCGCCATCGGATAATTGGGTATACACCGCACCTGCCTGATCCAAGGTATGTTTTACTTCATGGTCCGAATATTCAGGACCCCAAAAGGCATGCTCCCAAGAGGGGACTCTCGGTTCTCTAAAAAGGGCATGGGAAACAAAACTGGCCACACCGTAAGCTCCCCCCGCATCACCGGATGCCGGCTGAACGAAAATATCTCGGAAAGGCCCTTCTCTTAGAATGCGCCCATTCGCTACACAGTTGAGCGCCACACCGCCGGCAAGACAAAGGTTAGGACACTTGGTGATTTCATAAGTATGACGAGCCATGCGAAGCATCGCCTCTTCGGTCACTTTTTGAATACTCGCCGCCAGATCAAAATGAATCGGTTGAAGTTCAGTTTCCGGATTTCTCGTCGGAATACCAAAAAGCTTCTCGAATCTTCTCCCCACCATACGAAGCCCGTGAGGAAAAGTGAAATATTTCAGGTTGAGTTTGAAACTTCCATCTTCTCTAAGATCAATGAGCTTCTCCAGAATTACATCTTTAAATCTAGGCTGGCCGTAAGGAGCCAGCCCCATCACTTTGTATTCACCGCTGTTCACCCTAAAACCCAGATAATAGGTAAAAGCACTATAGAGAAGGCCCAAACTATGAGGGAAATTGATTTCTTCGAGAATTTTAATATCTAAGCCTTTCCCCGAGGCAATACTGGTTGTGGTCCATTCCCCGACTCCATCGGCAGTAAGAATCGCTGCCTCTTCAAAACCCGAAGCATAGAAAGTACTGGCGGCATGAGACAGGTGATGTTCTCCAAAATAAATCTCCCCCTTATAATTTAATTCCTTGCTGATCAAATGCGACATCCAGATCTTTTTCTTAAGCCACAGGGGCATGGCTTTAAGAAAGGAGAGAATTCCCTTGGGGTAGGTTTGAATATAAGTCTGAAGCATACGATCAAATTTGATGAAGGGTTTATCATAAAAACCAACCGCATCAATCTGATCCATAGAAACTTTTCCTTCCTTCAGGCAATAGTTAATGGCATTCTTCGGAAAGTCCCAGTCATGCTTCTTGCGAGTGAAGCGCTCTTCCTGAGCCGCAGCCACAACCTTGCCTTTGTCGAGAAGGCATGCCGCTGCATCATGATAGTAACAGGATATTCCTAAAATTTTCATATCATCAATACGGTTTCAAAAAGGCTGCGCGGTTCACGGAAAAATCTTCCCTTTTTTTCCAGTAGGTCGGGCAATCCTTCCAGCGTGAATCCAAAAGATCCTTCCTACCTATACAAATCCCAAGCTTTGCAATCCCTAAAAGCACGAAATAAAATAGGGTAAGTATAAGAGTCGTGTTTATCGTCCCAATCACATGGGCTATTTTCATCCAAACCTGATAAACAGGCTTCAAAACACGTCCTATCGGCCTGAAGATTTTTTTTAGCGTTTCCATATATTTGAGATAAACCCTGGGAGGAATCTCTAAAAAGTTGGCTGTAAGTCTCAGTTGGGAGGTATTATAGACATCCGCATCTTGTTCTGTCAACTACGCTTATATAATTTGTTGCCTTCGATCTTGGCTTCCTATATAATATTTTCTTCAAAATGCCTTATTATTCCCATAGCATCCCTCAAACAAGGAAGGTCACTTTTGCTGGTTAGCAATCATAACCTCTTTCTTTTGAGACAGTTGCACGGAAGGATTCATGGATCCATCAAATCGAAAAACGCTGGAGAAAATTTTTAAAATTGTTTTAGATCTGCCGGAGAATGAAAATTGGTCAGAGGTCAGAAAATTGAACCATCCCAAATGGGATTCTTTGGCGAATGTCTCACTCATCGCGGCTATTGAAAGTGAATTTGATCTCAAATTGGATGTGGCGGACGCCGAATCGGTGAGTTCATTCGAAGCGGTTGAATATTTACTCTCAGATAAAGGACTATGAACCATTCTTTCAAAGTTTCCGTATCGCCTGAAGACGCTCTCGCCTTCGCAAAACTAAGTGGAGACTGGAACCCGCTACACACAGACCCAGCCTATGCGGCCAATACGGAATATCGAACGCCGGTGTTACACGGTGCCTTCTCCTCTGGTTTGATCTCCCGTATGGCTGGGATGTATCTCCCCGGTAAAGAATGCCTTTTGCAAAACATGAATCTTCGCTTCGTGAGACCGATTATTCCGCCGACCACGCTCAAGGTTTCGGGAGAACTGAAGACCAATAGCCTCGATCATGGGCGGGTAGAGGTTTCCATCACGGATGACCACACGGGAACACGGTACGTCGAAGCTTCTTATGAATTCGCCAAACATCAACACGCAAACACTTCAAAGGTAGAACAACGTTCTTCCAAAAAAAAATCCGGGGGTAAAAAGAATACCATCATGATCACGGGAGCATCAGGAGGCATTGGCCGCGCGCTCATCAAGAGGCTGGGTGATCGATCCACAGGTCTTTCCCGAAAGGAAATTCCAGGTCTTGTCTGCGTGCCTGAACTCGAAAAGATAGAAGAAACACACTCCTTCACAGATATCGATGCCATTGTGCACTGTGCTTGGCCGCAACCGGATAACCAGCGCCTACTCGAGACGGATCTCACCGGACCGGTGGAAGTCCATCTGGATCAACCCTTGAGGCAGATGATCACGCTCGCAAAGCTCCTAGAAAGAAATGGAAAAAAAGATGCCGTTCTTGTTTTACTAGGTTCCACTTTCGCCAAGCCCGGTCGGCACCATTTTCGGATGCCTCTCTACAGTCTCTCGAAATCCTTGATCCCAACCTTAACAAGAATTTTAGCTCTCGAACTTGCTCGTCACGAGCGCCGTTGCGTCGCTCTCGTATTGGATATTGTGGACGGAGGCATGAACGCCGGTCTCAATGCCCGCACCAAACTCACGCACGCCGATAGAGTGCCCTCCGGGAAACTCCCGACGCCAGGCGACGTGGCCGATCAAATCGTCTGGATCCTCAATAATCGCAGTCACCTAATGTCAGGAGCGACCATCACGTTAACCGGAGGTGCCTTGCCTTGAAATTTCTTGAAGCCACGGAGATTACAAAGCGATTTCAAGGAGGAACCCCGCTATCTTTTTTGCTGGCGATGTCCGGCACGGCAGCCCCGCTCGATCCTTTCCTAAAAGCTTACGCGGCGATGGAGGGTCATGAATTGGATGTGGAGACACTCCCCTTTGACACCCTGAAACAATATTTGTTGACCACACCTCCGAAACGCGAGAAAGAAGTTTTCTTGCTCTTTCCCTGGGACTTCTCGGGAGCTTGCGACTGGCGGACAGGTATCCATGAAAATCCTTCGAAGTTTGAGGATGTTCTGGAAGATACCAAAACTCTGAATCATGCGTTGATGAAAAGGAAGGGCGCCAAGATCCTTTATGTGCCCGCGGCAGTCCCGCCGCTTTTCACAGATTATTCCGAGAATCGATCGCTCGCGAATTATCTCGTCATGTTGTGCGCCGCGCTCGGTGCGGAAATCCTCGAGCCGGAAGTCTTCTCACTCAGTTCTTATCTCGAGTCAGGCTGTCCAGTAGGCGGTCAGCAGGCAGACCGCGTTGCTAAAGCTATCATGGATTCCCTGCTTCCTTCGAGCTCTGTTCCTTGCAAAAAGGTTTTGGTCACTGATTTAGACAACACCTTGTGGAGCGGCGGCGTGGATGAAGATGGGTTTGACCAGATTGCCTTTGAGCCGGAGGGTAAAGGGTTCCGCCATTTTATTTATCAATCTCTACTTAAGCGGTTTAAAAATGAGGGCGTCCTTCTCGCTGCTGTATCCTGGAATAACGAAGCAATGGCTTATCTGCCCCTTCGCTCCTCACGCATGCTGCTTCAGGAAGGTGACTTTGTCAGCGTGGTGGCGGGTTACGAAGCTAAATCTTCCCAGATCCTTTTGCTCGCGCAAAATCTCAATCTCGGATTGGACTCTTTCGTCTTCGTGGATGACGATCCTTTGCAGATCGCGGAAGTCCGGGCGCAGCTTCCGAGTGTCACGGTATTTCAATTCCCCAATTCAGAGGACCAACTACCTTCATTCTTAAACGATCTTGCGAGACTTTTCGCCCGTGATCAAGTTACGGAAGAAGACAAGGAACGGACGGAACTTTACCGCCGGCGTTTGGCCGGGAGAGCTCCAAGCACACTCCAAGGAGCGGACCTTAGAGATTTCCTTCAACAACAACAGATGATCCTTACCATTTGCGATCGTTCCCAAGGAGACCGTCTCAGGGCGGATCAGTTGATTCATAAAGTGCACCAGTTCAATCTGAATGGCAAACGCTTGACGACCGGGGAAATAAAATCGCTTGTCGCAGGAAAAGGACACCTTTTTACGGCCAGTCTCGATGACAAGAGCGGGAAGCACGGAGAAATCTTAGCCTGTCTGATTTCTCCGGAAGGCGTGGTGGAAAGCCTAGTCCTCTCTTGCCGTGTTTTCCAAAGGAGAGTAGAATACGCGTTCCTTTTGTGGCTTCTGGACCATGGCATAGCTCCAAGGGGATTCCGTTATAAAAAGACCGATCGGAACGATCCGGCACGGCGTTTCATCGAGACTTGGGGAATTTGTCCCGAAAGCGAAGGGATCGTGTCTTTCGATGCTCAAGAATTTTCAAACCGTTTTGCAGCCGATCGACAACTGTTCGCCTTTATGGAAGCGGGAGGGATAAAAAGTGCTGCTCGCTGAACCGGAAGCTTACAAAGTTTGGGATCTGATCCTGGATGATTTAGGGATCGAACGTGGAGACACCGTTTATCTCGGTGTGGACATGGCCAAGGTACCCTTGCCCCGGTATGAAATCAGTCTCGCACGTGAGGCAATCTTTAAACGCGAGGAGCGCTGGTGCTCTTTTCTCGTGGAGGCACTCAGGAGAAAGCTAGGAGCGAAAGGAACTATTCTGGTGCCGACTTATACCTATGCTTACACGAAAGGTACTCCTTATATTCATGAAGAATCTCCTTCCGAAACGGGACCGTTCACCGAATATCTACGTCGTCATGCCGACTGCCGGTCTCTTCATCCGGTGCATTCCGTTGCCGGCATCGGTCTTCATGCGAAAACTATTCTCGACAACACGGGCCGTGCTGCTTTTGGCGCCAGAAGTCCTTACATGGGATTTAAGGATTATGGTGTGAAGTTCCTGTGCCTTGGAGCAACGATCGGGGAATCATTAACCTACACGCATCATCTGGAGCATCTCTACGGAGTGAATTACCGCTACCATAAAATTTTTAACACGCCTGTTTTTAGAGACGGCGTAGAGCAGCCCGGTCCCTGGCTTTGTTTCTCGCGATTTCTCGGAGTGGGAGTTGATCCGGCGCTGATAAATGCCGAGAGCGGTTTAAGGAAAGCCGGAAAGCTACGCACAAGTTCCCGATGGCATTATCCCATGCAAGAGGCATCTGTGAAGGATGTGGACTCCGTTATCTTTGACATGCTGGATGCGGATCCCTTTGCATTCACTCGGGAACCCGTTGAGATTCAAATTGAATCTCCCGGATCCTTTTCAAAACCCGGGAATGTACGAATCGCCCGTTTTGAATTGTGCGATGAAAAAATCAAGGAACCTACCCTGTGACACTGATCCAAAACAATAAAGAGCACGAGAACAAGCAATTGAATACCCAAAAGGATCTTGGAGCGCAAATGTATCAATGGGTCTCCGATCTCTTCCCCATCTGCCGTAGCATCACCGGCAATGGATTGCGCGAGACCCTCCAGTATATCAAGATCCTGCTTCCGGATCTCATCCTCCATGAAGTGCCCTCTGGAACCGAAGTGTTTGATTGGACAGTCCCCAAAGAATGGAACATCCGTGATGCCTATATTGAGGACGAGCAGGGTCACAAAGTGGTGGACTTCCATGACAACAACCTTCATGTCTGGGGTTACTCCGTTCCGGTGGACCAATATGTGTCCCTCAAGGAGCTCGAGGAACATTTATATTCCTTGGAGGATCAGCCGGACGCGATTCCTTATGTGACTTCCTATTACGTGGAGCGGTGGGGGTTCTCCATCACGCATCGCCAAAGGGCGCGGCTGAAACCGGGGAGGTATCACGTCGTCATTGCGAGCGAGCTGAAAGATGGACACCTGACCTATGGAGAGTTAGTCCTTCCCGGAAAATCCGAAAAAGAGATTTTTCTTTCCACCTACGTTTGCCATCCTTCCATGGCAAACAATGAGCTGTCAGGTCCGGCCGTCACCACACAGCTTGTGAAATGGATCCAGAGTGAGCCGCGGCTGTACACCTACCGAATCATATTCATTCCTGAGAGGATTGGCTCCATCGTGTACCTGAGCCGTAATCTCGATATCATGAAGCGAAACACCCTCGCCGGTTTCAATGTGACCTGCGTGGGAGATGACCGGACCTATTCGCTCCTCCCCACACGTTACGGAAACACGCTGGCCGACAAAGTGGCGCTTCATGTGCTTCGAAATCTACATCCTGATTTTATCCATTATTCTTTTCTAGATCGTGGAAGTGACGAGAGACAATACTGCGCGCCCGGCGTGGACTTGCCAGTGGTCAGTGTCATGCGTTCCAAATATGGAGAATACCCGGAATATCACACCTCCCTGGATAATTTGGATTTTGTGACACCGGATGGTTTACGCGGAAGCTTCGAGGTCTTGAAATATTGTATATTCCTGCTTGAAAACAATTTCAAATACCGCACGACGTGCCTCTTGGAACCACAACTCGGTAAAAGAGGGCTGTATCCCACTCTCTCCACCAAAAAAGCGTGGGGTCAATTTATCCTGGACATGACCAACTTCATTGCCTATGCGGACGGCTCGAATGACATCGTGGACATCGCAAATATTCTAGGCTGTCCGGCCGAACGTCTCTATCCGATTATTGAAAAACTTAAAGAAGCAAAACTGATCGAAGTTTAAAAGGTGGGCATGCGGCCTTCAAGCAAGGTCTGGGCATTCACATAAGCCGAACGGAAAGCCCAGCGCCGCGTGTAAGGATCGGGCATTAATTTCAACTTCACTTTCAATTTGGTCACGAGAAACTGCATCGTCTCTTTCCAGCCCCGCATCTTGAGCTGAACCAGGACATTTTTGATCTTTCCCCAAAAAAACCTTTGATTCACGAGCTGGGACCAGCCGTACCAGGGGTGCTTCTTGAGAAAATCGGTAAAAACCTCTTGCTCGATTTCCTTTTTGGTTTTGATCAGTTCTTCATCGGTAAAAGCTTCGGTGCAATTGATCAAGAAATCAACCGCATCACCCACCTGGGATATTTTCTCAAAATAGGCAATCTCATCCTTGATCCGCCCCCTTTTAACCATTTCGTTGTAGAGCGCCGTCCCGGGATACGGAGTCGCAAAGAAGAATTTATTGACATGCGTCCGGTAGGAGTTAATCGTTTTGTAGAGGTTCACGGTCTCCCGAATCGACTCTCGAGTTTCAGGGGGCAGGCCGATGATGAAGGTCCCACCTGGCGTGATGCCCGCTTCTTTCACCGCCCGCACGGCATTCAAGATCTGTTCCGGTGTCTGGTTTTTCTTAATCCCCTTCAAAACGATGTCGCTTCCCGATTCGATTCCCAGGCCCATATAAATGCACCCGGCCGCTTTCATCAACTTTAAAAATTCTTTGTCCACTAGATTACAGCGGCCGGCGGCGGCCCAAGTGATATTGACTTTCCGGCGTATCATCTCCTCGCAAAATTTGATTGTCCTCTGCTTGCGCACCACAAACAAATCATCCGCAATTCCGATGTGCCCGATATTGTAACGGTGCTTCAACTCCTCAATCTCATCGATCACATTTTCTACGCTTCGCTGCCGGACCATCTTCTCCGTATAGCAAAACGTGCATTGATAAGGGCATCCGCGCGTGGTCACAACACTGAGCTGCCTTTTGGCCCGAAGAAGAGAATGCTGGGATGGAAAACGCGCGTAGGTGTGTTCGACATCAAACGCCTCCCATGCCGGGAAAGGGATGCTATCCAGATTTTCAATATCTTTTCCCGGCGGGTTATGAACGATCTGGTCCCCTTCCCGATAGACAATGTCCGACACTTCGGAAAGCTTCCTGCCTCCTTCGAAGGCATCCATCAATTCCAAAATCCGGTCTTCCCCTTCTCCAATCACGCCGATATCGGCCGAGGGCACGGCGCTCACAAAGGACTTGGGAGTGGAGCTGATCACGCCGCCACCCAAAACAATCTTCACGTGCGGCTTGATTTGCTTTACATACTCGGCGGTGAATTTCAAAAAATTCCAGGCGGTGATCATCCCGCCCATGCACAACACATCGTAATTCTTTTCTTTTAGAATTTTTGTGTATTCAGCAGCCGGATAATTATGCACATCCATGTCCACCACTTCGACTGGATGGCCGGCCTTTTGCAAGATGGCGGTGATGTACGCAAGCCCTAAAGGCAGGGAAGCTTGAGAAAGCCTGTAAGGAGGCGAAATGACGAGAACGCGCTGTTTGGAGCTGAAATTTTTGACTGGATACATTGCGCTCATTATAGAAACCGTATCTTCTTTTGTCAACAACGCTTAGTGAAAAGATCTTGTTAGGTTTAACGGCAGAAGAGAAACATTCTTAACCCGACTTCCCGATAACTCGGTATAAAGAATGGGTCTCATTTTGGAGAATGGATTCAAGAAGCCCTTTGGTGGGAAAGTGAAGTTCTTTTTGGCGCGGAACCCAGACATAATCGACCCTGAAACGCTCAAGAAAAGAACCTGCCCAATTTCGATCATTCGTTTCATAAAAGCGATTCACCTCGTTCACGCGTTCGGCCACCTGCTCGGGAGAGGCATCACCCATATAATAAGTCGTGCTGCTGGCTGCTCCCTCAAAAACAGCCTGACGTTCTCCCAAGGCAGAGACATAAAAGTAATGACCTCCAAAAAAAGCGGCTGGCTTAATGGGAGGACCCCCCACGCGGTAAAGCGGGTTGTCTCGATAGGGATGAAGAATGACACTGTCGGGAGATGTTTTTTTTCTTAAAAATTCAAAAACTTGTACGGTGTCACGATCGATATAGGAATACAATCGCGGCTTGAGATAAAATTCCTTACGCGCATACTCTTGTCCTACATAAAACAAGAAAAAAATGATCACAATGGTTTTTCCAAAAGCAGCCCGTTTTGTCCATAAATATTGAATCATGATCACCACATAAGGGACAAGAATCAACTGAGTCAGTTCGACCGCCCTCATGGTCATGGCAGGGGTGGGTCCCTTTTTGTAAGTGACAAAGGCGGGAAACAAAATGCCCGCTGCACCGATCCAGGCTATCAGAATCCACAGTTTATCGTACTCCCTCGGATGGCGAATGATGCGGATGACTAAGGGCACAGCCAGCAAAGCCAAGTTCAATATTCCTGGTATAAAAAGGGAGTTGAAAAAAAACAGCGTGTGAAAGAACCCCATCACCATCTGTACCAAAACTTGGCCGCCCCATGAATGAGTAAAAGGAAATGAGTAAAGTATCCATTTGAGCACTTTGGTATAAGGTTTAAAAAATTGTCGTGCCGCTTCCTGCAGAGGTCCTTTTCCAAACACAAAGGAAGAAACATGATGATGTGGAATGCCCAAAGCACTTATATAAACAAACCCTCCCACCAGCAGTCCTGCGCAGGAAGCAATCAGGAGGGGCGAAAGCTTTCGGGCTTTCAACGATTCAAAAACTCCGTAGAGAAAGACAACCCCATTGGTGATGGCACCAAAAATGGCGTCATGAAGCGGCAAAATCCCGAGCAGAAAAAAAGCTCCGATCAGATAGCTTTTGTTCGATTCACCTTCCTCATAATAAAGTTTCAGCAAATAAAATAAGGCGACATAAATAAAAATGACGGCCAGTGTGTCATGATGCTTAACAAACAAAGAATCCCGAAGCGGCGCGAACATGAATAAAGCCAACGCCCCGTAAGTCATCCACCGATTTTTGAAGAATTGCTTTGAGCTCAAAGCAAGAACCGCAAACATCAGAAAAATAAAAAGAGGCGGCTCGAATTGAAAATTGAAAGAAAGCATGGTCCTATCAGTACCCGAGAGGCGATAGAGCAATTCGGTGAATAAATCGCCAATATAGTGGTACCGTAACCGGTAGCCGGACAATAGCGGCAACCGAGGCGGAACATGATGTTTCAGTTCAGAAGTGACGGAAATACTCCAGATACTATCGTCAAAATGCCCTTCCCCAATGACCCACCCGCCTTTTTCATCGTAATAAGTTCGTGAAGAGAAATGGGCTGAATAACCCATCATGACGGCGAACAAAATGAGGAATACGGCAACCTCTTTCCAAGAGGGCCGAGAAAACTTAGGTATCCCTTGCTTCATTAAATCACGCATTATCAGGACTGCCGCAAGAACGGTCGCTGTCCATAAAAAAAAGAGGATGCCAGTATCAGCATGAAGCATCCTGAAAGAAAAATAAACTACACTGGTCAACGGAATTCCAAACACAAGCGGCAAGACAAGGGCGGCAAGCAGATTGCCTTTGAAAGGAATCTTGATCAGACGGCAGAAGACATAGCCTGGAAACCATGAAGCCCACACAAACAAGAAGAGCAATTGGATGAAAAAGTAGAAATTAAACATGGAGGCGGCAAAGAAAAGCGTGCAAATCCCGACGAAAAATATCAGGGACTCGCCTGACCCGGAAATGAGAACCGATAGCGGCGTTATCCCAATGATAAAGATGTGTCATCAATCCAAATAAATAGCGCTGATCGATGAAAATCTCATGCCGGGGATTGAGAGAAGACACATCTTCCATCACTTTAACGCCGGAATCGGAAGAAGCGTCAAACGTTAAATACCGATCCCATGTTGAAGGCTTAATACAAATCCAAATGGGTTCTTCGACAGCCCTTCGATGAATAGCATTGACATAAGCTTTCTGGATCAAAGGCAACAGAGGAAGTGAACGCCCCTCCAACGGAACTATCTCCTTTTCGTAATCGTAGCCCTTAAAAGACATGCCAGCCAGATAATGCCGAATGTCTTGGTAATCATAAGCCCGAACCCGTGTTCCGCCGTGAACGGATAAATCATCCAATTCAAAATAAGCCTTTCCCCCATCGGCCAGAACAAATGAGATATCGCCGTGCCGCGACAAAACCTCCGTCGCATCCGCAATGCCTCTGATTTCATTAAGGGAAGACAAAGGACCGCCCAAATAATACTTCCCCGCAAACGGCATGGCCCGCAAAGGTTTGAGGGCTTCGATATACCGCGTGTAGAGATCCAAGAACTGCTTTTTTTTACGCTCGGCAGCCTTCGCAAGCTCGGACTCACTCGGAAATTCATAGGTCTGAGGAAAGGGTCCTGCACCGTTGTAAGGTAGAAGCGCCAGCGTCGGCCGATTCCCTGAAGGCAAACAAGACAAGATTTTCTCAACTTGCTTGGGATCGAAAGGATTATCGTTGATGTTAACCACTGATAAAGAATCTTGTCTCACCACAAGAGCGGTATCGATATTTTCGATCTCATCATAAGCTCCATTGGAAATAACGTGCACTTCGGTTTGGCCGAATTTTGCTTCGGTCAACACCTTTGGCTTGAAACCGTCAGTCTGCATGCGTTTCAACAGAAACGGAGGCTCGGTCTTACCAATGAAAAGACCAGTTTCAGGGTAGCGCGCCAAATAGCGTTTAAGAAAACGCACATCATAATGATCCGGATGAATATGGGAAATATAAATGTGATCGACTGGCCCGATCACATTGACAGGATCATCCTCAAGAGGAGGATATTGATACCAGGATCCATCGTAAGCACCGGGTGTGAACCACGGGTCACAGCAAAGGACGACGTCCAGAGTTTCAATCACAACACAAGCGGAGTAGATATAGCGGACTTTCACTTGGTCTTACGAAGGAGCAGTGTCGGTTGGCGTGTATTGGAAATATTTTCAACCTGATAAAAGCGGCCGAGTTTTCCAAGAAACTCATCCACCGCCACCGTTTCGCCGGGAAAACTTTCAGAATTCCACTCGTCAAAAACAAACGCGCCACCCTCCATCAATCGAGGGTGCATCTGTTCAAGAATCGAACGAGTCGATTTGTATAAGTCCGTATCGCAATAGATAAAAGAAAAGTACAAAGCCTTATTCTCCTCAAGAAACCGCGGTAAAGTTTCTTCGATGAGCCCTTGATGAACCACAAGGTTATCTTCCATTTGATAGAGATCAATGATATCTTTCAATTCTTCCAGAGAGCCCCTGTACATTCCTTTGAATTTTTCCATATCGCCGTCCTCAGGGCTGAAGTCCGCCAGGCCTTCAAAATGGTCAAACCCATGAATCATTTTGCTGCCATGAGGGTCGTAAAGCTGAAGCATTTTTGCCATGAACAAGAGATTCGTTCCCCGCCAACAACCAAACTCAGCCACATGACCCGGGACAGGAAGCGTGCTTTTCAAAGCTTCGCCAATGGCTAAAAACCTCGAAAGATTGACCACCCCCACATAAAGCGGCCAATGATCGATGAGAGACCATAAGTGAGGGAGTTTGTATTTTTCGGCAAACTTTTTTCTCTTATCCAGATATTGGGAATTTGACGTCTTAAATTTCATAGGTGGCTTTCATGTGAGAAAACATTATATTCTCTCGATCTTGCGTAAGTCAAAGACTTAATCGTCACGGCTTGATATTGTCAGGGGACTCTTCTTTGATTTCTAAAGTCGGGGAAGATTTCGCGAGCTTGTCTACCTTTTTTTTAAACCAAACCTCCCGCGCGGTAGAAAAGAGCCCGGTTTCCTTTTCGAGAAGAAATAAAAGGGGCACGGCAAGGAATCCAAAAATCACAAATCGTTTCACCACCGTTAGCAACAAATGACCCTGCGTAGGAAAGAGAAAATGGACAATCGACAACGCCACCAGGGTATAAAGAAAAGGGGCAAAAACTTTTAGCAAAGCGTTGAAAACACCACTCCAAGGAAAAAGCTTTTTGAAACTATAAACGGCGAGACCCAGAAAGTAAAGAGTGTACAGGAGACCGGTTCCTGCCGCCACGCCTCGAATTCCCCATCCCCTGGATATGAAGAGATAATTCAACGCAAATCCTCCTACAATCGACAGAATCGTGATCGGAAATAAACTCATGTGCTTACGAATCGTGATGACGAAAGTGGTGAGAGAATGGGTCAGTGCCAAAAAGAAACTGCCGAGAATGAGAATACGAATAGCAGAAATGCCTGAAACATATTGCGGTAGAAAGATCGACACAAGCCACGGAATGACGATGCAAACGCAACCCACCAATAAAGACAGGGCATAGCTTAAAGCCAAGGTTGGAATCACCAGTGTTTTTTCCAAATCCGCGACGCGATCTCGTTTTCCAAAGGCATCCTGAAAATAAGGTGGAAAGATGGCAACTAACAATGTAGGGAAATTAAAAATAAAATTATTAACCATGAGCGCCACGCTATAAACGCCGAGTTCTTGAAAACCAAGAAATTTGGCGATAACCATACGATCAATATTCAATAACGTACTTCGGAGAATATCCAGAACAAGTATGGCCAGCCCGAATTGAATCAGCGGCTTTAGCTTGGACCATGAAAAATGCCATCGAAATCGATGAGGCGTTCGCCATAAAATAAGAACAATGGAAAGAAGGAAATTGAGAATCAGTCCCGCGAAGAAACCGTAAATCTTGAATCGATAGGTGAGGGCTAACGCAAAGATAATGCTTGTGACACTGGAAATGAAATTGAGATAGCCTGCAAACACAAATTCTTTATAGGCCCGGAGAAGGCACACGAACAAATTGTAGACTCGCTGAAGAATAATCAGAACGGCAACCACAAACAACCCGATGAAAAAAGGGCCGGTCACTTTGTGATGGTTCAGGAGCGCATAAATGACCACCACCAAAGCCGCGATGACCGAGGTGGCAATGGTGAAAGTAAAAACGAGATCCTTGATTTCGTCGGCCTTTTCGTATTCTCCTTTCGCCCGGTGATAGGGCACATCCCGCATCGTGGCCGTGGTGACTCCCAGACCGGCATGTTTGGCATAGACAAGAAACACCTGCAGGAAGGCCCAGATTCCCATGTTCGCGGCACCGAGAAAGCGGCGGATCAGGACACCATTGATGATGTCCAAAACCTGGGCCGAATAAGCGCTCAGGGCATAAATACTCACATCCTTAAATAACGCTTTACGCTGAGACATTTTCAGATAGAACCGGTTGGGTGCTTCGAAGGGATATCAATCGTTGGTCACATCATCTATGGAAGCCGATTATTTTGGTAATATTATTTTGGTAATATTGCCCTGCCGCAATTAAAAGGTTATAATACACGAATTTTAGAATTAAGCAATTTCTATAAGGTCAATCAGGAAAACCTTATGTGGAAAAACCAGACCGTAAGCGTTGTTTTCTCAACGTACAACGAAAAAAACAGTATCCGGCAGCAAATTGAGGACTGTCTCAGGACGGGCTATATTGACGAGGTGATCGTCGTTAACAACAATGCCGTGAAGGGGACTGATGAAGAGGTCCGGAAGACCGGCGCCAAAATCATTTACGAAAAGAGGCAAGGCTATGGCTACGGCTATCAAGCCGGCCTCCGCGCCGCCAAAACCGATATCGTCATTATGAGTGAACCGGATGGAACCTACAATCATCAAACGGATATCCTCAAGCTCCTCGCCTATTCGGATGACTTTCCCGTCGTCTTTGGAACACGCACCACGATGGCCCTCATTCATGAGGGAGCCAATATGGGATTCTTCCTCAAGTGGGGCAATGTGTATGTTGGAAAGCTGATTGAGGTCTTTTTCAACACGACAGAGCTGAGCGATGTGGGATGCACCCTGCGGCTTTATAAGCGCAAGGCCTTACGAAAAATCATGCCCTTCTTCAGCGTGGGAGGCAATTATTTCAGCCCGGAAATGATCGTCCTCACCGCCCTTTTCCAAATTCCCTTCGTCGAGATCCCGATTCATTACCACCGCCGCGTCGGCGAATCAAGGGGCGCCGCGAATTTCTGGAAGGCTTTCCGTCTCGCGGTTTTTATGATCGGCCTCATTCTCTCCTACCGTTTCACTTCTCTTGTCAAACTGCGGCGGCGCGGCCGCTTCGCGAAACACTAGCCTGCCGCTTAAAGCCATTTCTTCGTTTTGAGAAAACGATTAATCAAATCGCTCACGTGTGAATGTCCTTCTTCCGTCCAGTGATTCCCATACGCAGGAAATCGATACCGGTCATCCACACTTGAAAGATCCAAGACCAAAATATTCTTGCGTTCACAAAACTCCTTCAACTTATCGTCTGGATCAATCAAACCCACCACCCATCTCGTGTCGTGCTTCCGCGAAAAAGTGCTCATGGCTTCAATGATATCCTCGGTCGGATCGGGAACGGTAACTTTTCCGATCAAAATTTTTTGATAAGCCAGCAGGCAAATTCTAAAGAATAGCGACTGCTTCAAAAAAAGGCTGCTCCTTAGCATATAAAGCCTACTCTTCGGCACGGGAACCCCTCGCAAGCTGAGTTTCCCATTCTCTTTTAAAAAATAGGGCTTGCAATACCCGTAGGCACTGTTGGACGAATTGTCACGCCGATCATTTGAGGAAACCATTAGACAGACAATGTCAGGCTGATAATAACCGTATTCCTCCTGAAGAAGAAGCCATTCCTGATCCGTACCGTACCCGCTCACGCCCAAATTGACTACTTCCATGCCGGGCAACTTCCTTTGGAGTTTTTCCGTAAATCTTTCTTCCTGAGCGACGTCATAACCCCAGACAAAAGAATCGCCAAGAAAAAGAATGCGAGGTGTAGCTTTTAGAGGCGAATGCTCCTTGTCTCGGAAACCACGGCTGTTGTGCTGGACAGTGATTTCCTGCGAAATATGAAGAATATTCCGGCTATTTTTTTCCGGTAACCAGCCCAATACAGAATCAAAACCGTAAGTAAGATTTCTCTCTTCACTCATCACAGTCTCCACCAGTCCCCTAAACAAAAGCCGACTTAGAAACTCAAAAGAAACGATGCTGAAAAGGATAATAAAAAGACCGTAAACTGCATAATGCTTTATCCTGATACTGGATTCGGAAGGACTGACTTTCATAAATGAAAAACGTTCAAGTTCTTTCTATAATAGGTTGCAAGAGCGGCGTCATTTTTTTCGCGACATAGGCATTCCCGAAACCATTCAAATGAACGGTATCACCAAAGCCGTTCACAGGAGCGTCCAGAAGCGCCAGGCTGAAATCATAAAACGGCACTCCCACGGCCTCGGCTGCTTTCCTCATCGTATCAACACCGAGGGGATACAACTTCTTCACAGTTTCAAACCAGTCTTTCGAAAAAACTCGGGTCGAGATCTCGAAAGCTTCCTCTTCTTCCACACTCAAAGGCCTATTCAACTTATGATAGCCAAGATCAGGTTGGAAAATGAGAATGATCGGAATGCCCCGGCGCTTTGCAATTTGCGCCATGCGAATGAGATTGTCACAATATCCCTGCTTGAACATCGGCGAAGGCGGAGGAAGCTGGCTCAAAGGGTAGTGAACGTAGCCTCCCGACCAGCCGAACGAGATCATCGGTTCACCCTTCTCCGTCGCCTCCTTAGTCTCTGGCAGCTTGCGGATCCACTCATCTTCTAATTTCTTCCCGATGTCCAAGCCTTCCTTCTCACGACGTTTGCGTTTGCGATCGTCACGCCACTCACGGATTTTTCTTACAGTCCAAAGATGGCGCCGAAACCATCTGGATAATTCCCTGTCCCACTGGAATTTCTCTGTGGTATCCTGCATCACCTTTTCATATTGACCCGGCAAATAGCGGGCGTGATAAATATCATTCCACCCGTTGAAGACGATAATCCCGTTGGGTTCAAGATTCACAAGCTGTTCCATCAGCAAAGCCTCATTGGCCGCCACACTGCCCAATCTTCCCGCATTGACCACCTCAAAATCTCTCTTGGGAAAAGCCTCTTTGAGCTTGCGTTCCAAAATAACGGGGAGTGAATCTTCAAGCGTCACATACACACCAAAAACTTCTGACCCCCCTACCAGAATAAACCGAGTGACTCCACGGGGCTTGCGAACAGAAAATTCCCTGCCCCGAAAGCCCAGAGAATTGAGCTCACGCTCTCCGCTCACCAAATAAACAGGATCGTGCCTATACTCATATTTGAGGTACTCATCCCACCCGACACGTGCTAGAAGAAATACCCTGGCTGTTATTTCCATTCCGAGTAAGAGAAAGAATGCAATAGCCAGAATCAAACCGGTATCCCGACAGACTTTTAAAACGCGCTTTCCAAAACGAAGAGAACTGCTCGTGGTAGAAGCCGTGGGCATGTTTTTATTTGTCATTCTCAAGATCGTTTGACCATCTCGTCAACCAGGTATTCGGCAAATGCCAAGCTGCATGTCATTCCCGGCGAAACGGCATTCAGAACATGCGTTGAATTCTCTTTGAATTCAACCTTAATATCGTCGACGAGGCGGCCATGATCATCCACCATCTGGGCTCTGATTCCTGAACGAAAGGGATAAAACTGATGATCTTCCACACCTGAAACCAATGACTTCACCTGCTGGCAGAAAGAGTGCTTTGATAGAGAGGTTTTCGCGTTCTCGAGAGCAAGCCGTAAAACGGCAGGATTGAGTATCATTCTCATAAACTGACGGCTCGAAATCGTCTCTAACGTCTCCTTCCAGTGAATCTCCTTTTTATAGGATTCTCTGCCCCACGACAACACCGCACTGGGTCCTGCCAGAACGCGTCCATCTGTCTCTCGGGTCAAATGGACACTCAAAAATGGGAAGCGCAAATCAGGCGGCTGATAAATCATTCCGCGCACATCACATCCTTTCAGTTCCATATACTCTCCTCGAAAAGGAATCACGCGGTATTCCTTACCGACATCCATCATGTGAGCGATTTTATCGGCGTAAAGCCCTGCACAATTGACAATATAATCCCCCTCGATACTCCCCTGGTTGGCCATCAACCTTGTTCCTTCAATCCCAGAAACTTGGTGAGAAAAACGATATTCAACTCCCAAACTTCTGGCATCATCGATGATCGCTTCGAGTAACCTTAAGGAGTCAACGGTGGCACCCGTAGGAGAAAAAAGCGCGGCAATCCCTTTCGCTTGGGGCTCCTTTTCATGAAGTTCTATCTTATCAATGATCTCAAGATCAGGAACCCCACATTCCTTCCCCATTCTTAAGAGCGTCTCCAGAACTTCGAGCTCTTTCCCATCGCGGGCCACGACCAAGGTGCCGCATTGGTTCATAGGCACACCTTTATCCCGACAATAACCTCGCAAACGACGGCTCCCTTCAAGGCACATCGTGGCCTTGATCGTTCCCGGTTTCTGATTAATGCCGGAATGAATCACACCGCTATTTCGGCCGCTAGCATGAAAGCCGAAGGAACTTTCTTTTTCGACAACAGTGATCCGGCCTAATTTTCGACGGGCAAGCTCGTGTGCGATGGAACTACCAATCACACCGCTACCAATCACGACATAACGTTTCATCTTAGGAGAGGACTCGGGTAAGCACCGTCATCAACGGGCAATCGGAAGACCGATATCGAGAGGCGATTCATACGGAAGAGGAGACTTCGAGGATTGCCTTAGATTCTCCCACACAAAAGAAGCAATCCGGGAAGCTGCCTGGCCGTCCCGTGAAAATAGGAAAGGGCCAACAAGATTCTCCTGCGAGACAACCCACTCCTTTAAGGGAAGCGAACCCTCCGCCAAACGCTGACAAATCGCAAGCGTTCCCTCAAAGGTAGTCACTGAAGCCCCAAGGCCATAGGAGAAAAAAGGAAAAATATTCTCATGAAATGAGAAATTCATATTGATAACAGGTTTCTTGAGGAGAATAGCTTCAAGACCCGCTGAAGAACAATTATTGAAGACCACGTCGCTCGCTTTGATGTAATCGAGCGCTAGCCCTTCATGAACAAATTTGATATTAGGACTGATACTTCTCTGTATTAATTTTTTGAATACCTGGTTTTCTTGAGAATCAGCTCGAAATTTATAGATGAGATTCACCCCCCGAACTTTTCCTGCCACTCTCACAAAGTGATGAGCCGTCTTTAGCGCTTCCGTCGAGGTACAACCGCTTCCGTCAAAACGGATGAATGGATCGGCATGAAACTTTCCCGGAATAATCACCGTCATGGGCTGATCCGGATTCCACTGGAAACGTTCACAGACAGTCTTTTTATGCTCTCTAAGGTTCATCTCAGGAGTCAATGAGTCATATTTGGGACAACCTGTCAAAACCATACGATCGGATGACAAGCCCCAAGAATTTAAAACCTCTGACATATAATTTCCCCAAACGGCAACATGACGCGAGGCCAGAGGAAGATACCCGGAAGGAGATCCAGGCAATCCATGAGCCACAACGAGGGTAGGAATCCCCATCTCGTTTGCGGCAAGCACCAGCATCCGATTGAATTCGATCACATCCTCGTCGCAAATGACGTAAAGAGGACGAAGGGCTTGTAGTGCCACTTTGATCTCTCGAAAAACCTTATCCGCCCACAGGGCTTCTTCCTTGTAAAAAGCTTCAATTTTCTCCCACACGAAGGGTAAAAAATCATTTTGATCTGAGGATATTCGATGGTCTCTCTTCAAAACCTCGTGAATTTTCCGATGGTCGAAATTACGCGACGGACCTCCCTGTTCGGGGACAGGAATCAGCAATCGCCCCTTAGGAATATGGATCAGATCGCGAATCCTTTTGAATGGGCGTGCATAAAGAGAATCCAGTTGGTAACGAGCCTTCAGTTCTCGTTCGACAGGACCTAAAAGCATAGGGTTACCGGAAAAGAGAATCTTTCCCCGGCTCATTTTCCTTGAAACGAAAGCACCGACTCTACACGTTAGATCAACAAGTTGGCTTGTCTTTTTTTTAGGTGATGCCGGCTCATCAAGACTCTCATAAATTAATTTGAAACCCCATTGAGAACCGAAAGTTTCCAAAAGAAGTGGCACGGGGGATTCTTTTCTTCGGAAGCGATGGCTTCGTGAATGAGAATCCATTCCATACCGAGTAGTGGCAAGATGACAGGGTCCTTCGATCTCGCGAATTCTGACCAGAAAATGGTAGGCACAAAGCATGGAAAGAAAATAGCTATTGAATGATTTGGAATAAAAGTCCTCAATCCTGAAACGCGAATTCTCAAGAGGATAAACCGGTGGAAGTCCTCGATACCAATGCTCCGCTAAGCGACTGGCCTCCCCAGGTAAACTCTTGAGAACAGAGACTTCGGACTTCAAATAATAGGATTCATCGACAAATGGAATACGATGATCATGAAGAATTTGTTGAGCCAGGGCATCATAAGCCACCCAGCGTTTGATGCGGCTTTGTCCATACCTTCGAATCAAAGCGGTGGCACTGTCAGCTCCCTGGACCAAGACAATCGGTTCGTCACTCATGGCTTCAGAAAACCGTAAAGGGTATATTTATCGCTCGGTTCATGAAGACTTCCCACGAGGAGCTCCCGGAAACCACTTTTTGCGGCAAGAAAACGTAAGGAAGGAAGATCGAAAATGGTGAAATGCTCGATGTAAAATTCCTCTCGCTCGATCGCCCCACCATTTTTTAAGGCATTCTCACCGTCCGGAAGTTCAAGGTAAACCACGCCTCTTCCGGTTAGAAGCTCCCTTGTTTTGCTTAAGATGCTGACAGGATCTTGGACATGTTCCAAGACTTTGTTGAAAGTGATCAAATCAAACCGCTCTGGAGTCCGGAAAGATTCGATACCAACCTGATAAGCACCTTCCACCTGGACATGATTCAGGGCATGCTGCACAGCATCGAGATCGGGATCCAGGCAATAACAACGGTATCCCAGCTCTTTCAGAACTCCCAGAAACACACAAAGGCCGCTTCCCACATCCAAAACTTTGACCGTCGGGGGATTCCACCCTTGTCCTTTCAGGAAAGCATGAATTCTTTTAACGCGCTGCCGATTGTCCGACTGCTCCTCCGGCAAATTCATGATCTGAGAATACTTTTCAAGAAGCTTCCGGTCGTAAACCGCCTGATTGTAATGCCCCTTATAAAAATCTTCTTCGATGTAGTGGTGCCGGTTGAAGTAAACGGAACAATGGCTGCACTGATAAATAGATCGCTGATAAACCTCCGGCACTATGCCGAAGTTGTTTTCACGCTCAGGCTTTTTATCAACTGTGGTGATGAGCTGAGCCTCGCGAGATCCACAGAGAAAACACTTCAATGACGTTGCGCTCAAAACTTTATCTTTCATGTTTCGCACTCGAGACCGGAACTCTATTTTCAACATCACTCTCCAAAATGATTTCACCCTCTTTGAGATCGTGCGCCAAAACTCTGCCCACCAACTGTTTCTCTTCCCCGGGAGACCATCCATGTCCCGGACGAACCCAGGTCAAATCCTGTTCCTGGATCCTACAACCTTTTTTTAAATCGCGGCCAGCAGCAATGGAACGACGGACTTTCAACCGATTCTCTTTCTCGCAATCCATCACCCGCTTCGTCCCATCCCCAAGTGCGATCTGAACTTGCTTTATGCGCGCTACAAGTTCCGCCATTTCTTTGGGATCAGCTGCCATTTGATGATCCCTGAAGCTAGAATGATTCTTATTGACCGTGAAATGTTTTTCAACGATACGCGCGCCCAGACAAACGGCCAAAACGGCCGCTTCCATTCCTATCGTATGATCGGAATAACCGACTGTGACATCCAATGTTTTCAGTGCCTCAATGGCCTTTAAATTAGCATCCTTCAACTCGGTAGGATAATTCACCACACAATGAAGCACCGCCAAATCCTGGCAGATGCCGTCCCTTGCCCACATTTTCTTGATGTGATCAACGGTCAGTTTGATTTCATCGAGGTCGGTCAAGCCGGAAGATAAAATGATGGGTTTCCTCGTCTTGACAATCGTGTCGATCAATGGGAAAAAATTGTTATCCCCGGAAGCGATCTTGAAAGCCGGAACAAGGGGCTCGAGAAATCGGACGCTTTCCACATCAAAAGGAGTGGATAAAAAGAGAACCTTTTCCTTTTGGGCTAACTTGTGCAGCCTCTCGAACTGTTCATGAGTTAAACGGAATTTCTTGAGCTGCTCGATTCTATCCTTGTCGACGCTCGAAACTAATTTCTCGGGAACAATGGTTTGAAATTTTACGGCCCCGGCACCGGCTTTGGCGGCGAGACCCATGAGATCCTCAGCAAGCGACAGACTTCCTTCATGGCAATTGCCGATTTCAGCGACAACGAGAACTTCCTGATTTAAATCAAAATCACCGATTTTCATGATTCTTTTTCCGGAAGATGATAATGAAGGACATATTGCGAACCGATCAACCGGAACCCTAACTTTTCATAGAGCCTGACCGAGGCGACGTTGGCTGCCTGTGTGCCCACACGGATTTTGGAGAATGCACCGCTTTCATTCTCGGAGTAGGCAATCATATCCTGTGCCACGCCGCGACGGCGCACGACACTGTCAACCGCAATCAAATCAATAACCAGGGTTCCATTCTGCCCGTGGAGGATCTGATTAAACCCGACCACTCTTTCACCCTCGGTGGCAACCACCATCTGATCGCCCCGCTTACCGGTAAAATAATTTCCCGCCCACTCCGACTTGATCCTACCCGCTAATGACTTGTCGATTTGAGGATCAAGATGAAAACGCGAATAACGAAAATTCTTTTCCGCTATTTCCATGACGGATTTCCTATCTGCCAGTTTAGCAAATCGCAACGCGCAGTTTCCAACCAAGCTATTCCGCTTTGAAACAGCTTTTTCAAACGTCAAAGCGGTATCGACAACGTGAAATCCCAATTTCTCCAAGGCAGAAACTTTTTCCAACTCATCCGTAGAAACTTTGGTGTACAAGAAAACTCGGGGATAAGGAAAGGATTCAAGAAGGATTTTTCCATCTTGCCGGAAAGTTTGAAACCAGCCATCGGCATTGAGGCGGAAAACAGGATACTGAAAACTGGTGGAAAGCCACTCGTCTTGGGTCAAATGGGAAGAAGCTATCAACGGCATTTTGTCTCTCCCTACACCGACAACCGAACAACCATATTCCAAAGCTGGGGATAAAGTTCCGGCCAATAGGCTTTGGGGAGGTTACGTTCCAGACTTTCTTTATAAAATTTTCCCCTCTGGTCCTCAGACTTAGGGAAAGAAGAGTTCCCTTTGGTGGGAACGCCCATTGAGGTGGGTGTAAGACAACTCGGATTAAAATCAATTTCCAAAAACCTGCAAATTTCCCGCGCCGCGGACTCGGGATCCTGAATCAGATGTTCGAAATTCACAAGACACACCCAATCGGGGTATTCTTTTTTCAAAAGGAGATAATCCACCGTTTTGTGCCACCAGTGTTCCCAGGCTTCCTGCAAAAGTTCGGTATTGATCTCATCGGATTTTTTCCGGCCCTTCGCAAAAGAGTAGTAGAAACTTTCAAACGGCCGGATGGGAGCAACACATCTCGCTTTATCGATTCGCGAGAAAATAAACTTCATCTCCGCCCGAAGTCCTGACCCCACACAGAGGTTGGGGAACTTTCGCGGCTTTTTGAGAGGATCAAGCTCCTGCAAAATTTCGAGATACATCCAGAAAATATCAACAAAGGTAGGAGCCTCGCGAATCAAGGGGGCGATTTCTCTCAAGCGGGATTCATATGCCTCGTAATCAACCGTGACCACCGTATCCTGATAATCATTCACAAAGGGTGTGACCCCATGAACTCCCGACCACACCGTTGTCTTTTGCGCACCCCGGTGGGCTTCCTCGGCCGTTAATTTCCATTTATTACAGCCATAGCCCGATAAATTCAAAATGTATTCAACATTCTCCTCACCTCGCAGACGGTCAAGAGCCGTCCGCCCTTCCCGAATCAAGTCATTGAAGAAAGCAGCTAGGAAGGAATCTTCCCCGGCCATGCGCGCCAGCTGAGGGTGATTATCCAACATCGAATGAACCAAATGATTTCCGTTGCGTCCGGGTCCAGAAATAAAAAGGGCAGGCTGATAAAAGTTGGCGTCTTTCGACCCTCTTCCCCAGAAGGGATCTTCATGATCAAGGGAAGGCATCATGTGCCCCCAAAAGGACTCCAGGGGATACGGAGAAAGTTCGTCAAATCGGACGAGATTTTTTTTGATTTGTTCCAATGTATTCACATCGATTGTCTTATCCATCTCATTTCTTCCTATCGACGTTCATCCAGCCATTCGATGAGTTCGTTCTTTTCTTCCTTGAGATAACGCTCAAAATGGGATACTTGATCCTGCTCCACAATCATGACATAAACTTTGCCCAAGGGATTCTTAACCAGTGCCGTTTTAAAACCCTCTTTTTTCAATCGATCATTCAAAGAAGGCGTGGCGTAAAAACCCCAGGACCGCGCGCCGACGTCATATTCTTTCCCAGAAGTGGTGACAAAACTGATCATTTCATGCGGTTCCAAATGAATTTTCCCGCAATCAGCGATGGTCACTTGATTGGAGGATCCCGTCCGAAAATAACGGGGTGGATGATTCGTATCAATCTTCATGAATTCCTCCAAGGTGAGGCGAAACCCGCTGCAATACCTTCTCTCGAATTTTCCTGAGCATGGCGTCTCATCCACCACCCCCAATCTTCAATAATAAAATGCTTGATATACCAAACACCGTCTCTCTGGGCCCATATGTCACGATTGCGGAATCGCTCAGCCACTTCGAAGAAATGTTCACGCGTGATTCCGACAAATTTACAAAACTTAACCATGTCATCGCTTGGAAACACCTCCGGACGATCGCGGATGATTTGAACCGCTTGCTCCCTTTTCATTCTCCCGTTCCTGATTTCCAAAGCCAAATTATCAAACAGGCGCGTGAAACCGAACTTGTACCACTTGAAATAGTGATGAATGGAAATAAAATCGTCATCGATATCCGCAAAATCGTAATAGCCTGTTTTGGGACCCTGCGGGTGAATCTCGAACCCCGCTTTCTGAGCTTCATGAAAGCTGGTCCAGGGATCCCAACGGAAATAAGAGCCGAGAAAAATTGCCCGGATATTCTTCGCTTCCACCTCCTCCGAGGAAGGTCCAAAATAGGGAGTTAATTCTTTTTCGCTCAATCGGTCCGAAACCCAGTCAGCGGCCTTCGTCCCCTGGGTCACCCCGTACTTTTTTAGCCACTCACTGTTCAGCAAAAACGCCATCCATTCATCTTTGGTTCCGCCATATTCCAGTGCTGAATTCTCGCCCCACACCACCAGCGGAATATCGAATCTCACCGCGATATTCAACGGAATGCTGAAGATGGCCATATGCATGGGAATGGCCGTCGAACCGAAACGAATGAGGGCTTCGTACATGAATTTCTTTTCAACTTCAGGGTTGATTTGATAATCGATGTGATCAACTCCGAGCTGAACCAAATGTTCTAGATTCTTCCAGCCGATATCTGTCCGCGCCGGTGTCTTCCAGGTCACCGCAAGCGGTTTCAATCCGTATTCCAAACATTTCATCACTTGCCAGGTGCTGTCTTTTCCCCCGCTCACCGGAATCACACAGTCATAACCCTTTTTGGAACTTTTGACCTCTTCCGCCAGTTTTCGGAAGAGACGCTCACGCTCCTGCCAATCAATGGAGGCTTTCGTCTCGAAAGCGCGGCAAGCGCTGCAAACTCCCTCCTCATCAATGGCGATATTAGGCCTTGTCGAGGGGATCACGCACTTTTGACAGTACTGCATCGTAAGGCCTCCTCAAGAAACATTTTGCTATTGAGAAAATAAAATAGGAATTTGCTTTCACTGTTGGGAAGTTCTTTCTTACTCAGAAGTTGTTCGATCCTGTCTTTCCGGACATACTGAAATATCAGGCTGTCGTCCAGCACATACTCCCTCACTGCCGGATCGGTAACATCCAAAAAGGAAAAAAGCGGCGCATTGAAACCCACTTTGCGGTGATTCGTCAAAATTCGATCAGGCACAATACCCTTCATGGCATCCCTCAAGACCACCTTGGCAAAACCGTCGCGTATAAGATAGGAAGTCGGAATGCGGCTGCAAAATTCGAAAAGCTCGCGATCCAAAAAGGGCGACCTGTTTTCGATGGAATAATACATGGCATTCAAATCATCCTCATGAAGGATCACCGGCACGCTTTCGTGGAAAATTTCGTTGAGCATTCGATTGCGGAGAAGGCTTTTCGTATAGGGCATCTCCTGGAAGGGTTCTGTCCATTCTGGATAAAAATATTTGGCAAACTGGTTAGAATTCAAATAAAGGTAATCGCGCATTTGAGGATTTTCAAAGAAAAGACTGGGATTGCCTAAATAAGGATTACGGACAATCGGTTTCACATGCTTTTCCCATTCCGCCAGTGACTTTCGGTGGAGGTCGTGATCTGACCGGACTTCATAAAGGTAAGCGAGATGATGATCATAATAGCCGCTAAAAAGTTCATCGGAGCCCGTTCCCGATATGGAGATCCGATAACCATGCTCGGCAATGCTGGACATGAGAATCCACTGGGCATAATAGGTGATGGTGTAAACCGGCGCGTCATGCTGTTTTACCAAAACGCGCAATTTGGAAATAAAATCGGCTGTATCAACCGGTATGGCGGTGTGACGTATCCCTAATTCTCTGATCGAATAATCCACCATATCCTGTTCTTCATAGCGGGCATCCGTATTCACGATGGTGAATCCGTGAACGTCGTAGCCCAGAACCTTTTTGGCGACACTGATGAGTGAATTCGAATCAACGCCTCCGCTCATGCAAAAAGCCAAGGGAACATCCGCCCGCAATCGTAGGCGCACAGATTGAATCAACAACTCACGGACGTTTTCGACCACCTCCCGATAGGTCAGATTCGCATCCTGCTCAAAAGTAGGTTTCCAATAACGCTCGTTAATTTTCACGCGGCCCGCGGCATCAAAAACCCTAACGGTTCCGGGCTGGAACTCCTCCACTCCCAAATAAAAATTCTCTTTAACCTTGTAAAGAGACTTATACCCATTAATCATATACCTCAACAAATGATTGAAATTGACATCCAGGGACCGCTCCATCAGGGCCGAGATAAATTTCATCTCCGAACCAAAATAAATTCCCGTCGGATCCTGATAAAGATAAAGAGGTTTTTCCGAAAAACGATCCCGGCCGAACATCAAAGTCTCTGCCTTCTCATCATAAACAGCGAAAGCCCACATTCCCTCGCATCGATCCAATCCCTCCCAGCCGTATTCAATCAACATCCGGAGCAAAATCTCAGTGTCGGAACTCGTTTGGATGGAATGGCCACGATTGATCAATTCCTCTTTCAGCTCGAGATAATTGTAAAGCTCCCCGTTGTAAATCATGACCTTGCTTCCAATCTTGAAAGGCTGATTGGCACGGTCACTTAGATCGATAATATTGAGGCGACTGTGCAGGAGATAGACGTTGCGATTCGAGGGAGTGACCTGGTGATAAAAATGGGCGGAATCCGGTCCACGGCGTCGCATCAGGCTGAGACAATGCTCCACCGTTTCAGGATTCAACTGTTTGGTTCCGAAATAACCCGCTATCCCGCACATCGTTCCATTGTCAAGAAAGCGCGACGGCTTTCGCTCCTTTCATTTGATTGAACAATTCGCGGTACCACTCAATATATTTGACAAATCCCCTCTCCAGAGGAAACTGTGGGTTGTAACCGATCAAGCGGCGCGCTTTCTCCACTGATAATGTGCCTCGATCAGGCATCAATTGATCTTTCGGCACATATTTCACCCTCAGATCCGGAAAATGCCGCCGTAAAATCTCAACCATTTCGGAAGTGGAACGTGACTCCCCGTAGGTCAAGTTAAAAATTTGCTTCCTCGAATCGGGGCTTTCGAGAACTCTGACAATTCCGTGGACCAAATCATCGATATAGGTAAAATCCAGCCGGTCCGAGCCATCTCCTGTGATGGTGAGATCCAGACCCTGAATCGCATTTTCAATAAAGATTTGCCCCACTCGGCGGCTTACGCATCGCTCACCGTAGAGTGCTGAAGGACGAACGATGGTATACGGAAGACCAAAAACTTGATGATAGGCAATCACGATTTTCTCACCGGCAAATTTCAGCGCCCCGTAGATCCCGAGGGGTTCGCAGGGTGTTTCCTCCGTGACAATGCCGGATGCAAAATTTCCGTACACCATGCTGGATGAGAAATAAATCAAGTGTTTGATGTCCAAAACTTTCGACCTCGAAATGTCGAGGACATTCTCAAGAGTCCTCAAACTGTGGTCAAAGGTGGAATGCGGATCTTTGTTCGAGACATTTGCATGAGCGACCGCGGCCAGGTGGATCAAGCTGTCTGGGTTGAAATCGGCGATGATCTTGCTCAAAACGTTATAATCCCTTGAGTCCGCCTCAATGAGAGGAATTTCATCTTTCCGGAGTAGTGACAAACGCTCCTCCAAAATCTTCAAATAAAGTTCGGCGTTGGGAATGGCTTCGCGGTTCCGGCGAAAACTATGTAAATTATTCACCTCAAGGCTGTCAATCACGCACAAATCCGCGCCTAGTTCTCTCAGCTTCAGGGCCAAGTTATGACCGATAAAACCTGCTCCTCCCACCAAAGCAATTCTGCGGTTCGCGAGCGACTTCATGAACGCACCTCACTCAAGGCATTCTTCACACATTGAACGATATATTCCATATCCTCAAGCCCAAGATGCGGACCCACAGGAAGCGAGATGGAACTCTCGCTGATCCATGAGGCCGTTGGGAAATCCTCTTTTCGATAGACATACTTTTCACGATAATAACTCATCAAAGGAACTGGTTGAGGGTAATAAACACTCGTCCCGACGCCGTTCTGTTTGAGAGAAGCGACCATCTGGGGACGTTTCGCCACCCATGACGGCTTCAATAGAATAGATAAACAGTAGTAGCTGCTCTGAAAATCGCCGCGGCTGGATTGAAACTGGGAAATTTCATCAAGTGTGGCAAGGCCTCTCCTCAAAAATTCAAAATTCTCCTTCCGGCGGGCGAGAAACCCATCCATCCGCTTCAACTGTTCGATCCCGAGAACCGCCGCGATCTCGTTCAAACGGTAATTGAACCCGAGCATATTCACATCATAAACACCGGGAACACTGCGTTCGCCTACGTGGCGGTCAACACCAAAAGCCTTCTGCCGCTCAATCTTCTTGGCCACTTCATCATGCCGGCTAATGAGCATCCCGCCCTCCGCTGTGGTCATATGTTTCACCGGATAAAATGAGAAACAGCCGACATCACCGTGAAGACCGGCATGCACACCGCGGTAGAAAGATCCGATCGCAAGAGCGCAATCTTCCACCACAAACAAACCATGTTTTCTAGCGATTTTCATCAGGCGATCCATATCCACAGGCATTCCCAAGAAATGGACGACGGACAGGGCCTTGGTGCGGCTCGTGATCTTGGATTCAATTTGGTCAATATCGATATTACCGGTTTGCTTTTCGGCATCGACAAAAATCGGTTTCGCTCCCGTGAGTTCTACCGCATGAGCTGTTGCGACATGCGTCTGGGCGGGAACAATCACCTCATCACCGGTCTTCAAACCAAGATAGAAGTAAGCGAGATGCAAAGCTGCGGTGCAAGAAGAAACGGAAACGGCATGCGGAGCACCCGTGAATTTGGCGAAAGCCGCCTCAAATTCCTTGACACGCGGACCGTGTACGAGGATAGATCCGTTCAAAACCTCAAGGACGGCGTTCTTCTCCTCCTCCCCGATCATGGGCTTACCGAACGGTATAACTCTTGTCGCTGCTTGCATAAGGGCCTCTATATGTAATGTACTCGTACCGGACTTTGGCGCTTCGCGGATTCCTCAATGGCAAAACAAACGGACATGGCCCGGAAGACATCCTCCGCCGAAACCTCCGGCTCCGAACCATTCACGATCGAATCAATAAAGCGGTAAAGAAGGTCTCCTTTTTTCACACCAGGATAGGCGTCTAGAATTTCCTTGGGCTGAGCTTTAGGATCACGTGATTCAAAAAGCTTTCCCGGTCCTTGATCATTCACAAAAGTTGCCTTCGTTCCGTAAAGGTTGAGCGAATGAAAATGAGGCATGACGCCTCCGAAATCAACGGTCACTTTTCCGATCATGCCGCTACGAAATTTGAGAAGCGACACCACGCAATCGTTGTAACGAAACTTGGACCCCTTGGAGGCAATCTGATTGCCATAAGCCGTCACTTCCTCAACGGTATCACCTGTGAGCCAAAGTAAAAGATCGACCATGTGCACGCCGCCGCCGTAAACGACGGAATAAAAATCCATGTCGCCTCGCCACCCTTCCGTGATTTTCTCAAGGCGCCCGTAGTGATAATCTCCTTCTACATAAAACAATTCTCCGAACTTTTCTTCCGCAATCATTTCTTTGAGTTTTTGAAACCTCGGTGATTTCCGGAGAATCAAATTCGAAGATAGCTTCAAACTCGGATCTTTCCTCAAGAACGAGCGAATATGCTCGGCTTCCTTTGGGTGAAGACAAAGCGGTTTTTCGACAAAGACATGTTTCCGGGTCTCAAGAGCTTTCACAATCTGTTCGTGATGGAAATGATCATAGGAAGCAATAGAAACCACATCAATATCCGGATCTCGTAGGATTTCATCGGCATTGGCCGTGCAGTGCAACCGGGGATACTTCTGACTGACAACATTCAACTTCTCAGGAGCAAAATCGCAAGCGGCTACTACTTGGCAATCTGGATGGGACTCGTAACCGGTGATATGAGCCTCGCCGACACCCAAACCGATGATTCCTACTTTCAACCTTCCCGTTTTCAATTTGATAGTCATACGGACACCCTTAGAGCCGGCCGACACCTTTCGTAAAGACCAACGATTTCTTTCCAGCCGTAGTCAGAAAAAGGCCTCGTCATTTGACCGAGAATCTTGTCGAACACTTCAAAATCATCTTGGGTGTCCACGCTGAGATTCACTTTGGAATAATCGCCGGAAGGCAAGGACAAATTAAAAATCTTGTAGCCTTCGGCGTTCTTGTAAAAAAAACTGGTCACGTGCTCAAATTCCTCGGCTTCTTTCATTTCGGAATAACTACGACTGAAAACATCGGACCGCAAAACTTCTACGCTCTCACCCTTTGGAAAAGACCGGGGATGAACATTCGTAACCATATCATAACTTCCTTTTTGAAAGATGCCGACTGCCTCATCCACAAGTTGAGCATCAAGGAAAGGGCTGTCGGCACTAATTCTGACAAAGGAATCAAGACGGTAGATATGAATCATTTCAAGAAAACGCTTGGACACATTATCAAGCGGACCTCTGTAACACTCTACTCCCTCTGCTTGACAGAACTTTACAATCGGCTCGTCGCTTGAATCCACCGAAGTTCCGACAAGAATACGATCCAAGTCCTTGCTTTTCCTGAGCCGTTCCAAAAGATATCCCAGCAAAGGCTTTCCTTTCACTTCGCATAAGACTTTTCCTGGAAAACGAGTTGAACTCATTCGGGCTTGTATAATGGCCGCAATCTTTATAGGAGTCATTGCGAGCCCCCGACTTGCCTACCGGCAGGCAGGAGCGGTGAAACAATCCCGGTCTGCAAGATTGCTTCGTCGCCCGCCAAAGGGGAAACAACCCGCAGGAGCTCCCTTCCAGTGATCCGGTATTGTTTTCCAACCTTCGCCGCCCGTATCGTGCCCTTCTTAATGAGGCGGGTCAGCGTGCTGGAACTCACCTTGAGGAGATTCTGCGTTTCCTTTAGGGTATAAACCTCATCTGATTTAATTTCCATAGGTTACCTCAATAATAGCTATTCATAGTAACAATGTCGTCATTAGCTGTCAATAATAATCACTAGCCATCATTATAAAATCAGGGTGAAGAATTAGCGGGGACTGATCTTGAATATCATATAAACACCTGGCTTCTCTTCCAGAAGTTTGTAGCGAGTTTGTATATGATCAGCGAACTCTTTGTAGTCAAAAAACCCTTTGGGATTGGTAACCACAAAATGAGTCGCCCCTTCATATTTCCGGAGATACTCGAGCATTAAAAGGTCATCCTTCAGCGCCTCGGTTCTTTTTTTCCGCTGTTCTTCGGGCAATTTCCACCAGTTCGTGAATTGCTCATAGTCTGAAACTTCCTGCCTCTTACCCACAGCCATATCCCAACCGAACCGGTCGGCATAGTAAAGAAGGTTAAGTGTGCCCTGCGTAATGATTTTGTCACTCGCTTTGGCCGTAAGATCCTTCACCCTCTGGGCAATGAGAATGAGATTCCGATCCTCCTCGGGGGTTTTGAAGGCCGGGTGAAACGCATACCGCATGGAAACTAAAAAACTGAGCGTTAAGAACGCACCGACGAAAAATTTATAAAAGCGTTTATTCTCTGCGATAGAGCGGGTGAACTCCAAGAAAGCCAGGCCCACCAAAAACGATGCGGGAAGGACCAGATGCAGTAGATAAAAGTTATGCTCAAGAAGTTTTTTAGGGATCAGCAAGGAGCTTGCCAGAAACGATCCAGCCCAGAGAAGGAAGAAGAATTCTTTTCGATTGCGCAGACTGAGGATCGCACCGACTGAAAATAAAGCGAAACCCAGAGGAGTCAGAGCAATGCTCGCAATCGTGTCGAAGAGCTTTTGATAATACTCGAGACTGAGAACAACCGAAGAACCAAATCTCGACCCAACCATCAATTGGGAAAAGACAGTGCTGTAAATATTGGTTTGGGTATGAATGACACGCCAAATATGAGAAAACCACAGGGCCGGCAAAATCAGGCCCAAAAGGGAGACCAAAACCATTTTAAGAAATCGAGACTTCCTAGTGCTCTTGCCTTGGACAAGGAACAGGCTCATGTAAAGCGCAGGGGCAAAAAGATAGAGATTATTGGGTCGAGTGACCAAGACGAGACCCATCGAAAGAGAGGCTAGGAGGAGATTCCGGACGCGGCTTTCCTCAAGGAAGCAAAGCAGCTGGTGAAAAAAAAGAACGGTGAAAAAAAGGGTTGCGAACTCGTTTTGAAAACTCTGTCCATAGATAATGGTGAGCGGAGAGAGCGATAAAGCTAGAACGCTTGCTGTAGCAAGCCAGCGGTCAGCAAGTTTCTGAATGAAAAAGTACCAGCACACGGATGAAGCCGCAAAAAAGAAAACCGCTTGAAATCTTCCCCAAAAATCCAGACTGCCGCCGAAGAAATAATAAAACACCGCGGCGATGAGAGAGCTTATCGGATAGGCGAGGAGGTGCAGACCGGGTTTGCCGGAAATCAAAATGTTCATCTGGGGGTACCACACAGTCGTGAAGCCGTTTTCCAGGAAAAACCGAGCGATCATGCCATGCGCGGTTTGATAAAAGGAGAAATTACCCAAAAGCGGCCGGAAAATACCGGCCAGCCTGAGTATCACACCTCCCAAAATCACAATCCCAAGCCAAATGTTCATGAGCTTAAACGTTCCTTACTTTTCGGGCGATCACGAGAGCGCGAACAATGGGAAAATTGAAACGCTCCGCACTGAACTGAATGGTTTTAAACATAGTCAGAAGCAAAATCCGTATCATGCACTGGAAGATATTTTCTTTTTCTTTCGGATGCCAAAGAAACTCAGGAACACCTAAAATTCCCTGGATATCCGGCTTTTCAAAACCGTATTTTTCGAAAAGTTCTGTCAGGGTACGTGGAGAATACTCAAACAGATGGTACGGCGGGTTCATCGCCGGATCTTTGGGTTCCATGCGGATTGTGATCCGTAATTCTCGCGGCAGCCCGATGAATTTTATGAAAGAAGCCAAAAGACGGAAAAGCCAGAAGCACCATGAGGAAAGATACATGGGAAGGAGGAGAACCGCATAGCCGCCGATTTTCAGGCAGTGATTGAGCTTTTGCATGGCAAGCAGGGGATCGGAAAAATGCTCAAAGACATCCCCCAAAAAAACGCATTGATAACGATCACGCGAAAGTTCGGCATGGACAAAATCGCCTTGCCGAACCTGAATACCGTAATAATCGCGGGCGTGCTCGACTCCCCAGGAAGAAATTTCAAGCCCTTCGACTTCCCATCCCCGTTTTTTGGCAAAGTCGAGAAAACCACCTCCGGCCGAACCAACTTCAAGAAGCGTGCCTTTGGCCGCACCGTTCCGGCCCTCCAATCTTTTCATGGCCTGTTCGTATTCGTCGATTCGCTTGGCAAAAATCTCCGGATAACTTCCCTCACAACGACCCGAGATCCAATCGTGCTGGAAATAATGATCGCTGTACATTTCTTGAATGACGGAATCGGACGGGATAGGATTCACACGAATTAAATCACAATGGGTGCAGCGGACCAGATCAAAATCAGTACCTTTGAAGGAATAGAATTTAGAGATAAAAATTCGAAAAGCGGTTTGTTCACAAATTGGACAGGTGAGTGACATAAACTAATTCCGACCGAACCGAAGCCTGAGAACCATCATGAATCCCTTCCATAATTGCCGATACCTCAATTTCGTTTTGCCGTGGATTCGATCCTGAAAAGAAATAGGAATCTCAAGAATGCGGTGACCCAGCTGACAGCTTCTGAACAACATCTCCTGAAGTATCTCAGGCCCCGTCGCCTTCATATTCCTCAAACCCATACTTTCCAAAACTTCGCGTCTCATACAGCGATAACCGGAACTGCAGTCATGAATCTTTATTCCGAAGAGCATACGCACATAAACGTTAGCTAAAAAAGTGATGACGCGGCGGATCCACCCGCGATCTGCGTCCCGACCGCCCTGCACAAACCTTGACCCCAGAATGATATCATAATCACTGATGGCTTCCAAAAAATGTGGAATGTAGGTGGGGTCGTGTGAAAAATCCGCATCCATTTCAATCACCGTATCGGCACCATGCTCAAGGGCATAAAGGTATCCCGCAATGCCGGAGCTTCCCCTGCCTCGATTCGTTTTCCGGTGCAGAAGGCGGACTCTTGAATTTTCCTTTGCTATCTTTTCCACAATCTGCCACGTACCGTCGGGTGAGTCATCATCCACCACAAGAACTTCACACGTCGGGCAAACTGCCAAGACTTGCCGCACCATGGCTTCAATGTTCTCACACTCATTGTAGGTAGGAAGGATGACAAAAGTTTTCATATTTATAAAGAGGGGACAGGCAATACTTCACTGCCTGTCCCTTTTGTCTAATTGTAGGTATTTTCAAATGAGCGTCAATCTATTTATTACTTAAGCTGACTTCCATTCCAAGCTCGGGATAATTTCTCATCTCATTTGATTCTGACTACTTAGGAAATTAAAAATTGTACTTTTCAAATGAATAAATTCATAACTTATTATATTTAAACTAGTTATAAATTTAACACAAGGATACCGTCTATAATGATTTATAAGCTTTTCTCTTTACTTTCAGCAACCTTTTCCGTTATAATGCATACCAATTTATGATTATCACACGAACCCCTCTCAGGATTTGTTTAGGCGGCGGCGGCACGGACCTCAAGGAATACTACGAGCAGTTCGGGGGCTATGTCGTAAGTGCCTCACTCAATCAGTACATTTATATTGTCATTCATACCAGTTTCGACAAAAGTATCCGAATCTGTTATTCGAAGCGTGAAATCGTCAACGCTGCCGATGAGGTTCATCACCCTGTTGTCCGGGAAGCCATGAGGCTTTTTGGAATCACAGACCGCGGAATCGAAATCATATCCTTTGCGGATATCCCCTCCGATACCGGTCTGGGAAGTTCAAGCAGTTTTACGGTCGGACTCGTCACAGCCTTGGCGGCCTACAAACAGGTCCGAATGACAAAATACGAAGTCGCTGAAATGTCTTGCCATATTGAAAGAGATCTTCTCAAAGAAGCCGGCGGAAAACAAGATCAGTACATTGCGACATTCGGCGGGATTTCCTGTCTTAGCTTCCAACCTGATGGCAAGGTAGTGGTCAGTCCCGTTCAAATCTCTCACGAATCCATCGAAGCTCTGGAAAAGAATATTTTACTCTTTTACACCGGCATCAAGCGGAATTCTTTCAAGGTTCAACGCGAACTTGTGCGCGGAGTAAAAAAGAAAACCAGGACACTCGAAAGCCTCCACGAAATCAAGCGCCTCGGGCTTGAAACCGAGGAAATCCTGAGAAACGGGAACATCGACCGCTATGCCGGTTTTCTCAAAGAACATTGGGAGGCCAAGCAAAAGCTTTCCGACATGGTCACGAACGGACGTATCAATCAGGCTTATCGGCTTGCCATTGAAAGTGGTGCGATGGGAGGAAAAATCATCGGAGCAGGAGGAGGCGGCTACTTGCTCCTTTATTGTTCTGATGCGAAAAAACGCGAACGGCTCCGTCAGACTTTGGAAAATGAAGGCCTGGAAGAATTGAGGTATTCGTTTGATTTCAACGGGACCACTGTTCTGGTAGACGATGGGATACGAAACAAACATCGTGCCGAGGGCGTTTTTCCCGAGGCTCCCCCTGAGGCACGCGCTTTTTCAAGTGCCGAAGGGTTTCGTTAATTTTCCGGCAATCTCGGAGATTGCGGAGCCTGTCCCGAGGCTATAAGATTACTTCGCTCACTTCGTTCGCTCACAATGACGAACGATGTAAAAGGAGGAAACGAACGGTGAAAACAAACCGGCAATTTATCAATCAATTCTTATCAGAAATGAAAGGCATCGTGGATGAGCTCGACCGCGACAAAATCGATCAAATCATCGAAGCTATTTATGAAACGTGGAATCGAGGCGGAAGAATGTACTTGATGGGAAACGGCGGCTCAGCTTCCACGGCCTCCCATATGGTGAACGATTTCGGGAAGTGCACCGCCTTTCCCGGAAAGAAGCGATTCAAAGTGATTGGACTGACGGACAATCCTGCTCTTATCACTGCTCTGGTGAATGACAACGGTTTTGACAATCTTTATTCAGAACAGCTCCTCAATTTTATCGAATCCGGGGATACGCTGGTCGGTTTCAGCGCGCACGGTGGGTCAGGAAAAGACAAAGCCGGTCTTTGGTCGCAGAATCTCCTCAAAGCTTATATGATCGCTAAGGAACACGGCGTGAAAACCATTGGATTCAGCGGCTATGACGGAGGAGTGATGAAAGATCTGTGTGACTTCTGCATTGTGGTTCCCTTTCACAACACGCAGCACGTTGAAAATTTTCATCTGTCGCTGGGACATCTGATCTGTAATCGATTGATAGAAAAGATCGCTGCCAGTGAAGGGGTCGTTGCCGAGCCTTTGTCGTGCACACCCTAATTCTTGGATAAAGGAGGTTGTTATGGAACTTTTTATTGATACGGCCAATATTGACGAAGTCAGAGAAATTGCCAGATGGGGTGTGATTCGTGGTGTCACCACCAACCCCAAGATTTTTTCAAAAGAAAGCGTGGATTTAAAAACGCGTGTTGAGGAAATATTGAAGGTCGTCCCGGGCCCCCTCAGCCTCGAGGTGACCACCAACGATCTCGACGAAATGATTGTCGAGGCGCAAAAATATGCCTCCTGGAGTCCTCACATCGTCGTCAAGGTTCCTATGGCCCCGCAGGGCCTGCAGGCTGTCACAATCCTAAAAGCAAAAGGCATCAAAACCAATGTCACAGCGGTCATGGCCGTCAACCAAGCCATGCTGGCCGCTTCCGCGGGCGCCACTTACGCCAGCATTTTCTACTCCCGCATTAATGATGTCGGCCATGATGGCCTGGAAGTCATACGGCAATCGGCGGCGCTCTTCAAGCAGAGCCATTTCTCGACCAAAATCATCGTGGGAAGCATTCGCATGCTCACGCAGATCAATGAATCCGCCCTGGCTGGAGCCGACATCATCACTGTGCCTTACAAATTTTTTTCGCAAATGTCTTACCATCCTCAGACGGAAAAGACTATTCAGGAATTCTTGGAGGCTTGGGAAAACACTAAAGCCCTCGCCTAACCCGTGACCACGCAGGCTCTGATTCTCGCCGGAGGCCTAGGAACCCGGCTCGGTGTCATCACACGCGAGATCCCAAAACCCATGGTTCCCATCGGTGACAAACCCTTTCTGGAACATCTTCTTGTCTATCTGCTTGATCACGGGATCAAAAAGTTTGTCCTCTGCGTGGGGTACCGGGCCCCGCAGATCCAGGAATACTTCGGTAATGGTAAAAAATGGAACTGTGAGATTGTGCATTCCCTGGAGGAAAAACCTTTGGGGACAGGCGGAGCGATCAAAAACGCCGCTCGCTTTTTAGAGGACACCTTTCTTGTGATCAATGGGGATAACTACTTGAAACTGGATCATCAAACCTTTATCCGGACTTTTCAGCGTATGAAACATAAGGTAGGTATGCTGGCCTGCCGCCTGAACGATCCCTCTTTCACTGCAAGCAATCTGAACTTGAATGAAAAAAGCCGAGTGATTGAAGCTTACGACTATCAGAATCCAGAAGGTATGAAATATGTCGACTGTGGTGTTAAAATCTTTTCACGACGACTGCTGGATTTCTTCGGTGCCGAAGATTCGTTCTCGCTTGAAATCGATACCCTGCCAAAAATCGTCCGGAAAAGTCTGCTGGCGGGTTACCTGATTAAAGAACCCGCTTTGGACATCGGTACACCTGAAAATCTGCAGGCAGCCTCTGAAGTGTTTCTTCATCGAGGCAAAAATCCTACAACTTATGCGAAACCCTGATAAAACAAAAGCCATTTTTCTGGATCGCGATGGGGTGATCAACGAAATCATCTTCCATCAGGAAATGGGCATCCTTGAAACTCCCTTCACCGCGAAACAATTCCGCTTAAAAAAAGGGGTGGCCGGAGCCATTCGACAGATTAATCGATTAGGTCTTAAAGTGGTGCTGATCTCCAACCAGCCGGGTGTGGCGATGCGCCATTTCTCGAGGAGAACTTTAGAAGCGATCACCCAAAAAATGAAAGTCGATTTGAAAAAGGAAGGGGCTTTTCTCGATGGCGTTTACTACTGCCTTCACCACCCCACCAAGGGGATTGGCGCCTTGAGGAAGAAATGCGCCTGCCGCAAACCGAAGGCGGGACTTCTGAGACAAGCGGCCCGGGATTTGAACATTGACCTCAGAAAATCCTATATGGTGGGGGACAGTATTTTCGACGTTCAGGCGGGAAAACGCGCCGGCTGTAAAACCTTTCTCCTAGCACACCTCAAATGCGACCTCTGCGACCTCATGGCCCGCCGCGGCGTCAGACCCAATTTTATCGTCCAAGACCTTTCGTCTGCCATCCGCCAAATCGCAAAGCATGCCGTCGGTAGGGAGAGGTAAGCAGGTCGGTTTAACGTCTCCCTCCGGACGCCGTCCAAGGGGAGAGGTTAGAGTTTATCACAGCCATTCGATCTTCAAATCTTTCTCGCCGGTTAGGAGCGTGGCTTTCCTTAAGTTAGCAAGGGCGGCTGCGAAGCAGTCGGCATAAGGGAGCTTGTGATTTGCCTTGAGGCGGGTGGCTTCGCGAGTGAGATCTCTGTCGGCATCAATCACTTCGAGGTGCATTTGATTCATCAGGTGCTCGATCTCGTCACGTTTCTCTTTACCGTGCCGCTGTTCGATCACATAAAGGACTTCGCCCCAATTCACGACAGAGATAAGAAGTGTTTTTTCTTTCTGAGCAGTTTCTTTGAGCACTTCGATGATGTGCGACCCCTGCCTTCTCGCCTTCAAAATAGGCAAGAAGCGCCCGACTATCCAACACTTTACCACCCTTCAAACTTGGACTCCTCGTGTTCCTTTTCCTTCCTGCGTGACTCCTCCAGCAACTTCACCAGCCCTCCGCCCTTCAAGACACCGTAGGTGCGCTCATAAAACTCAGGAGTCGCAGGATGAATGACAATGTCTCCGTTTTTCTCTTCAAGGAACACTTTGGTTCCTTTTTTGATTCCAACCCTGTCCCTAAGCCTGGCAGGGATGACAATTTGACCTTTGATGGTAACGACCGATGATTCCATATCCGGATCACCTCCGCAAAAAAAGTATACCTAATTATAAAAGTACGTTAATTTAATTTTTTCCTACTTTTTAGTTTAGTAATTCATGAGACGGTAAGCGTAAGGCGGTTTACTTCTTCTTCAATCGTTCGTCCGAAAACTTGTAAGCCTCAAAAACAAGCCGCATCGCTTCCCTGCCGTCCTGAGCATTTCCCAGAGGAGATCTTTTCTCCTGAATCGCCGATACGAATTCTTCCCACTCGGACATCCAGGAAGAATCCGCACCGAGAAATTCTTCGGTGTGCACCTCAAACGGCTTGCCGTATTTTTTGGGGCAGAAGTGAAGTTTCTCAAGGCCGTAGGAGCCGCCTAAACCTTCCGCCTCAAAGAAACCTTCCTCGCCGAAAATCTCGAAGGAAAAAAGATTTTTCCATTGAAGAAGCGAGGTATGAATAGAAGCCATCTTCCCGTCCCGCGTCCGCATCATCATAAAGGCGTTGTCCTCAAGTTCCCCGAGCGGCCAATACTGTGTGTCACGGAAACAAACCACCTGTTCGAATTCACCCAGAAACCAGCGCGAGAGATCGATGACATGGATTCCCTGCTCCATCAAATGTCCTCCTGCCGCACGATTCGGATCGGCACGCCACTCTTTCTCACGTCCAGGTTCTCCCGTTATGCCATATCGGCTCCGGGCAAACAAAGGTTTACCAATCTTGCCCGCCTCCATTTGCTTTTTGGCTTCCAAGACAGCGGGATGATGCCGATGATTGAAGCCGCATTTAAGTACTTTGCCGGTTTTCTTAGAAACGGCAATCATGCGATCGCATTCGTCCAAAGTGCGCGCCAGAGGCTTTTCGCAAAGAACGTGTTTGCCAGTCTGCATGGCAAGAACCGAAATGCGCTCATGCAAATCAGGCGGCGTACAAACGAGAACGGCATCCAAATCATCCCGCTTCCCAACCCATTCCCAGCCCTGTACAGGCTCGCATCCAAATTGACCGGCCAAAGTCTTGGCATGGTCTTCATGCTCGGCAGAAATCACCACCAACTTCGTGTCTTTGAGTTTCGAAAAAACAGGGGCACGCCTCCTGGCCTGAAGTCCTGCTCCCACTATCCCTACTCTGATCACGATTTCACCTCCGTCAGCTGACCGCGGCCGATCTCCAAATAGTTGAAACCCAATTGTTTCAATTTCTCAGCATCCAAATGATTCTTGGTGTCCAATATCATAGGATGCGCCATCAGTTTCTTGATTCTGGAGTAATCCAATTGTTTGAATTCAGGCCACTCCGTAAAAAGTAAAATCCCGTTACTCCCTCCCGCCGCTTCATAGGGATCCTGGAAAAATTCAAAAAACATTTCACCTTTATATTCTGAAAGATCTGCTTTCGGATCGTAAGCCCGCAGCCGAACACCCTTGGAATGAAGAAGCCCCATAATTTCCAGTGAGGCCGACCGGCGCAGCGTGCTGGTGCCAGGCTTATAGGTGAGGCCAAAAACCGTGAGGATTTTACCTCGAAGCTGTCCTTCAAAATATTGCTCAACCATTTTGGCCACACGTTCAATCTGCTTGCGGTTAATCTCCAAAACAACGCCGGCAAGCGGCATCGGGACGCCGTATTCCTTCCCCAAATTCTGCAAGCCGGTCAAATCACGAGCCAGAGTGGCGCCGGCAAAACCGAGACCGGGGCGGACTTGCGCCCTTTTTCCGATGCGGCTGTCTTTTTTCAAAATCTTGGCAATCTGCATCCCATCAGCACCCACAGCGTCGCAAAGGTTGCCCATTTCATTGGCAAAACTGATACTCGTTGCAAAAAAAGCGTTCAAAGCGTGCTTGGCCATTTCCGCCGTACGCCAGGAGACATAAAACTTATCCACCGGAAAAAGTTCATAGAACTTTTCTGCTTTTTTTCTCGCTCTTTCGGAATTAGATCCGATGACAATCATATCCGGTTGTCTGAACAATTCAATGGCCTGCCCCAGGCGAATATTTTCCGGACTATAAATGAGGTCAATATTCCAGTCCGGCTTCTGCTTATCAATGATTTTTTGCCATCTTTCACAACTTCCAACCGGAACCTGGCTGTTGACGACAAGGAGCGTATCTCTTTCGAGCAATGGAATGATAGCCTGAATCGTGTTGTCAATAACGGTCAAATCCACCTGATCTTTTTCATCCAAAGGGGTGTCATAAGTGATCAAAACAGTTTGGGAACCGGCCAAAGTTTTTTTAAGCTCGGTTTCAAATCTCAATCTCTGCGTCTCCAGATGATTTTTAACCAGGACTTCCAAACCCGGCTCATATAAAGGAAGCTTCGCCTGGCGCAAATCGGAAATCAGTTCAGGGCTGGAATCAAAACCCGTCACGTCGCAACCCAAATCAGCCAGTGCCGCCGCAGACACCAAGCCCAGGTGCCACAAACCTATCACACACACCTTCTGACCTTTCTGAACCCGATCTGAACCTTTCATAGCCAATCTTCCTCCTGCAACATCCGCTTGATGGCAATACGAACCGCCTCGCTCGAGGTGTGCTTCGGCTGCCACCCCATGGAACGTATCTTGGAAATATCCAAGGCAATCTTTACCTGATCACCCGGCCAGCCCCGCTCGCCTCCCTGGATCTTTATTTCGCAGCCATTCATTCCCATTTCTTCAATGACCATTTTAGCCAGATCCAAAATTTTGGTTTCATCGGAAGCACCCAAATTAAATAAGTCGCAGAACCCTTTGCCCTCTTCCAGTTTCGTATGCTCAATAACATACTGCATGCCCTCGAGACACTCCTCAGCTAGAAGATAACTCTTGGTCTGTGTTCCATCTCCCAAAACTTCGAGGCTTCTCGAATTTTGCTTTAACTTTCGAATAAAGTCACGAATCGCACCGTGCGTGATCCGCCCACTGATAACATTGCCGTAGCGGAAAATCCAGGCCTGAATTCCAAACAGATGAGCGTAGGCACTGATCAATGCTTCACAAGCTATTTTGCCGGCTCCGTAAAGGGAAATCGGAAGCGTGGGGCCAGCTTTTTCTGATCGAAAGCCTTCCGTCTTTTCACCATAGACGGCCCCCGAAGATGAGAACACCATCCTCCGAACACCTGTCTCACGCATCGCCTCGAGCAAGCTTCTCGTTGCTAGAATCCCATCGTTGATGTCCAAAAGAGTATTTTTAATGCCTCCGGGAATATCCGCGTTTCCCGCCAGATGCCAGACAAAATCCTTCCCTCGCAGCGCTTCAACCAGTTTCTCGTGTTCAAGCAAACTGACTTGGACAAGCTTAAAAGAAGAATGGCTCAAAAGATGCTCGATCCGTTTCGTTCCATGGGTCAAGCGATCAAAAACTGTCACTTGAGAACCCTGCCTCAACATTTCCTCGGAGAGAAAACTCCCCAGAAACCCTGCTCCCCCTGTAATGAAAACCTGTTGATTCTTGAAAGTCATGTGAGAAAGTCCTATGAGTTCTCTACAGATTGAAGCTTTTTCGCGATAACGATCATCCTGTTTTGCAAGTTAAAAAGACGGCTCAGCATGGACAAACACTCTGCCACACATCGAAACATTATATTCATTGAATAGCGGTCGAGGTCCGTATTAACTTTGACTACTTCTAGAATTGAAAAACCTTCTTTCTGCAGAAGAAGTTTTAAAGTTGTATCGGTAAAATAAAGCGTATGATCTGCCGTGTAAAGTTTCTCCAAAGCATAACCCAACTTTCCGAAACTCATCCGATACGTGAAGGCAGCCAGAAAATCCAAAAAACTGAAATGATTGGGCGTCGCGATCACCAAAAGTCCTTCCGGTTTCAGCATCTGTTTACATCGCCTGATCATCTCAGCTGGATTGGGTACGTGTTCGATCAAATCCCATAAGGACACTGTCTCAAACTCACCCTGAGTGAATGAAGCTTCAAAAAAGTCGTGCGTATCGATTTCAATGCCATAAGTTTGTTTAAGCTCCGGTGCATTGGAACAATTGGGCTCGACCCCAAAAGCCTGCCATCCTTCTTCCACAGCCAGCTTCAAGAAGGTACCTTGCCCGCATCCGATATCCATCAGTTTACCTTTATGAGATAGAAAGTTTCCAATTTTTTTAAGAATACGGCGATATATCGAAAGAGTCTGAGGAGTCTCCCAGGTTTTCTGCTCGCAGTAATCGGAAAGAAAACGGTTGATCTTTCGGAGCAACTCCGGCGATGAAAAAACTTTCTTCATCCCCTTAGGACTGAGGTGGGGATTGAGAAACATCATGCCGCAATCCACACAACGGAAAACTCGAAGCACACCAAGATTAAACTTTAAGCACCAGTTCCGCCCTGAGCAAAGGGGACACTCCTTCATTGGCTCCAAATGTTGAGTCAACCAATCAAGCGTGTGGCCCGACTGAGACCTCGATCGTTCTTCAGCCTGCAAAACCATAGAACTCAAATCTTTCCTTTCATCTTTGTTGTCCGTAACACTTTTTCATCAAGCCACGTGAGTCTGAGCAATTTGGGCATAGCTTTGTTTGATGTCGGGGTATTTTCGGACAAGAACATTCAAGAGAGTGGAATCTTTGCCGCCCAAGGTTTGAAAAGCCTGGGAAGCCTTTTCCAATTTTCCCAGATGCCAATAAGCGTCGCCGAGAAACGCATAAGACTCAATGAAGGCCGGCATCAATTCCAAACCTTTCTCAAGGTTCACAACCGCATCCTCAAAGCGCCCGTGTTCCCAAGAATGAAGCCCCTTCAAGACATAACGATAGGCATTCAAAGAACCGTCCACTTTCCACACGTCGCTATCCTGATTCTCACGCGCTGCTTCAAGCGCATGCCATTGCCATTGATCCGCCGGGGCAATCTTGTTGCGTTGCTGTAAAGCCTTGGCAATATCATCGGCAATCAACTGTTCTGCTTTGATGGAAGGATGAACATTATCGTAAATCATCTCAGCTCCGATGATTCCATGAGGAGAAACTTGCTCCAAAGTATGAACAATATCCACAAGGATCAAATCATTCTTCGCGCTAAGATCGCGCACCGTCTGGTTCAAACTAGATTTCGCTCTCCAGGGAAGCGCGTCATAATCTCTGGCTAGAGTAAACGCCTTCTTGGCTGAATCATATTCCCTGACCCGCTCGAAACACGTACCCATCCTGTATTGCAATTCAGCATAGGTGGAATCAATCGCTGCGGCTTGCTTGTAAAAACCCAAAGCCTCCTCGAACCTGCCTTCTGATTCCAATTTTTTGCCACGCTCAAAAAACGCCTCCCACTCTTTTAACACACTTGCATCGAGATTCAAAGCGTGCACGGAAGCCGAAGGCAAAATATCACGCAGGTTGGAAGGTAAATTCACAAAAAGAACGTCCACGCCATGTCGCTTGGCTAATTGGATAACCGCGGTCATATTTTGCCGATACCGAGTAAGGATATGTTGGTATTCCTGATCACTCACCTCGATTTTCTTGTAGACTTTTTTAGCGATCACCTCTTCCCGATAGTGCTTCTCCGCATACCCGCTTCTCCCGTAAACAAAATGTTTCCTCAACTTAGTGATCCGTTTCTGTAAAAAGCGATACAGAGCACTGCGAAAAGTGAGTCTAAGATTCAGCCAGTACAACCAGTTATCCAGAAAAAGGCGATTGTCCACCACCGTGTCATTGTGACCGCTGTAAATAACGAAAAGATCGGGCTGATATTTAAGAACGACGTGAGCCCCTTCCAATACATGATGACTTGCCTTTCCCGGCCAGGCACAATTCATCACCTGGATCTTTTTTTGAGGGAGAAGATACGGAAATTCCTTTCTGAGCCATGCGGCGATCGAATAACGATCAGCCACCGGAAAACCATACGCAGCCGAACCGCCAAATATAAAAATGCGGTACTCATTCGGAGACTTTCTAGGAACCGGATGCTTCAGCACCAATTCGGTCTGCTCGTCGAAATAGGTACGCAGCTTATCGGCATAAAAAAGGCGAAGGCCAAGTTCCGTCCCGCCCAAAACAAGGGCCGGACTCAAAGCTAAAAGTAGAATATGAGTGAGAATTTTCTTGAGCATATCTTATTCAAGCCCTTCTCATGAAATGACTTTCCTGCATTTCCTGACGTGAACCAAAAAAACAATCCATCCAATGCCGAAGCATCAGCAGACCCCAGATTTTGAATCCATGATTGTGCCTTTTTTGAAAATGTTCTGAGAGGAGTTTTGAGACATAGTCCCGGTTCAAAACCCTTTCAAACAACGCATGATCCCCCAAAAGCGATTTCTCGACATATCCCCGAAGAGGACCTCTAAACCAGCCGGCGATCGGAGCATGCCAACCCGCTTTCTTCCGCGCAAGAATAGAGTGGGGGAGTCTGGATTTCATCAATTTTTTCTGAAGATATTTCAACACATTGCCCCGGAATTTAAGTCTTATCGGAAGCCTGGCCATGTATTCAACCAGCTCATGATCAAGGAAAGGAACACGAGCCTCAAGACCATGCGCCATGGTCATGGAATCCACTTTATACAAATTATTTCCAACCAGCCAAACTTTTTGATCGGCGTAAAGACAGCGTTCTGAAAACTCCATTTTTTCCGCCTTTCGAAAATATTCTTCATAAAGAGAGAAGGCATCGAGCTCTTTCAGATGAGCCAAAACTTCAGGACGGAAGAGGCTTCTTTTTTGGTCCTCCGTAAAAATGGTCCGCCACCAATAGTGAGCCTTGGCAGGCGGGAAATCGGATGCCTCGATGAATTTCTTGGCGCGATAGTCAAAACTCAACTTTCCATTCGATGACGGCAGACCCTGAACCCATCGTTCCACAACCATCTTCCGCAGAAAAGCCGGGACTCTTGAATAAATCCTGTGATAACGGTTAGCTTGAAAAGTGGGGTAACCCACAAACACCTCATCCCCTCCATCCCCCGAAAGTGAAACCGTCACATACTGCTTGGCCAATTGGGCAACTAAATAAAGTGGCAAGGCGGCTTGATCGGCAAGAAGATTGTCCGCATGCCAGGCCAACTTGGGTAAATATCGCACAGCATCTTCGGGCCGGCAGATGATTTCATGATGTTCGGTCCCGAAATAATCCGCAACCTGTCTGGCATGCCATGTCTCGTCATAGGAAGGGTCGTCGAAACCAACTGAAAAAGTTTTGATCACACCCTGCTTATGCTCCTTCATCAAAGCTACCAAAGTGCTTGAATCCAGACCGCCGCTCAAAAAAGCTCCCAAAGGTACGTCGGCAATGAGACGCCTTTCAATGGAACGATGAAGAAGTTCCTCGATTTTTTTCAAAGCCGCTTCCTCCGATTCATCGACAGGACGTTCCAAAGGGATCTCCCAGTAAGGCTGAATATCCACTTTCCCGCGTTCCACACGGATCCAGTGGCCGGGGGGAAGCTGTCGAACCCCCTCGAAGGGAGTCCAAGGATGCGGTAGATAATTCAAAGACAAGAAATGACTGATGGCTTGGAGATTGAGTTCTTTCTTGATCCACGGGCATTCAAGGATGGGCTTAATTTCAGAGGCAAAGACAAATCCTTCCTCACTCTGATGATAAAAAAGGGGCTTGATACCAAGACGGTCCCTAGCCATAAAGAGAGATTGGTTTTTGATATCGTAGATGGCAAAAGCGAACATCCCAATCAGAGATTGAAGGCATTGTTCCCCTTCCTCCTGATACTGATGCAAAATCACCTCCGTATCCGACTGGGTGTAAAAACGATGTCCTTTTCTGATCAAAGCTTCCCGAAGTTCACGATAGTTGTAAATTTCACCGTTAAAAATAATCCAAAGCAAACTCTTTTCATCATGAATAGGCTGATCACCGGTTGAAAGATCGATCACCTTCAGTCGTCTCATGGCCAGACCCACCGAACCGTTCTGATAAAATCCTTCCGTATCCGGTCCTCGATGAATCATCAAATCATTCATCCTTTTCAGAAGACCTTCCTCCACCTGATGTCTCTTAAAAGAATAGATTCCCGCTATGCCGCACATAATTCTTTTCTGAACATTCTTCTGACTCCCTCTCGAAAAGAAATCGGAGCGAAGTCGAAACACTGTGAAGTTTCTGAAATATCAAACGCCCGATGTTTATCAAGCTCAAGAACCGGTTTTATGGGTAGACGGGTATTTTTAAAAATCTGAGCATAAAAACGCAAAATGGCTTGCACGGGTTTCAAGGGAATGGGAAGAAAAAACCGCTTCAGGCCCAACGCTTCGGCCAAAAGCTGGAGCATTTCGCGAAGAGGAATCTGTTCTCGACCCGCAAGGATAAAAGTCCGATTGATCAAAGACGAATCAATGGCTTGCATAAGAACGGCTGTCACATCATCGATATAAACCGGTTGAAGTCTGAAACTTCCTCCCCCCAAGAGCGGAATCACCGGTAACTTCTTCAGGATCTGAAGGATCAATCCGGTATGCTGTCCATCCCCTTCTCCGTAAATAAAAGCGGGCCTAAAGGCAAGGTAGGGAATTCCTGAATCCAACACAATTTTCTCTCCCTCAAATTTTGTCTCCCCGTAAGGACCATGCCGCAGAATCGCTGCGACAGAGCTCACATGAATAAACTTTCTGATTTTTTCATGTCGGGCAGCCTCGATGACTTTTTTAGTATACTCCACGTTGGCCTTTTGCAAATCCTGCTCGGATCCATTGATCAAACCCAGACAATGAATCACGGTATCGCAACCATGCACCGCTTGAGTGATGGAGCCGGCATCCTCAAAATCAACCTCGATGATGTCTGAATGAATCTCACGAAGCCGATTCAATCGGGGCGAATGAGCGCGAACCAGACAGCGAAATTTAAGCCCTCTCCGCTTCAAAGCTCTAACCAGGTGAAAACCAACGAAACCGCTAGCTCCAGTGACAGCAATCATATCCGTCAAAAAATAAAGAATTCACGCGAAGAGGAGTTTCAATCCGTTTTTGAAAACCCAAGAGGGCCTGAGGTAATACTCACGGTAGGCACGATTTTTGTACTCGAGAACCTGGTCAGAGGTCACATGATCCAGCTTCACAACCGGATGATGTGTCGTGTACTCCTTCCAGTTGAAGCTTGTGATGCGGTCCGAAATCTGATTGTAAAATTTTGTTCCCGGATAAGGTGTCATCACATCAAATTGCGCCAAAGGGGTGCCCAAATATTTTGCATACTTAATCGTACTGGCCATGGATTCCAGCGTATCATCAATGAATCCAAGAATGTAAAAACCAATCACCTTGATCCCCAGTTTTTCGCAAATCCTCACGACTTGCCCCTGTTGTGTCTCCTTGATGGGAAGCCGGCCCGATTTTTTCACAATGTCATCTTTGGGAGACTCAATGCCCAAATGAATCGCGCGAAGTCCCGAACGATACAAAAGCTCAAGCATCGGTTCATCCAGACAATCGGCCCTTGTCTCACAACTCCATTCGATTTTGACGTTCCGTTTCAAAATTTCCTCTGAAATCTCACGAGCCCGCTTTTTGTTTTGGGTGTACATGATATCCCGAAAAGCCAGGCTCTGAACGCCGTATTTTTTCTTGAGGTATTCGATTTCATCCACAGTATGTTTAGGACTCCTGGCCCGCCATTTTTCCGTCTGAATCACCATATAAGGACAATAACTGCAATCAAAACTGCACCCGCGGCTGGTTAAAATGGAGAGAAGAGGCCTTTTCTTGAGGATGGGAAAATATCCATATTGATGAACCGGAAAGCCATCCCAATCCGGAAACGGCAGGGTTTCGAGATTTTGAATCAAAGGACTCTCGATAATGCCTTTCGCTTCGAGGCGACCCTCGGCGATTTCGATAGAAGCCCATTCAGGTTCGCCACGAATCACAAAATCGGATGCCTCA